>VFSW01013800.1_pt1 | contig 11209 bp, 6 predicted proteins | sample 5358111 | NCBI WGS metagenome assembly VFSW01 (sample SAMN11554181, study PRJNA540505) | mine drainage metagenome | isolation source: sediment from site ElyBrook_90M | place: USA: Ely Copper Mine, Vershire, VT | collected 2017
AGTTTACGCAGCAGCAGGCGATCGAACTCGCCAATGAACTTAACGCCGGCGCTTTACCGGTGACCGTGAAGATCATTGAAAAAGATACGATCGGACCGACGCTCGGAAAGCTCGATCTTTTAGCATCCCTCAAGGCATCAATGCTCGGCCTTGCGCTGGTGCTTATCTTCATGATTGCCGTCTACCGCTTCCCAGGATTGCTCGCCGATCTTGCACTTGTTGTTTACGTGCTGATGATGCTCGGATTGCTTGCGCTTTCAAAGGCCTCGTTGACTTTACCGGGGATCGCCGGTTTCGTGCTGTCAATCGGTATGGCAGTCGACGCAAACGTGCTGATTTTCGAACGCATCAAAGAAGAACTGTGGGCAGGCAAATCCATGCGCCTCGCGGTGAAAATTGGTTTCGAACGCGCCTTTTCGGCCGTGTGGGATAGTCATTTCACGACGATCGTCGGTGCCTTCGTGCTCTTCTCATTGGGAACGGGGACGGTCAAAGGCTTCGCCTTCACACTGGTATGGGGAACGATATTCTCGCTCGTCACCGCCGTTTTCATCACGCGCTTTTTCGTGGATCTCTTTGTCGACAGCGGTCGATTCATATCGCCTGAACTCTACGGCGTGAAATCGTCGGATGTCGGCATCTTCTCGAAGGTTGAGGGCTAAGCGATGTTTTTCCGTAAGCTCAATTGGAATATCGTTAGCTGGTTCCGCATCGTTTCGCTTATTTCGTATCTCATCATCGGCGCCGGCGTTGCGTCGATGCTCTATAACGCCGCATCGGCTCCCGGCGGCTTCCAAGCCTCGCACCTTTTGCGACTCGGCCTTTCGTTTGCCGGGGGCACCGATATCCGTGTCGCGTTCACCAAACCGACGACGACCGATGCGGTTCGCGCGGCACTTGCCCCGTTGCATCTCGCCGACGAGAAAGTGACGACCGTCGGCAATAAGGGGCTTCGCTTCTCAATCGAGACGCAAACCTCGTATTCGAACGATTCCACTCCGGTATGGTCGGCACTCGGAACCATCATGCCGGTCGATCGCGCGGCATCGCGAATAACGGCCGTCGGCCCATCGCTTGGACGCGAGTATCTGATGAAGGCGCTCCTTGCGCTCGTCATTGCTCTCGGCATCCAGTTTCTCTATATCGCCTTCCGTTTCGGTTGGAACTACATCTTCGGTCTCGTTACCGTCGTCGCGTTGTTGCGCGACGGCTTGATGATGGTCGGAATCTATTCGCTGGCCGGGCGCCGCGCCGACGATGCATTCCTTGCCGCCGTGCTAACGGTTATCGGGTACTCGGTCATGGATACGATCGTTATTCTCGATCGTATTCGAGAGAATACGCGATTGATGGCGGGCAAGCCGTATGACGTGATCGTCAACGAATCGATCAAGCAAACGATGAATCGTTCGCTCAACACGTTGGCAACGGTATTTATCACACTTGTCGCGCTTCTCGCTATGGGTGGTGCGAGCCTCAAGAACTTCGCATTTGCCTTGCTCGTCGGCATCTGCTCGGGTGGCTATCACTCGATCTTCTTTTCGGCACCGTTGGTGTTGGTGTTCCGTAAACGCCAATTAGCAGCGGCGGCCAAGAAACGTCAGGCCGGCCTTTCGGATCGCACGGTGTCGTCGCGTTCAAAGGCAGAAGCCGGTGCGTTACATAGTACGTCTGGTATGGCTCGCGAAGAAATTATCGCGGCCCGTAAAGAACGCCGTGCAAAGCAAAAGGACACCCGTCCAACTGCTCCAGCGGCGCCCGTAAAGTATAAGCGTCAACGGCCGGAATCGACATCGGCGGTTGCCTTGGCGGATCACGAGCACGAATTCGAGCACGAGATCGATCCGTTGGATGCGCAGACGTCCGGACTCCATGATGAAGCCTTCGATGCCGGTCATGAAACCGTGACGTTGAACCTCGAAGCCTTCGACGTGGTGCATCCGGCACCCGAGGGTGATGCCGAACACACCACGCACGAATAAACTGCCGCTTCCGACATCGTCGGAGGCAGCGTTTGAACGTGTTTTAGCGGAGTATGAAACGACCGTGCCTTCGGGTGCGGTCGTTTCACCGTTACGAAGCTGGATCGATTCCGCGTTTGCCAATGCTGCAACGTATGCTCAAGATCGCTATGCGAGCATCGGTGAGGCATCGGCATTCAATACAAAATTGGCCGGCGTTACATTCAACGATCGCCAGCACGTGCTCGCGGGCATCGTTCCCGGGTCTGCCCTCGCCCTCGTGCGCGAACCGCAAAATGCCTTCGATGCAAATGCGATTGCCGTGAAATTCGGAGCTTTGCAATTAGGCTATGTAAAAAAAGATATTGCCAAGCACATCGCACCTCTGATCGACGACGGCGCCACGTATCGTGCGGTCGTCAAGCATATTACCGGCGGCGGGGATCGCGGGCATTATGGCGTTAACGTCCTGATCGAACGCGTCAGTGATGGATTCGATGCACCGCTCGTGCGAGATATCCAAGGCAGCCGCGACGCGGATCCTCAAGCTGTACGCGCAGCACTGATTGGTGATCACCGTCCGCACGACGCGCAACGGCAGACGCTCTCGCGAATCGATAACGGATTGAACACCGTCCTCTTGATGGGAACGGGCCGCGGGAAATCGTTTTGTTTTTCGTATCCGGCTGTTGTGCGCGCCCTTGGCTCCGAACAAAAGACGATCGTCGTCTATCCGTTGCGCGCCTTGGCGAACGATCAGTTCGAGGCATTGCATCGTCGTCTCGAGCCGCTCGGTGTTCGCGTCTTGCGCGCAAATGGTTCGATTACTCCCGACGAGCGCGAGCATCTTTTTGCCGCACTCAAAATCGGTGCCTGGGATATTGTTTTAGCGACACCGGAATTTCTTACTTATCATTGCGATGCGTTTTCCGGAGTGAGCAAGCCGAGTTTTCTGGTTATCGATGAAGCCCATCATCTGTTCGAATCGCGACATCGCAAGGCGTATCAGAGTTTGGGCCAGACGATTGCCAGGCTTGGAAAGCCGCAGGTTTTAGCGTTAAGTGCAACGCTCCACGACGATGCGTTCGCCCATCTCGTCTCTACACTTGGCATTACTGCGTGGGTGATCGATCCCACCATGCGAGAAAATCTCGATGTTATCGATGCTCGCGGGACACGAGATAAAATCGAGTATCTCCAACGTTTGGGCGGAGGCGATGAAAAATGCATCGTCTATGTTAATTCGCGCAAAGAGGCCGGCACGATTGCCGAAGAATTGCGAGCGCGCCTCGGCGACATTGCGATGTTTTATCACGCAGGTATGCCAAGCGCGTTGCGTGCAGAAGTCGAAGGGCACTTTCGCAGTGGCGATCTGCGCATCATTATCGCGACGTCTGCCTTTGGTGAAGGTATCGATCTGCCCGATGTTCGGCATGTCGTGCATTACCATCTCAATTTCGATCTTACGGAGTTTAATCAGCAATCGGGCCGAGCCGGTCGCGATGGCGCTCCGGCATTCATTCATCTTTTGTACGGAGATCGCGACCGAGGAATCAACGAGTTCATCCTCGATCGGGAGAACCCGCGGCTCGAAACGCTCCGAACGATCTACCGGGGGCTCCGAGGTCTTGCAAAAAGCGATCGGATCTTCGGAAGCGAGGATGATTTGGCTCGCGAGCTGAGCCTTAAAGCCGTCGATGAAGCGACCATTCGCGCGGCATTGCGTATTTTCGTTGATGAGAAATTGCTTGCCATCGAGGAAGGCGACGAAGGGCGATCGCTATTGCTGCTCCCGGTCGCCAAGAAGATCGATCTTGAAAAGAACGAGCGGTTCGCCGAAGGTGAGGCGATTCGCGAAGCCTTCGGGCAGTTCTGCGAGCTGGCATTGCGCGCCGATGCTCAGACGCTCCGACGCATCATCGATCGGCCGATCTACCCCCAACACATCGCCCACCTTCGTTAGGTGCTATGATGAGAACTCATCATGCCGATCATCAATGGGGAGGCCCGAGGTTCGGGGAGGTTTGCTAGACTCGCATTCTACTTATCGTATGGAGCGTGCGATTTGAGGGAGGGCGGGAGTGCTAGCGTTTACTGCTGGGGCCGAAGAGGCAGACATGGAGCGCGCTGAGCACGTTGCCCTGAGGCACGGCTATTCGCCAATGTCGGCCATGGGGGCGGTCGCCCGCGAACGGCTGGAGGGGCTCTCCTCAAAGGTTCTGGATGTCCCGGTCACGCTGGTGACGGCATCGGGAGGCTTCGGAAAGACAACCCTTTTGTTGGCCTGGATAGGCCGACTCCGAACTCAGGTGAAAACGGCGTGGGTCTCAATAGCCTCAGCCGATACGAGTGTCCAATCCGTGGCGGAATCCTTGGTTCTTGCATTGCGGCGGACGATTCCGGATATCGCCGGTGCCGTGAAGCAGCTCCTTGCCGAGCGAAACCCCGATGCCGCTCGCCTTGGAACGACGCTCGGTAACGAGTTGTTTGTATGGTCGACGGAGACAAGTGGCAAGCTGGTCATCGTTCTCGACGATATCCATCTCGCGCTTGCTGAAAACGGTCCACGGACGTTTTTTAGCGCGTTCGTACGCGCATTACCACCGCGCGTTCATCTCATTCTGGGATCGCGTAGCTTGCCCGATTTTGCTCCCATTGGGAAGTTGCGCATCGGCCATCAGCTTTTTGAGCTTACAGAAGATGATTTACGGTTTCGTGCCGATGAGGCTGAAGGGCTCGTTCCGAATGGCGACTTAGCACGCGAAATCGTTGAGCGTACGGAAGGCTGGCCAATTGCCGTGCACTTTACCGCCTCGCTCGCTCAAGAACGCGGAGCGTCCGTTGCGCAAGCGCTACCAAAAGCATCCGCAGCTATCTTTGCGTTTCTCGCGCAAGAAGTGTTTGCGCTGATGGACCGCTCCGCGCGATTGCAGCTTTCGTTGCTTGCGATTCCTCCGACGCTCACCGGAGAATTGGTTGATTTCCTTTTCGAGCGAAGCGGCGGCGAGGAGGCTTTAACTGATTTCGCACAACGCGGACTTTATCTGCATCGCGACAGCGACGGAACCTGGCGCATGCACGATCTCTTTCGTGCCTTCTTGCTCTCGCAGCTCAAACGATCGTATCAACACGAAGAACAGGAAATGCGTCGCCGTCTTGCTCGCTGGTATCGCGATCGCGGGGATAAGCTGGCCGCGTTGGAGCAGATTGTCGAAGCAGGCGATTTGGTTGAAGTTGTTGAGTATGTGCACGAAACCTTAGCAACGATAATTCTTACCGACACATACAAACGGCTCTTAGGCTCCTTGGCGGCGTTGCCCGATGAAGTAAAGCGGCAAAAACCGATGTTGTCGCGTTTTTATGCCATCGCGCTCCAACGTGCCGGACGTTTTGATGAAGTCGATGCGCAATTGGCCATATCGTATCGGGATGCCGTTGCCATAAAAGATGACGCAACTGCATGCATGGCTTTAATTGAACGCGGAATTAATACGGGTTACTTCCGTTTTCGTGCTCAGACGGACCATCAACAGGCAATTGCGTTCTTTCGCACTGCGCTTGAAATTAGCGAATGCCCCGCATTGCAATCGCGTCGCGGTTACAAAAAATTGGCGAGCCTCGTCCTGGGGCTTGCGTTAGCTCTTTCCGGGGATTTCGAGGAGGCGTTTCATCATTTGCATATTGCCGAAGCCCTGGAGCGTCAAGAAAACATTCACACCGAATTGGTGTTCGTCGAAATCGGTAACGCTCACGGAATGCAGGGCGATTGGCGCCAAGCCCTAGCCTATGGCGAACTCGCGGAAGAGTGCTTTCGTAATGATGCTCCCTATCACGTTGCGTATGCATTTATGTTGCAAGCCCGGGCTCGACTGGCCTTGCGCGACGATATTCCTCAGGCGCGTCAGTTGTGCGAACAAGCCATCGAATCGCTGGCGGCAAGTTTTGATGAAAACGAGCTTGGAAACGCATGGCTGGTATATGCCGGTATACTTCTTGCAGAAAATCACATCGATCATGTAGGCGTGGAACGGGCCATCGCCGAGGCGATGCGAACGCTTTTGCCTGCCGATGTCGTCGCAAGAGCCGAGGCAGAACTGGTCTCGGCGAAATATTCGTTGGCATCGAATCGTTCCGTTGGAGCACGAGCGGCACTCGCCCGCGCCAGGCGACTTCTTGGCGTATGCGCCGACCGACGTCTCTTAGCGCAGGCGCAATTTCTCGAGGGTTGCACGGAAGCACTCGATGGGAATACGCAAGATGCGTACGTTCGGTTTTTAGGTGCGCGCGATGCATCGCTTGCGATACAAGACGTTCACCATGCTGCGATTGCCTGGATCGAGCTCGCAGCACTTACGATTCGCGCTGGGCAACCGGACGAAACCGAAATTCTCGGATTGTTAATGCTGCTTCAATCCCATCCTGAATTACGGGCAGTAGAACATGCTCGCCGTTCGGCATCACAACTTTTGCTTTGGTCGTTGCGAAATGGTTCGCCCAATCGGACAGCCGAAGCGCAATTCAAACGCATCGCCGGTGAAGTTGTCGACGATCTTCGCGCGATTTTCGGGGACGCGCGGCTGCCGTCCGAGAGTCGAGCGAATGCCTTACAACTCTATGTTGCGCACGGCGATCGTGACGCACGCCCACTCTTGCTTTCGTTGCAACGGGATATCGATGCGAATGTCGCTGCTACTGCGCGTCTGCTACTGGATGATTTACCTCACGCCGAACTTACGCCGTTGAATATCGAGATTTTGGGGACGTTAAAAATCAGCGCGAATGAGGAAATACTTGTCGAAAGTGATCCACGCTTTGGTCGAAAGAAGGCTGTTGAGCTCCTGAGATTTCTTGCGATGTCGGGCGGCCCAATGCAGAAAACGGCGGTGATGGCCGCCCTATGGCCGGATTCGCACGCCGGTAGCGACGTCACATTACGCGTCACCATTCACGCCTTGCGTCGTGCGCTTGACGTCTTTGGAAATCGCGGCGATGAGATAATCTCATTCGATGGAGTGACGATTTCCCTGCAACGAGCGTGGCTCGGAAGTGTCGATGCGGAACTCGCGATTGAAGATGCTCGGCGAGGTAAGACGTTTGCTGCAAATGGTAACAGAACCGACGCGCGAGAATATCTAGAACGAGCGATCGAACGATTGTTGCGTGCGCCAAAAGAGAGTGCCGCTCCCGTATGGATGCAGCCACATTTGGTGCGCTGGCGCTCGCTGGCCCTGGATGCTTTGCTCGCCTTGGCGCACACGCATCGCTTGGATCAGCGTCGCGATGAAGCGATGTTCGCATTACGTCGTGCGCTTGAGCTCGATCCCATTTTTGAACCGGCAATCAAGGCACTTCTTGAACTTTGCATCGAGGCGGTAGATATTACGCGAGGTCGCGATGCATTCGCCGCCTATCGTAAGCGGCTGTTGGAATCCGTTGGAAGCGTTCCGGGATCGGACGTTGTGGAACGCTATTCTCAGTTGCTATCGATGGCAACGCAGGTGACGAAACACACGCTTTCTGCACGAGAGGTGGAAGTCTTGACGCTCGTGGCCAGTGGTAGATCGTCGCGGCAAATTGCGTCGCAACTCTCGCTGTCGGAAGCGACAATTAACAATCATGTTGGCAGAATCTTAAAAAAACTTTCGCTTGAAAGCCGGACGGCGGCGGTTGCCTACGCGTTAGCAAATGGTATTATCTCTCATGGAATGGTGGAATAATGAACAATCGTAGCTTGAGTCCGGCGGGCTTTGCGCTGGCGATTGTCGTGCTCTGTTCCTGCGGCGGGGGTGGCGCAAGTGGCTCCAAGGGCACCGTTCCTAATCCGTCCGTAACGCCCACGCCGGTTTCATCGACGATTCCTCAAGCAACGCCGACGCCTGCTGCGGTGGGGAGTTACGCTTTTCATATCATTTCGCTCGTTGCCGGCGTTTCGACAACGAGTGTCGGGGTTTTCCCGGTTGCAAATCCAACGTTGCCCGCAGGGCAAACGTTGGGATCCCCGGCGGCAAACGCGGTCGTTACCTATCCTGATGGGACGTCTCAGGTTGCGAACGCTAACGGCTTTTTTCAGGCCGCGGCGTCGAGTTACGTTCAGTCCCACGCACAGGTGATCCAAACCAACCCATTGAGCATTCCCTATGTGCGCGTTTCCGACGCAACCGGTGCGGCGCAACCCGGCGGCGCAAATGTCGTGGCGGTTTCGGCATCCGCCCCCAGTAATCGCATCGTCGGTTTGACCGTTGCCCCGGCCGGTTCTGAAATATTCGCAAGCGGGTCAGTTCTTTTGATCGCACAGGGCACGAGCGTTGACGATCTCGTTGCGGCTCCCGGTTAGACCATTCTTTGGAGCGACACGGCAAATGGGACGTTTACGCAGGTTGGCTCGGATTCCGCTCAGCAGATTTTTACGCCGTCGGCAAACACGAGCGTGACGACGACGGATACGGTCACGGCGACGATGTCCGCGCCCGGCGTTGCAAGGCCGTATACAGCGAGCGCTCAAGTGACCATTCTCCCGACTTCAGAGGCCGCGAAGGTGAGCGGGACCGTATCGGGTTCGCCCGCAAATGCCAGTGCCGATTTCATCCTCAACGATTCACCGCATTTGTTCCCTTCGTATAATTTTCTCGGCCTCACGGATGCAAGCGGGAATTATACGGTAACGCTTCCTTCGAATCAACAATTTGCGGCAGCGATTCTTTCTCCGAGCAATACGTCGCAGTCATTTATAGCGGCGACCATCAATGGTGCAAATTCGTATACTTCCGGGAGCGCTGGGAGTTTGTCTGCGGGTGTTTCGCTCGTGCCGCAAATGACGAGCGAAGACGACACGCGCGACGATGCAAGTAATGCCGCACCCGATCCGATTGTGAGCGTACGCGATGCGTGGCAAGCGGCGATGCTCCTGGCGCCGGCTCCGTGGTGGGCCGATTCCGGCGTGCTGGGGTTGTTTGGCGGAAGTTCGGTGACGCAATCGCCCGCGGTAGTCGGAAGCGGGCTTCTGGCAGATTGGTGCTATCAATGGACGACCTCAAGCGGAACGGCATCGCTCACGCTTGTGGAAAACACGACGACAAGCTGCACATCGTCGACGGCACCGGGGAATCTGGCTTACGTCATAACTCCGCAAGGTGTTACTGGAACTTTTTCTTACGTGGAATATCGCAGCCTCTCCGGAGCCTACGCTATTGGCTCGACGCTCGCGCCGGCACAAAATGCCGTCTTAGTTGCAACGGGCCAATGGACGCAAAGCGTCAATGGAACCGGTGGCGTTATTTCGTCCGATAACGCAACAGTGACGCAGACGCTCTTTGGGCCCGCAAGTCAGGTGGCAACGAGTGGACTTTCTACCGCAACGTTTTCGTACGCCTATTCGACATCCGGATCCAATGCAACGGTGTCGATCGGGAATCTCGCGTGGGTTGATCCGATGACATCGATTCCCTTGGGATCGAGTAGCAGTATTGTCCTGGGGCGAACGGCACAAGCAAGTAGTTGTGTCGGAGCCGGTGCGCCATGTTACAACGCAACTGGAACGATAAATCGAACCTACGGGCTCGCAACCGGGCCCGTGCAAGTCGCCTACAACCTTACGGATGGGATCAATGGCGATGGATCATCGGATACGATTTTAGCTTTGACGAACGCTCACGCCTATACGAGTTTCCCGATTGCTACGGCAACGCAGCGTTCGGCAGGATCCTGCGTGGTCTGCGCCTCGAGCCTGGGCCTACTTTTCGATACGGACGGGAATTCGCAGATTGGAAGTTACACTGTCGACGCGCAGCAATTCGTAACCTACGATCTCCTCGGTACATCGGAAGGCCAAGGAGGATCTACCGGGACACCGATCGGAACGCGCATCTTTGGGCTGTAGAGCACCAATGCCGATGCAATGCAAAGAATTCATCAAGCTGTCGGTCCCGTTGGTAACGCATCTGCGTAAACGCCCGCCTTATGCTTTCTGCAAGGCATCGAATGCAGAAGGAGGTCCGACATGATTCGAATTCCGCTGACGATACCGTAATCTCGCCAAGCGACCACTGCCGAGATTCAAACGACCGAGTTGACATCACACCTCGGTCGTTTTTTTTGCGGCATAAATCTTATAAGTCATCAATGGACGCAAGAACAGGAAACGATGAAGATCGTTCGCAGCGAGTACCCTGTTGCTACCATCCTCGTTACGTCCCTAAGGAGTATCCCTATGATGAGTCCACGACAGCTAGCCCCAGCGCTTCTAGCATGCATCCTCGTTGCCGTCAGTGCGTGCGGTGGTGGCGGAAGCGCCGGAGGGAGCGGTTCTTCATCGGGTATTCTGCCCGGTTCAACGCAAACCGGGCAAAGTCTCGGTGTGACCCTCACTCCATCGAGCGGATCCGTTTTGCCGTTTAGTTCTTCACGGCACGCGATGGCTGCGGCATCTGCGTCCGGGCAACCGGTGACCATAACCTACCAGGGCACGACGGTTGCAACCGGTACGCTCGACGGAAATGCGTTCGTGGAACTCACGTTTACGCAGGCCGTTCCCGCCGGTGCCACGGTAACCGTCACCGTCGGAACGGGTGCGGCGGCTGTTGTCGCGTCGGTAACGCTGTCGCAAGCAATCAAAGCGACCGCTTCGGATATCGTCTATGCAGCAGGACCGCCGCCGGTCATCACGGTTCAAACGAGCGATGACACCAGCGGAACGGGCCCCGTGACGTCAGGCGACGAGAATCAATCGACCGATACCGAAAATCCGAGCGACGGACAAATCGAAGACGTCAACTCGAGCACGAGCACAACCTTGCCCGCAAATCTCCCGGTAGCGATCACGAGTTGCGGTTCTACCATCACCATTACTCCGACGCTTTCGGCGGCGGGCCCGATCGGATTGAAGTTCGAGGAAAAGACCAGTGACGGCAGCGGTTCTGCTCAATACGAGTTCGCAGCGAATCCGTTTGCTGCGCCACTCACCTTCCCCATTCTCTCCTCCGCCGCGCGCGTCGACATGACCATCACCCAAAATGGTGCGACGCTCGTCACGATTGAAGCACCGCTTTCGTCGCTGCTGACCACGGGGTCGGGGGGCGCGTCGCCGTCACCTTCCCCGTCTGCCTCGCCGAGTGCGTGCCCAACACTCAGTCCGAACGTTCCGTCGTAGACATCTAAGCCGGCAGAGCGGACTGATATCGCGCCCGGGATGATGAGCCGTCATCCCGGTCGCGGGGGTTTGGGGGCGGGGGCGGCGGCGGGGGTGGGCGGGG
>VFSW01013801.1_pt1 | contig 11209 bp, 13 predicted proteins | sample 5358111 | NCBI WGS metagenome assembly VFSW01 (sample SAMN11554181, study PRJNA540505) | mine drainage metagenome | isolation source: sediment from site ElyBrook_90M | place: USA: Ely Copper Mine, Vershire, VT | collected 2017
GTCACAGTGCCAGCCAGCATAAAGAGAGCACCTGTTGTTGATCATCTCCTCGAACCACATCCCCTTGTGAAGCATCCATACGATGATGAGGCCGCTCTCGTCGCTCGTCGTCAGCTTCTGAAACGAGTCGTTCCATGTCACGCACAGGACGCTTCCATTGTGACCCTCGAGTGTCTGATTTAACGAAAGGTTCCCTGGCTGAGCAGTCGGCCCCTTGGCATTGGACGCCTTGATCTCCCTGCTGGACGTCCCCTCCAAGCGCAGCACCTGCACATGACCATGCGTCGCACCGCAATGCACCGAGAGTCTCGCACTCTGGGCACCTTCAGCAACCCGTTCTCTCCCCCACAGGCAATCCAGCCTTGATCAGAGTTCCACGAGATGCACCTCAGCCGGACGCCATTCGGAATGGCAATTTTCTTGCTGCAATGTTCGCAGAGAGACACATGAGAAAGTGCCCAACGTTTGGTCAACTCGCGCGCGGCGAGTCCGTGGATGTTCACCTGAGGTAAATAAACATCGCGCGCAAGCTGAGTAAGACGCGGCCCAGGCCCTTTCTTTTTTTAAAGGCGTTCATCAGAGGTGGATTTTGTGCATGTCGTCTGAGCCCTCGCTCGCGTTGGAGAGGAGGGTGCGAGCGATTTACGACGCGTTGGACTCGAGGAACGCCAAGGTGCTCATTGTTTGATCGCCTGATCCATGCCACGCCACGCTGCTCATGAGGTTGGATGGCTCGCAGAGTGCTCTTAAGCTATCGAATGCGGCGCTGGAAAAGCATCCGCACTCCTGCCTCATCAAAGGCCTGAAGGGACTTGCTCTGGTTCGGACTGGCAAGCATGACGAGGCTCACAAGGTGAGTCATGAGGCTGTGACATCAGGGGCGCGCTCTCATGAGCTCACTCAACCTTGCAGATCTGCGATGAAGTGTTGGCAACGGGTGTGGCCGACGATCAAGCGCAGCACCTCATCGTCATGTGCCTGCGGGATCTCGGAAGGCCCCACGACATCACCCGCATGTATGAGCAGGCGCATGTCCAGGACCCCCACAACCCCGAGGCTATGGTCGGGCTCTTCACCAGTTACGTCAGGTGAGGAAACGGTCGCTGCTGCGTTGTTTCTGCCTTTCAGCCGTAAGGCATACACTGATTTCTCATGTGCAATGGATTTGACGAACAGGGAAAGGAACTTTGCGAAGCAGCAGCAGGCGGCGACCAAGCTCAACAAGCTCATCCCCAACGCCAGGCATTTGTGGTGGATCGTGCTCAGCATCGCACTGCAGGCAAAAGCCGCGGTGCGCGGCGCAACCGTTGTAGCGATGGAGCCCTCCAAGCTCATTCAGCTTGCCGAGTCTTTAGTTGCGCGTCAGGCGGGGAAGGATGGGCGGCTGGATGGCTACGAGGCTCTGTTGGTCTATTTGGATTTGCTATTGGCACAGGTGGGTAGCTGCCTTGAGACGGGGGATGAAGAGTGGTAGCCAATCTGAAGGAAGCGTGGAGTCTCTCTCCACTTGGCTCTTTCGGCCTCTAATTTCCGCTTGGCGTGGGTCGTCCACCTGCCAGGGCAAGGTCAAGGAGGCCCTGGAGGTGGTCTCCGGGCCCCAGGGCGACGTGGCCTCCATGTCCGCAGAGCGCACACACCTGACCGCGGTTCTGCTTATGATGTCGGGGGACCTGGCCGCAGCAGCCGGACTGTGGTCCAAGCTACTCCTCCAGAATCCCGACGACTGGTCAAGCTTGCAGCAATACTGCGACTGTGTCATGGGACCGGCGACGACTAGGGGAAATTGGCCAGAATCCTCACTCCTGCGCCTCTCCGGTGGCTTGATGGCCGAGCTCTGCCCTTGTTCTCCTCGCCCTACACTGTCCCGCGCTGAGATCGTTGAAGGGCATAATTCTGTTACAGCCTTGATTCAAAGGATGGCAGAGGAGGTTGGCAAGGAGGGCGGTGGGCACAAGCTCACCATGCGTGGCCCCGACCTTGCCTTTGTGAGTAGCAGCGCCGGTGCTCAACAGTGGTCTGCTTTGTCAACCTGTGTTCAATCATTAATTGCAGGTCGAGGTTGCGCAGCGGGCACTGGGTTGCGGCCTGGTGTCAGAGCAGGTTGTTGCCGAGGCCGTCCTCCGCTACATAGAGAGGCAGGGCCACCTGGTCAGCTGCGCCGCAGACCTCAGGGCTTATACCTCGCGCATGGGCGCTGACGCGGCGGCATGGCTGGCGCTGCAGCTGCAGCCGCTGCTGCGACGACGCGACGTCTTTGATGCCGCTGGTGGAAGCGATGGGGCCTCTGCATCGCAGCAGCTCAAGGAAGTCCGGAGGCTGGTTTGCTCCCGGCAGGTGAGGCGAGGGCTTGGCAGCCAGGCAGCCAGGCCTTCTGTCCCCCCGAACCCCGGTGACGTGCACCTGCAGGTGATGGATGACATGGGCCTCCCCAACCTCACGTCGCCTAGAGACGCAGAGGAGTACGGAGGTGGGCGGGGTATGATGAGGAATGTACTGCTGGCTGTGAGGGAGCAGGAAGATTCATTTCAATTGCGTTCCTTGTTACCTGTGTTGCCCAGGCCAGCTCATGTCGGATTATGCATGCGTCCAGCCCTTGTATCTGGGGCTGGATGAGCGAGAGAGGGGCCCCGCGGACGAGCTGCCGGTGCTAGCAGCATCGGCCATCGTCACAGCCGCGGCCCTCAGCCCATCCCTCAATGACGTCGTCACTCGCCTGGTCCAGGTAGGCAGGCAGCCTCTCCGTTTGGTTCAGCCGTTAACACGCAGTCCCCCCCCTCATTGCCCTACAGGGCATCCTCATCCTCGAGTCTTGCATCGCCGGCCGGCCGCACAGTGCCCCCATGCGCCTTGCCCTGACGGCCCTCTACACCCTGTTGGGCTGCCCAGAATCGGCGCACAAGCACTGCCGGGCCCTGGAGGTGAAGAATATCCAGGTGAGGATGCATCCTCTCCCACCTTGATTCTCGTGCAATTAGCTTTCTCCACCCCTTCTTGCCACAGCTTGACTCCCTCGCCGGTCATCACCTGCTCCCCTCCCTGCTGGCGTACGGGCCTGCCGGCATGGCAGAGGCCAAGGCGTTGCTCAAGGAGATGCTTGCCTTGTACAGGGACCACCGAAAGGACGCAGGCGACTCGCTGTTCAAGGCCTACCAGCAAGGCATGTACTCCAAGGCAAGTGGAAAGTGCTTTGATATCGCGCGAGAGGCCGACCGCTCCTACTCCTACTCCTGTTCAAGGTTCTGGAGTTCGTGGCCTTCCAAGATCGCCTAGAAGCGGCGCACACACATGCAGTCGCTCGCTCGGAGAAGGAGCTGCTTGATATACTTGAGGCCTCTCAGATGGTGAGGGATTGACAAAGCATTTGCCTTTGATGCAAATCCATCATGTTGCGAAAGGGTAATCACCTCCGTTCTCCACTGCTGACTTTTCCCACAGGGCCTAGATGCAGTCATCGCCGCCTGTTCTACCTCTAGTGTGGCCCTTCCCCTAGCCAACATCCCCCGCGAAGTCGCCGTTGGCAGCCTGGCCAAGGGAGGGGGCCTAAGGTTCAACGAAGATCTCTCCACTCGGCCGGCATGGTACCCTCCTTCAGCATGCAGTACAGCGTTGGCGCCCTCAGACTGGTGGCAGTCCTCGCACGCGGGGCAGAGCTACGGCAGGCGGTGGTGGGCGGCAACGGGGTCCGCCGAGAGCGACGATGAAGCTGCGGTCATTGTACAGCGCGGGAAATTGAGAGCTGTGAGGGTCAGATGGCTCATGCCTCACGTCCTATCAGCTGCCCTTCAGCCGGGGTTGTCGTCATCGGAGCAACTCTCTCATCTGATAGAGACCATGCTCTCCACATCCGGTTTCGACCTCGACAGCATCGATGTGCGACTGCAGCAGCGCACAGTAGCTCTGTTGCAGCCGCTCTCCCGGCTGACGGCTGAGGACCTGCAGATGTTGTCTGTCGCTTCTCTGACGTGGTCCGTTCGAGTAGCTGCCTTGCTCTCGCAAAACCATGATGACGGCACTGAACCTGCCCGGCCACCAGGACCTGCCGCAGCCTCGATCGCTGCCTTGCTGAAGGCTGCTGTGGCCCGGCTGTCGGAAGCTACGACTGCCTGCAGCCTGGGCAACAGCATTCTGCCGGGATCCATCCTCAACCTGGCCTCAACTCTTGTCTATGAGCAGCTCACGTTACTTGTGCTGTGCAACAAAGTAAGCCTGCCCTCTGTAGTCCCTGCACCCTGCAGGCTGTATGATTATTTGCTCGCTTCATGTATTCTCGATCCACCACGTGCCGTTGCAGGCTTGGTCAAAAGGGTTTTCTAGCAAGAGAAAGAAAGGGAAGGCAAGCCCCTATCTCGAGGCAGGGCAGGCCGAGTGGCAATTGGTCAAGTCGGCCGCCGCAAGCGCTTGCGCCTCCCTTGCCTCTGTCCTTGGGGCGGTGAGCGGCGCTGCTGAAGCTGCGACCTCACGTGGAGCGGAGGATCATCTTTCTTTCAACGGTGACGAGGCAGAGTCGTTGTGGTGTTGGCAACAACAGCAAGCCTTTGATGCCAGCTCGATCCTGCATAGCATAAAAGGAGAGCAATCAAAAGTCTCGAATGTCCTTCTAGCTCTCGTGGTGAAGCATCACAAGGATCTGGCTGATTGAATTCTGCTTGTTACATTGGGAAAAAAATGGGCAGAGCTTCAAAAAAGCTTTATTTAAATGCATCATGTCGCAAGGGGGTTGGCATGAATCGTTACTCTGTTGATCTTGACCTCCTGTCTAGGCTTGTCGCCAGCATCCACTTGCAACTTCTCTAATCTGTCCAGGGTGTCCATTCCATCGATGACATGGCCGAAAACAGTGTACTTGCCATTTAGGTGGGCATGCGCCTTGTACGTTATGAAAAATTGACTCCCTGCATGACATGGAATAAGGAGTAGTCGACGGGAGAGAGAGGGACCCTTCTACACAGATAAAAGCGGCATCCAAGTCTTGCTCACCATTAGTGTTCGGCCCGCTGTTCGCCATCGATATGATCCCTCTTTTCCCATGCTTCAAGCTATCAATGATCTCGTCTGGAAATTTCCCATTGGGCGTGTTATAGATGCTACGCCCTCCCTTCCCGGTCCCAGTGGGATCCCCTGGTGGTGCAGAATTGGCACGTTCGCTGGGCAAGTGTCCAGCGATGCGTTCATGCAAAACGCCATGCATTCTGACAAACCTGTTTGAACCATGAATCCCTTGATGTTTCTATGGAATAGGCAGCCGTTGTAATACCCTGAAGCCGCGAGCGCCAGGAAGTTCTCGCAGGTCCTCGGCGTCTGCTCGCAGAAGAGCTCTATCGATAGATCCCCTAGCGTCGTGTGCAGCGTGAGCGCCTGATAGAACGATTTCAGTTGCAGCCTTCTATCGATCTTTTCTTCTCGATCGATGCTCACCATCTAGCAGAAGGCCTCAGGGAGAAAGAAAGAATTCTGGATCCTGATGGAGACATTTGACATCAGAGCGCATGCGTTCGTCTACGAGACTGAAGTCTAATGTTCCTGGCTGCAGAGAGAAGCGCCTCGTCCCCTCGTGGCCACGGGCCTTTGGAAGGAGGCAAACCAAAGCACTTCCTGAACAACAACAAGGAGAAGGTGTGTGGGGACCTGTGCATGTGTGTGTCCCCTCTTTAACACATGTGCACTGTAGAAATATCCGACTCGATGAAGGCCGATCTGGAGAGATATCAGCGAAAACAGCCCACGCCTACAGACGCTAGCGTTCAGGTTAGAATGATCGCATGTCCATGTCTCTTGCTCGGAGAACCGTGTCCAGTGATCAATGAAGGGTCGGTCCTGGATACGGTTTGCGTTGCTTCGCAGGCGTCTCCCCCATCGTCATTCAAGGAAACATTAGACAAGGTCCGCTGTAACAGTGATCAATGATTGCTGCGATGACAGATGCTCATCCTCTGCCCAGGTCCTGATCGGGGACTTTTTTCTCGTTCTCCTTGCACTCGCGTGGCTGGCGGCCGGAGTCGTTCAGGCCGGGCTGTCTGGGGGAAGCAGCGTTCTGCTGGACCTCTGGTATCCCCTCTGGCCGACGTTGTGGCAGTCGGCAATCGGCCTTCTGATGCTCGGGGCGTTGGTGTCGGGGGGCCTAGGCTGGATAAAGGAGAACACGGGCAAATAGGCTTAGGATGCTCATCAACTGCCCTTGGATTGGCCCTTGGACGTCATCCATATACTAAATGCGGTAGAATCGTGCACGCGCCATTCCCCAAGCCCTCAGCCCTTGTGGTATAACGATCCTCTGGATCGTGTTGGTGGGCTGAGAGACGCTGGCATTAAGGCAGCGGCGGTGACGGGGACAAGCTCAGTCCTCCAGTGATGCTTCCTGGTCATCACTCTCTATGGGATTTTGAATCTCTCAAACTGTGCGATACACACGAACCAACCTCCTCTCCTCCTGTGAGCTCCATGCCTCAGTGGGCACTGTTTCTGTTTAGCCACCGCGTTAACTGCCGTGATGCACCCCCGCTACTGGGTCATCAGCAGGAGCGCGGTCCCATCCGTCATAGGCGCTGCCCTACCCCTTCTCATGCTGCTTGCCGACCAGATGATCCTTCCCCCTGCCCTTCGTACGACTGTCGGTTGCTCAACTCAGCATGGCTCACTTTGTTCACGCCTCTGCCGCCTCCTTGAGGCATTTGTCTCAGTTGCGCAGCAGGATGCTCCGCCATGCCAGAAGAGGTCTATTACATAAAATTGTGACGAAAAATACACCGGTTTTGTGCAAACAAATTCATTGTTTGCTTTGATGTTCTTCGAAAATCAAAGTTCGTTGTCAAGGAAGAGTTTCAACGCAAGTTCAAAGCTGTGCATACAGCTAGCGGGGTCAGGCACTTCACAGTTTTTTCTGCAGTCGAGAGTTGTAAATTGATGCACGCGGCGAGCGGCTCCAGGCTTATGAAAGAGACGTTTTGGCAGTCAAGCTCGCACAACGATGTGCTTGCAGCTGCCAGCGGTTTGAGGCTGCTGACATTGGTGTGACAGGCACTGCAGAGCGACGCATGCGGCGTCAGATCCCTATACAGTCTTCGCAGTAGCTGATGTCGACCTGTCAGCTGTGACAGCCACATGACCAGCTGGATCGATCCAGCCAGTGACGGCGTCTCAACATTGTGCTGCGTCCACCATGTCCCTCAGCTGAGCGCCTCCACGGCGCCTCCCAGCCTATAGGCCGGCGAGTAACTCCTTGCCATCAGAGTTTGTGACCTCATCCTCACTTGAGGACGAGGGTGATTATTTATGGATAGGCGGTCGCTATGAAATATGCGCCGCAGGCCAATCTGCATCGTCGAGTCGGCGGAGCTTGGCTTGGTCGACCTTTCCTCAGCCGTCTCGTTGCGCTGCAAGAGGCTTGCTGCTCATCCGCACAGACCAGCGAGACTGTGGTGCAGTCTACAACTCCGGCGACGGATAGGGGCACAGACGACCATCAATTCGATGTGTATCCGTGCTCGTCGCCTCGGAACGGAGCGGTGAGAGTGTGTGTATGTGTGTGTGTGCCATTGCATGGCTGTAGATTGGGTGGCTGACATGTATTGTCGTCAGGTGAAGCGATGCGTTGCTCCGGCAAAGCCCGAGCCATTGCCGTGGGAAATTACCGAAGCCATGCGGCAAGCTGTGTCGACGCAGGAGCTTCTAGAGATAGTCTTTGCTCACGAGATCAGGCTCAATGCCATTCACGTGACAGCCGCTGCCACACGACTAGCAGACTTGGGCTGCAGCGGGGAGGACGATCATATCCTTCGGTTGTTGGACTTTGTGCAAGAGAGGGCCGCAACCCTGGAGGCCAGAGGTGTGGCCAACACCCTCTGGGCCATGGGGAAACTCAGCCAGAGGGGCGGCAGCACACGGGAGGCCTGCCTCTCGGTGGCGTGCGCTTTGGAGCTGCAGCTGCAAGCCCACATCGGTAGCTTCTCCGCCCAGCACATCTCAAACTGCATGTGGGCTTTGGCAGTGCTAGATGGATGCTCTCGGAATCCGGCCACGCAAGCAGCCCTCCTGAGGGCAGCGCAGCGGCGCATGAGCGCCATGACGCCGCAGGGGGCATCCAACATCATTTGGATCTGCGCGCGGCTGGGGCTGCGGCCTAGCGAGTCGTGGCTGGCGGATTTCTTCGCGGTCAGCAGACAAAGCCGAATGATTTGGCCTGGTCAATCGGTGGCCAATATGATGTGGGCGTTAGCAACCATAGGCTCGCCGCTGCCAAGAAGATTGGCGGTCGCAGTGCATGCTGTGGTCCTAGCTCGGGCACAGACGTTCGACTCTCAGGCCATCTCAAACATCGTCTGGTCAATGGCGGTCAGCAGCAAAGGCGAGTACAGACGTTTCTTTTGGGACAAAAACAAGCAATGCTTTTATCTTTTTATTAGTCTCTAGACTGTTCTTCAGAGGCTATCATGATCTCCATCTTATAACTCTTTCTCGCTCGCAGGGGAAGGCTTTGCCTTGCCATCGTCGAGATGGCTCGCCTCCATCTGCAGGGCAGCTGTGCCTAAGCTGGACCATATGAACTCACAAGAGCTGTCGAATCTGCTCTGGGGTCTCTCCAAGCTCTTAGTTAGTTGCTGCAGTCGGTCAGCGGGGGGACGGCAGGCCCTGCGCGAGGGGGGGGCCACGGAAGCCATCCCGAGGGAGTTCCTCTCTGCAGCCTCCGAGTGCGTGCATGCGATGCTCCCCTTCCTGACGGAGCAGGGGTTCAGCTGCTGCTCCCTGTCGCTCAAAAATCTAGGCTTTGTTCCCGATGACCGCTGGCTGGGGGACTGGGTGGCTGCGGGCTCCCGGCTCATGAGCATCCCAGACGCCAGCTCTCAGGCCATCAGCAGCTGTCTGTGCACGCTTCTGAGATGGAGCGAGGGCAGGGATGGATGGACAGATGACCAGGAGAGGGATGTGATGTTGACGATTTCGTCTGCTGCGGAGGAGCTCGCCAGACGCGCAGCAGCCGATGGCCCCGACGGAGGGGAGCGGGCTGCGCTGTTGTTCGCGCTCGCGTCAATCCCTCCGGCATCCTACGCTAGGCAGCCCCGGGACGGACAGCAGGAGCTTGTGGCACCACTCCTGACACCATCCACGGTGCAGACAGCAGCAATTGGATCAGTGAGACAGCTGCGGCAACAGAGCCAAAAGGTATTGGAAGTGCCAGCGGATTCGACGTCATGGCTGTTGGTGCGATCGCAGGCGGCGGCCATTAGCGGACGCCCCGCAGCAAGCAGCAGCAGCTATTCGGCGCCGCACCCTCCATTCCAGATAGACTTCCGCCCTGACCTGCAGCTCGCCCCGCAGGCTGCCTTGGATCCCGCGGGCAGCGTGAGGGGCAGCAGGCGGGCGGCGGTGTCGCAGCTCTCCCGATCCCTGGCCTGCCACATGCAGAGACACGCTGAGAGGTACAAACCGGGTCAGCTCGCCCTGGGCCTGTGGAGCCTGGCCCGGACTGCTGATCCGGAGACCCTCTCGAGACCCTGGCTGCTCGCTGCTCTCGTGCCCTTTCTAGACCGGCAGTGCACCGCCCTCTCAGACAAGGAGATGGCGATGTTCACGTGGGCGAAATTGAGGCTAGACATCCTTCCGCACAGCCATTTGCGGGTGACAGAGCATGCGTCCTCATCGTCAGCGGTGTCTTCCAATGGAGGCGATAGCAGTGGAGAGGCTGGTACTAGGATCGACGGGGCTTTGAAAGGCGGAGGGGGGGTGGACATCCGGCAGCTGAGCGCTGAAGCCTTGGCGTCCGCGCTGCATGCGTCTGCGAGTGGCGCGCCTCCGGCGCAGCTGCCTGCTGCAGAGCTCGTCCGGCTCAAACACCTCGTCCAGATGATGCCGGTCCATTGCTGCAGCATGACGCCGAGGAGCCTCACCGCGTGCCTGCACTCCGTCGCCAGGCTCGGCTTCCGGCCGCAGCCCGAATGGCAGCGTGCGGTGTGGTCGGCGTTGCACGCGGCTTGGAACCGCATGACGGCAAGTGAGCTCTCGCTGTGCCTCTGGGCGATGGCCAGCATGAGGTGCCGCCCGAGCGACCGCCACGGGCTGCTGGTGCTGCGGCGCATGGCCTCTCTGGCAGCAGCCTGCACCCCGCTCGACGTGTGCCGGCTGCTGCAGGCCGCCTCCGCGTGGCGCCTGGGGCTGCAGCGCCGCAAGCTGTGGCCGCGGCTGGCGCAGCACGTGCTGTACCAGGGTCGGCACCCGCTTGCCGGAAGGCAGCTCGTGGCGGTCCTCTTGCACGCCGGCCGCCTGGGCCTGCCTCTGAGCGACGCATGGCTGTCCGCTGCCTACGGCCAGCTGCATGCGGAGCTGCCTGGGCTGGGCCTGCCGCAGCTGGTCAGTGTGATGGAGGCCATGTCGCTGCTGCAGGTGGGAGTGGCCGACGGCAAGCTGCGGAGCGACGGCAGCACGCTCTCCCTCGCCACGCTCTCAGAGGTCGAGCGCCGGGGCCTGGCTCTGCCCTCGAGCAGCTGCTCGGACGACGCGCGGTTCCTTCGCTGCCTGATGATGCACCGCCGGCAGTCGCGGTGGCTGGACGTTGCTGCGCTGGATGCCACTCTCACCAGCTTCTTCATCATCACCCGCCGCCGCCTGGCCGCGGCATCGACGCGGCAGCTGCTGCACTTGCTGTTCTGGCTTGCTGAGCTCAACGCGACGTCAGACGAGGACTGGTTAGGGACGTGTCGTGATGAGCTCCGAGCCAGGTTCAGGGGCATGGCGCCGGACGAGCTCTCTTGGGCGCTGTTGGCGCTGGTCAAGTGCGGCTGCAAGCCCAGCCCCAGTTGGATCGGGCTGTACATGGGCGTGGTGCTGCAGAGGATGCCGTTGCTGCAGGAGGGCCACGTGACGCGCATCACCACGGCACTGGGCATGCTCGATGCGAGGTTGCATCAGCGGTGGCGAAGACAGCTAGTTATTTCTTACTCGTAGACAGAGGAGCAGCATTTTTTTATATTCTTTCGAGAGGCTCAATAACCTTCAGGAAGCATACCATTTTTACAATGCTGAAGACATGTTCAATCTTGAATAAAATCGAGGGGAAGAATCAGAGGTAAAAGAGTATTTGAAAGACTAATCGATACTGCACAGCAGCGCTGCACCTCGAAGCACCCACTTTGCGGGGCCCTCCTCATTCCTCAGCGCAAACGTGCTGATGAAGTTGAGCCCCTTGCGCGCCTTGACACGGTAGCACGGCGTCTCAAAG
>VFSW01013802.1_pt1 | contig 11208 bp, 9 predicted proteins | sample 5358111 | NCBI WGS metagenome assembly VFSW01 (sample SAMN11554181, study PRJNA540505) | mine drainage metagenome | isolation source: sediment from site ElyBrook_90M | place: USA: Ely Copper Mine, Vershire, VT | collected 2017
GATTTGATGGAGCGCGTAAACGCCCAGGGCGCGACGCAGGACCACAAACGTAAATGTGAGCAGCATCAGCGTCAGAAGCAAAGCCGTTCCGCGCGCGGCGATGCCCGTCAGGAGGAGGAGGCCGCAAAACAGCTCGAACCACGGCAAGCCCATCGCAATCGCGTTCAACGCCAGCGGACTTTCCACCATGTTATACTGCCGCAGCAGTTTCAAGAATTCCACAGGCTCCAATGCTTTGCTTAATCCCATATAAATGAACAGCCCGCCCAACACCCATCGGGCCAGCATGGTGAGGAATTGGACGGGATTCCGAGGCATGGCGTTACTGCGCGGGACTTTCAGGCGTTCCGGCGTTTTGAATTTGTTGCCCGGTTTCCATCGGCAGGCGGCCGGCTTTCCATTCCGTCATTCCGCCGCCGTAAACGAAAAGTTTTTCAGCGGGCACTCCCGCGTCGCGCAATGCGATGGCCGCGGACTCGCTGTCCTCGCAATCGCCGCCGGTGCAGTAAACAATAATCTTTTGGGCGGCCTGGCAAAGCGGAAGGACCGAGCCGGCGTATTTTTCGATATGATAAGGATCAAACTCGAAAGCGCCCGGAATGTGGCCGGCGGCGTAACTTTCCGGATTGCGAGCATCGAGGAAAAGAATCAATCCCTGGCGGAGGCGTGGGTCCTGGGCAAGCTGGCGCGCTTGGGCAAGTTCGATCAAACGCAGGCCGCTGGATCGCAGGCGTTGGGCAAGCGGTTCGGCGTCCGGGGGCGAGGGCGCATTGGTTGCGTTTGTGCCGGGAATCCAACCGCCCACGACAGAACCCGATGCGTTGGAATTGGCCGGCGCAACGCCGCCGGTGTTGGCGGCGCCGCTTCCCGTTTTGGAACCGGGGAAGTAATTGCGCGCCAGCTTAAGGCCGCGCGGGGAAATCTGATTGGCCGCCAAAGCAAAAAGACCGCCGGCAACGGCAACGCAGACCGCCTCCATAAGCACCTTTTTGATTTCAGACCGGCGCGGGCGCGCGGCCGTTCCAACCGGGTCGTCCGGCAATGTCAGCCTTTCCTGGTCGCCGCCGCGGCCGGGGCGGGTGGTTGAGAAATGGGAACTTTGATGACCGGGTATTGCGGATAATTGGACTTGACGGTCAGTTCCAGCTCCTGGCCGGCCTGAACCTGGAATCCGTCCGCGAAGGTTAGCGTAAGATTATAACTCCGCCCCGGCAGCAACTCTTTTATTTGGACATCCACGCCCTTGGCGTTGACCGAGGCGCCGGACAACGTCAACTGCTGCGGCGCCGTCCCTTGAATCGAGACGGTGCGTGTAATGGGCTGGCCGGGCGCCGCGCCTGCCAGGGAAATTCGCAAGGGCGTCACCAAAATGGCCGGCCGCGGGGAAATGGCGGTGACGGGAATAGTCAAGACTGGCACACTGGCCATCGAGGTTTTGATGGTTATGGAACCGGTGACGTTCCCGGCGGGCATTGGCGGGACCGTCGCCACCGTCAACTCAAACTCCTTGCCTGCATCAACCGTTTTCAACGTGCCGGTGAAATGGTTGTCGGCGCTTTGCGGCGCAGACAAGGTCAACGGCGCGTCGGATCTGTTGGAAATGCGGATGACTGTCGAAGCGTTGGATGGGCCGCCTGGATTCAAGTGCAGCCATGCGAAAGCCGGATTCATTTCAATGGGCTTCCAAATCGTGCCGCGCAGCCGCAGGACGACGTTGGGCTGGGCCTTGTCATTGGAGGTGACGGTGACCTGTTTCTCCACCGTGCCCCGAAGGAAGGAACTCTTAATCTGGACCGGGATGACGCCGGTCTTGCCCGGCTCAATTTCCCTGCTCCACTGGCCCGCCGTCGTGCAGCCGCAGGACGGGCGCACGGCGCTGATAATCAGCTGGGCGTCGCCGGCGTTGCTGACGATGAAGGTATGTTGGATGACTTCGCCGGAGGCCACTTTGCCAAAGTCGTACAGCTGCGCGTCAAATTGAATTTTTGGCTGCGCGGCGATATTTGCGGCGTCCGGCGCGGGCGGCGCGGGTCCGTCAGCCGCGAAGGCGGCAATTGCAAAGATGGCCGAAGCAAGCCACGCAATGTTCAACACCAATGATTTCATAATGCCGCGGATTATAGGCAATCCGCTTGAAAATGGAAATGATAATAAAAAGGCGCAACGCATCGTCCGCCTTTGTTCAAAACTTGCAATTTTCCGGCGCTCCGCCACTGTTTCCACATGACTTGGGCTGAAGCTTGCCACGACAAGAGTTTGCGAAACCTTCCCTACAAGGTGGAGCTGAACCGGCAAGGGCAGATCATTATGAGTCCCACCCGGAACAAGCATGGTTTTTTTCAAAGCCGCCTGGACAATCATTTGCAGAGGCTGCTTCCGGACGGGGTAACGATTGTCGAATGCGCCGTGGACACCACGGAGGGAACGCTGGTCGCGGATGTTGCCTGGGCGACGTCCGAGCGATGGAAGATTCTTGAAGCGCAGTATAGCTGCTCGGTGGCGCCTCAGATTTGCGTCGACGTTTGGTCGCCTTCCAACACGCCGGAGGAGATAGCCATGAAGCGCCGCCTCTATCTGGAAAAGGGCGCGACGGAGTTTTGGTATTGCGACAAGGATGGCGCGTTGACTTTTTTCAATGCCGGCGGCCCATTGACGGGCTCGTTGCTTTGCCCGGAGTTTCCCGGACGGATCGAGAATTATCCGATTTAAAAACTCGCGATTTTCGCCGCCGGCGCATCCGGTTTCAACTTATCGGCGGCTTGCGCCGCCACCAAAACATCCGCTCAAGGCCGATGCGATTGGGATAAGAACGGGGCGTCCAATCTTCCAGCAAATCGAAGTGCGGTGAAAACCACTGCAACTGCTCGGCGCGCGTCGTTCCGAAGGGCGGCCCGTCTTCATCCGGAATCAAATAATTGACGGCCAGATAGTTTGCCCCGGGTTTGAGCCATTGCTGGACCGCCGCAACGTAGTCCGCGCGCTGTTGCGGTTCGATGGCGCAAAAGAGTGTATGCTCGAAGATCCAATCGAAAAGGCGCGGGGGCGGTTCGCGCAGAAAATCAGTTTGGATGAACTCGATGGAAAGGCCGGCGGCGGCCGTTTTTTCGCGGGACAAGCGGATGGCGCTGGGGGCAAGATCGCATCCGGTGACATCGAATCCCGCCTTGGCCCACGCGCGGGCGTCGTGGCCCGTGCCGCATCCCGGCGCCAAAACCGAGCCGCGTTTCAAATCCGGATGGCTGCCCAGGAAATCGATCAACCCCGGCGATGCCTCGCCCTTTTCCCACGGCATATCGTGGGACTGATAACGCGCTTCCCAGTCTGTCGTCATAATTCGTCTCGCTTTGTGTTAAAACTTTTCACTCTAAACGCCGCAGGCTTAGAACTCGCAGATGAGGGCGGGCTGCGACCGGCGGGATGGATCGCCGATTTGTTTGCCTTGAAGAGAGCGCAAATCCACGACGGCGCCATGATCGGAAAGGACCTCAGAAAACCGGGAAAAGTGCCCGCCCCAGTACACCATGGCGCAGGACATCGGAGCGCCCTTTCCTTCGTTGCGGCCGCCCACGAGAAACCGGAGTCGTGTGTCATACAGAAAACAAACGGCTGTCGCGCGGCCGAAAACATAATTTTTCCAGTGACCTGTGTTTGTGGCGACAGGAACGAGGGCGATTACCTCCGAGCAATGATGCCGGTGCGCCATCGCGCATCGGTACAACCAATGCTTAATTGAGGTGTGCCGCTCCTGGTCGATCCCGTAGGGCGGATTGACGAAAATGCGATGAAAATCCCAGGATTGTTTAAGGCCGTCGTTTTTTGGAAGAGAATACTTGACCCTCGCCGGCACGATTGAATGTTCGTTTGAGCAGGGATCGAGGTCTATTTCGCAATCGAAAACCTGCTGGACGGCCGTGACGTATTTCTCGGGGGTGCCCCAGTCCTGGCTAAGGGTGTTTATTGTTCGTCCTGCGCTCATGGTCGGAGTATATTAACCCAGTTCTTGGGGGGTGCGCCGAGGGTTCCAAGCGCGCGACCGGCGGCTTTTTTCCTGTCGGCGGCATAGTGAAAGACCTTTTCCACGAGGACCCGCTGCAATGCGTCGACAGACTCGTAGCTCATGCGGCGAGATTTTACGGGATTTGCGGTGTTCGAGCAAATGCAAACAAAACCCGAACACGCACCACGCACCACGCCTCACGCCAACTGCCCGTCCACCAACTCAATAACCCGCGGGGCGTGCGCGGCGATCTTGGCGTCGTGGGTTGCCATGATCAAGGTCGTTGCGCGCTCGCCGTGAAGATTGCAAAGCAGTTGGATGATTTCCTCGCCATTGCGCGAGTCCAGGTTGCCGGTGGGTTCGTCGGCCAAAATCAAATCCGGCTGGTTAATGAGCGCGCGCGCGATGGCCACCCGTTGCTGCTCGCCCCCGGACAATTCGTATGGGCGATGCTCCACGCGCTGGCTCAAACCCACGCGCGCCAGCAAATCGCGCGCGCGCGCCTCCGCGTCGGCGATGCGAACCCGCGCCATCCGCGCGGGAACGGTGACGTTTTCCAGGGCGCTCAATTCCGGCAGCAAATGGTAGGCCTGAAAAACAAAGCCAATCCGCCGGTTGCGCAAGCGCGTGACGTCCCGGACCGGCAACGCGCCGAGGTTCGCGCCGTCAAAAATAATTTCTCCGGCGTCGGGCAAGTCCAGCCCGCCCAGCAAATGGAGCAGTGTGCTCTTGCCCGCGCCGGAAGCCCCGCGCAATGCCAGGAACTCCCCGCGCGCGACGGACAACTCAATGTCGCGCAAGACCTGAATCGATCGATTGCCAATGAGGTAGGTCTTCGAAACTTGCCGCGCGCGCAGAATTTCCCGGACGTCGGAAGGCTGCGGCTCCCCCGGCGCGCCCGCATCGGTTGAAGAGTCACTCATAGCGGAGCGCCTCGACGGGCCGGAGGCGGCTGGCCTTCCAAGCCGGGAAAAGACCCGCCAGGACACACGCGGCGACGGCCGTTCCACAAATCACCGCCACATCGCCGGATTGAATGGACGAGGGCAATTCGTAAACCTGGTAAATGGACGCCGGCAACAACTGCGTGTGGGTGACATCGCGCATCAGGCGCAGAAATTCGTTTCGATACGTCAGCGCCAAGACGGCCACGCCGAATCCCAGGCCGACTCCCAGCACCGCCACGACCATGCTTTGGCTCAGGAAAATCCACAACACCTGCGCGCGGCTCGCGCCCAGGGCTTTGAGGATGCCGATCTCGCGCGTCTTTTGAACCACAAACGTAATCTGGCAATTCACAATCCCGAATGCCGCCACGATCATGATGAAGAAGAGAATGTAAAACATCATGTTCTTCTCCACCGCCAGCGCGTCAAAAAAGGCCGGGCTGTCCTGTTTCCATGTCCTGAACTCCAAGGTGTCGCCAAACTTGGCGCGCAACTGCTGCGCCACGGCCTCGGCGCTGAATGGATCGCGCAGTTTGACTTGAAGTCCCGTAATCAAATCGTCGGGCATTTGCTCCAGTTCCCGCGAATCCTCAAGGGAGGTGACGACGATGGCGGCGTTGTAATCCGGGAAACCGACATCAAAAATGCCGCGCACTGTGAATTCTTCCGGCAGCACCGTCTCAATGTTGGTCTTGCCCGCCGTCGGCATTGCCTTTTGCAGGTTCCGGCCCGAATACACCGCCAGCCGCTCGCCGACATCCACTTCCAGCGAACGGGCGAGATCGCGCCCGATCACGATGCCCTGATCAGTCAAATCGAAATTTCCGCTCACAATGCTCTGGGGCAGCACACTGACGCTTCCCTGGGTTTTGGCGTCCATTCCCAGCAGCAGGACCGCGTCCATGTGGGAATCGCCGGCATTGGCGGGTTCGGTTTTCACCAGCACCTTGTCGCGAATGAACGGCGAAATGCCCAGCACGTTTGGATTGGACGCGATGGCCTTCATCAAGTCCTGATAATGGAGCAATCCCGAACCGTCCGAGCCGTAAACTTTAAGATGCGCGTTAAAGCCAAGCATGCGGTCGCGCCACTCCTTGTCGAACCCGCTCATCACGGCGATCACCACAATAAGGACTGCCACGCCCAGCGAAACTCCGACGATGGAAATGACGGTGATCACCGAGACAAACGTCCGGCGCGGTCGTAAGTAGCGGAGCGCCAAAAACGCCTCGAACGGCAATCGCGACATGGCGGCAGACTAGGGGGCATAAATGCCGCTGTCAACGGGGCGTCGGTCACGGATGGCAGGGACGCCTCGCCGAGCCGTCCACTGGAGGTTGGACATTTTACGGCACGTTGGATGCCAATGAACGAATTCCTCACGCAACGGTCGCAAAGGTCGCATCTTGACACTGTTACCTTGGCAGCGCTCCGGCCCGTCGCGCTCACGCCAGGATGTCGTTGACGACAAAACCATGCACGTCGGTCAACCGAAACCGGCGTCCTTGATAGAGGTAAGTCAGTTGTTGGTGATCGATGCCCATCAAACGCAGGATCGTCGCCTGCAAATCATGCACATGAACCGCTCCCGGCATTTGTCTGCCCTTGTCCGGGTGCATCACCTGGCCGTCGGCGTCGGCAATGTTGTAGCAGTAGTCATCGGTCCTGCCGTAAGTGACGCCGGGTTTGACGCCGCCCCCGGCCATCCAAATGGAAAAACAGCGCGGATGATGATCGCGTCCGTAGTTGTCGCTGGTGAGCTTGCCCTGCGAATAACAAGTGCGGCCAAATTCGCCGCCCCAGATTACCAGCGTGTCATCGAGCATGCCGCGCTGCTTGAGGTCTTTGATCAAGGCGGCGCTGGCCTGATCGGTTTCGCGGGCCTGGACGGCGATGCCCTTGGGCAGGTCATTGTGCTGGTCCCAGCCTTGATGGTAAATCTGGATGAATCGCACGTCGCGCTCGGCAAGCCGGCGGGCCAAAAGACAATTGGCCGCGTAAGTCCCGGGCTTGCGGCTGTCCGGCCCGTACATCTCATAAATGCTCTCCGGTTCCTTGGAAAGATCGGTCACTTCCGGCACACTGCTTTGCATGCGATAGGCCATCTCGTACTGCGCGATGCGCGATTCGATTTCCGGGTCCAATTCCGCCTGGAATTGCAGGCGATTGAGCGCGTTCAACTTGTCCAACAACGCCCGCCTCCCGCTGCCGCACGGGCCGTCGGGATCGGACATGTAAAGAATCGGTTCCTTGCCCGAGCGAAACTGGATTCCCTGGTAGCGCGCATCCAAAAAACCGCTGCCCCACAATCTGGCATAAAGCGGCTGGTCGCTCTTGTGCGGCGTCACCAGCACGATGAACGCGGGGAGATTCTGGTTGACAGAACCCAGCCCGTAATGAATCCACGACCCAAATGACGGCCGTCCGGCAATTTGCGATCCGGTCTGGAAAAACGTGATGGCCGGGTCGTGGTTGATCGCCTCGGTGTACATGGAGCGCACGATGCACAATTCATCGGCCACCGTCGCCGTGTGCGGCAGCAGGCTGCTCAACCACGCCCCGCACTTGCCGTGCCGCTGAAATGGAAAAAGCGAGCCGGCCAGTGGAATTGACGCCTGTTGCGAGGTCATGCCGGTCAGGCGCTGGCCGGCCCGCACACTTTCGGGCAATTGTTCGCCGTGGAGTTTGTTCAGCATCGGTTTGTAATCGAACAACTCAATCTGCGACGGCGCGCCGGACTGAAAGAGATAAATGACGCGCCTGGCCTTCGGCGGAAAGTTTGGAAAGCCCGGCAAACCGCCGCCGGCTTGCGCGCCGGCGGCGCGTTGCAACAGGCTTCCGAGTGCGATGGCGCCCAGTCCGCGGGCGGACTTGGCGAAAAAATGGCGGCGAGTGATGGCCAGCGGGTCCGGCGGGGATGTGGATGTCGTGTTCATGATTCAGCGGTTCCAAATGGTGGCGTCAAGGTTCAATATCGCTTGCGCGACAACGGTCATCGCGGCCAGGTCGATGGCGTTGAGTTTTGGGTCGCGCGCGCGGTCGCCAACGGAAATCAATTGCCGGGCGCGGTCGGCATCCTTGGTGAAAATGTCCTTTTGCTCCTTCCAAAGCGCGGTCAATAATTCAAGTTCTGTTGGTTTCGGAGGCCGCGCGGTCAAACGCCAAAAGACGAAATTTATTTGACTGGACGTTGTTGCGCCGCCTTGTTGCATGGATTTTTCGGCCAGCACACGCGCGGCTTCGACAAATTGCGTGTCATTAAGAAGAACAAACGCCTGCTGCGGCGTCGAGGTGGCGCTGCGTCTGACCGTGCAAACTTCCCGCGAAGGCGCGTTGAACTCCGTCATGTCCGGGGGCGGCGCCGTGCGCTTCCAGACGGTGTAAAGGCTGCGGCGATAGAGCGCCGGTCCGACGCTTTGCCTGTAGGCCGGGCTCATGCCGTTGCTTTCCCGCCACAAATCTCCCGGCGAATAGGGGCTGGCCGGCGGTCCGCCCTCCGCGTCGTTGAGCAGACCGCTGGCGAACAAAGCCGTGTCCCGAATCATTTCCGCCGAGAGTCGTTGCGAAGGGCCGCGCGCCAGCAGCGCGTTTTCGGGGTCCTTCTCCCGCAAGTCGGGACGCCACCTGGAGTCCTGCCGGTAAGTCGCGCTGAGCGCGATTTTCTTCATCAACGCCTTGACGTCCCAATTTGAATTAATAAAATCGCGCGCCAGCCAATCCAGCAATTCCGGGTGCGACGGCGGCGCGCCCTGCGCGCCAAAATTTTCCGGCGTGGCAACGATCCCGCGCCCGAAGAGCATTTGCCAAAACCGATTGACGGCCACGCGCGCGGTCAATGGATGGTCCGGCTCGATCAACCACTGCGCCAAGCCGAGGCGATCTTTGGAACTCCGGGCCGGGAAGGGAGGCAGCACGGCCGGAGTGGCGCGGCCCACGCGCCGGTCCTCGGTCTTGGGCGCGTCATACCGGCCCCGCGCCAGAATGTAAGCCGGACGCGGGCGGGGCAATTCCTCCATAACGCTGATTTCCTCGACGGAATCGCGCGCCTGAAAATACTTCTTGACAGCTTCGCAATGTTCGGACCGCGCCCGCGCCACGGTTTGCGACAGCGCCGCCAGATAATAAGGACGCAGCAGGACGGCGTCCCTGGCCGCAAGGGCGCTGGAGAGCGCGTGGCCGTCGAAAAGTTGTTGCGCCTCCAAGTCCGCCAGGGGCCGGTTATAAATGCGAAGGTCGTCCAAAAGGCCGTCCTTCAATCCGGTTGTGCGCATCCGCGCGCCGAATGAAAGGCCGTCGCCGCCGTTGTCGGGATTCTTGTAAAGATGATTGCGCACAATTTCCGCGCTCGCCTGGCGGCCATTGATAAAAAGCCTCATGCCTTCCGCCTTTGCCGAACCGTCGTAGCTCATTCCAATCTGCACCCATTCGCGGGCCGGAACCCTCGCCAGCGAGCGCACCGCCAGCGCGTTGCCCGGCCAAAACCGCTGGATGACGAACATAAGCCGGCCCTCGTCCAGGCTCAGGTGCGTCCCATGAAAGCCGGCGTCGGTGCCTTCCTCGCGATGGCAAATGATGGCGTTCGTAAGATCTTCGGGAAGGCAAACCCAGAACAGGACCGTATATTGGCTCCAGGCCGGAAACCGCTCGCCGGCGTCTGGAAAGTTCAGTTCATCGTCGCCTGTGAACTCCACGGCACGCCCCGTTTTTCCCGGCGCCAGTTTGTTTGGGCCCAAGGCGCCGCTGAAATTGGAGGCGTTAACCGCATCGGCAAAGGTGTTGCTCGCCGTCAACGCATCGAGCGCGAACGATGCGGTCAACCCCGGAATTTCAGCGGTCAAATTGCTCCCGGCGAGCCATCGCTCAAACGCGGGTTCCGCCTCGCGCGTGACGCGGGCAAGGTTCGTTTCCGCCGCCTTCAACTCCACGGCCGCCGCCGACATGGCTTTCCGCTCGCCGGCCGCGGGGACCAGCATGGAAGGGGTGGGGACGTGCTCGGTGTCATTGTAAAGCCCATATTCGTCAATACTATTGAAGAAAGCCGAAAGGCTGTAGTAATCCTTTTGCGTGAAGGGATCGTACTTGTGATCGTGGCAGTGTGTGCATTCAAAGGTCAATCCCAGGAACGCGGTGGAAAAGGTGTGGACGCGGTCCGAGACGTACTCCGCGCGCCATTCCTCCTCAATGCTGCCGCCCTCGTTGGTCTGGCGATGCAGGCGGTTGAAGGCCGTCGCCAGCCGGGTGGATTCGTCCGCCCCAGGCAACAAATCGCCCGCCACCTGATCCAGGATGAATTGGCTGTACGGAACGTTTCGGTTGAAGGCGTCCACGACCCAATCCCGATACGGCCAAGTCGGGCAAAGCAAATCACTCTGGTATCCGTAACTGTCGGCATAACGGGCGGCGTCGAGCCACGGGACGGCCATGCGCTGGCCGAAGTGCGGCGAGGCCAGCAAGCGGTCCACGGCTTTGGCCCAGGCACCGGCGGATTTGTCCGACAAAAAACCCTGCGCTTCACGCGGCGTCGGCGGCAAGCCGGTCAAATCGTAACTGACGCGCCGCAGCCAGCGCAATTTGTCGGCTTCTTTGGAAGGCTGGAGGCCCTCCCGCTCCAATCGCGCCAGGACGAAATAATCGATTTCGTTGCGCGGCCATCGTTTCTTCTTGACGCGCGGCACGGCGACCTTTTTGGGCAGCGGCACATAAGCCCAATGCGGTTGGTAACGCGCCCCTTCGCTGATCCATCGCCGAAGCCGCTCCTTTTCCTTGAGGCTGAGCGACAAGTTGGAACCCGGCGGCGGCATCGCGTCATCGGCGTTCGTGGCGAAGATTTTCCGGCAAACCAAGCTCTCCTGCGGTTTCCCCGGCGCGACCGCCCGCAGGCCGGATTTCTCCCGCACCGCATAGGCGCCCTCTGGAACATCCAGGCGCAGCCCCCCCTTGCGGCTGGCCTTGTCCGGCCCATGACACTTGAAGCAGCGGTCGGAGAGTATCGGCCGGATGTCGCGATTGAACTGGAGCGATTCAACCCCCATCGCATCCGGCAAGCCGAGCAACGACGCGCAACAAAAGATTGCAAGCAAGGCGGGAGAAGAGTTGCGGCGATAAAGACTCATCATCAGTTCAGCGTCAATATGCCAGATTTTCCGCCCGCATCCATCCTCATTTTGAGATTTTACTGATTCCGCCGGCAAATTCAAATTCGGCGGGGGTGAGACTCGGACAGAATCAGGGGATTTTTTCAAAATCCGCTACTCCGCAATTACC
>VFSW01013803.1_pt1 | contig 11207 bp, 19 predicted proteins | sample 5358111 | NCBI WGS metagenome assembly VFSW01 (sample SAMN11554181, study PRJNA540505) | mine drainage metagenome | isolation source: sediment from site ElyBrook_90M | place: USA: Ely Copper Mine, Vershire, VT | collected 2017
GCGAGCGGGCTCGAATGCCCGTGAGCGAGGAACGCAGCGCCCAACGACGGCATGGGCCGTCCGCGAGGTGTCAGCGCTTGGTGTACTGAGGGGCCTTGCGGGCTCGCTTCAACCCGTACTTCTTGCGCTCCTTCATCCGCGGGTCGCGGGAGAGGAGGCCGGCCTGGCGAAGCGGCAGTCGGTTGCCTTCCGGGTCCATCTGCAGCAGCGCCCGGGCGATGCCGTGGCGAATGGCCCCGGCCTGGCCCGTGACTCCGCCGCCCTCGACCTTGATCTGGGCGTTATAGGAGCCCTCCGTGCCGGTGACCCGGAACGGCAGTCGGACGTCGGACTCGTCGATGGCGTTGCCGAAGTGGGCTTCGAGGGTTCGATCGTTGACGACGATCTCACCCGAGCCCGGGATGAGCCGGACGCGCGCCACCGCGGTCTTGCGGCGGCCCGTTCCGTAGTAGAACGCAGGCGTAGTCATGGCGCTCCTCGTCAGGCGAGCGGCTCAGGCCGCTGGGCCTGATGCGGATGCTCCGGTCCGGCGTAGACCTTGAGCTTGGTGAGTTGCTGGGCTCCCAGGCGGTTGCGCGGGAGCATGCCCTTCACTGCCCGTCGGATCACTTCCTCGGGCCGGCGTTCGAGCAGGTGCCCCAGGGTCTCGCTCTTGAGACCGTGCGGGTAGCCGCTGTGGCGCATGTAGAGCTTGGTTTCTTTCTTGTCCGAGGTAACGGCGATCTTGCCCGCGTTGACCACGACGACATGATCGCCGGAGTCCAGCGTGGGGCTGTACGTGGGCTTGTTCTTTCCTTCGAGCACTCGAGCGATGCGCGACGCCAGACGGCCGAGCGTCTCGTCCGTCGCGTCCACGACGTACCAGCGTCGCTCGATCTCGCTCTCACGGACCGTATATGTCTTCGCGGTCATCGTTCTCCGTTCGATCTGGCTGTCGTTCGCCGCCCTGGCGGCGCCTTGCCTCCGCCGGCTTGGGCCTCATCGGCCCCATGGCCACGCGCCGCAGGCAGAGTCCCTTCGCAGGGGCCGTGGCCCCGTTGAACGCCGGTCGCTTCGACTCGAGAGCCTCCGCGACGGCCTCTTCCGTTGTCTTTCCGCGACCGACCTCGATGAGAGCGGCCACGATCCTTCGCACCATCTGGCGGAGGAAGGCGTCGGCCGCGACGTCGATCGTCACGAGCGAACCTTCCCGCCGAACCCGGACCGAGCGAACGGTCCGAACCGGCTGCCGGTGCGCTGCCCCGAAGGCGCTGAAGTCGTGGCGGCCCACCAGGACCGACCCGGCCCGCTCCATCGCGGCGGTATCCAGCGGGTCCCGCAACCCGAGCGCATCGCGCTCGCGAAGCGGGCTTCGCGGCCCATTCCAGATGGTGTAGCGGTATTCCCGGTACCGCGCCGCATAGCGTGGGTTGAACCCGGCCGGCACGTGGCGCACGTTTCGGATTGCCACGTCCGCCGGCAGGAGCGCGTCGAGCGCCCTTGTCAGCTCCTCGGCCGATCTGCCCCGCGGATCCGTGAATGCGATCACCTGATCCGTGGCATGCACACCGGCGTCGGTTCGACCCGCCGCAACGACCCTGACCCGGCTTTCGCCGGATATCCGAGCCAGCGCGGCTTCGAGTTCTCCCTGGACCGTCCGAGCGCCCGGCTGAACCTGGAACCCGGCAAAGTCCGTGCCGTCATATTCGACCCGCGCCATGTATCGCACGGGCGGCATCCTCTCGAATGCCTGCGGTTACTTGATGTCCGCTCCGCCGTGTTCAGGGCTAGGCGCCACCGAGCAGCCGAGCGAGCGCGCGCCAAGCGAGCTTGGCGTGTGCGTGAGCGAGGCCGCGCAGGTGGTAACAACGCCCTGGACCGGCTGAGGGGACATCAGACGAGCTCGATCTGAACGATTGGCGCTGCGTCACCGTAGCGCTGGCCGAGGTGGACGATCCGGGTGAAACCGGAGTTCCGGTCGGCGTATTTCGGTGCGATCTCATCGAACAGCTTGGTCACGACGAGCGGCTCGTTCGGTAGCGCCGCGACGACCATTCGCCGGGCCGCGAGATCGCCCCGCTTGGCCAGAGTGATCATGTGCTCGACGCGGCCCTTGATCTCCTTGGCCTTGGCCTCGGTGGTCTGGACGCGCTCGTAGCGCAGGACCGACACGGTCAGGTTCTTGTAGAGGGCAAGGCGAGGGCCCTGCTTGCGGCTGAGCTTTCGGCCGCCGATTCGATGGGCCATTGCTCAGGCCTCCTCCGGGGGCAGGTCTTCGAACTGCTCCTCCTCTTCGACGTCCTCGAGGTCGTCGCCCAGGCCGGCGTCGTCGCTGTCGGGGACGATGAAGCCGCGCATTCGCAGGCGCTCTTTCATCTCGTCGAGCGACTTCTTGCCGAAGTTGCGCATCCTCAGAAGGTCGTCGTCGGAGAGCTGGAGCAGCTGGCCGACCTTGACGATGTTGTTCCGCTTGAGCGAGTTGTAGGCCCGCATCGGCAGGTCCAGCTCTTCGATCGGCATGTCGAGCATGTTCGGCGGGAGCTGGGGGACGTTGGTGGCGGTGCGATCCGGACCCGCGGCGACGAGGCCGATGTTGGCGAACAGCGAGAACTGACGGACGAGGATGTCCGCAGCTCGGCCGAGGGCCTCTTCGGGTGAGATGGTCCCGTCCGTCTCGAGCTCGATGGTGAGCTTGTCGTAGTTGGTCATCTGCCCGACGCGAGTGTTCTCGATCGAGTAGTTGACCTTCTTGACGGGCGTGAAGATGGCGTCGACCGGGATCACGCCGATCGGGTTCGACTCGGCGCGCTCGGCGGCCAGGTAGCCGACACCCTTCTCGACCGTGAGGTCGATCTCGATCGTGACGTCGTCCGAATCCAGCGTCATCAGGACGAGGTCCGGATTGATGACCTCGACATCAGCCGATTCGGAGATGTCGGCGGCCGTGACGGTGCCGGCGCCGCTCTTGATGAGCTTGAGCTGGACCGGGTGCGTCGCGAAGCTCTTGAGGCGGAGCTTCTTGATGTTGAGGACGATCTGGGTGACGTCCTCCTTGACTCCCGGAATGCTCGTGAATTCGTGGTAGACGTCGCGGATCTGGATAGCCGTGACGGCCGCGCCCTCCAGGGAGGACAGCATGACGCGTCGAAGGGCATTGCCCAGAGTGACGCCGTAGCCAGCAGGAAGCGGGCTGGCCTCGTACTTGGCATACGCGCCGAGCTCCTCGACCGGCGCGATCTGTGGACTCTCGAGTTCGATCATCGGGCGGCGTTACCTCGAGTAGTACTCGACGACCAGCTGCTCGTTGAGATCGAGCGGCATCTGGTCGCGGCGAGGTGCAGTTAGGACCGACCCGGCAAGCTTGGCCGCGTCCACGCTGAGCCATTCCGGGATCTGCCGCGACTTGATGAGGTCGGGAGCTTCCTTGAAGGGCTCCCGGGTGCGATGGGTATCGCGAACCTCGACCTTGTCGCCAGGCTTGACCTGGAGTGACGGGACGGTGACAACCCGACCGTTCACGGAGAAATGGGCGTGTCCGACCATCTGGCGCGCTTCCGCGCGGGAGGCCGCGAAGCCCATGCGGTAGACGACGTTGTCCAGCCGCAGCTCGAGCATGCGCAGGAGGTTCTCGCCCGTCACGCCGGGCGTGGAGCTGGCCTGCTCGAAGTAGCCCTGGAACTGGCGCTCCAGGACGCTGTAGATGCGGCGGATCTTCTGCTTCTCACGGAGCTGCATGCCGTACTCGCCAACCTTGCGGCGGCGAACACCGTGCTGTCCGGGAGGCGCCGGTCGGCGCTCGAACGAGCACTTCTTGGAGTAGCAGCGAGTCCCCTTGAGGAAGAGCTTCGCGCCCTCTCGCCGGCAGATCCGGCAGACTGGATCGGTATAGCGGGCCACTTGTCGTCCTCCTAGACGCGTCGCCGCTTAGGCGGGCGGCAGCCGTTGTGGGGGACAGGGGTCACGTCGGTGATGGCGCTCACTTCGAGGCCGGCGGCCTGGAGCGACCGGATGGCCTGCTCCCGCCCCGCGCCGGGACCCTTGACGTAGACCTCGACCTGGCGCATGCCGTGTTCCATGGCCTTCTTGGCGGCCTGGTCGGCAGATAGCGCCGCGGCATAAGGCGTGCTCTTGCGGGAGCCCTTGAAGCCGGCCACGCCGGCAGAACCCCAGCTGATCACGTTGCCGTTAGGGTCGGTGATGGTGATGATCGTGTTATTGAAGCTCGCCTGGATGTGAGCGTGCCCCTGGGGCACGTTCTTTCGCTCCCGGCGGCGCTGCTTTGTAGCCCGCTTCCGTTCCGCCATTAGTGCGTCCGGCTCCTCTTTACTTCGTAGCCTTGCGCCGGACGCCGACCGTCTTCTTCGGTCCTCGGCGCTGCCGTGCGTTGGTCTTCGTTCGCTGGCCCCGAACCGGCAGGTTGCGGCGATGCCGCGAGCCCCGGTATGAGCCGATCTCGATAAGCCGCTTGATGTTTAGCGCAACCTCGCGGCGAAGGTCGCCCTCCACCTTGTGACGCCGATCGATGATCTCGCGCAGCCGGTTGACCTGCTCCTCGGTGAGGTCGCGGACACGAGTGTCCGGGTTGACGTTCGCCGAGACGAGGATCTTCTGCGCAGTCGGAAGACCGATGCCGTAGATATAGGTGATCGCGACCTCAACGCGCTTCTCGCGCGGGATGTCGATGCCTGCTATACGTGCCATGCCCTAACCCTGCCGCTGCTTGTGCTTGGGATTCGCGCAGATGACCATCACGGTCCCATGGCGGCGGATCACTTTGCAGTTGTCGCAGCGGGCCTTGACGGAAGCTCTGACTTTCAAGGGATCCTCGACGATTTCGACGCTTTGGGCGGAGCTACTTGAGCCGATAGGTGATTCGACCGCGTGTCAGGTCGTAGGGCGAGAGCTCTACTCTGACTCGATCGCCCGGCAGGATCCGGATGAAGTTCATCCGCAGCTTGCCGGAGATATGGGCCAGGACACGGTGGCCGTTTTCGAGCTCGACGGCGAACATCGTGTTGGGCAATGGCTCCAACACAGTACCTTCGACCTCGATCGCGTCCTTCTTTGCCACGTCCTGCTTATCGTCCCTTTCTCGCACGAATGCCGGCCGACGGCGGCCGACACACGAACGAACAGGTTATCAAAGAACCGGCAGGCCAGCAACCCACCGTCCGCATTGCCTGCACCAGAGACTCGTCCGGGCGGACTCGAGAGTCCACCAGGGCCTCAGCGGTGCCTTTCATGCGGTAGTCAAGATGACGGGCCCATTCTCGGTCACGGCTATCGTGTGCTCGAAATGGGCCGCCAGAGAACCGTCGGAGGTGACGACGGTCCAGCCATCGTCCAGCGTCTCGACGTCGGCGCTGCCGAGGGCAAGCATCGGCTCGATCGCCATGCACAGCCCGGGAACGAGCTCGATGCCCCGTGGACCCGTCCGATAGTTGGGAACCTGAAGGTCCTCGTGCATCCTGGTGCCGATGCCGTGGCCCACGTAGGGCCGGACGATGTCGCACCGGCCCTCGATCGCCACGTCTTCGACGGCGCCCGAGACCTCTTCAAGGTCGACACCCGGAACCGCCGCGGCTATCCCGGCCATCAACGCCAGACGAGTGGTGTCGATGAGGCGGGCCACGTCTGCAGGCGGCTTGCCGACGTAGAACGTCCGCGCCGCGTCGCCGTGGTAGCCCTGCCAGATAGCACCGGCATCGATCGAAACCACCTGACCCTCTTCGATCACGCGCTTGCCCGGAATGCCGTGCACGACCTCGCGATCGATGGAGACGCAGATGCTCCCCGGAAAGCCCCTGTAGCCCTTGAAGGACGGCTTGGCGCCGGCCTTGCGGATGTAGTCCTCCGCGAGAGCGTCGAGATGGGCCGTGGTGACGCCGGGCCGCAGCTCATCCTCCACGAGGGCGAGCACGTCCGCCACCACGCGACCGGCGCGGCGCATCAGCTCGATCTCCTGGTGACTCCTGCGAGGGATCGTCACGGCCACTCCTCTACCCCTCTCGCTCAGCGGGCCGACAGAACCGACAGCAGGTCAGAGCTGACCTGGTCGATTCCACGGCTGCCGTCGACGGTCTTGAGGACGCCGGCGTTTCGGTAGTAGCCGACGACTTGCTCGAGGGCACCGAGCTGCTGGCGCAGTCGGGCCTGAACGGTTGCGGGCTTGTCGTCGTCGCGCTGGTACAGCTCGGAGCCGTCGATGTCGCAGACGCCCGGCTTGACGGGCGGCTTGGTTACCTCGTGATACGGGTGACCGGCCGCGCGACAGATCCAGCGCCCGCCCAGGCGGGCCACCAGCTCCGCTTCCGGAACCTCGATATACGGAGCCGCCTCGACGCTGGCGCCTCGATCGGCGAGGGCCATGTCGAGAACCTCGGCCTGGACCGTGTTACGAGGAAAGCCGTCGAGGAGGATCCCCCCGGCGGCGTCCGGGCTGCCCAGACGCTCGAGGAGCATGTCGATGGTCACCTGGTCGGGGACCAGCTCGCCACGATCCATGTACCCCTTGGCGATGACGCCGAGCGGGGTCTTGTCGCGGACGGCCGCCCGGAAGAGATCCCCCGTGGCGACGTGGGCCAGACCCAGCCGTTCGGACAGGATGGCAGCCTGCGTCCCCTTGCCGGCTCCCGGGGCTCCCAGGAGCACGACGACTCGCCCGATCTTCTGCTCACTCATTCAGATGCCCTCTATTGCATTCGCGGAGCCGGCAACCGCTGGCGAGGCGGAGGCGAGGAGCGGAGCGAGCAGGCTTGAAGGCCTGTGAGCGAGCACCGCAGGCGACAACGAAGCCCAGCGACCGCCCGCGACGCAGCCTCCCGTCATCGGATGAAGCCCTCATAGCTGCGCATCATCAGCTGCGCCTCGAGCTGCTTCATCGTCTCGACGACGACGCTGACCACGATCAGGACGCTGGTGCCACCGATGGTGACGCCGACGCCCGCACTGGCCAGGTTCTTGAACATCGGCAGCGCGCCCATGAGGTACGGCAGGACGGCGATGGCGGCCACGAATATGGCGCCAGCCACCGTGATCCGCAGGGCAACCCGCCGCAGATACTCCTCGGTAGGCTGTCCCGGACGGATGCCCGGTATGAAGCCGCCGGATTTGCGCAGGTTGTTGGCCGTCTCGTCGGGTTTGAAGACGATGAAGGTGTAGAAGAAGGCGAACGCGAACGTCAGCAGGAAGTAGAGGCTGATGTACAGCGGCCCGCTCGGGTTCAGCCAGGACACTATGCCGGTGGCAACGTCCCGGACGGAACTGACGTTGGACGTGGTGAAGTAGGTGGCGATCTGATACGGGAAGAGCAGGATGCTGATCGCGAAGATGATCGGGATGACGCCCGCCATGTTCACGCGGAGCGGCAGGAACGTGGATCCGCCCTGGTAGACGCGATGGCCGCGGACGCGGTTCGCGTACTGGATGGGGATCCGCCGCTGCCCTTCCTGGACGAAGATGATCACGAAGATGATCACCAAGCCGATGACGCCGAAGCCGAACAGCTCGAGCCAGTCCGGGCTGGTCAGGAAGCCGCTTACGGCACCCGGAATGCGGGCGACGATGCCGGCGAAGATGATGAAGCTGATGCCGTTGCCGATCCCCTTCTCCGTGATCAGCTCGCCCAGCCACATCAGCAGGACCGAGCCGACCGTGAGCGCGAGGATCATCGTGAGGCTCTCGTACTTCTCGAAGCTGAAGCTCGTGGTGTAGGCCGGCGTGCCGCTCGGGGCGGTCGCCTGGAGGTACGAGAGGATGCCATAGGCCTGCAGCGCGGCCAGCGGGACCGACAGCCACCGGGAGTAGCTGGTGATCTTGTTGCGGCCGTACTCGCCTTCGCGGCTCAGGGCCTGCAGCGACGGAATCGTGGACTGCAGGATCTGCATGATGATCGTCGCGTTGATGTAGGGGTTCAGGCCGAGTCCAACGATGGACATCTCCCTGATGTTTGCCCCGGAGAAGAGCGACAACAGGCTGAAGAAGCTGTTGTCGGACGCGCCGCTCTTGATGAGGTCCGTGTTGATCCCCGGGATCAGCACGTGCGAGAGAGCGCGGTAGATCACCAGGACGCCCAGGACGAACAGCAGTCGTCTCCGGATGTCCGGCGCCCGGAACGCGTTCAGCATCGACTCGATCATCGCGGCGCCCTTCTAGGCTTCCGAGCTGGCCTGCTCGGCCTGGCTCTTCTTCTTGGTGGCCGCCTTGGGGGCGGGTTGGGCAGCCGGTTCGGCGGCCGATTCGGCCGGAGCCGGCTCCTCTGCCAGGACGAACCCGGAGGCGCCCGACTCGATGCCCGGGAACTCGAGAACCTGGGCGGTGCCGCCGGCTCCCTCGATCTTCTCCCTGGCGCTCTTGCTGAACGCGTCGGCGATGATGAAGAGAGGTCGGGTGACGTCGCCCTGGCCGAGAACCTTGAGCGGCTTGTCCAGCGTGCTGATGAGGCCGGCGGCCGCGAGGATGTCAGGGGTCACGGTGACCGGCATCGGCTTGGGCGACTTTGCCGCCTTGGCCGCGGCGATCTCCGGGCCGTCCATCTCGGGGGCGTCGAGGATGCCCGTCTCGGCGAGCGCGGAAATCCGGCCCACGTTCACGATCTCGTACTCGACGCGGAACATGTTCCGGAAGCCGCGGAGCTTGGGCAGGCGGACGTGGATCGGGGTCTGGCCGCCCTCGAACCACGGCTGGATCGTGCCGCCGGTCCTGGACTTCTGACCCTTCGTGCCGCGGCCGGCCGTCTTGCCCTTGCCGGCGGCGATGCCACGGCCGACGCGCGTGCGTGGCTTGTGACTGCCCGGCGCCGGGCTGAGGTCGTGCAATTTCATTTCGTCTCCTCGGGGAGCTCCTCGACCTCAACGAGGAAGCGAACCTGACGGACCATTCCTCTCGTTGCGTCGTTGTCGGGGATCACGACGGTATCCCCGATCCGATCCAGCCCGAGCGCCCGAATCGTCCCCCGATTGCGGGCGATGTGGCTGATCGTGCTCTTGGTCTGGGTTACGCGCAGCTTACCGGCCACTGGCCACCTCCGCCGCCGCTCGCTGACCGGCCACCGACGATCGAACAGTCACGCCTCGACGGGCGCTGATCTCCTCGGCGGAGTGCAGGTTCTTGAGCGCCTCGAGAGTCGCCCGAGTCACGTTGACCGGGTTCGTGGAGCCGAAGACCTTGGCCAGGATGTCGCGGATGCCGGCCGCCTCGACGACGGCACGCACCGCGCCGCCGGCGATGACGCCGGTTCCCTGAGAGGCCGGCTTGAGCATGATGCGCGAGGCACCGAAGTCCTGCCGGATCTCGTGAGGGATCGTCGTCCCGACCATGGGGATTCGAATGATGTGCTTCTTCGCGTCCTCGACGCCCTTTCGGATGGACTCGGGCACCTCGCCGGCCTTGCCCAGGCCGACACCGACGTGACCCGCGCCGTCACCGACGACGACGATCGCGCTGAAGCTGAAGCGCCGGCCGCCCTTGACGACCTTCGCGACTCGGTTGATCTGTACGACGCGCTCTTCGAGCGTCAGCTTGTTCGGATCGATCCTGGCCAAGTGAACTGCTCCTTCGCGTCAGAACTCGAGGCCGGCTTCGCGAGCGGCGTCGGCGAGCGACTTGATCCGCCCGTGATACCGGAAGCCGGCCCGGTCGAAGACGACGCGCTCGACTCCGGCGCTCCTGGCCCGCTCGGCCACCAGTCGGCCGACGCTCTTCGCCTCGTCCGTCTTGGGGGCCTTGGCGGCTCGGAGCTCCTTCTCGAGGCTCGAGGCAGCGGCCAGCGTCTTGCCGGTCGTGTCGTCGATGACCTGGGCGTAGATGTGATTGAGACTGCGGAAAACCGCGAGGCGCGGGCGCTCGACCGAGCCCTCGACCCGCAGCCGGATCCGCTCGTGCCGCTTCTGTCGCGCGGCCCCACTGCTGGAGACTCGCGTCATCGCGCTCCCTCCGCGTCATTCATGGCTGATTGCTGGCTCACTTCTTGCCGCCGATCTTGCCGGCCTTGCCGGCCTTGCGGCGGACCACTTCGCCGGCGTACTTAACGCCCTTGCCCTTGTACGGCTCGGGCTTGCGAGTGGCTCGGACCTGGGCCGCGATCTGGCCGACGAGCTCCTTGTCGATGCCCACGACCGCGAGGCGGACGGGGTTCTCGAGCTCGAAGGAGATGCCGGCCGGAGGCGCGATCTCGATCGGATGGCTGTAGCCCAGGTTGAGCTGGAGCTTGTCGCCAACCTTGGCGGCTCGATAGCCGACGCCGGTGATCTCGAGCGGCTTGCGATAGCCCGTCGTGACGCCGGTCACCATGTTGGCGACGAGCGTCCGGGTCAGGCCGTGGAGCTGCTTGTGGTGCTTTGCCTCCGAAGGCCGCGAGACGGTCAGGACGGCGCCGTCCCGGGTCACGGTCATGTCGGGGTGGAGCGCCCGCGAGAGCTCGCCCTTGGGTCCCTTGACGGTGATGTTCCGGCCGTCGATGGCGACGTCCACGTTCGCCGGAACGGTGATGGGCAGACGCCCGATTCGTGACATCGGCGGCCTACCAGACGTACGCCAGGACTTCACCGCCGAGCTGGGCCTTGTGGGCCTTCGCGCCGGTCATGATGCCCTGACTGGTGCTGACAATGACGATGCCGAGTCCGCCCAGCACCCTGGGGATCTCGGTTTTGCGCGCATACACGCGCAGGCCTGGCTTGCTGATGCGCTTGAGTCCGGACACGACCGGGGCCTTGCCGTCCACGTACTTGAGCGTGACGCGCAAGACCTGGCGAGCACCCTCGTGGTCCTCTTGGACGTCGGCGATAAAGCCCTCTTCCAGGAGGATTCGGGCGATCTCCCGCTTGGTCCGCGAGGCCGGGACGACGACTTCGGCGTGCCGGGCCCGCGACGCATTGCGGATGCGAGTCAGCATGTCCGCAATTGGATCGGAGACGTTCATTGCTTTCCTACCAGCTCGACTTGGTGACGCCGGGCAGCTCACCGAGCAGCGCCCGCTCGCGGAAGCAGATGCGGCACAAACCAAAGCGCCGCATGAATGCGCGCGGGCGACCGCAGACGAAGCAGCGGTGGTAGGCCTGGACCTTGTGCCGGGCCGGGCGCTTCGCCTTTGCGATCATCGACTTCTTAGCCATCGCTCTCCCTCCCCGCCTAGCCGGCGAAAGGCATGCCGAGGAGTTCGAGCAGACGCTTCGATTCCTCGTCGGTCTTCGCCGTCGTCACGATGCTGATCTCCAGCCCGCGGAGACGGT
>VFSW01013804.1_pt1 | contig 11207 bp, 4 predicted proteins | sample 5358111 | NCBI WGS metagenome assembly VFSW01 (sample SAMN11554181, study PRJNA540505) | mine drainage metagenome | isolation source: sediment from site ElyBrook_90M | place: USA: Ely Copper Mine, Vershire, VT | collected 2017
AATGTACAGAACGTCGTCGCTGGTGGTGCCAGCTCCAGTCCCACCTTCGGCAGCGTCGGCAACACCGACCAGATCTCCAAAATCGTCACCTTCAACATCGCACCCACCTATACCCGCACCCTCAGCCCCAATTCAGTCTTCAACTTCACAGGATATGTGCGCCGCGACGCCTACAACTACTATCCCAGCAAGAATCCCCTCGCCGACCTCGACCCCATTCAGAACCAGACCATCGGCCAGGCGCGTTCGCTGACCAACGCCGGATTCAACACCAACCTCTCCTACGTCAAGGGAATCAACAACATTAAGACGGGTGCCGAATACTCCCAGACCTTCCTGCGCGAGAACGACACCCTGGCCATCGTCAACGCCACCTTCAACGCGCCCTGCCTGAACACCAGCGGCAACCCTGTCGCAGGCTTCACCAGCCCAACCCAGTGCGCACTCTACGGCGACGTCTCCAACGACCCCACCGCCGGAGGCACCTTCAACCCCGTCCTGCTGCCCTACGATCTCACCCGCGGAGGCGGAACCTTCAACTTCGACGGCCACGCCGATGTCAAGGAGCTGGCCCTCTATGCCGAGGACCAGATCACGGCTGGCGACTGGACCTTCAACGTCGGCATGAGAGGCGACCTCTACAACGGTCTCTCCATCGCGCGCCAGGCCGAGCCTCGCGTCGGCCTCTCCTATACCGTCAGGAAGACCAGCACCGTCCTGCGCACCTCTTACGCGCGTACCCTCGAAACTCCCTTCAACGAGAACCTCGTCCTCTCCAGCCGGGGCTGCGGTAGCGATGTCCTTTCGCCCCTGCTCAACTGCACCCCAGGCGTCTCCACTACGCTGCAACCCGGCTTCCGCAATGAGTTCCACGCCGGTCTGCAACAGGCCTTCGGAAAAAACATCGTCCTCTCCGGCGACTATGTCTGGACGTACACCCACAACGCCTTCGACTTCTCCGTCCTCGGCAACACACCCATTACCTTCCCCATCGACTGGAACAACTCCAAGGTCCCCGGCTTCGACCTGCGCGTGGACGTTCCCCACTTCCACAACCTCTCCGCCTTCGTGGTCATGTCATCGGTGGCCGCCCGCTTCTTCCCGCCCCAGGTCGCCGGAGCCGGAGCCACCGTCGCCAAGGGAAGCATCTACCCCTTCCGCATCGACCACGACGAAAGGTACAACGAGACCACTCACCTGCAATACCAGATCCCGGGCAGGCTCTCCCCGTGGGTCTCTCTCAACTGGCGCTTCGACAGCGGCCAGGTCGCTGGCTCCACGCCCTGCTACGGCACCAGCGATCCCAACAGCCCATGCCTGCTCTCCTCGACCACCCTCAGCGGCCAGCCCGCCATCAAGATGGTCGACGCCTTCGGCACTCCCCTCTCGGCGGACGAGGAGTTTCAGGCGGGCTTCGCCTGCAGCGGGACCGCCGCCACCCCCAGCACCGCCATCCCCAACGGCGTCTGCCTGGCCTCGCAGTTCACCTCCAGCCTCATCTCCATCCCCGCCCCCAACACCGGCAACAACGACCGCAACCCACAACGCATCGCTCCGCGCAACGTCTTCGACGCGTCGCTCGGCCAGGACAACCTCTTCCACGGCAACAGGTACAAGTGGAGCATCCAACTCTCCGCCATCAACTTCACCAACAAATACGCGCTCTATAACTTCCTCTCCACCTTCTCCGGCACGCACTACCTCACGCCCCGCGCCCTCACCGCCGAACTCGGCTTCCACTTCTAGCCAGTCAGATTGTTTGCCTCAGCAGCACCCGCACGCATGGCCTCGCCATGCCGATCTGCCTTCCTTCAGCAGGATGGGGACAGCCGCCAGCGCAGCCAGCGAATCGAACCACGCCAGATGGAACGCCGCATTCACCGCCAGACCAGCCAGCGTAATCAGCGCCAGATACGCGCACATCGCGGACTGCACCGCATCTGCGGCCAGAGCGGCGTTTCCGCTCCGCCGTGCCTCGCGGCGTTTCAGCGCGGCCAGCACCGGCATCGCAACCAGCGCGGCGATGGTGATCGCCATGCCCGCGCGGCTCGTCTCTGGCCGTACGCCCAGCACAAAGGATGCAACCGCAATCGCCGCAACCACCCCTGCAAGCACATACAGCAGAACCCCGGCGGCGCGACTGGCCCTCCGCTCCGGGACCGCCAGCCTGGGAACCCACTGCAACACCACCACCGTCGCGGACAGAAGCTCCACCAAGCTGTCGGAGCCAAAGGCCAGCAGTGCAGGGCTATGTGCCGTCGCCGCTGCATAGGCCGAAACGCTGAACTCCACCAGCATCCACGCCAGCGTGACGCCCTGTAGCCAAAGCACCGCCGCGCGCGGCTTCGCGGCACACGCCGCATCAGCCTTCGCCGCCCGAGCACCGATCTGTACGATCTCCGCCATCCCGTTCCTCGAAACTGTGCGCTTCTCTGTCCTGATGCAATCCGCCGCGGCCGCGACTCACAACGAACAATTCATCCCTCACAACTGCTCTATCCCACCCGGCACACCAGACACTTCAGGTAACTCGTCTCTGGCAGCGTCAAAATCGCCGGATGGTCCGGCGCTGCGCCGCGTATCTCCAGCAACTGCACCCTCCGTCCCGCGTCCGCCGCCGCCGCCCGCACCACGCCCACGAACTCCTCCATCCCTACATGGTGCGAGCAGGAGCACGTCACCAGCGTCCCGCCCACACCCAGCATCTTCAGCGCCCGCAGGTTCAGCTCCTTGTACCCGCGGATCGCGCTCTCGGCTGCCCGCTTCGACTTGGCGAACGCTGGCGGGTCCAGCACGATCGTGTCGTACCGCTCGCCCGCATCCGCATAATCCCGCAGCAGCTCAAATGCATCCGCCTCGATCCAATCGACCTTCGCCGCAGTTCCAACATTCAGCGCAAGGTTCCGGTCCGCGACCTCCAAAGCCGCTCGACTCGCATCCACTCCCGTAACCCGCTCGCAGACCCGCGCCAGATGCAGCGCAAACCCGCCTTGATAGGTGCATACGTCGATCGCGCGTCCCCGCGCCCATCGGGCCGCGGCGGCATAGTTCAGTCTCTGGTCCAGAAACGCACCCGTCTTCTGTCCCGCTCCCGCGTCGAAGTGGAACCTCACCCCGTTGATCGTGAACACGGTCTGCAAAGCCGCGTCCGAACCCTCACGGACAAACAGTGTCCCCTCTGGCACAGCCTCCAGTCGCTCCAACTCCCGCACCCGAGCATCTGGCCGCTCGACCACCGTGCGCACCCAGCTTTGCTCCGCCAGCGCCTCTGCCAGCGCCTCTCGCACATCGTTCTGCGCGGTTCCCTGCGTCAGCAACTGCACCACCACAAGCTCGCAATAGCGGTCCGCCACGATCCCCGGCAGATCGTCCGCCTCCGAGAAAACCAGACGACAAGCGTCCGTCTCGCCACTCCCCGAGAACGCCTCCGCCACCGCCACCTCGCGCAGCCGAATCGCCGCCCGCAGCCGGTCCCTCATCTCACCCAGATAAGTCGCTCGCGCCACTCCCGCCCGCCGCGAGACCACCCGCAGCGCGATCTCCGACGCATCGCTGTACATCGCCGTCCCCAGCGCGATTCCTCTGCTATCGACGACGCCGACCAACGCTCCGCCATCCAACTCCGCAGGCTGCATCCGCACCACATCCGACCGGTACACCCATAGATGCCCAGCCCTCAACCGGTCCGCCGCCCTCCGCGTAATCTCGGCCACCGCTCCCATCGCACTCACCGCAGAAGTCATCCCTCATCCTCGCACAACAGGACGTTCCACATCCCGACCGGCAGAGCCATCTGTCGCGCTCCTCCAGGCTTCCGCAGGGCAAGCAAACAGGCCCGCATCGAGTTGCCGATGCGGGCCTGTACAGAACTCAGAACCGAATGTTCCTCTGGAGATGGGATTACGCCCTCAGAAACCTGCGTCGCAGTACAGCCACCACGCCGAGCAAGCCGGTTCCAAACAGGATCAGGCTGGCTGGCTCAGGTGTAACGGCGGGAGGAATCGGATCGGTCATGAAGATCTGTGGCTCGCCGCCATTGGGATAGCTGTCGCTGGGAACTAACGCGGTGTCATTCGCAAAGTAGCTGGAGGGCAGTGTGGGAGCCACGCTGAGCGCAGTGGCGGCCAGCCCCTGAGAGGTTGAGTCGAACGCGCCAAGATTGTTGTAATTGGAGTTCAGCGCATTGATGTCCGTGGGATCCATGATGCTCCAGATCGCAAACTGAATCTCGGAGGTCAGTTGAGCATTCCCAACGGCGGCGGCGTACTGGTTGAAGAGGTATGCATCGGCAAGAAAATTGTACCCCGCTTCCCCGTCAATGATGGCGCTGGGGGCGATGGTCGAAACAGCGACGGAGGTCACGTTCCAAGGAGCGTTGAGTGAGACGCCGCGATCGAAATTTATGCACGACATTGCGACGAGGGTGTTGGTGCCACCTGGACCGGTCACTGTGAACAGGTAGGGGTTGACGTACTCGCCGTCGATGTTCTGGCCACCCACGCCAGTCATCGTCAGGGTGTCGGCAAAACTTGCACGAGAGGCAACACAGACGAGGGAGAGGGACAGGGCAACTACAGCCGTTTTCAATCGCATAAGGAAATCTCCTGGGTGAGCTAATGCATCAAGCGTCAGCGATCGACGCTCTATGCCGGTTTATCTCTTGAATGGCCCGTTTGAATCACCCTTGCTGAGCGCGTTGCCAATTTCTATCAGACACGCAAACCATCAACTCAGCGGTGGGAGTCTTGAATCTATTTTCACAATATAGATGATCTCTTGACGATTTAGATGCAATCAATGGTAATCGAACCATTTTGCCGGGGAACACTAAAAACGGTTACCCGCGTGCGGCGACCAATGTTACCTGCACTCAATTGCCAGCAACTCTTGGATGGCCTACAGCAGCCCGTCGCTCTTCGAACCGTATCGGACGCAACCGAATATCGGACGGCATTCCGGCTCAGACCTCATTGAGTTGAACCGTGGACGAATAATATCACAGAACGGCGCGGAAACCGGCCAATCCCCGACAAGCGGCAACCACCACGACTCAGTCAGACCCAGTGGAATCAAACCGCTGAATCGGTATCGACTGTCAGCGCCATAGCGCCGCCACGGAGCGAAGGCGAAATCCATCCTTCAACCGTCGACCGCGCGACACCGCGGAAAATTATTCGGGCACAGGCGCGTCCTTTCAACTTCTCTCCCCGTCTGTATTAGCAGATTCCGACCAGACGTGAGACCGGTTGGAAGAACAGACGATGAAACATCTTCTGTCGATGAGCATGGTTGTAACAGCGTGTTTGCGGCCAACTTAGGCACTACGGATATAGGTACAGTTGGACGGCCCAGTCCCGATGGCTCCGCAGACACCTGCTCCGCCACACTACGCGACCTCTTGCAGTTGGGTGTGCGGACAGGAAGGACGCTTTCTCGTTGAAAGTCGTGGGGCTGGTTTCACGGAGCAACGCAAGGCTCCAGTTTTGATGTCGATTGCCGATGGTTCGCTGTAGCTTTCTTCTTTATATTTTTTGGGCCTGTCCAGTTTGTCATGGGAGAGTGTTTGTGCGTCGGATGAATGAGATGAGACGGCTTGCAGTCGTTGGAATGGGTGCGGCGATGCTGCTCGGCACCGCGAATTTAAGCCCGATGGCTCTGGCGCAGTCGGCTGGATCAGCAGCGACCCAGGCCCCAACTGCTCCCGTGGCCCAGCCTCAGGCTGCTCCCGCGACAGAGACCCCGGCTGCACCGGTTGTAGCGGTAGCCCCTCAGGGTGGGACCATTCAGGGAACCGTGAAGGCCAGCGGAGTGCCACTGCCCGGCGTCGCAGTGACTGCGACCAACACACTGACGGGTAAAAAGTACGCAACCACGACGGACATCGACGGCGCATTCCAGATGACGGTGCCGCAAAACGGCCGGTATGTGCTGAAGACCGACCTGACCGGCTTTGCGCCCGCGACTCAGGAGGTAGTGGTGAACGCCTCCAGCGAGGAGGGCGGCCTGCCGAAGCAAACAGCGGAGTTCAAGATCGACCTCGCCTCGCGGGTCGCACCACAACCGGCGCAGGCAGCCGCGGCAGCAACGGGAACAACCACGCCCGCTGCGGGAGCGGTCGTGCGCAGGCCCGCGCCTGCCGCTCGCGGAGCCGCGTCAGGCGCGGTCGCCAGGGTGGGACGAGGCACACAGTCGCTGGCAGTCCAGAGCAACGAAGACCAGAACCTGACGGACGCTAGCGCCAGCACGGAGAACTTCGGCGCGCAACTCCCCTCGCTCAGCGGCGAAGATACGTCTACCGCCTCGAACGATGCCATCGCGGTAACCGGGCAGCAGGGCCAGATCAATGGGCTGGCGACCTTCAGCCAGGAAGACCTACAGAACCGGATTATGGACATGCAACGCAATGGCTTCAACAATGGCGACATCGCTGGCACGCTCAGCGGCGTAATGCAGACTGGCAACTTCCCTGCCGGCCCAGGCGGGCCTGGAGGCGGCGGACCGGGCGGACCCGGCGGAGGAGGATTTGCCGGTGGCGGCGGATTCGGCGGAGGAGGATTTGGCGGTGGACGCGGTGGTGGCTTTGCCCGTGGCGGCGGATTCGGCGGAGGCTTCGGCGGGTTCCGCGGGCAGAACCCCAACGCATGGCATGGCTCCCTCGCCTACAACGGCTACAACAGCACGCTCGACGCAAACAGCCGCTCCGCTACCGGCAACCCGATTCCCAAGCCGTACAGTTCGCAGAACTCGCTGACCGTCAGCCTTACCGGAACGCCCTACATTGTCGGTCTGATCGCTCCCAACCCGAAGCAGTTTGTCTTTCTTTCAGTCTCGGAGAGCCGTACCAACAGTCCCTCGGCGCAGCAGTTCCTCGTGCCGACGCCAGCGCAACGGCTGGGCGATCTGACCCCCGCCTATCAGGCCGGACAGGTAATCAACGGGACCGTCTACGACCCGAGCACGGGCAACCCCTACAGCAACACTGGCTGCGACCCAGCGCTCGCGGCAATCGATCCCAATCCAACAGCGTGCATCCCGTACACCGAGCTCAACTCGTCCGCGCTGGCGCTCTTGAACTACTACCCGGCGCCCAACGTCACCTCGCCGCTGGACAACTACCAGGCGAACTTCCCCGCGACGTCGCACTCCGCGTCGGTCTCGGCGCGCTACAACCGCAGCTTTGGTGCCACGCCAATGCGAGGAGGCAGAGGCTTTGGCGGAGGCCGCGGCGGTGCTGGCGGAGGCCGCGGGCAGAGCAACGCCAAGCCCACCCTGCACCAGAGCATCGCGGAGAACTTCGCGTATTCGCATAACGCCAACGCAACCTCCAGCTTCTCGCCGCTGCTCGGCGGCCAGTCGGTAAGCAACGGCTACAGCCTCTCCAGCGGGTACACCGTGGGCTATGGGCGGCTCAACAGCACATCCACGCTGAGCTGGAACCGTTCGCGCTCCCTGGCCTCGAACTACTTCACCAATGGCTCCGTGAACCCGGCGATCAGTGCAGACAACAACATCCCAGCCCCAGGCATATACGTCGGCCCCTCCCAGGTCTACAGCAACCCGTTCTTCTACGGCGTGCCGTCGGTCGGCATCAGCGGAGGCATTCAGGGACTCAGCGAAGCGGTGCAGCCCAACGACACCATCAGCCAGACCATCTCCTTCTCGGAGATGGTGAGCTGGGTCCACAACCGGAACAACATGCGCTACGGCTTCGACTTCCACCGCATCCATCAGGACACGATCGGAGGCAGCGGTGCCCTGGGATCGTTCACCTTCTCCGGCTTTGCGACCGAGAACCCGGCGGCGCAGCACTGCGTCGGCAGCGCCTGCTCCGGCATCGCAAATTCGGGTTCTTCGATGGCCGACTTCCTCCTCGGCCTTCCGCAGAATTCAAACGTCTCCGCGGACCTCAACAAGATCTACCTGCGCGGCAACGCCTGGGACTGGTATGCGCAGGACGACTGGCGCGCCAAGCCCAACCTGACTGTCAGCTACGGCCTGCGCTGGGAGTACTTCTCGCCCTACACGGAGTTGGACAACCGGCTGGTCAACCTCAACGTGACCGGGATCGGTACCAACAACCTGGCGGTGTCCACCATCTGCGGCACGCAAGCCCCCCCGGGCACCCCTGCCGGATACTGCGATACAGTCCAACCGGGAACCCTGGTCAATCCGGACAAGTCGGCGTTCTCGCCGCGCGTGGCGGTTGCCTGGACGCCCCGGTTCACCTCCAGGTTCGCTGCAGCGCTGACCAAGAATACCGTGGTGCGGTCGAGCTTCGGGATCAACTACAACACCGGGGCGTATTCTTCGTTCGCGTCGAAACTGGCCCTGCAACAGCCCTTCTCCATCACCCAGAAGAACGTGCAGGAATCCGGCAGCAACCCTTCTACCGGCTGCACCCCTGCCAACATGACGTTGAGCAACGGATTCGGCCCCAATGGAAACGGCTGCTCCACGCAAGTAACGCAGAGCAGCTACGCGGTCGATCCAAACTACCGCATGGGCCAGGTCGAGGTGTGGAACCTGGGCATCCAGCGGACGCTGCCCCAGGGCGTGGTGCTCAACGTCGACTACACTGGCTCCTACGCTGGCAATCTGGACATGCTGCGCGCGCCCAACCGCACGCCCTCCGGCCTCATCGTGCAGTCGGTGGGGCAGTTCAACTACGAGGACTCGCTCGGATACCAGCGCATGAACGCGCTTGCGGTCAACGCGCGCGAGCGGATGCACAAGGGCGTCTCGCTACAGGCAACCTATACCCTTGCCCACTCCATCGACGATGCGTCTTCCGTCGGCGGAAGCGGTGGCGGCGTCGCGCAAAACGACCAGGACCTGAACGCGGAGGAGGCCAACTCCAGCTTCGTCCGGCGACAGGTGCTGAACGGCAGCTTCATCATCGAGCCTCCCTTCGGTCCCAACCGCGCCTTCCTCAACAAGGGCGGAGTCCTGTCCCACATCCTCGACGGGTTCTCCATCTCCGGCAACTTCAGCTTCGCCTCGGGCACTCTCGCCACGCCGACCTATACAGCCACCGCGGCGGAGATCTCCGCGGGGGCGAATTCGTTGCGACCGAATCGCGTTCCAGGCCAGCCGATCAAGGGCGCGCGCACGATTGGCCAATGGTTCAACCCCGATGCGTTCGCCGGACTTTGCAGTGCAACGCCAGCGCCGGACGCGACGCAACTGCCATATTGTCTGGCCGACAACGCTTACGGCAACTCCTCGCGCGACAGCATCGAGATGCCCCCAACGAAATCGCTCAACGGGTCGCTCTCGCGCACGTTCTCGTTCGGAGGCACGCGCAGCCTGGAGACGCGGCTCATCGCCAACAATGCATTGAACACCGCGCGCTACTCGGGCATCAGCACGCAGATCAACTCAACGCAGTATGGACAGGTACTCTCATACGGGCCCATGCGATCGCTGTCCTACCGCGCGCAGTTCCGCTTCTAAATGCAGTGATGAGGTATGAGTTGTTCGATTTGCAGTCTAAATAAGCCGGGGGTCATGGCTCCCGAGGGCATCTAAGTAGAGACAGCAGTGGAGGAGATGGCGATGCGACGAGCGATGGCGGCGGTTTTAGCAGCGGGAATGGTGGTTTCGCCGACGGGCGCGCCGATGACGGTCCTGGCGCAGCAGCAGCAAGTGGCCAATATGAAGACCGAGACGCTCAAGGCAAACGTCAACCGCGTGCTGACCAATGTCATCGTACGCGACAAAAAGACAGGCGAACTGATCAAGGGGCTCAAGCAGAGCGACTTCCAGGTGTTCGAGGACAACCGGCCGCAGCACATCACCAGCTTCGACTACGAAAGCGTGGATCTGGCCGCAACGCTGGCGGAGACCAAAACGGTGTCGGGAACTACGAACACCAAGCAGAAGACCATCGCTGACCTGGTGAACAACGACTTCGCCGCCAAGCCCGACGAGCTGAAGGACCGCCGCCTGATCGTGATGTTCTTCGACCTCAGCAGCATGCAGCCCGAGGACATCACGCGCGCGGTGGACGCGGCCAAGGATTACATCAACAAACAGATGGCCCCGGCGGACATGGTGGCGACCGTGAGCCTGCTCGCCAGCCTCAGCATGGACCAGGACTTCACCAACGACAAGCAGGCGTTGCTGGCTGCCGTCAGCAAGTACGACCCCACCGAAAGCCAGGGCTACGCTCTGGGCAGCGAAGGCGGCGGCACGGACTCCACCTCCGACGACTCCTCCAGCTTCGTGGCCGACGACAGCGAGTTCAACTCCCTGAACACCGACCGCCAGTTGTACGCCATCCGCACCGTCTGCAAGGCGATGGACAAGTTGGAGCAGAAGAAGAGCATGTTGTACTTCTCCGGCGGCCTCACCCGCCAGGGCATCGAGAACCAGGCCAGCATCCGCTCCGCCACCAACGAGTGCGTCAAGGCGGACACCGCCATGTACTCCGTGGACACGCGCGGCCTACAGGCGCTGAATGTGGTGGGCGACGCCTCGTCGGGCAGCATCCGCGGCACGGCCGCCTATAGCGGCGCGGCCATGCAAAACCAGTTGAACGCCAACTTCAACTCGCAGGAGACGCTGGGCACGCTCTCCAGCGATACCGGCGGCAAACTCTTCGTCGATTCCAACGACTTCGGACCGGCATTCCAGCAGGTGCAACGCGATACCGAGGCCTATTACATCATCGGCTATAAGTCGACCGACCCGAGGGAGGATGGCAGGTACCGCCATCTGACCATCAAGATCCTCGGCCACCCCGAAGCCAAGCTCGAATACCGTCCGGGATACTACGCAGCGGCAAACTTCAAGTCCCAGAATGGCGAGGACCGCGAATATGCCCTGATGGAGCAGATGCGCAGCGACATCCCAGCCACAGACGTCGCGGTCTACCTCCAGGCGCTCTACTTCCGCCTGCAGGACGGCAAGTTCTACATTCCCATCTCCGTCGTCGTCCCCGGATCGCAGATCAACGCCGTGCAGGAGAAGGACAAGGACAAGGCCACCATCGACATCCTGGGCCAGGTCAGGGACGCGCAGAACCTCATCGTCGGTCAGGTGCGCCAGACAGTGAAGCTGGCCATCGATGCCAACCAGCAGGTGGAGAAGAAGAACGTGCAGTACTCTACCGGCTTCACCCTCGCCCCCGGAAAGTACCACTTCAAGTTCGTCGTGCGCGAGAACCAGTCCGGCAACATGGGCAGCTTCGAGACCGACATCGTGGT
>VFSW01013805.1_pt1 | contig 11207 bp, 9 predicted proteins | sample 5358111 | NCBI WGS metagenome assembly VFSW01 (sample SAMN11554181, study PRJNA540505) | mine drainage metagenome | isolation source: sediment from site ElyBrook_90M | place: USA: Ely Copper Mine, Vershire, VT | collected 2017
CGGACCAGACCCTGGGCCGCCTCCACCAGTAGCTGCAGGTGCTCCTCGCCGCGGAAGCTCTCGGCGTAGAGCTTGTAGACGCTCTCGGTCCCGGAGGGGCGCGCGGCGAACCAGCCGTGCTCCGTGGTCACCTTGAGCCCGCCGATGGGGGCCCCGTTGCCGGGCGCCTCCGTCAGCACGCCCGTGATCGGCTCGCCGGCGAGCTCGGTCGCCCGCACCTGCGCGGCCGACAGGGACCGCAGGATGCCCTTCTCGGCCGGGGTCGCCGGCGCGTCGATGCGCAGGTAGGCGGGGTTGCCGAAGCGCTCGGTGAGCGCCTGGTAGAGCTCGCCCGGGTCGCGGCCCGTGCGGGCGGTGATCTCGGCCGCGAGCAGGCAGGGGATGATGCCGTCCTTGTCGGTGGTCCAGACCGTGCCGTCCCGGCGCAGGAACGAGGCGCCCGCGCTCTCCTCGCCGCCGAAACCGAGCGAGCCGTCGAGCAGGCCGGCCACGAACCACTTGAAGCCGACCGGCACCTCCACCAGCCGGCGGTCCACCGAGGCGGCCACCCGGTCGATCATCGCGCTGCTCACCAGCGTCTTGCCCACCGCCGTCTCGGCCGGCCAGGCGCGTCCCGTGCCGAACAGGTAGCTGATCGCCACCGCCAGGTAGTGGTTGGGGTTGAGCAGCCCCGATCCCCGGGTCACGATGCCGTGCCGGTCGGCGTCGGTGTCCGCGGCGAAGGCGACGTCGAAGCGGTCGCGCAGCTCGAGCAGGCCGGTCATCGCGTAGGGGGACGAGGGGTCCATGCGGATCCGGCCGTCCCAGTCGACCGCCATGAAGCGGAACGTCGGATCCACCGCGTCGTTGGTCACGGTCAGGTCGAGGCCGTACCGATCGGCGATCGCGCCCCAGTAGCGGACGCTGGCCCCGCCCAGCGGATCGACGCCGAGCCTGAGCCCGGAGCCGCGAATGGCGTCCAGGTCGACCACCGAGGGCAGGTCCCCGACGTAGGCCGCGAGGTAGTCGTGGGGGTGCACCGAGGCCGCCTCGCGCACCCGGTCCGGACTTGCACGCTGGACTCCGTCGAGGCCGGACTCGAGCAGGGCGTTGGCCTCCCGCTCGATGGCCGTGGTGACGTCCGTGTCGGCCGGGCCGCCGGTGGGCGGGTCGTACTTGAAGCCGCCGTCCTCGGGCGGGTTGTGGGACGGCGTGATCACGATGCCGTCGGCGAGGTGGGCCGCGCGGGCGCGGTTGTGGGCCAGGATCGCGTGGGAGACGGTGGGGGTGGGCGTCCAGCCGCCCGCGCTGTCGACCATGACCTCGACGTCGTGGGCGACCAACACCTCGAGGGCACTCTGCAAGGCCGGCTCCGAGAGCGCGTGGGTGTCGCGCCCCACGAACAGGGGACCGTCGATCCCGTGGGCCGCGCGGTAGCGGCAGATGGCCTCGGTGGTGGCCAGGATGTGCGCCTCGTTGAACGACCGGGTCAGCGACGATCCGCGATGGCCCGAGGTGCCGAACGCGACGCGTTCCGCCGGCACACCGGGATCGGGGCGCTCCTCGAAGTAGGCCCGGACCAGCCGATCCACGTCCACCAGCATCTCCGGCAGGGCCCGCCGTCCGGCGTGCGCGTGCACTGTCATGCCGTCACCTCCTCGTCCCCTCCCGGACGCCATTGTCGACCTGCGCGTGACGGCACGGACCCGTCACAGCCGGATGACCACGCCCTCGTCGGGGCCGAGCTCGAGCGACGAGAGTGGGACGGAGCCCGCGCCGCGATCCGGGTCGGTCGAGATCTCGAGCGTGCCCGACCGGGGCAGCCCCTGGTCCCCGCCGCGCAGCTCGGCCGGGGCATGGCCGAAGTTGAGTGCCACCAGGAGCCGCTCGGTGCCGGCTTCCCGGAGATAGGCGAACACGCCGGGCGCACGGCCCACCGGCCGGTAGGATCCCTCCCGCAGCGCGACCGACCGCCGCCGGAACCAGGTCAGCCGCCGGTACAGCGACAGCATCGAGCGGGGGTCGTCCCGCTGGGCGGCGACGTTGACGGCCCGCGCCTCCGACCCTATGGGCAGCCACGGGTCGCCCGAGGTGAATCCGGCACCCGGACCGGCGTCCCACTGCATCGGCGTCCGCTCGGGGTCCCGCCCGTCGCGGTCCACGACCCGGTCCGCGGGCACCTCGCCGTCGGCCTGTCCGATCTCCTCGCCGTAGTAGAGGAACGGCGTGCCGCGCAGCGTCAGCAGCAGCATCGCGGCGACGCGCGCGCGCCGCACCGCACCGGCGTCGTCGCCGTCGGCGTAGCGCGAGCGGGCCCGCGGGTTGTCGTGATTCGAGAGCGTGTAGGTCGGCCATGCTCCGGCCGGCAGCAGTTGCTCGTACCGGTCGACCGACTCGCGGAACGCCCCGGCCCGCCAGGGCTGGACCAGGAACGCGAAGTTGAACGCGAGCTGCAGCTCGTCCTGCGCCTCGCCGAAGTAGCGCACCAGCCGCTCCGGGTCGTAGATGCCCACCTCGCCGACCGCCATGCGGTCCCCGTAGGCGTCGAGCAGGCGGCGAAACTCCCGCAGGATGACGTGCACCTCCGGCCAGTCCTCGTCCCTGCGCTGGATGCCGGCCACGTCCCCCTGGGCGAGCTCGGCCGGGTTGTCCCGCAGCTCGGGATCCCGCGCCATCTTGTGCGCGACGTCGATGCGGAATCCGTCCACGCCCCGGTCCAGCCAGAAGCGGAGCACGTCGTGCATCGCCGCGCGGACCTCGGGGTTCCACCAGTCCAGGTCGGGCTGCTGGGGCAGGAAGGAGTGGAGGTAGTACTGGCCGGTCGGGTGATCGAACGTCCAGGCCCCGCCCACCGCGCGGAAGATGCTGCGCCAGTTGTTTGGCGGCGAGCCGTCCGGCTTCGGGTCGCGCCAGACGTACCAGTCGCGGCGCGGATCCTCGCGGCTGGAGCGCGAGGCGACGAACCACGGATGCCGGTCCGAGGTGTGGTTGGGGACGAAGTCGACGAGGACCCGGATGCCGCGCCGGTGCGCCTGCGCCAGGAGCTCGTCGAAGTCGGCCAGCGTGCCGTACTCGGGGGCCACGTCGCAGTAATCCGCCACGTCGTAGCCGAAGTCGGCCATCGGCGAGGGGTAGAACGGCGAGAGCCAGATCGCGTCGACGCCGAGCGAGCCGGGCGTGCCGTCGTTGAGGTGATCCAGGCGGCTGGTGATGCCGGGCAGGTCGCCGATGCCGTCGCCGTTCGAGTCCTGGAAGCTCCGCGGGTAGATCTGGTAGATCACCCCGTGCCGCCACCAGTCGCCGAGTGCCATCGGGGCAAGTGTAGCCCGCGGCCCGGCGGTGGCCGCCGGTCCGGGAGCCTGTGATCCATCCATCCGGCGGCGCGGCCGGTGCTAGTCTGCACACGCCCGGCATCCGTAGTGCGAAGGGAATCGAGATGGGAGCCATCCAGCCGTGGCACCTGATCCTGCTGCTGATCATCGTCCTTGTCATCTTCGGCCCGGGGAAGCTCCCCGACATCGGCAAGAGCCTCGGAGAGTCGATCCGGGAGTTCCGCAAGGCGACCACCGAGACGCGTGACGCGATCACGGCCCAGCCGCCGGTCGCCGCGTCGACCGCGGTCCCGACGGTGCCGGTGGCGCCGGTCGCCCAAGCCGCGCCCGTTGCCCAGCCTGTCGTGGCTTCGGCGCCCGCCGCCGCGCCTCCGGGCGCCGAGCTTCCTGCCGCTTCCGCCACCGGGGTGCCCCAGGCCATCGAGGGCCCGGAGGTCCGGCCGCCCCAGTAACAGGCGGTCGCGCCTTCGAGGGCGGTCGCGCCCCCCGGCGGGCGGTTCGTCCCCGGCGGCCGGCCCGTCAGCCTCCGAGGAAGCTCAGCCGGACCGTTCGCACCTCGTTGTCGACGTTCGTGTCGAGCAGCGCGATCGACTGCCACGTGCCGAGCTCCAGGCGGCCGCCCACCACCGGCACGCACACCGACGGGGCCGCCAGGAGCGGCACCACGTGGTCGGCACCATGACCGGCACTGCCGTGGCGGTGAAGCCACCGGCCGTCCCGCGGCAACAGGCGCTCGAGTGCCGCGAGCAGGTCCTCCTCCGAGCCGGAGCCGAGCTCCATCAGCACGATCCCGGCCGTGGCGTGGGGCGCGAAGACCGACAGGAGGCCGTCGCCCTCGCCGGCGACGAAGCGCGCGCACTGGTCGGTCAGGTCGAACAGGCCCGCCCGCCGGCCGGTGCGGACGCCGATCTCGGTGGTCTTCATGCTGGCGATCCCGGCCCGGCGGTCACGCCCCGCGCGGCCCGGTCAGTTCAGGTCCTCGACCACGCCGCCCGCCAGGAACAGCACGTCCTCCGCGATGTTGGTCACGCGGTCGCCGATCCGCTCCAGGTAGTGCGCGGCGAAGAGGATCCGGGTCCCGCGGTCCACGTTGTCCGGATCCGCCCGCATCAGGTCGAGCACCACGTCGAAGCTCGCGTGGTACAGCCGGTCCACCTCGTCGTCCCGGCCCGCCACCGCCCGTGCCCGGACCTCGTCCACCTCGACAAGCGCCGCGATGACGTCGTGGACCATGCCGGCGACCAGCTCACCCATCCGGGGCAGGAACACGTAGCGGCGCAGCGGCGGCTGCTGTGCGAGCTTCCGGACCTGCTTGGCCACGCTGCTCGCGTGGTCGCCCATGCGCTCCAGCTCGTGCGCCACGCGGTCCAGCGCGAGGAGGTAGCGGAGGTCGCGCGCCACCGGCTGCTGCGTGGCGATCGTGGTGGTGATGAGCTCGGAGACCTTCTCCTGCAGCTCGTTGATGCGCCGGTCGTCGGCGATCACCCGGGCCGCCAGCTCGGCGTCATGGGCCTGCATCGCATCGGTCGCGGTGCGGACGGCCTCCTCCACGTACGTCCCGATCCGGACGATCTCGGCCTGGATGGTCTCGAGTTCCCGGTCGTACGCCTCGCGGTGGCCGTGCACGAGCGATCGTGCGGGGCTCTGATCGGTCACGGCTGCGCCTCCCTCACCCGAACCGGCCCGAGATGTAGTCCTCGGTCAGTCGACGCCGCGGGTTGGTGAAGATCTGCGGGGTGGGGCCGTCCTCGACCAGGTAGCCGGCACCGTCGTCGCCCACCGTGAGGAACGCGGTGCGGTCGCTCACGCGGGCCGCCTGCTGCATGTTGTGGGTCACGATCACGATCGTGTAGTTGGTCCGCAGGGAGTCGATGAGCTCCTCGATCTTGAGCGTCGACATGGGGTCGAGCGCCGAGGCGGGCTCGTCCATCAGGACCACCTCGGGCTCCACGGCGATCGCCCGCGCGATGCACAGCCGCTGCTGCTGGCCTCCGGACAGGGCGCCACCGGCGGCGTGGAGCTTGTCCTTCACCTCGTCCCACAGCGCGGCCCGGTGCAGGCTCCGCTCGGCGACCTCCTGGAGGAGCGCGCGATCCCTGATCCCCGCGAGCTTGAGCCCCGCCACCACGTTGTCGAAGATCGACATGGTGGGGAACGGGTTGGGACGCTGGAAGACCATCCCGATGCGCTGGCGGACCACGACCGGGTCGACGCCCGGCGCATAGATCGGATCGCCGTCGAGGCGAACCTGCCCCTGGACCCGGGCCCCCGGGGTCACCTCGTGCATCCGGTTGAGGCACCGGATCAGGGTGGACTTGCCGCAGCCCGACGGCCCGATGATCGCCGTGACCGAGTTCGGCTCCACGGTCAGCGTGATGTCCCGCAGCACCAGGTGCTGCCCGTAGAAGGCGTGGAGGTGATCGATCTCGACGCCGACGGCGGCATGCTCGACCGCCAGGACCTCGTGCTGCGCGACGGCGATGCCGTGCGCGGGCAGCCGGTCCGGCAGGGCGGCCGGGACGGCCGGGGCGTTCGGGCGGGCCGGAACGCTCGACTCGCCCGAGGGGGCCGGCTCGATGGCTGTCGCGGGAGTGGTCGTATCTCCGGTCATCACGCTCATCAGTCTACGATCCGTTGCGGTCGAGCCTACGCGAGGCGGGCGGAACGGCGCCGCAGGACAAACCGCGTCAGGATCGAGAAGGTCAGGACGAGCAGCACCAGCACGAGGGACGCCGCCCAGGCCTGCTGGTGCCAGGTGTCGTACGGGCCGGAGGCGTAGACCCAGATCCGGAGCGGCAGCGCGTCCATCGGCTCGGTGAGCGACGCCGTCACGCGCTGGTTGCCGAGCGCCGTGAAGATCAGGGGAGCCGTCTCGCCGGCGATGCGAGCCACACCCAGCAGGATCCCGGTGACGATGCCGGTGGCCGCGCCCGGCAGCACCACCCGGACGATCGTCTTCCAGGGCGGGATGCCCAGCGCGTAGGCCGCCTCGCGCACCGATCCCGGCACGAGCCCCAGCATTTCGTCCGTCACGCGGGCGACGATCGGGATCACGATGATGCCCAGTGCGATCGCGCCGGCGAGGCCGCTGAACGAGCCCATGGGGACCACCACCAGGCCGTAGGCGAAGAGGCCGATCGCGATGGTGGGCACACCGGCCAGGACGTCCACCAGGAACCGGATCACGGTCGCCCCGCGTGCCCCGGCGTACTCGCGCATGTAGATGCCGGCCAGGACGGCGATCGGCGTCCCGATCAGCGTCCCCAGCCCCACCATGATCAGGGTGCCCACCACGGCCGGAGCCACGCCGCCACCGGGGAAGCCCGCGGGCACGGGCGACTGGGTGACCAGGGTGAGGTTCAGCGCCGGCAGCCCCTGGAGCACGACGTAGGTGAGCACCAGCACGAGGGGAATGGCGGCGACGATGGCGGCCACGCCGAGGAGGCCGCGCATGACCCGGTCGGTCGCCCGACGGCGCCGGAGGTTCCGGCCCGGGATGCGCATCGGCATCGCGTTCCCGCTCATGCCAGCAGGCTCCGCGAACTGGAGCTGTACGCCACCCGCCAGACCAGCAGGCGGGCGGCCGCGTTGATCAGCAGCGTGATGACGAGGAGCAGCAGGCCGATCTCGATCAGCGAGCTGCGATACAGGTCGGTGGTGGCCTCGGTGAACTCGTTCGCGATCACGCTGGCCATCGTGTAGCCCTGCGAGAGGAACGAGAGCGAGATGGTGGGCGCGTTGCCGATCACCATGGTGACGGCCATCGTCTCGCCCACGCCGCGGGCCAGCCCCAGGATCCCGGCGCCCAGGATCCCGCTGCGCGCATACGGCAGCACCCCCAGGCGGATCGTCTCCCAGCGGGTCGCGCCGAGCGCCAGCGCGGCTTCCCGCTGGGAATGCGGGACGGCCGCCACCACGTCGCGGGAGACGGCCGCCACCGTCGGCAGGACCATGATGGTCAGGATCACGACCGCGGCCAGGTTGCCGATCCCGATGGGATATCCGCTGAAGAACGGGAGCCAGCCCAGGACGTTGTGGAGCGGCACCTCGACGAAGTCGCGCAGCCAGGGGGCGAGGATGAAGATGCCCCACAACCCGTAGACCACGCTCGGGATGGCGGCCAGCATCTCCACCATGAACCCGAGCGGCCCGGCGAGCCACGCCGGCGCCAGCTCGACCAGGAAGAGCGCGACGCCGACCCCCACCAGCATGGCGAGCACCAGCGCCGTGATCGCGGTGAGGAGCGTGCCGTAGATGAACGGCAGGGCCCCGAAGACGCTGTGGACCGGGTCCCAGGTGCGGCCCCACAGGAACGCCACGCCGTTGTGGGCGATCCCCGTGCGCGACTCGTTGGCGATCACCACCACCAGGCCGGCCACGATCCCCAGGACCACCAGCGACGCGACGATCACGAGGCCCCGGAAGACGGGCTCGCCGTACCTCGGGCGATGCAGCGAGAGGGCGGCCCGGACTCGTCCGGTCTCGGCGGGCAGGGCGCTCAACCGCGCACCTCCTGGGCAAGAGCGTGGATGGCGCCGATCATGCCATGCCGGCGCCATCCCGCATCGGCCGTCACGGCAGGACCGGCTGCCCCCCGACGGTCACGCTCTTGAGCACGGTCTCCACCTTGGCGACCAGGTCGGGGGCCATGGCGGAGTAGTCGACCTGGGCCGCGTAGTTCTGGCCGTCGTGGATCGCCCACCAGAGGAAGTCGATCATCGCCTTGACCTCGGTGGCCTTGCTGGCCGGGTAGTCCTTGTAGAGGAGCACCCACGTGCTGGCGCCGATCGGATACGCGTTGGGGTGCGAGGCCGGCGGGTTCACGATGAGGAACCGCAGGTCGGCCGGCGCGTTCGGCACTGCCGCGGCGACGGCGTCGGTCGTGGAGGCGAGCGTGGGCTTGATGAAGTTGCCGGCGGCGTTCTTGACGAGCCCGACGGGCAGGTTGTTCTGCAGCGCGTACGACAGCTCGACGTACCCGATGGCACCCGGCGTCTGCTTGACCAGCGCCGTCACACCGGCGCTGCCCTTGCCGCCTGCGCCGACCGGCCAGTTGACCGACAGGCCGGCTCCAACGGCGCTCTTCCAGGCCGCGCTCGTGTCGGACAGGAAGCTCGTGAAGTTCATGGTCGTGCCGGACCCGTCACTGCGATGCGCGACCGTGATCCCGAGGTTGGGGAGGGTCACGCCGGGGTTGTCGGCCGCCAGGGCCGGGTCGTTCCAGTTGGTGATCTTGCCGAGGTAGATCCCGGCGATCGTGTCGGGACTGAACCGGACCTCCCCGGTGAAGCCGGGCAGGTTGTAGGTCATCGCCGCGGCCCAGTGGATCATCGGGACGTTGAGGACCGGGACGCCGATCTGCTGCTCCTGCTGATCGCTAAGGTAGATGTCCGAGGCGCCGAAGTCCACGGTCTTGGCCTGGAACTGGGCGATGCCCCCGCCGGAGCCGATGGCCTGGTAGTTCACCGCCACGCCGGGCGCGACCTTCTGCTGGTAGATCTGCGCCACCGCGCTCAGCCACGGGTAGATGGCGGTCGAGCCCGCGCCGGTGACCTCTGCCTTGTCGTTCTTGCCGATGGTCGTCGACGGCGTGACGCTGCTGTAGTCGACGGCGGCGGCGCCAGTCGCGGCGCCCGCGCTGGATTGGGCGCCCGCAGCCGCGCCGCCCCCGGCCGGTGCCTGGGTCGCGGCCGCGGAGCAGGCACCGAACCCGAGCACGGCCACCAGGGCAAGTGCGCCCCACCGGGCGCGGTTGTGGATGATCACGTGTTCCCCTCCTCGAGGCCGGACGGTCGAGCGGCAAGCGGCGACCCCGAGGGGCCCGTGCCCGGAGCATCGTCCGGCGGCTGTCCTGTTCGGTACGTGGCGAATGTGACGTCCGCGGGTCAACCGGCCGTGTGGACCGCGTAAGGCGCCGGTAAATTCGCGGTCCCGGCAGGCCCGCGAGGCCACCGGCACCGCCTCGAGACCGTTGGCACCGCCACCAGGATCCGTGCGGCCACGCGCGGGTGCGGTCGATCTGGGACGATGTGCGGGAGGAGGCAGAATGGCGGGAGTCCGACGGGTGCGCGGCGCGGCGGTCGCAATCGGCAGCACCAGCGTGCACTTCACTGCCGCCGCGGTCTCGGCGGATGGCCTGCGGTTGCTGGCCGATGACAGCGCGCTGCTGGAGCTGGGCTCGGCGGTGGACGCCCACGGGTACATCCCCGGGGATCGGCTCGTCGAGCTCGTCTCGACCCTGCAGCGGTTTGCGGCGTCCGCCGCCGCGATCGGCGTGCGCGACGTGACGTTCATCGGCACCGAGCCGCTCCGCCGGGCCACGAACGGGCGCGCGGTCGCCGCCGCCGTGCGTGAAGGCACGTCCCGGCCGCTCCACCTGCTTTCCCACGAGGAAGAGGCGCTGCTCTCCCTGTACGGCGTGCTGCGGGGCCACGCCCCGGCGGCGGACACCCTGGTCATCGACATCGGCGGCGGTTCGTCCGAGTACGTGCTGGCTCGGACGAGCGGCCGGCCCCTGGCCCACGGTCTGCGGATCGGCGCGGCACGCCTGACGGAGGCATTCGTCCGGCACGATCCGCCCACGACCGGCGAGATCGCGGAGCTGCGGGCCGAGGCGCACCGGAGGGTCGAGGTCGCCGCGGACCTGGCGCCCGCCCGGGCGGTCCTGGTCGGCGGCACGGCCGAGAACCTGCTCCGCCTCGTGGCCCAGGACCGGTCGCTGCGCTCCCTCGACCGGCGCCGGCTCGCGCTGGCGGTCGAGATGCTCGAGCGGGAGCCGGCCGGCGCGCTCGCCGAGCGATGCGCCATTCGTCCCCAGCGGGCCCGGATCCTGCCGGGCGGCGCGGCGCTGGTCGAGGCGTTCCTCGACCGATACCGGCTGGGAACGGCCGGGGTCTCGCGGGCCGGCATCCGCGAGGGAACGATCCTGGCGGTAGCACGCGCCGGGGACGCGTGGCTGGACCGGCTGCCGGACCTGGTGGCGGGCGCCTGAGCGGCCACCCGCGGAGGCGCCCGGCCCGCCGCCCCCGGAGCACCCGCCGCGCCATACGGGTACCGCGAGGCGTCGCGCGAACGAGCAGGCCACGCGGCGCGCTACCATCAACCTGATGGTCCGCACGCTGCTCGTGGTCGACGACGAGGCGATCCTCCGCGAAACCCTCGAGTACAACCTGGTCCGCGATGGATACCGCGTGGTCACCGCCGCCGACGGCCGCGAGGCGCTCGCCCGCTTCGACGACGCACACCCCGACCTGGTCGTGCTCGACGTGATGCTGCCCGAGCTTTCCGGCCTCGACGTGTGCAGCGCCATCCGCCGCCAGTCGGACGTCCCGATCCTGATGCTCACCGCGAAGGATTCCGAGCTCGACAAGGTGGTGGGCCTGGAGCTGGGCGCCGACGACTACCTCACGAAGCCGTTCAGCCTGCGCGAGCTCCAGGCACGCATCCGCGCACTGCTGCGGCGCACGGAGGCGCGACCGATGGCCGAGGGGGCATCGGCGCCCCGGCCCGCGGCCACGACCGCCGCGACCGATGCGGACTCGCTGCCGGGGCAGCCGGCCCCGGTCGGGCGCCAGTCGGTGCCCCCGGGGCTCCGCCCCGCGGCGCCGCAGCCCGCGCGGTCCGGGTCGATGCAGGCCGCGCCGGTGGTTCCCGCCGCGGGAACCCCCGCAGCGGCCTCCGCCGAGGAACGACTCGACCACGTGCTGGTCGACCTGGCAGGACACCGGCTCCTCCGCGACGGCGATGCGCTGCCCGTCACGGCCAAGGCGTTCGACCTGCTCGCGTTCCTGATGCGGCACCCCGGCCAGGTCTTCACGCGCGAGCAGCTTCTCGATCGCGTCTGGGGCTACGAGTTCGCGGGCGAGACCCGGACCGTGGACGTGCACGTGCACCAGT
>VFSW01013806.1_pt1 | contig 11207 bp, 9 predicted proteins | sample 5358111 | NCBI WGS metagenome assembly VFSW01 (sample SAMN11554181, study PRJNA540505) | mine drainage metagenome | isolation source: sediment from site ElyBrook_90M | place: USA: Ely Copper Mine, Vershire, VT | collected 2017
TAGAGCTTCGCCAGATACTCCCCGATCGCCGGCAGCGGCAGCACCTCGCTCGCCACGCCCGCCCGCACCGCGGCGCCCGGCATCCCGTTGACCACCGCGGTCTCCTGCGACTCCGCGATGACGACGCCACCGGCGGCGCGGATGGCCTTCGCCCCCTCGACACCGTCGTCGCCCATCCCGGTGAGAATGACGCCGACGCACTTCACGCCCGACGCCGCGACGCTGTGGAACAGGCGATCGGCGCTCGGCACGTAGCGGTCACCGCTCCCGGCCGGCGTCACGCTGAGCACCAGCTCGCCGTTCGCTCTCACCAGCTCCATGCACTTGCGCCCCGGGCACACGAAGCCGGTGGCCTGGGCGACCTTGTCGCCATCGCTGGCCTCCACCGTCTTGACCACGCCGCGCTTGTCGAGGCGCTCGGCGAAGGTACGCGTGAACTTGTCCGGCATGTGCTGCGCGACCACGAACGCGGCGGTGGTGGTGACCGGCAGCTTGCCGAAGATGCTCAGCAGGGCGCTGGGGCCTCCGGTGGAGCTGGCGATGGCCACCACGGTGCGGGGCGCGCGGTAGGGCCGACCGGTGACGGTCGAGGGCTCCTCCCAGGACGCGGGAGATCCGTCCGGGTGAAAGGCCCCGCTGGTCTGGCGGCGGATGAGCGACGTCGGGACGAACGAGGGCCGCAGCGAGCGCACGAGCAGCACCTTCTGGAGGATCTCCTCGCGCACCTCGGTGGCCTCGGGTCCCAGGCGGTCGGGCTTGGGGACGAAGTCGAGCGCGCCCAGCTCGAGCGCCTTGAACACGTTCTCGCGCTGGGCATAGCTGCTGACGACGATGACCGGCGTGGGCGCTTTCGACATCAGGATCCGCAGGAACGTGAAGCCATCCATCCGCGGCATCTCGAGGTCGAGCGTGATGACGTCCGGCTTCAGCAGCGTCACCTGCTTGAGGGCTTCCTCGCCATCGGCGGCCTTGCCGACGACGTCGACCTCCGGATGGTCGGCGAACACCTCGGCGATGTTCCGGCGGTTGTACGCCGAATCATCGACGACCAGGAGCCGTATCGGCTGTGCGGCGGGAGTGCTTCTCACGTTCTGGGGCAGACTAGGAGCCAGGTCGAGACGGAGGGTCGGGCTCGCGCAGGGGCAGGGACTGGGGGGGATTCCTGTACACGAGATCGTCTCTCAGATGTAATAGCTCAAACGCGGTCGAAACGTTGAGCAGTGACTCGGAGTGGCCCAGGAGAAGCACTCCACCGGGGCTGAGGCGCTCGTACAGGGTGTCGATCGCGGCCTTGCGGGCGCGGGCGTCGAAGTAGATGAGGACGTTACGGCAGAAGATCGCGTCGGCCGAACCCAGGACCCGCGCCCTCTCCTCGTCCAGCAGGTTGAGCTGGCCGAAGTGGCAGAGCTCCCGGATCGGCGTAACGACCTGCCAGCCCCCCGGGACCTTCTCGAAGTGCTTGTCGCGCAGCTCGGGTGACGTGGCTCGGAAGCTGCTCTCCCCGTACACGCCGCGGCGCGCCGCCGCGACGCACCGGCGCGAGATGTCCGAGCCGTAGATGCGCACGTCCCAGCGCGAGTCGGCCGGCGCGTCGCGCGGGAAGAGCCCCGAGGCGTGCACGAGCAGCGCCAGGGTGTACACCTCCTCGCCCGTCGAGCAGCCCGCGCTCCAGATCGCGAGCCGGCGCCGGGGCGCGGCCACTTCCCGCAGCTTGGGCAGTACCTCGTTCTGGAACGCCCTGAGCTGGCGCTCCTCGCGGAAGAAGTACGTTTCGTTCGTGGTGAGCAGATCGATCGCCTCGTCCCACTCGGCGGCGGCGTTCGGCCCGAAGCGCAGGGTGTGGTGGTACTCGGCGAAGCTCGACAGCTTGAGCACGGTCAGTCGCTCGCGAAGCCGGCGCTCGAGGGAGAACCGCGCCTCGGGCCCGAAGCTCAGCCCCGCGCGCGCCGCCAGCAGGTCGCGCAGCAGGCGGAACTCGTCGGGCTTGAGGGTGATGCCGTCCCCGAACGGCGAAGCTTTCCGCACCTACGGCCCCCGTTCCGACCGATCCGAGCTCCGGATGCTCTCGCTGGGCGGCCGCACGCTCACGGCCGAAGCGATGGCTTCACGCACCGCCGGATCCTTCTCGCGTTCGTACCGGGCCCGCAGCAAGGCCTGGGCCCCGGGGCTCTTGTCCTGGCCGAGCAGCTCGGCGGCGACACGTCGAACTTCCCACGACGCGTGGTCCAGCGACATGCCGAGTCGAGCCAACGCTCGCGGTCCCGGGCGCGCGCCCACGAGCGAGAGCCCGAGCTTGACCACCTCCGTGTCCTGGTGGTCGAGCGCCGCGAAGAGCGCGTCCTCGCCGGCCGTCACGACGTGAGCGGGGACGCGGGGCAGGGACGCGAGGTGACCGAGGGCCTCGACGGCCGCGCACGCGACCGCCGCGTCGACGTGGGTGACCAGCGGACGGGCTGCCTGCAGTGCGCGCTCGGGATCTGCGTCGCCAAGCGCACGGAGCGCCGCAGCGGCAAGCACCGGATCGCGGGTGTCGGCCACGATGTCCTGCAGCGGTGAGGCCCGGCCGAGCTTTCCCAGGGCCCGCACCGCGGCGAGCTTCACGTCGTGCTCCTCGTCGGCGAGCGCGAATTCCACGGTGTCGGCCGCCGCGTCGCCCCCGGCCTGCGCCAGAGCGTCCACCGCCGCGCGCCGGACGAGTGGATCGGCGTGAGCCAGGGCCCGCTGCAGCATGTGGATGTCCTCGTCGAGCAGAGCCCGCGTCGAGGCGATGGCCCCGAGCAGGACGCAGCCCAGGGCCAGCGGGTCGCCGACGAGACCCGTGGTCTCCTGGCGCAGGAACGCCCGAGCCGCATCGACGTGCCGCGCCGCGAGCTCGGAGAGGGCATTGGTCGCCGTCGCAGCGACCCGCTGGTCCTCGTGGCCCACGTACGACGCTACCCGCGTCAGATCGTCGGCGTTGCCGACGGGACCGATCGCATCGAGCGCGGCAAGCAGCACGTCCAGGGACGACTCGTCCAGCGCCTCGCGAAGAGCGTCGAGGACCGTCAGCCGGTCGGCTCCCTCGAGCGACGCCGCGAGGGAGAGTGCGGCAGCGCGGACGTGCGGCTTGGCGAACCGTGCGGACGCCAGGAGAGGCCCGGCGATGGCGGGGCCGAAGAGTCGCACGGCGAGATCGGCCCGCTCCTCCACGTCGTCTTCGGCGAGCGCCTCGACCAGGGCAGGGACGTCGCCGACGTCCTTCAGGAGCCCGAGCAGGAGCAGGGCGCCCCCGCGCGCACGGCCGTCCTCGGCGTCCAGCGCGCACCGCCTGGCCCGCACCGCACCGGCCATCGTCGAGCGAAGGGTCTGGCGCGCGATCTCGAGCAGCTCGGCGTCTTCGGGGGCGGACGCCACGATGTCCCCGAGAGCGACGATGGCCTCGCGTGCGATGGTTGGGGATGCGTCACCGGTCGCCTTCGCGAGAGCGCGCACGGCATCGGGCTCGCGCGAGCCAGCAGCTGCGGCGATCGCGTAGCGGCGGAGCAGCGGGTCGCGCGCATACGGCTCGAAGACGCTCCACGGCAGCCGGGCCTCGAGACGCGCGAGCGAGTCGAGCGCCGCGAGCTTGATGAAGGGGTCGCTCGTCGCCAGCGCGGCCACCAGCGCTTGCGTGGCGTTCTCCCGCGACTCCTCGCCGGCGAGCGCCGCACCGCCGAGCCCCTCGGCGGCGGCGACGCGCACGTTGGCGTCCTCGTCGGCGAGGGAGTGCGTGAGCGCCGCAGTACCGCGCGGGTCCGGGACGCCCGCGAGGACCTCGATGGCGAGCTTGCGAGCGTCGGCGTCGAGCCGGGACATCGCCTCGATCGTGGCTCCCACGGCGTCGGGGCCGATGGCCACGAGCGCCTCGACGGCCGCGTTGCGGAGACCGATGTTGAGGGTCTCTTGCAGCGTGGCGACCAGCGCCGCCACGGTCTCCTCGCGACGCTCGAGCACCGCCGCCACGGCGGCGGCCTCCTTGCGCACGCGCCAGTCCTCGTCGCCGAGCGCTCGCAGCAGCAGTTCGGCTGCGTCGTGCCCGCGGACCTTCGCGATCTGACCGACGGCCACGCGCCGAGCCTCGGGCTCCGCCTGCTGCAGGAGCCACTGGACGGCGGCAGAGGCAGCGGAGGTCTCGCTCACGTCGACTTCCCCGCGGGCAAGACGCTCGGACGGACGGAGGGGCCGAGGGCACCGGACGCAGCGAGTGGCTCCGTGAGCTCGCGCAGGCGCGACGTGTCGAGCACGAAGATGAGGGTGGAGCCGCGGTTGCTCACGCCGGCGATCCCTCGCAGGTCCTCGCCACCGCCCAGCGCAGGAGCCGGACGCAGCTCGGCTCCCGCCGTCCCGAAGACCTCGCTCACCGCGTCCACGACGAGGGCGACGAGGCGCCCCGAGACGTCGACGATGAGCCACTTCGTTCGCCGTGTCGCAGGGACGGAGGTCAGGCCGAACCGGAGCCGGAGGTCCACCACGGGGACCACCTCGCCGCGGTAGTCCGACACGCCGATCACCGCGGCCGGGGCGTGCGGCAACGCCACCACGGGCATGGGGTTGGCGATCTCCTTCACCCGCGCGATCTCCAGCGCATACTCCACGTCGCCCACGACGAAGCCGACGAGGTTCTTCGAGGGGTCATGTCTCTGGCGCTGGGGCACGGGCGTGGTCCTGCCGTCACGGTGCATCGAGAATGGGGCGCAGATCCAGGAGGATGAGGATGGCCCCGCCGGCGCCGGCCGGCCGGCCGATGCCCGCGATGTGCGGGGGTTGCTCGCCTCCGAGCACGTTGGAGGGCTCGATCTCCTCGGCGGCGAGGCGCCAGACCTGGTGAACCTCGTCGACCAGGAGGCCGAGGGTCTCGCCCGTACCCGCATCGGCCAGCAGGATGCGCGTCTTGCGGTCGATGGGGGCCTCGGCCAGGCGGAACCGACGACGTAGGTCGACGACGGTGACGAGCTTGCCGCGAACGCTGATCACGCCGACGACGTCCGCCGGGGCCCTGGGCACGTCCGTCATCGGGGGCGGGCGGAGGATCTCGGCCACGCGGGCGATGGGCACGGCATAGGTCTCGCCGGCGAGAACGAACGCGAGGTACTCGACCCGTCGCCCCGCGTCGCCGGCGCGCCGGACCGCGCGCTTGCCGGAGCGCACCTTGACGAGAGCCGCCACCGCTCAGGCCCTCCCGCCTTCGGCGGTCGGTGACAGGAAGCGCGTCTCGCCGGGGGAGAGGACCTCCTCGATGAGGGCAGCGACGTCGAGGACGAGCGCGACTCGCTGATCGCCGAGCTCGGTCGCCCCCGCGAAGCCCTTGACCGACGCCAGGGAGCGGCCCAGGGCCTTGATGACGATGTCCTGCTGTCCGACGAGCTCGTCGACGACGAAGCCGAGGCGCCGGTTGCCCACCTGAGCGATGACGACGAACGCGCGGGGCCGCGCGCGCTCATGTGGCGGGATCCCGAACAGGCGCGCGAGACGACAGATGGGCAGCGACGCCCCGCGCACGGTGAGCACTTCCCGCCCCTCGATGGTCCGGACCTGGTTCCGGTCGAGCGCGATGGCCTCTTCGACGCTCGCGAGCGGCACGGCGAACAGGCGCGCGCCGATCTCGACGAGCAGCACGTTGATGATGGCCAGCGTGATGGGCAGCGTGATCGTCATCTTGGTGCCGATGCCGACGTCGCTGGTGATGTCGACGACGCCACCGAGCTTCGCGATGTTCGTCTTGGCCACGTCGAGGCCGACGCCTCGCCCGCTGAGGTCCGTCGCGATCTCCTTCGTCGTGAAGCCGGGCATGAAGACAAGGGCGAGCAGCTCTCGCGGCGACAGCTCCGCGGCCTCCTCGGGCGACAGGACCCCGCGCCGCACCGCAGCGGTGAGCAGGGTCTCCGGATCCATCCCCCGGCCGTCGTCCTCCACCTCGATGACGACGTGGTTGCCCTTCTGGAACGCGTTGAGGGCGATGGTCCCGATGGGGGGCTTGCCGACCCGAAGGCGTTCGTCGCGCGTCTCGATGCCGTGGTCGATGGCGTTGCGGATCATGTGCATCAGCGGGTCGCTGAGCTCCTCGACGATGAGCTTGTCGATCTCGGTCTCGGCGCCGGTGACGACCAGGTTCACGTCCTTGGCGTGCTCGCGCGAGATCTGCCGGACCACGCGCGCGAGCTTGTCGAACGCCTGGCCGAGGGGGACCATGCGCACCTCGAGGATCCCGCTCTGCATCTGCGCGAGGTGACGTTCGAAGGTGCGGTTGAGGCGCGCGAGCTCCACGGCGAGCTCGCGTGCGTCGGCGACGCGGCCACGCACTCGCTCGGTCAGGTTGGTGATCGCCGTCTTCACGATGGCAAGCTCGCCCACGACCGTCATCAGGCGATCGAGCTTGCGGATGTCGACGCGGACCGTCTGGCTCACCGACCGCAGCGAGATCTCGCCGGCCTGAGGGCGCGCACCGCTCCGTGACGGCGCAGCCGGGACCATCGAAGCGCTGGTCTTCCGCAACGGCGCCTCCTCGGCGGCGGGGAAGCTGGCCGTCTCGCGCCGCGGCTGCGCGTCGAACGCGGTCGTCACGGGTGGCAGCGAGTCACGCAGCGCCGGGGGCGGGGTGGTCGCCGTGCCTGGCAACGCGGGCCTCACGCTGCCCGAGCGCTTGCGGACCTCCTCGATCGCCACGTTGGGCCCCGTGATGGAGCTGCGGAGCAGCTCGACGGACGCGCGGCTCGCCAGCAGGATCTCGAGCTCGACCGTCTCGATGTCGGCGCCGGACCCCGTGGGCAGGTACGTGATGATCTCTCCGTGCGGCCGCGCCTTCGCCTTGAGCTCGTCGAGCGCGCTGTCGATGGTCGCCAGCGAGAAGCGTACGCGGATGCGGTAGAGGCTCTGGCCCTGCTGGATGTTCGTGCGAAGGCGGTGCTCCTCGTACTCGGTGAGCACACCCAGCAGCCCGGGGTCGAGGTCGTACTGCGCGACGACTCCCGCACCGCCTCCGCCCCCTCGCCGCTGCGAGAGCTGGCCGAGGGCGATGAGCAGCTGCTCGATGTCCGCCGCGGGATCCTCTCCCTCACCGCTCTCGGCAGAGAGGATCCGACCGTAGAGCGCGACGGCCTGGAAGAGCATGTCGAGCACGGACTGCGAGATCTCGACCCGCCCGAGGCGCAGGTCGTCGAGGACGTCCTCCAGCTCGTGCGAGAGCCCGGCCATGCGTGTGGCTCCGAAGAGACCGGAGAGCCCTTTGAGCGTGTGGACCGCGCGGAAGACGTCGTTGATGATCTCCGCGTCGATCTTGCCGCTCTTCAGGCCGTGGTCGAGCTGGAGCAGGTCACGCCCGAGACCATCGACCAGCTCCTGCGCCTCGCTCAGGAACTCGTCCCGCGCCTTGTCGCCGCCGTCGCGCCCGCCGCCTTCCACCATGGCCTAGACCGCGGGCGGGTCGCTCGGGCGCGGCTGCAGCGTCGCCGCGAGAAGCCTCGCGCAGGTGGCGCGAAGCTGGTCCGGGGTGAAGGGCTTGGGGAGGTACTCGTCGGCGCCGAGGGCGAGACCGCGCTCGACGTCCGCCTCCGCGCGGAGCGTCGAGATGATGAGCAGCGGCGTGGTCCGGTGATGCTCCGACCTCCGGATGAAGCGAACGAGCTCGAGGCCGTTGATGTCCGCCATGTTGATGTCGGTGATGATGAGGTCGTACGGACCGCGTGGGAGCAGCCTCATCGCGTCGAAGCCGCTGCTGGCCTCCACGACCTCGCAGCCTTCGTGAGGCGTCGCGAACTCGGGGGCCTCGAGCACCGCGCGGACGAACGCGCGTGCCGAGACCGAATCCTCCACGACCAGCACCCTGCGCATGCGCACCTATCGAAGCTCACCCTGATCCTACACTGGCCCCGCGAGCAACGTCCGAAATCCGGAAAAAGCCCGTGTTACGTTTCGGCTCGGCAGGCCTTGCCTCGTCACCATGAACAGCAGCCGCAACCGCAACCGGGCATCCGACTCCGCGAAGGCGTCCTCGCCCCCCAGCGCCGCAGCGCTGGTCATCGGCAACGAGATCCTCTCGGGCAAGGTGGAGGAGGCGAACGTCGTCGCCCTGGCGCGGGCGCTGCGCGGTCTGGGCGTGCAGCTCGAACGCGTCGTGGTCGTGCTCGACGAGGTGGAGACCATCGCGCGGGAGGTCGCCGCCCTCTCGGGCGCGCACGACTGGCTCTTCACCAGCGGCGGAGTGGGGCCCACGCACGACGACGTGACCATCGAGGGCGTCGCGCAGGCGTTCGGCGTGCCTGTCGTGGCGTCACCTGCCATGGAAGCGATGCTGCGCAAGCACTACGGGGACGCCTGCACCGAGGGGCACCTTCGCATGGCGCGCATGCCCGAGGGCGCGTCGCTCGAGACGACCGCCGAGGTCTCGTGGCCCACGATCCGCATCGGCAACACGTGGCTCCTGCCAGGCATCCCCGAGGTCTTCCGGATGAAGCTCCCCGTGGTGACGGCGCACATCGCCGGCGTGCGCACGGGCCTCGCGTTCGTGTCGCGCGCGGTGTACGCGCAGCTCGACGAGGGCGTGCTCAAGCCGATGATCGATCGCGTGGTCGCGTCGTTTCCGGAAGTGTCGGTCGGCTCGTACCCCAAGTGGCACGACCCCACCTACCGCACGAAGGTCACGTTCGACGGACGCAACGAAGCGCGCGTGCTCCAGGCCCGCGACGCCTTCGTCGCCTCGTTGCCGCCGGGCGAACCCCAGCGTGTCGACTGAGCCGACCGTCGGGACGGTGGGCTAGGCGGCGTCCTTGCGCAGCTTCTCCTGCAGCTCGTTCAGGCTCTGGGCGACCTTCTCGAGCGTCTTGGCGCTGGTTTCGAGGGCGCGCTTGCCCCGGCCGACGCCGAACTCGGCCCAGGCCAGGCCGATGTCGAACAGCGTGTCGACCAGCGTCGAAGCGGTCTTGTCTTCGACCACTTCAGCCTTGTGCTCCGTCGCCTCGTTCGCGTTTGCGGTCGCGTTCTCGATGCCGTTGCTCATGACACACCTCCGTTGGGACGGTCCGGGTGGACCGCCGGTGACCACTTCACTGCTCACACCAGAAAGAGCGTTTCAGGCTCGTGGAAGACAGTCGTCGCAGACGAACCGGCGCGAATGGCCGGGGGACTCGCCGATGCCCAGGTGCGCACGGGCGCCGCGGGCGATCTCCTTGCCGCACTTCGCGCACACGGCCGGGACGGCGAGCACGACGTCCTGGAACGCGACGATGCCCTCGAGGGGGTCGTGCTCCATGCGCCGCTTGATCCGCTCGCGCTCCTTCTCCAGGTGTCGGGCCGCCATCTTCAGGCGCTCCTCGACGTTTTCCGTCGCGGCGTCGGCGACCGAGACGGCGTCCTCGAGGATGGTGCGGACGAGGTTGGAGACGGGCACGCGGAGATTGTCGGCAAAACGCTTCAGCTCGCGCTCGAGCACCGCCGGAACGCGGGTGTGGAGCACCCGCTCCTTCTTGGCGTCCCTGCCCTCCGAGTGCGGCCCTTCCGAACCAGGGGCAGAGTCTCGGGGCTCTTGGCTCTCGCGTGTCACGACGTGATACATACGACCGGATGTGTCACGCGTCAAGGGTGGTCGAACCCACGCCCAGCCTCACCGCGCGAGGGCAACGCAAAAACCCTCGTGGTGAGGCATCATGGGTGGGTGCGCCAGGGACGTTGCATCGAACGCCGCGCGATAGCTAGACTTCTCGGTGGCCCCGCCAAGACCGCATGTCGGTCTTCGGCGTTCTGCGCATTGCCCACTTCATCGCCCCATCTCTTCGAAAGGCCTGCGTAAGCGGACCCGCCACATGTGGAAGCTGGTCATCGAGGACGACGAAGGGAAGCGGACAGTCGTGCCGCTGAGCCGGGAGCAGTATTCCATCGGCCGCAAGGACGGCAACACCATCCGGCTGACCGAGCGGAACGTCTCGCGCGAGCACGCCCGCATCTTCAAGAAGGCGAACGGCACCACTCCCGAGGCGGCCCCCGCGCACGACGAGAAGCACCCCTACGTCCTCGAGGATCTGACCAGCTATAACGGCGTGTTCGTCAACGGCCTGCGCATCACCCACGCCCAGGACCTGTCCCACGGCGACCTGGTGCAGATCGGCGACTATCGCATCGTCCTGCAGGACGAGGCTCTGCTCGACGTCGCGACGCACACGGTCAGCGAAGCCAAGCAGACCATCCCCCAGGCCCCCAACTCGCGCGCCGCGGCGCTGCTCGATCGGCCCCACCGGCTGGTCATGCTCGCAGGGCCGACGCCCGGCGCCGAGTTCCCGCTCGACAACGAGCGCATGAGCATCGGCCGCGCCGAGGACGCGAGCATCTCCATCAACCACAACTCCGTGTCGCGCCTGCACTGCGAGGTGCACGCCCTGGGCGACGGACGCTTCGAGATCGTGGACAAGGGCTCCAGCAACGGCGTGCGGGTCAACGGCTCGGACCTGCGGCGGGGGATCGTCGAGCCGGGCGACGTGATCGAGCTCGGCGACGTGAAGTTCAAGTTCATCGGTGCGGGCCAGATCTTCCGGCCCACCGAGAGCCAGCAGCTCGCGCTCCTGAGCGATCGAACCGCAGCCGAGCTCGCGGGAACGAAGCGAAAGGGTGGAGCGGCGGCGGTGCCCTTCGCCATCTTCGCGGTCGTCGTCATCGCCGGGGCCGTCGGCGCCTGGGTCTACACGCGGCCGAAGCCCGAGGCGGCCCAGCCGACCGCGGCGCTCGTCTCGCCCGACCAGGCCACGCTGGACGACGCGAAGCACAAGTGCGCTGCGGGCGACTGCGAGACCGCGCACGACGAGCTGGCGGGCATCCCGATCGACTCCCCCATCCGCAGCTCGCCCGACTTCAAGGACGTCGAGAACCGGTGGGCCGACCAGGAGCTCGTCAAGGGCGACGCCGAGGCCGACCCGGCCCGGAAGCGTCGCTTCTACCAGCGCGTGGCCCAGGATCTCGCGGTCGACGCGGCCCGTCGCAAGACTGCGGCCGACAAGCTGCAGAGCCTCGACACCGTCGCCGTGATCCCCACGACGGCTCTCAGCCAGCTCCCGCAGATCCCGCCCGCTCCCCAGACGAGCGACGTCTCGGACACCAGCCCGAAGCCGGACCCCACGAAGCGCGCGCCCGCGGTGCCCGACTCGACGATGCCGCCGACCGCGACGACCGCCGTCGCCGCCAACACGCCTTCCCCGCCGACACCCACC
>VFSW01013807.1_pt1 | contig 11207 bp, 9 predicted proteins | sample 5358111 | NCBI WGS metagenome assembly VFSW01 (sample SAMN11554181, study PRJNA540505) | mine drainage metagenome | isolation source: sediment from site ElyBrook_90M | place: USA: Ely Copper Mine, Vershire, VT | collected 2017
CGGTTGGCGGATCAGCGAATGGTTTTGCGAAGACGATGTACTAAATGGTTAATGTTACGCGAAGTTCCAAACGATTGACCTTGCAGTTACGGAACGGGGTGCAAAACGATTGACCTTCTGGTCAATCGAAAGACAAACGCCAGACGGCACGGCCGGAGCCGTGCCGTCTGGTCAAGCTGAAACCGAAGCTGAAAACCTAGGCGTGCAGGGTCTCTGGCTCATGCGCCTTACGGCGCTCCGGGTAGAGCGAAAACTTCTCGCAGAGCTCAAAGACTTCGCCGCGAATCTTCTTGAGCGCCGGAACATCATTGCGCTGCTCGAGGGCGCGGGCGATCCAGAGCGCAACCTGCTTCATCTCCGCTTGCTTCATGCCGCGGGTGGTGAGCGCGGGAGTGCCGAGGCGGATGCCGCTGGGTTTCAGCGGCGGATTGGTGTCAAAGGGAATCGCGTTCTTGTTGACGGTGATGCCGGCCAGCCCGAGCGCCTTCTCGGCCTCACTGCCGAACATGCCTTTGCTGAAGACATCGACCAGCATGAGGTGCGTGTCGGTACCGCCGGAGATGATGCGGTAGCCTTCTGCGGCGAGCGATTGCGCCAGCACCTTGGCATTGGCGACGACCTGCGCGGCGTATTCCTTAAAACTCGGCTGCAGGGCCTCCTGGAAGCAGATGGCCTTGGCGGCGACGACGTGTACCAGCGGCCCGCCCTGGCATCCGGGAAAGACCGACTTGTCGATGGCGGCGGCGAACTCCTGCTTGCTCAGGATCATTCCCGAGCGTGGGCCGCGCAAGGTTTTGTGCGTGGTGGTGGTGACGATGTGGGCGTGCGGCACCGGAGAAGGATGCGCGCCACCGGCGACGAGGCCGGCGAAGTGAGCCATGTCCACCAGGTAAAGAGCGCCTACCTTGTCGGCGATCTGCCTCATGCGGGCGAAGTCGATGGTGCGCGGATAGGCCGAGCCGCCGCCGATGATGAGCCGGGGCTGCTCGCGCACGGCGATGGCTTCCATCTCGTCATAATCCAGGGTCTCAGTTTCGCGGGTGACGCCGTAGCTGACGACGCGGTACATTTTGCCGCTGAAGCTGAGCTTGTGTCCGTGGGTGAGGTGGCCGCCGTGAGCCAGGTCGAGTCCCATGATGGTGTCGCCGGGCTGAATGACGGCGGCGTAGGCGGCCATGTTGGCCGAGGAGCCGGAGTGGGGCTGCACGTTGGCGTGCTCGGCCCCGAAGATCTGCTTGGCGCGCTCGCGGGCAAGGTTCTCAACCACGTCGGCGAACTCGCATCCGCCGTAGTAGCGCTTGCCGGGATAGCCCTCGGCGTACTTGTTGGTGAAGACCGAGCCGGTGGCTTCCAGCACGGCTTCGCTGACAAAGTTCTCCGAGGCGATCAGCTCGAGACCTTCGTGCTGGCGGTTCTCCTCGTTGGTAATGGCCTGGGCGATCTCGGGATCCACCGCACTGAGCGGACGCGACATCCATGAATTCGACATGGGAACTCCTGTAGGGACTGTATTACTAGGGTACGACGGAAGGGGCGCGGGTGGGAAGAGCAAGGGCAGAGCCCCACATTCGCCAAAGAAAGGCGAATGTGGGCTATTTCAAAGCGGTTACTCAAAATTCACAAACCTTCTGAACCAGGGCACGCCAGGAGCGCCAAGCGCCGTCGAATTTCCTTTGCAAATCCATACGCATAGTTTTCAGTCCAATAGTTCTCCTCCAGACCAGCATCCAGCAAGACCGGTTGAATGCTTCGCTGGATGGAGTCTGGATCGATCCTGTTGAAGCCCTGCAACACCACATCGAGGTAAGAGTATGGAAACTTCTTCCGACTCTGGCTCTTTATCGATTGGTATTCGATGAAGTCGTTCTCTATCGCCAGGATTTTCAGCCGCGCCGAGTTCGCGCGATCTGCTCGGCCGCCAGAATCAATAATTTCTCCTACCTTGAAAATCGAACTGAAACGCTCTTTGTTCATCACATGCATCCTTCCGGGACATTTTGCCAGTGTCTCACCCCAGTTCCAATCAGTGTCAAGTCTGAGCGGACGGGTGGCCCACATCCGCCTGCTTTTGGCGAATGTGGGGGAGCAGTGAGCTTACGCTTCCGCCGTGTTTCTTTTGTCTGCCGTCCACTGCGATTCGATCTCAACGCCACAGTCCTCGCGCAGGGCGTAGTGGCGGAAGCTGCTCCACTTCCACTCTTCGGCTTTCTCCACCAACTCCTGGCTGACTGGGTTGCGGTGAATGTAGCGCAGCTTCTCGACAAACTCATCGTAGTCTCGAATATTGCGATCGTAATAGCGCTTTTGCCAGAGTGGAGAGCGCCGCCCATCGCACTCGCGATCCGCCGCCGTGCGCAAGGACGAGGAAATCTTCAAGGACTGAATCACAATGGCGACCGTTCCGCGGTCCGGCTCTGAGATCAGCAGATGAACATGTTCCGGCATCACGACTACGCCAAACACCCTAAATTGGAAGCGCAAGCGCGCCCGCTCAAGACCCACCACAAACGACTCGCGAGTCGCCGCGACTCCGAGGTGAGGACGCCGTTTGTAGCAGGTGAAGGTGACAAAGTGCGACTGCCTGGAGTAGTGAAAGCGCTTGAGTCCGCTCGGCATGAGGAGCAGTGTATCGCGTTCTCTGAACCCCACATTCGCCAAAAGAAGGCGGATGTGGGCCACCCTGCGCCTTTTGTGGGTGTACACATAAAAGAAAAGGGCGGCCGGTTTCCCGGACACCCTTTCTGCTTGCATGGAGCGCTTCACGTCGAGTTATAGATCGACTTCGGCGTGGACGAACTTTTCGTTCGGGTTCGAGAGTTTGAAGGCGAGTTTTTTGCACATGTTCTGCATGATGGTGTCCTCGACCAGCATGTTGCAGAAGACGTGTTTCAAGCCTTCTTCCCGAGCGATGTCGAGTTGGCGTCTCAACAGTTCGGTGCCGATTCCCTTGTGCTGGAAGTCGTCACGAATGACGACCGCCATCATGGCAGAGGCGGTGCCGTGTTGCTTGTTCATGCGGCTGACGGCGACCAGCTCCGGCTGTCCGCTGGCGTTCTTTACCTCGGCAACGAGCGCCATTTCGCGATCGTAGTCAATGAAGCAGCGGTGGGTGAGGCGTTCGTGGGAGGTGCGCTGCTGCAGATCCATCGGCTGGAAGTAGCGCATGGTTACGGTGCGTTCGCTCAGGTTTTCGTGGAACTTCACCAGAGCGGGCTCGTCCTCTGGGCGAATCGGACTGACCGATATATCCGTGCCGTCGGCCAACTTCCAGTTGCCGGCGTACTGGTTGGGGTAGGGACGGATGGCGGTCTTGGGCAGCGTCTCCTCGGTCATCTCCGGCCCGTGCAGCACCACGCGGGCATCGAGCGCGAGCAGGCGCTGAGGCGAAGCCAACAGCGGATTGATGTCGATTTCCTTGATCCAAGGCTGCTCGACCACCAGCTGGCTGAAGCGGACCAGGAGGTCTTCCAAGGCGGCCATGTCCACCGGCTTGCGGCCGCGTACGCCCTTGAGTGCCTCGTAGATCTTGGTCTGCTCCATCATGCGGCGGGCCAAGGTGCGGTTGAGCGGCGGCAGGCCAAGGGCGCTGTCCTTGTAGACTTCCACCAACTGGCCGCCGGAGCCGAAGAGAAGCACAGGACCGAACTCGGAATCGAGCGAGGAGCCGAGGATGACTTCGTACCCATCCAGCTTTGCCATGGGTTGCACGGTGACACCGAGGAAGTGGAAGGCACCGGCTCTCGCGTTCACCGAGTCCTCGATGGCCTTGTACAACGTGCGGACGCCTTCAGCATTGCGGACGTTCAGGTGTACGCCGCCTACGTCGGTCTTGTGGGTGATGGTCTCCGAGTGAACCTTGAGCACCACCGGGTAACCGATCTCGTTGGCGGCAGCTACGGCCTCGTCCACGGTTTTGGCGATGCGCGTCTCGGTGGCGGGAATGCCGTAGGCTTTCAAGAGCTCTTTCGACTCGAACTCAGTCAGCAGGGTGCGGCCGGATTTACGCACGCTGGCGATGAGGTCGGAGGCTTTCTTGCGGTCGATCTGCTCCGAGGCTGAGTGCGCGTCCGGCGTCTCATAGAGAGCCTTGAGGTTGGACGAATACTGCCACATGTAATTGAATGCCGTGCAGGCAGCATCGGGATAGGGGAATGTGGGAATCCCAGCGCGATCCAGGATTGCTTCACCGGCGGCCACCATGGCCCCGCCCATCCAACTTGCCAGAAATGGCTTGCCGAGGGAATGGGCATAGGGCTTCAGGTCTTCGGCGATCTGGGTGGGATCGGTCATGCCCTGCGGGGTCATAATAACCAACATGCCGTCGATGTTGGGGTCCGCGGCCGCGACTTCCAGCGCCTTGGTATAGCGCTCTGGTTCGGCATCACCAAGAATGTCCACCGGGTTGCCATGGCTCCATGCGGAGGGCAGGAACTCGTTGAACTTGGCCAGGGCCTCGGGCGAGACTTCGGCGAGTTTTCCGCCGCCCCTGGAGAGCGCGTCGGTGGCGAGCACGCCCGGGCCGCCGGCGTTGGTGACGATGCAAAGGCGGTTGCCCTTGGGACGAGGCTGCTTGGCAAGAACTTCGGCCATGCTGAAAACTTCGTGGATGTTATTGACGCGGAGCACGCCGGCGCGGCGGAAGGCAGCATCCAGAACCGCGTCAGAGCCGGCGAGAGAGCCGGTGTGCGAAGCGGCGGCCTTGGCAGCCTCAGCGGAGCGCGCCTTGATGACGATGATGGGCTTAATCCTTGAGACCTCGCGGGCGGCGCTGAGGAAGCCGCGCGCATCGCCGATCGACTCCATGTAAGCCACAATCGAAGTGGTGCGGGGATCGCTGCCGAAGTAGGTGATCAGATCGCCCCAGTCCACGTCCAGCATGGAACCGATGGACATAAAGGCACTGAAGCCAACCTGGGTTTGGAGCGACCAGTCCAGCACGGCGGTACAAAGCGCGCCGCTCTGGCTGATGAAGGCGAGATTTCCGGGACGGGCGACGGTGTGTGCGAAGGTGGCATTGAAGCCGGTGATCGGGTTCATCACGCCGAGGCAGTTGGGACCGATCAGACGCATTTTGCCCTTGATCGTTTCCTTAATCTGGCGCTCGTACTCCACCCCCGCCGGTCCAATCTCCTTGAAGCCAGCCGAGATGATGATTGCGGCAGGAATTCCAAGCGCCACGGCTTCGGTCATTATGGCGGGGACGCTATCGGAGGGCGTGGTTATGCAGACAAGATCAGGACGCTCGGGAATATCCTGCAGACTCTTGTAGGCGCGAACGCCGAGGACGTTGTCGCGCTTTGGGTTAACCGGGTAGACGGTGCCGCCGAAGGGTGAACTGATCAAATTGCTAAGAAGATTTCGGCCCACACTGCCAGTGCGCTCGGTGGCGCCGATCAGGGCAATCGACTTGGGCTTGAAGATCGCGTCGAGGGAAAGATTTTCAGACTGTGTGATGTCGTGCGCCGGATCGATCAGAAGCCGCGTGGCGGCACCCGTCTGATTTTCGTTGTTCATCTTTTCGTTACTCCCGATTTTTTTGATAAAAGATTTTTACGATCACAGCAACTTCCGTCGGCTGCAACAGAAATCATGCAGCCGCTAAGCGTTCACCCACGGCACCACAACGAATGCAGGCGTACTGGCACGTTCGGGCTGGCCAACCTGCTTTCGGGCAACGCCATAATTCCGGGACGTACACAATACCACTACTATTTCAATTCAGGAAAATTCAGAGCTGAAAATTCGGGGAGGGGCGAAGGCCTCGCAACCGGCCGGATGGCTCCGGCGGTTTAATCCTGGCCAGTTTGCGGGCCCGGCGGCCCACTTTGCGACGCGACCACCTTGCCGTGCTTCGCCGTACCTGGACTTCCTGTACCTAGCGGAAGAATCTCGCGGAGGGCCCAGTCAATGCGGTTCACGGAGTCTCTTATGTCTTGAAGCTCGGGAACGCCGTGGAGGCCCAGTTCGGTTCGATAGACGATCACCTGCAGGGCATTTCGTATGTGATGGTTGAGATCAGCGATGACGGCCGCATATTGTTTCTGGCGCACCAGCTCGCGCTGCATATCCCGTTGCCGCAGAAGGAAAAACATAGCCACTGCCGCGAAGATTCCCAGCAGCGCGTCGTCAAGGAACGTCGATTCGCTGTGCAGCCCCGCGTTCAACATAACGGTTTCGACCAGGTACACAGCTCCGGCCATTCCCAAGCCCGTCAGAAGAGGGTAAAGGTACTTACTCGACATTGCGTCCTCCCTTCCCAGCACTGCATGAGAACATCCCTAGTGTGCGCCTTCCAGGCTACGAACGCGCGCCATGCCCGCCTAGGCGCGGGGCTTTTCAATTTCGTGGATCTTTTCCAGGCGGCCGGAGTGGCGGCCTCCGGAAAATGGGGTATCCAGCCAGATCTGCACGATCTGGGTGGCGCCGCTTTCATCGAGAATGCGGGCGCCGAGGGTGAGGACGTTGAGATCGTTGTGCTCGCGCGACATCTGGGCCTCGTACTGACTGCTGATGTTGGCGGCGCGGATGCCAGGGATTTTGTTGGCGGTGATGGCCATGCCAATGCCCGAGCCGCACACGAGGATGCCGCGCTCGGCGCGTCCGGCGGCGACGTTTTCGGCAACCCTCACGGCGAAGTCGGGGTAATCCACCGAGTCAGCGGCGTTGGTCCCTTCGTCGATCACCTGGTGGCCGCGCGCGACGACGTACTGGAGAATGCATTCCTTGAGGAGATAGCCGGCGTGGTCGGCACCGAGAGCGATTTTCATTCCACTATTGTATCCGCTCGCCCGCTTTTGGCTAAACGGATAAAACGGACAAAAGCGCTGGCGGCCCTCCGCCGCGCATGGGGGCGAGTACCGGGGCGCTCCGGCCCGCTGACGCTCTGGCGGCTACGAGGTGGTTTGCAGCGATGTGGCTTCGAGGGATTGGCCGTTGGAATAGGCGCGGTTGAAGGCTCCGGCGACAAAGCGGGTGACCAGGTAGCCGTCCATGTATTTGTAGGGCGTCTCTCCGAGAGTGTAGTGGCCGCAGGGAAGGCAGCGGATCTCGGCCTTGAGCTTGCGCTTGCGGAACTCCTCGGCGACCTTGCGGCTGAACTCGGGGAGGAAGGTGCGGTCGTAGGCGGTGTGGATCATGAGAACCTGCTTGGGCCAGCGCTCGAATTTATCGAAGTAGCAGGCGGGGCTGACACAGGAGAAGGCGTGGCGCAGCTCGGTCGCGTTCAAAACCTTTTCAATGCCGGCGCGGACGTGGCGGGTGGAGAAGCCGGTCCAGACGACGTCGCCGAAATAGGTAGATGCGTGGTTGAAGATATTGACCCGGAGGCGCGCGTCATGGGCGCTGGCGTTGAAGGCATAGCAGGAGCCGAGGCTGGTGCCCAGCACGCCGAATTCGGTGTAGCCCTGCTGCTCCAGCCAGTCCACGCAGCAGCGAATGTCGATGATGCCCTGGCGGGAGGCGTGGATGGTGCGTCCGATGTTGGAGCTGACGGAGTAGTCGGCGCGGTGCAGTGCGGCGGGCATGCGGATGTCGTGATACGGCATGCTGAGGCGCAGGGTGGAGACGCCGAAGATGCGGAACAGCTTGGCGAAGCCATTGTGGCTCAGGGCATCGCCGTTCCACTGGGGAATGACGATGATGGCGCGCTTGGGCTTGCCTGCGGCGGGCGGCGCGGGGAACCAGCGCGCGTTGACCAGATCGTTCTCCGGATAAGGCGAACGCACCGGCGAGGTGAAGCGCAGGAACGAGCCGAACTGTCCGGCGTACTTGGCGTCATCGACGGCTGGATTGGCGCGGCTGCCGGTGCCGTGGACGCGGATGGGGCGCTGCTCGAGGCGAAAGTCAGCCGGAGTTTTGTAACCGAAAAATTCGTCGCTGTTGGCGACCAGGCGGTCGTTGAGTTCGAAGAAGTAACGCTTCTGGGCCTCCGGCGAAAGCAGCGCGGCATCCGGCACCGCATCCTTGGAGAAATCGGCGGTCCAGTCCAAGCCCCACTCGAAAGGACGCACTACACGATTGCTGTCGCGGGTCTCGAGACGGTACTCCCAGTCGTTCATCCAGCGTGCATAGCGAGAGCGGATCATAGGCGTTCGTACGTAGAGTCTATCGTTATGAGTTTATCAAGGGCGCGGCGCGGGTCGGAGAAGCTCGCAGCCAGAGGTGGTTGGAGGGAGCTGAAATGCCGCTGGGCAGAGGTTAACGGCAAAGGAATGGTCAATCCCACATTCGCCAAAAGACGGCGGATGTGAGCTACCCTTCAAAACCTACTCGACGTAGACGCGGGGGACGCGGGGTGACAGGCCGCAGAGGATTTCATAGACGATGGTTCCGGCGAGGCGGGCGTGGTCGTCGGCTCCGATGGAGCAGTGCGGGCTGCGGCCGATGAGCAGGACTTCGTCGCCGATGGCGGCCTCGGGGATATCCGTAACGTCGATCATGGTGAGATCCATGCTGACGTTGCCGGCGATGGGAGCGTAACGGTCGCGCAGAATGACCTGGCCACGGCTGGAGAGATGGCGGCTGAAGCCGTCTCCGTAGCCGACGGGAATGACGGCGAGGCGGGTGGGACGCGAGGCCTGCCAACGCTGGTTGTAACCGACTGGCGTGCCGGAAGCGATGTCCCGGAGGGCGATGATGCGGGTCTTCCAGGTGAGGACGGGACGCAGGGACAGGGCGGCGGCTTCGGGGTTCTCGCCAGGCACTTTGCCGCTCACTTCGCCGCGTAATTTGCCGCTTGTTTTGCAGCCCAAGTCGTAGCCATAGAGCGCGAGACCGGGGCGCACCATGTTGTTCCAGCTCTCCGGACGGGCGATGGTGGCGGCCGTGTTGGAGAGGTGGCGGTAGAGAGGATGAAGTCCGGCCTCGGCGAGCAGCGCAATCGCCCGCTCGAAATCGGCGCGCTGGCGTTCGGCCACCGGAGAGTCCAGGACTTCGGATTCGGAGAGATGGCTGAAGACTCCCTGCAGCTCGACCACGGGCGAGGCGGCGATGCGGGCGGCGAGCGCGGGTAGCTCTGCCAGCGAGACACCGAGGCGCGCCATGCCGGTATCGATCTTGAGATGCACCGGAATGCGGCGCGACGGGTACGCGGCAACAGATGCCGCTCCGGCCGCTGGCGCCTGGGCGGCGTGCTCGAGGGCTTCGATGTGTTCGAGGGTGGCGATGGCCGGAGTGAGATCGTGGCGCAGCAGCGCTTCTTCTTCGCCGCGCCAGAAGCCGGTCATGACGAGGATGGGCAACCGCACGCCGGCCTCGCGAACGGCGATTCCCTCTTCGGTGGAGGTGACACCGAGCCAGACGGCTCCGGCCGCTTCGAGGGCGCGCGCAGACTCGATGACGCCGTGTCCGTAGGCGTCGCACTTGATAACGCAGCAGGGAGTGACGCCGGGGCCGAGATGGCGCGCGATCACGCGATAGTTTTCAGCCAGCGCGGAGAGCGAAATTTCAGCCCAGTTGGGACGCGTGTTCACCGAGAATTTCTGCTGCGTAGATGACAAGACAGTTAGACCTTAATGGTTTCAGTATAGCTCGATTGCTGCGGAGGAGTACGCAGCGTTAAAGAGGAGCGGCACGTTTTACTCGTGCAGCCACTCGGAGCGCAGCAGGGTTTCAAAGCGCGTGGAACCTTTGATGAAGGCGAGCTGAATGGTGTCGGTGGGGCCGTTGCGATGTTTGCCCACAATGATTCTTGCGTTGCCCTCAAGTGCCGGATTGTTGCGGTCGTAGTACTCGGGGCGGTAGAGAAACATGACGATATCGGCGTCCTGCTCGATGGAGCCGGATTCGCGGAGATCGCTTAACTTCGGCTCCGAGTCTTTGCCGCCACGGGTCTCTGGGGCGCGGCTTAACTGCGAGAGGGCGATGACGGGGACCTTTAATTCCTTGGCGATCTCCTTGAGTCCGCGCGAGATGGCCGAGACCTCCTGGGTACGGTTCTCGTAACGGCGGCCCCCAGGGGCAGAGGCCGTCATGAGTTGCAGGTAATCGACGACGATGAGGTCGAGGCCATCTTTATCCATGGCCTTGCGGCGAGCCTTGGCGCGCATTTCGGTGAGCGAGATGCCGGGCGTGTCATCGATATAGATTGGTGCGTTGACCAGTTTGTCGAGCGCGGTGCGGAGTTTGCGCATGTCTTCGCCACTGAGAAAGCCTTTGCGCATGTTTTGGGCGTCGACGCGGGCCTGCGAACACAACATGCGGTTCAGCAGAGCTTCCTTGGACATTTCGAGGGAAAAGACGGCAACGCTTTTGCCTCCAAGGACAGCGGCGTTCTCGGCGATGTTGATGGCGAAGGCGGTTTTACCCATCGAGGGGCGGGCGGCGATGATGATCAGGTCGGACTTCTGCAGGCCTCCTGTCATCTCATCGAGGTCGCTATAGTGAGTTTCGACACCAGTGATGCGTCCGCCGCGCTGAAAGAGCTTGTCGAGATCACCGCCGAAGGATTCCTTTGCGATGGCCTTGACATCGGCGAGTTGCTGTCCGCTGCGCTCCTCGGAGATCTTGAAAATGCTTGCCTCAGCGGAGTCGATGACCTCGTTGGCTGGGGTGGTCTGCTCCATAGCTTGCGCGATGAGGCCGTTGGCAGCGTGAACGAATTCCCGCAGCATAGCCTTGTCTCGCACGATGCGGATGTAGTGCTCAATCGAAGAGCGGCGCGGCACACCATCAGTCAGCGAGGACACGTATGCGGCACCGCCGACGGCTTCGAGGGCTTGGTTACGCAGGAGCACATCGGTGAGCGTGACGATATCAATATGGCGGTTGCTCTCAGAGATATCGGCCATGCACTGGTAAATGCGACGATGGGAATCAAGGAAAAAATGGTCGGCCCGCAAGGTCGAAAGGGCTTCATTCTGCAGGTTGTTATCGAGCAGAATCGCGCCCAGTATGGAGCGCTCGGCCTCTGGACTGGCCGGAAGACCACGGCTGTAACTGTATTCGGTAGCTGCCATAGGCAATGAAAAAGCGCAATGAATCAATCAAAACAAAGTTCAATGCAACATTAGCATTAAAGTGTGTGTGCGGGACACTGTTTGATGGGCGTAGCGCGTCGGGCTACAGCCTGGGGGGATGAGGGAATAGGCGTTTAGGCGGACGCAAGTCGTTGTAGGGAAACACTATCTCGAATTCTCTCGACCAAAGTTAGGCCCGGAGAAGCCAGCCGCCTCTCCGGGCCTTCAACCGTGCGCAGTACTGCGTGTGGT
>VFSW01013808.1_pt1 | contig 11206 bp, 11 predicted proteins | sample 5358111 | NCBI WGS metagenome assembly VFSW01 (sample SAMN11554181, study PRJNA540505) | mine drainage metagenome | isolation source: sediment from site ElyBrook_90M | place: USA: Ely Copper Mine, Vershire, VT | collected 2017
CCGGGGGCTGAATCACCAGGGCGAAACAACTCAGGAGTGATGCAGACAACAGATAGCGAAGTCTGCACCGCAAGGAAGTCAAAAGCGGGCTCACCAATCTAGGAATGATGCGGTTTAACCAACTATGCGTATTACGATGAATTCCGCCACTGAAAACGATGGCAAACCCACCACCGATTACGATCTCAAACCCACCACCTAAAACGATCACAAAGCCGCCACTGAAAACGATGGCAAACCCGCCACTTGTCACTAAGTAAAGTCGGCCGACTGATTCCAGTCGGTTACATCAGATACTGATACTGTTCTTAAGGAACAGTGTGTCTATCAACCAGCGCAATAAAACAGCAACATCTAATGTTGATAATGGGATCACCCGGTTGGTCATCGTCTTTCTCCCCCCTCACTCCGACTGACTGGGTTTTTTTCCAGCACAGGTTGCCAATGAATCCGAGCATTCCAAAAGTTCACAACAAACCACAATCTACAGGACTCTTCCTGCGCGGTATGGAATGGCGCTTTGCTTTGATATTCCTGCTGCTGTTCTTCGTGCTGCAATACGGATACTCGGCGTGCCAAGGCACGATAATTGAGCGTGTGGTACTTGATCTAGCCACAGTGCGGCCCAGTACAGCCGCCATCAATCTTATCTCTCCTAATGCAAATGCCCAAGCCAGCGGGCATAGAATCGTTTCGCCTCGCGGATCGCTGTCTGTACTCAATGGCTGTGAAGGTACTGAAACCTTGTTCCTGCTGCTGGCTGCCATCGCCGCTTTCAAGGCACCTTGGAGGCACAAGCTCAAGGGTGCTGTTATCGGTACGATCATCATCTATGGACTGAACCAAGGCCGTATCGTTGCCCTGTTCTTTGCCGCCCAGCAGGATCGCAAGTGGTTCGACATGCTGCACGGCACCATCGCTCCAACACTCATCATCGTGTTGAGCGTTCTGTTCTTCTTATGGTGGTCAAGCGAAAGCAGTGTCAGTGAACAAAAAGACGTTGCTTAAGTTCACGGGGCTGTTTCTGCTGGCCTACGTGGTGTTGCTCGGACTGTCGCTCCAATTCGGCCAGCACTATGTTGAGTTTCTGCTGCCTCTTTATCGTTCGGAAATCGGCTGGATATTTCCTGATTTCAACATCACCAGCCTGGCGTTGGCATCCGACCGAGGCGAAGAGGTGGTGGCCCTGAATTTGAACTTGGTTCGTTATACTGTCCTCGTCGGCCAAGTGCTACATCCTGGCGTCAGCGTTTCCAGCTCGACCCTTGCGGGGCACGCTCTGCAACATCCGCTGGTGATGTTGAGTTTGCTTGTGGCCTTGCCAGCGTCAAACAACAAGCATCACATAGCGATGTTAGGTATGGCCATTCCCTTACTACTGCTGGTAGAAATTCTCGACGTGCCCATGGTGCTGCTTGGCAGTATCGAGGATTTGATTCTCGCCAATGTTGCACCTGACTCAACTTCCTTCCTGGTTGCGTGGATGAACTTGATGAACGGCGGCGGACGATTGGCTTTGTCGATTGCGGCGGCACTTGCAGCCTTCGGCGTCGGACGCATTCTAAGCCGCCTCTGGCTACGTATTGAAGCAAGGGTTTAGTCCGAACGGCTCATTCAAGGTAGTCCATTCGGACTAAAACAAATTTGCTCTAATTGACGTAACTGTCATGACAATCCGTCAGGATTCGCCCCGACTGTTTCTAATGCAGTTCCTGAGAGTGCCCCAAATGGAGGGAGCACGCAGTCCTCAAGGCGAAAAAAGCAATCCCAGCTTTATCGTATCTATTCGATGCGGCATCAACATTTGCCAGCGTCCCAGCATTTTTTTGAAAAAATTTTGGTCGGTTATTGCGTGAAGGTTGCAGACGTAAACTGCCTGCACATATTGATGACATCATCATATAGGGGTTTCTGGAAATGAAAATTGTGAATCGTAATTTATGTGCTGGTTTGCTTCTAGCAATCATGTCATCAACAGCATGGGCGGGATCACCTGCGCTGGCCGCCAAGTGGTATCACTCCATGGTGTTAAAAAGTGATGGCTCCGTATGGGAATGGGGTATTAGTGGCGCTATTGGTAATAACACTCTAACCCAAGCCGTTTTGAAGGTACCCGCAACTGCTATTGTGGCCTTTCCAAATTCAAGTTTGGTTTTCGGTTCTGACACCAATCTTTATGCTTGGGGAGACAATTTCCAATATGAACTTGGCCTCGCCAATCAAAACGGATATTCAAGCCCCACATTAATAGTCGGGGGTGCGCCACTTAGCATTACATCTAACGGGGCGACTACAGTTGAGGCTCTGGCAAATGGCACAGTCTATTCTTGGGGCTTGAATCTATATGGTGAACGCGGGCAGGGGCCGATCCTCTTATCCACTACGCCAAATCCAAGCGCCTGGGGGCAAGTTCCTTCTCTCAGCAACATTACGGCTGTATCGTCTGGTGAATTGCACACACTTGCTCTCCGTAGCGACGGAACAGTATGGGCTTGGGGAGTTAACACAAGCGGCCAATTGGGTGATGGTACAACCACTACTAGGGAAAATCCTGCACAAATTGCTGGATTGTCTAATGTAACAGCCATTGCGGCGGGTGGCTCATACAGCATCGCGATCAAAAGCGATGGAACTGTATGGACATGGGGTTCTGATAGTGGTGCTCAATCGACTACTCCATCCCAATTGTCTGGATTGACCACTGCCAAGGCGGTAGCAATGAACGGGGCGTTTGGTTTTTCGCATTCGTTGATTCTGAAGACTGATGGAACCGTGTGGGCATGGGGATCTAATCAGAACGGGGAGGTCGGGGATGGAACGACAACGCCACGCTCAATACCCGTACAGGTGTTAAGCGGTGTTGTCTCTATCGCTGCCGGGGCTTACCACAGTCTAGCAATCAAGAGCGACGGTAGTGTATGGGCATGGGGCAGCGGGAATAATTTGCCGTTTGGCAGTGCTAATGCTTTCCCGACCCCAACCAAAATTCAGCAGTTCTATGCAATTCCTCCCTTACCACCTGTAAACGATAACTTTGTTAATAGAACTACGATCTCTGGTACGTCGGGAAGTATTGCTGGTACGCTTGCTGGTGCTACTCACGAAGCAGGAGAACCGTATGAGGGTGGTTATCCATCAAATTCTATATGGTACAAATGGGTCGCACCTTCCACCGGTCAGGTGACTTTATCAGCGGTGGGCGGGCCAAATACATATACTGCTGCGTATACAGGTTCGGCTGTTAATGCGTTGACACAAGCCTCAGTCGGGAATGTCTTTTATGCCAATAAGGGAACAGAATACGAGATTGTTGTCTACGACACTGCGAACGCCCTATACGACACAACACTCAACTGGAGTTTAAACACAAGCGCCAGTGCTAATCTCTCTGTTACAGGTTCTGGTGGCATGAGCGCCACGCCCGGACTTGCGTTTTACAGCCTGACTGTATCGAATGCTGGCCCTAATATCGCAACCAATATAGTTCTGACAGATACACTTCCGAGCGGGGCAACATTTGTACCAAACGTAAACAGTCCAAATTGTAGTTTGTCAGGAAACCAAGTAATTTGCAGCATTGCTTCTATCGCACCAGGAGCATCAACATCAATTCTGATTGAGCTCCAATTTTCAAATACTCAAACTGTGCCAAGTAATTCATTCTCAGTAAGTACAGTTGTCCCAGACCCGAATCCAGCCAGTGAGACCGTGTCCATTGTAGCCAGCCCTTATGTTGCTCCTACTGTCGATAATGATGTACCAACTTTACCGGAATGGGGCACGATACTCATGGGGTTTGGCTTGCTGTTCGCCATGTATCGCCGTTCGCGGGGAACGAATATGAGTTAACAATTTGACATGCAACAGATTATTGCAAGAGCTTTAAACGCATTTGAGCAAGGCAGGATGAATGAATCGCAGCAACTATGTCGCGAAATATTGAACATTGTCAATTTAGGCGCTAAATTCGACAGTTGCTCGACTACGACGGCCAGGTTTGTGCAAAGATCGGGCTATATATTGCTATTCTATGGCAACTTTCATTGCAGTATTCGTGTATTGATTTCGGATACCTGTTTTGTAATAAATTACCAGTAAAATAGAATGAATGGACTGTGTTAAAAGAGGGGTTATGTGAAGCTAGGAAGAAACGACCCATGCCCTTGTGGCAGTGGAAAGAAATTCAAAAAATGTTGCAATGATAAATTTGAATCACGCTTAACCCCTAACGCGGATTTGGATTCGGCAGAAATTGCCCAACTTGAATTTCTGTTTAATGCCGAGCGCTATGCGGAACTAGAAATCCGAACGCGTTTATTTGTCGAGCGGCACCCGGACTCCGGGATGGGTTGGCAGGTCTTGGGGGTTGCTCTTGTCATGCAAGAAAAAGGTGCAGATGCTCTGCCATTTTTGCAAAAGGCAACGAAACTTTTACCCAATGATGCCGAAGCACATAATAATTTAGGATTAGCTCAAGCATCAACCTGGCAACTTGATAAGGCAATACAAAGCTATCGTACGGCACTAGAAATCAAACCTGATTCCGCACAGGTGTACAACAATCTTGGCGGAGTATTAAAAGATACTGGACGAATGGATGAGGCGGTTGCTTGTTATCGCCGCTCAATTGCACTAGCACCAGATTACACGGAAGCACATAGCAATCTTATCTTTTCGCTTATTTTTCACCCAGCGTTCGATGATAAAACTATACTAGACGAAGTTAAACAGTTCAGTGCTCGCCTTTCTCCTCTACGAATCTCGCGCTGTTCGCATATTGGACACGATTACACGTCTGATCGTCGCTTGCGCATTGGTTATGTTTCACCACACTTCCGCTACCATTGTCAGTCGCTATTTACCATCCCGCTGCTGTCGAACCACGATCATAGGCAATTTGAAATATATTGCTACGCCCAACTGTCTCAAAGTGACGAATTCAGTAAACGCTTAACCACCTACGCTGACGTATGGCGATCTACGATAGGAAAAAGTGACGAGCAACTTTCGGAAATAATTGCGAATGATCGCATCGATATTTTGATTGATCTAACTATGCACATGGACAAAGGGCGACCGATGTTGTTTGCGCGCAAGCCATCACCCGTTCAGGTGGCATGGCTGGCTTACCCGGGAACAACAGGAATTCCTGAGATGGACTACCGTTTAACTGATCCATGGCTAGACCCGCCGGAGATGGGTGATGAGCGTTACACAGAGAAAACGATTCGACTTCCCGATACCTTCTGGTGTTACGACCCGTTAATTTCCGGCTTACAACCCAATGCGTTACCTGCATTGTCGGCTGGCTACGTCACTTTTGGAAGCCTCAACAATTTCTGTAAAGTTTCTGACGATACGCTAAATCGCTGGGGGCAAGTGATGGCGCGAGTGCCATCGTCACAGTTGATCTTGTTAGCCCCGACAGGAATACACCGTCAAAGAGTATTAGATTTACTAGGTCGATATGGCATAGCAGCAGAACGTATCAAGTTTGTAGAATTTCAGCCACGAGAGCAATACCTGAAAACCTATCACTGTATCGACATCTGCCTCGATACGCTACCTGCCAACGGTCATACCACCAGTCTTGACGCTTACTGGATGGGGGTGCCGGTGGTTACGAAAGTTGGTCATACTGTCGTTGGGAGGGCAGGATGGAGTCAGCTAAATCATCTGGGACTGACCGAACTCGCAGCATTTGATGACCAAACTTTTATTGATACCGCAGTCTCACTCACTTTTGATTTGCCTCGGCTGAGTCTGCTCCGGGATACGTTGCGTAGTCGTATGGAGGCAAGCCCATTGATGGACGGAAAGCGCTTCGCTACTGCCATTGAAACCGCTTACCGGCAAATCTGGCAAAATACATGTAGCACTTCTATGACTTCACCAGTCAAAAGCAGCTTGACTCGCAAATAACCAAATCAACTGCATATTGCAACAACTTATATAGTGAAAGCATGAAATGATCGGTTTGATATGCATTTACGGCAGGCAGCAGTACCGGCACATCAGTACAATGAGATTAAACCGAACATTACGCCTGGCCACCGAGTGCGGTCTTGCATTGAGCTTTGTCGCTGTGATGACCATTGCCGGATGTGGTGGCGGTGGCAGTAATGGATCTTCAAGTGCTAACGGTTCTCTTGTGCAGATGGGTGGAGCCAGACAAGGCGTGGCACTGAACCTGACGACAGCCGTCTCCACCTTTGTTGGAACAAGTGCAGCGTTAAGCTATCCTTTGGGCGTCACCACTGATGGCACCAATCTGTACGTAGTAGATAGTTTTAACAACACCATTCGCAAGATTGTGCTCTCCAGCGGCTACCAGAACAATTGAACGAAACGACTTCATTACTACTCCCTTTTTGATTTAACAAGCCGGGAGATTCTAGCGTGTGGATTGAATCCTTATTTCTGAAATAGGTATAGATGAAGGTATAGGGCGAATGGCATATTGACAAGCACCACCTTAGCTGCATAGAGGCACGATGATATCGTTTAGGACACCGCCCCCGAACGCTTAAGCGCGCGCCACGGTGCGAAATAAAACGAATTCAATATCCACATCACGCCGTAGCTGACCCCGACAACGGCGATCTCTCCCAAACCCTGCTTCCATGCGGGTGCCGTCGAAAATGCGATTTGCAGCCCCAGCAACAGATACGTAAAACCGAACAACGCCAACTGCACCCAGCCCACAAACGGCATCAGTCGGGCCGGTTTTATCTCTACTTCATTTCCCTTGATGATGAGATGACCGGCATAGCGTAGCCAGCGAATATCCCGGTCGGTCAGGTCGAGCTTGTTTTCGATCTCCAGCACCTGTTTGCGCACTACCGTAGGCTGCTCGAAGCCAAAGCGTTGGCGAAACATCTCCACGTTATCCAGGGCATGTGCATCCAGTTTCGCCTTGGGCCAAGTTGCCAAAATCAGCTTCATAGAACCGGAAACCGTATATTCGTTATGTTCGTTATAAGTATGCCCCGCATTGCGCTCAATCTGTGCGAGGTTCATCTGTACGGTTTCCGGCGTATTGTTGTTCTCTGGCATGGTGAAACTTCCTTTCGTTTTTTGAAATTGGATCTGATGATGGGTTTGAATGAGATAAAAGCCTATTTCTCGTTGTAAGTATGTCCCGCATTACGTTGCATGGGACTCACATTGATTTGCACGGTTACGCCTGAGGCGCGGGCCAGCGACGCGAGTTTGTCGATGGGTTTCCTGGCCTCAAAATGCGCAATCGCCGCTGCAAGAAGGTTGCGCTGCTGCGCACCCGCATCGTCAGTCCACAAATGGCCGTTGTATAGCTCGGTCGCCAGATCGAAGTCACTGTCTTCCGGCGCGATACGATCCAGGAATGTACCGAGCGCGGGATCGGCAGCTGCTTCCTGCAACTTTCCCGCGCGTATCAATAACAGCAATGCAGTTGCCGTTGGATCGGCCTCGATCACGGCAGTCCGTGCGACAGCGATCTGCAGGCGGATTGCACGCAGCAATTCCAGATCGATACCGCTGCCGCCGCGCATCGTGCCCTCGCCAGTCAATAACCAATCGATGGAAACCCCAAACACCGTGCGCAGACCGTGCAGAAAATCAGCACCCGGTTTCTTAACACCACGCGCCACGTCGCTGACAAAGCCAGCCGAGGCACCCAGACGCCGGGCAAATTCAGACTGGCTAAGCCCCGTCTGGCTGATCACCAGCGTCATGCGGGCAGCAAGGCCGTCTGCATTGGATATTGTGGAATCGACTTGATTGAGCATTCTCTATGGGAGTATAGTAATCGCTAACGCGAATATGTTTATGCAATTAGAGATAGATTACTCTCAATAAAACGACTTGTCACCTGCAAATAGACTCATGGATGCCATTGAAATCATTTACCAACTGCGCCGTATCGGCAAATCGCAGGCCCAGATAGCCCGCGAACTGGGTATCTCAGGCGGGGTGGTCAATAACGTGATCCATGATCGGATCACGGCGCATGCGGTCGCAACTTACATCGCCGCACTGCTCGGCCATGAAGTGGGAGAAGTCTGGCCGAGCAGATATGTGTTCAAACCGCGTGGCGTGGCAACGAATCGTGGCAAGGCGAACTACTCAGGAAGTGCCAAAGATGGAGGTAAGCCATGAGATAAACCATCGACCAGCATAGGCCGAGAAAAGCAAAGGGTTCGGAGCGCCTGCGCCGAACCCTTTTGAATATGCCTGAAATGGAGATTTCGCCGCATATTCTGCTGTTCTCATGTCCCGCTGTCAAGGCGGGCAGCCTGCATTTGTTTCCCAATTGAAGAATCTGATCGCGTCGCGAGGGTCGCGCACGTCAGTACGACCTGGAGAAATCGGTCAGCGCATCGGCGTCCGGCATTTCGGATGAACGCGTCGGCCTGACCAATCATGAGCAACAGGAGAACCGATATGAGAAAAATCCGGCAGGTTTTACGACTGCTCAATGAAACCGACCTGAGCAGGCGCGCTATCGCCAGAAGCCTTGGACTGTCGCGCGATGCGGTGACGGACTACTTCACACGCGCTGCCGCAGCCAAATTAGTCTGGCCGCTGCCGCCAGACTTGGACGACGCTGCACTCGAACAACTGTTATTTCCAAACCTTGCGGTCAGGGATACTTCCAGCAAACCGCAACCCGATTTAGTTGTGGTTCATGAGGAATTGAAACGCAAGGGGGCGACCTTGCATGTATTGCATGAAGAGTATCTGGCCGAACATCCAACGGGCATAAATTACAGCCTGTTCTGCCAGCGCTATCGGGAGTTCAAACAAACGTTGAAGCGCCACATGCGGCAGACTTATGTGGCTGGCGAACGTGTATTCGTCGACTACGCAGGCCCGACCATGCCCATCTTCGACCTTGAGTCCGGCAACACACTCAAAGCGCAGATATTTGTCGGTGTGCTGGGGGCTTCCAATTATATTTATGCTGAGGCGCACTGGTCACAAAAACTGCCCGACTGGATTGCTGCGCATGTTCGGATGTTCGAACACTTCGGCGGTATACCGGATATCGTTGTCTGCGACAACCTCAAGTCGGCCGTCATCAAGGCCAGCCGTACTGAGCCGGTAATCAACGCTACTTACCAAAACATGGCCGACCATTACAGCACGGTCATTTTGCCTGCGCGTGCGCGCAAGCCGAAAGACAAGGCCAAAGCAGAAAATGGCGTACTGATCATCGAACGCTGGATTCTGTTCCGCTTGCGCAAGCGGGTGTTCTGCAGCCTAGGAGAATTGAACGAGGCGATACAGGCGTTGCTGATCGAGGTCAATTCCCGGCCCTTCAAGAAACTGCCCGGCAACCGTCAAAGCGCCTTCGAGTCCATCGACCTTCCTGCATTGATGCCGCTGCCGGATGCCAGGTATGAGTACGCCGAATTTCGCAAGGTTCGTGTCGGGCTGGATTACCACATCGAAGCGGATGGGTGCTATTACAGCGTCCCTTTCGCCTTACGCCGCAAAGAGGTGGAATTGCGGTTGACTGCCACCACCGTAGAGGTTCTGCACCGTGGCTATCGGGTTGCAAGCCATATCCGTGGCACAGGCGATACACCTGTCACCGAACCCCAGCACATGGAAGCTGCGCACCGCCACTTCGGACTTTGGGAAGCAAGCCAGTCGTTGGAGTGGGCACAACAAATCGGCGTGCATGTGCATGGGTTCATGCAACTGTTGTTGACCACCACACGCGCACGCGAGCAAGGCTATCGAGCGACCAATGGCCTGAAGAAACTGGCCCATGAATTCGGCAACGACCGTCTGAATGCTGCCTGCCAGCGCGCAATTGAAATCGGTGCGACCAGCATGTCCAGCATCCGCTCGATCTTGCGCAATGGTCTGGACCAGCAACCTTCCGGAAATACAACACAGCAGGAAGCCGATTTCGAGCATCCCAATGTGCGCGGTTCCAAGTACTACCACTAAACGAAAGAGAGAATGCAATGATGACGCAAGACACAGTAAGGAAACTGAACGAGATGAAGCTGTTTGGTATGGTGCAGGGTTTTGAGAATCAAATGACCAGTACGGGTGCGATGCACTTGAGCTTCGAGGAACGCTTCGGATTGCTGGTTGATCAGGAAATGACCTACCGCGACAACCGTCGGCTCATGGGCTTGTTGCGCAATGCCAAGTTGCGGGAAAACGCCTGCGTTGAAGACATCGACTATCGGGAGGGGCGCGGTCTGGACCGCAGCGAAGTGGCGTCGCTGGCACTGTGCAATTGGATCGGGCACGGTACCAATCTGATCATTACCGGCCCTACCGGCAGCGGCAAGACTTGGTTGGCATGCGCACTGGGGAATCAGGCATGCCGGTTGGGTATGTCAGTGTTGTTTCAACGTTTGCCGCTGCTGTTGGAGGATATGGCGGTTTCGCACGGGGACGGCAGTTTCCGCAAACGGCTCACGCAACTTGCCAAGGTTGATCTGCTCATCCTCGACGACTTCGGCATGGCAACCCTCAATGCGGTTGGTCGTAACGATCTACTGGAAGTGATCGAGCAGCGTTGCGGCCAACGTTCGACATTGATTACCAGCCAGTTGCCGGTGAACCGGTGGCACGACTATTTGAGTGGTGGCAATCCCACGGTGGCGGATGCAATCCTGGATCGCCTGGTCAGCGGCGCAAACCGGATTGAACTCAAGGGTGATTCGATGAGGAAGAGGCGGACCAAAGGCAAAACCAGCAGCGACTGAAAATTTTAATACTGACCAGATTACCAAGGAGTTTGATATGCCTGACGTTTCCAGACCCAATCCACTATTGCCGTCCGATTTGCCGCATCTCTCCGATGCGGCTGCCGTTGAAGTACTCGACTTCATTCACGAACTGCTCTTCCGCTTCGAGGCGCACTATGCGGATCAGATTCGCCGTCATTACGATCAGCAAAGACCGGACGATTGCAATTCGCAAATCCCACCCATAGGTCATAGCAAGCCGCCATTCTGATTGCAAAGAGAATCATCTCTGTTCACTTGAACCCGCCTGCGTGGCGGGTTTATATCGTAATGAGTGGCGGTTTTGCGATTGGATTCGGTGGTCGACTTTGGATCGTAATCGGTGGCGGGTTTCGATCGTTTTAGGTGGTGGGTTTGCCATCGTTTTGGGTGGCGGGTTTGGGGTGTAATACGCAACTTAACCACCACTATTTAAGGATGGGGTCCAGTGCGCCGCTGTCGATGTGGGC
>VFSW01013809.1_pt1 | contig 11206 bp, 11 predicted proteins | sample 5358111 | NCBI WGS metagenome assembly VFSW01 (sample SAMN11554181, study PRJNA540505) | mine drainage metagenome | isolation source: sediment from site ElyBrook_90M | place: USA: Ely Copper Mine, Vershire, VT | collected 2017
TAGCAGCCCTGCCTTCAGGCGGGAGAGTGTCAAAATCAGGTTGTTCAAGCGGGGCTATGGTTTTCTTCAGTCGCTTTAGACTTGCACCTCGAGGGTAATCCCTTCTTTAGCCATTCTATTGACTGCCACCTTGTAGTACTCCTCGTTCAGTTCCATTCCTATGAAACGACGGCCAAGGCTAAGAGCCGCCACGGCTGTCGTACCAGAGCCTATGAAAGGATCTAAAACAATATCGCCTTTCTTCGTAAAGAGCTTGATAAACCAAGAAGGCAACTCCACTGGAAATGTAGCACTGTGATTTTTATTCGATGATTCCGTTGCCAAGTGCAAAACATTTCCTGGATACACGAGGTCGCGACCGACCCAGTTGGACACGTTCTTCCCGAATCCGCTTTTTGTTTTAGATATATCCCTAACCTTGTCCGTTTCGCTGAGCCTAGCAAGTCTCTTGTCAGCCCATCTTCCGACAGGAACCATCACTGCGTCCTGGTACATCCTAAATTTCTTCGACTTGGTAAAATGATAACAGTGCTCCCACAAATCACGGAACCTATTTGGCCACTTGCCGGGATAGGTGTTCTTTTTGTGCCAGATGTACTCTTCAGTCCATAGCCAACCCTGGCTCCGCATCGACATTACAAGTTCATAGACATACGTTCCGCGTTCTCCATTCACGGTTCTTTCCTTGATGTTCAGAATAAATGAACCGTCGGGCTTTAGGACCCGTTTTAGTTGCTCAGAAATGGGCAAGAACCATTCAACATATCTTTTGATTGGTATTCCGCCGTAGGTTCCCTTTCTATTATCAGCATAAGGCGGGGAAGTAACTATGAGGTCGATCGAACCGCCAGGAATCTCCTGAAGGAGCTTTCTACAGTCGCCCTTTAGAATCTGATCCGCGTGGCTATTCATCCAGACAGAATCACTTCATTCTAGGCTGAAGTGGGTGTTATTGCTCGAGTGCGCGTTTTGATTGAGTGCCATCAATTCATTTCTCTTTCAATCTTCGCCGTCTCCGCTCTACCTAGGCTAGTTTCTTCGCAAGCCAGTCGAAGACGAAAGCAGCGGATTCTGCCCTGAAAGCCGAAACTCCATGGCCAGCCTTGTACCACTTCAATGTCTTGTCGGTGTGACCTATGGAATTGTAGAGTTTGTCCGCAGCCTTGGGCGACGATATGTAGTCTTCAGAACCGTGCACTATTAGCACGGGGCAAGCTATCATCTGAGGTACGCCGGCTAGATCAAACTTGGCAAGTTTCTCTCTAGCTTCCTCCTCGCTTCTCGCACCCACGTCCCAGTTGAGAGCTCTTCTAACTGGGGGGAAAAAGTCGTACACGTCTTCGATCACATTGAAAATTGCGTCATGCACCACGGCGGCTCTGACTCTTTTCTCCATTGCAGCAGACCTTGAGGCATAGTACCCGCCGAGGCTCCTGCCCATTATCCCGACCTTGTCAAGATTCACCATTTTGGACCTGTTAGAGGCAAGGTAGTCGAACGCCGCTCCAACGGTCTTCTCGTAATCAAATCGGGCGTACAATTTTTGAAATCGTAGCGTGTATCCCTGACCCGGGCCGTCTACCAAGAGCACATGCATTCCGCGAGCCGCCGCGCTCAAGGCGCTAGAAAAGTACACTTCTTCGCATGTAGAATCGGCGCCGCCGAAGATTATAACGCACGGCCGTTTGCCCTCTCCTGTCTTTTCTGTCTTTGTCGACTCCACAAAATATCCGTGCAGCTGCTTTCCTTCGAAAGGGATGGACACTGTTTCGACTCTTGGTACTCGAAGCTCTGCAGCTTTCTGAAAGAGGCTCACGTGTTTCTCGTAAGTTTCAAGCTCCCTCGGATCGTCTCTGTCCAGATAAAAATCTGCCATTCTGTAATAGTTTGAAGCGCGAAAATAGGAATCTGAAGCAGTTTCCCTCTCACCCGCGGACTCTGCCGACCTGCCGACGTTTTCAACGTGCTCCGCAATAGAGTTCCACTCTTTGAACCATGACTCAGGGTCGCCCACTTTCAGCCTGCTTGCAGCCCTCGTAATTTCGCCAAAGTCGCCTCCTCCGTTCTGGGCTTCACCAATGACTCTGTTAAGTTGATGAGACCATGCACGGTTTTCGGGAAAATACAGGAATCCACTCCCCGACTGGGATTCTATAGCCAATAATTTTGAGTCCGGTGGAGCAGTTTATGTATTTTTGCCTGCAGTTGAAAAGTCAAAAACTCCTTTTATTCAACTTGCGAAATGCAGGCAGAGACAAAGATGCCGGAAGACTCCTATCCTAAACTTCGAGTTGCGGCTGTTCAGGCAGCTCCAGTCTACCAGAATCGCGACGCGACAGTTGAAAAGTCGGCGCGTTTGATTGAGGATGCGGCTAAAGGGGGAGCGAAGATTGTCGGCTTTTCTGAAGCTTTTCTCTCGGGATTCCCTCGCAATTCCACATTCGAGACGCCGGAGATAACCCGGAGAAAGTATCGGGACCTCTTCAAAAACGCGGTAGAGATTCCGAGCAAGGAAACCGATGTGCTCTCCGAGGTAGCAAGGCAAAACGAGATCCTGGTCGTAATGGGACTGAACGAGAAAGAGCGGGACAGAATCGGCACTGTCTACAACACGCAGCTATTCATTGGGGGCGACGGGAAGATTTTGGGAAAGCACAGGAAGCTAGTGCCCACTTTCACAGAGAAGTTGATCTACGGCGGCGGAGATGGAAGCACGATCAGCACTTTCGACACCCAGTACGGGAAGATAGGCGGGCTGATTTGCGGCGAGCACAACAACGCACTTGAAAAATTTGCAATGTACGCCGACGGCGAGTCAATCCATGTTGCGAGCTGGCCTCCTTTTCCTGTCCCGAAGATGCAGATGCACGGAGAATATGTAAAGTTCGCTTCGCGCCAGTACGCTCTCGAGGGCAAGTCGTTTGTCATCGCGCCTACGGGATTCTTCAGTCAAGAGATGCTGGATGACATTGCTCCCGCATTCAGGGAAGGATTGACACCAAGCGCAGCTCCTTCGCTGATTCTTGGACCACAATATGGGAGAGTGATCGCGGAGGCTCCAACAGATCGCGAGTTGATACTATACGGCGAAATCGACCTGGAAGAGAGCATACCCGTCAGATTGATGCATGACATTACAGGTCATTACAATAGATTCGACGTACTTTCGCTCAACATCAATAGAACCAAGCTTGAACCGATGAAAGAGGCCTCTTCGGTTTCGGAACAGGACGAGTTCAATAACCGAGTCCAAACTACTCAAGAGAAGCAAATCGCTCCCCAGTCCTGAAACTCATAAATTCCGCGAAAGAATCTGCCTGAACAAAATGTCGTCAGGCATAATGACCTGTCATCTCCAAGCTTGCGAGTTGTGATTCTTGGATAAGCAGATACTCAAGGGAAAGATCGCGCTAATCACAGGAAGCAGTTCCGGCGTTGGAGCCGCTGCGGCCAAGATTTTTGCGAGAGAAGGCGCCTCCGTGGTTGTAAATTACAATAATACGGAGGGAGGTGCTTCAGAAGTCGTTGAAAGCATCACTGCGAGCGGCGGGAGGGCGATCAAAATCAAAGCGGACGTTTCAGACAAAGAGGAAGTTGGGGCCATGTTCAAGAAAATTCGCGACGAGTTCGGAAGACTCGACATTCTTGTCAATAATGCGGGAGCACACAGCCGAGTAAAGAGCTACAGGGAGATCGACGAAGCGATGTGGGATCGGCTTGTCGCAGTCAACTTGAAGAGTGCGTGGCTCTGCTGCCGCGAGGCTGCGGAGATTATGGTTGCGCAAAAGTCTGGCGTGATAATCAATGTCACCTCGATGACCAACATAATGGGAGTGGGCGCGAACGCAGCTTATGCGGCGGCAAAGGCGGGGCAGGTGACACTGACAAGGTCATTTGCGAGACAGCTTGCACCAGACATTAGAGTGAACTGCGTAGGACTGGGAATTGTTGAGACCAGAATGATCAGCGACATGAGCGAGGAACGAAGAGAGTACTTGAGAAGCCTCAAACTGCTCAAGAGGTTTGCAGAACCTGAAGAAATTGCAAACGTAATGCTCTTTCTTGCCTCTGACCAATCAAGCTATATCACCGGCCAGACCATCATAGCTGATGGTGGGGAATTCACAATCTCCCCATGAGGAACCCCGTCGCACATATTTTCTGCACTCGGCAAAGAATCTGAGCAGTCAAGTTCGAATACTATTTGTTGCCTTGTGGCGGAAACAGTCCTGCAGTTTTCACTGCGGGATAGACGCTTGCTTGGGTTTTGCTACATGCCGCCGAGCGGTGACGGAACTACGGAAGTCACATAGTTTTGGAATGCAGGCGTAACCCATGACGCTGTTGACGGGTATGTGTACGGCCCCAATGAGTTCAGAGCCTGTAGCTCAAAATACTTGTTCACTACTCCATATGGTTGCACTGTCGAGTTTGCAACTGCACTAGAAAGCACTCCCGTTGCGATGAAGTATTGTTGCGTCGATGCATACATACCAGTGACATTGGCCGGTCCTATCAAATTGTACGCTCCATAAGGCCAGTAAGTATAGTGCCCTGGGTAGAACGTTGAAGTAAACTGGATCTCGCTGGGAGCAGTTAGAGGAAGCTGACTCTCCGCGTATGAGATCATAAGCGATGGGTTTGAGATAAAGTCTCGCTGCGCTTGGATTATTGCTGCTATGAACTTGACAAGAACAGCCTGGTTTGACGTGCTCTGAAGCCAAGAATCTTCCACTGCAAAGCAGTTGTCATAATAGTTGTTCGGCGCATAGAACAGAACATGGAACGGCCCTCCGTGGGCAGTGTTATTGATACTCGGGCTGATAAAATCGGCCAGAATGAAATCGTCTGTCGCAATCGCAGCAGCTCTTCCAGCTTCCAAGTCAGCGACACGAGCAATATTGCCACCACCATTTATTACCTCAACGGCACCGGATTTCGGCGTGTCTTGGGACACTGGAACGTGAGCCTGAGAATACCAATACAGGTCAAGCGCTCTTGTGCTACTTCCAGGACCAAAATCTTCGGCAACCTTACCGATCATCTGGCTTGCGTTCGTAATTCCCTGACCCGCGATTTCCAAGAAAACTCCAGCGAGCGCATAGGAGGTTACACAAGTCGTCTGTTGAGATGGACTTCCCCCTGGGCCTAATGCAATAGTTTGGGAAGAGGTATCAAACGAAATATCCTGCTGACCCGAAATCAGTCCCTTGTATGAAAGAGGCGGAGCATCATAGAATGTAGGAGTGACGTAAATGTGTTCTGCAGGGAGAATGACATTGTAAGCGTACAAGTCACTGATGTCGCTTTCATCCAGAGAGTCGGGGTATCCTACTCTCAAACTAACGTTGCTACTTGGTGCAGGAACCATCGCATATGCTGTGGCAACGAGTGTACCTGCCAGAATTATTGCTACAACGATCGGGAGAAACCTTGCGGCTGACAAAGGCAGTGCGTGCTCTGGACTCGAAATATAAAAGCGTTGATATTGCTAAGCTAGCCCTGCGGATGGATGATTTTTCTAGCAATCTATTACGCGCAACAGTCTCGGTTGCTGTTTTTTGCGCACTAACTCGCGCTGGCCAAGTAACGCATTCATCGCGCAACGACTGAGGAAGTGTGAATGGAAGGCGAGCGCGGTCTCTTTGTGAACCCAATCGAACCAGCATCCAGTCTAGACCAATGCTCATGTAGAATTTTCCAAGAAACGTCCCTTTTGGTTAGGACGACGCTTCCGCGTAGCTCCATCTTGAGTGGGTCTCCCAAGTACGTTCCGGAATAGGATACTGTTAACGTCGCAAGGGCGGCCTCTCCGAGTACGTCGATCTTCAGGTCTCGAATCTTCCATGACAGTTTTGGTGCAATCTCATAGAACCATTGTCTCTCTTTGGAAAGAGCATCGCCGCCTTCGAACCTCCCAAATGGGGGAAAGGCGCTGTATATGCTGAAGCCTTCGCCAAAGAGGTGCATATCCTTGTAGGAGCTGAAATCTCCCTTGCGTGCGAGCCTAAATTCATTCAACACTGTCTTCGCGATTTCTTCGATGTCATCCTCTTGAGCTCTATCTCTCTTTCCTTCTTCCATCCCGTCAGACCAAATCTCTTCCTCCTCATTTTGACTGCTGGATGTGGATCGTGGGTTTTTCCCGACTGTGAACCAGCTCCTTAGCCGTCCTACAATGTTTGTGAGCTCCTTGATCGTGAGATTGTCTTTCACAATCATGCGCGCAAGGTCCATCTTCGTGTTCAGGTCGTTGACACGTGAAAGCACTCTTGCGTGATGCTCGCTCATTGTCCGAAGAGAATCCAAGAGCTCGGGGTTGGAAGAAAGCACATTCGGATCGAAGAGTCGTAGCATCGCCAGATAATTCGACACGTGTTGTTTGGAGATCCCGAGCATACTCCCTATTTGCTCGTAAGTCTTCCCGAACTCTTTGCTCATCCTCTCGAAAATTAGGGCCTTTTCGTAATCAGAAAGATCTTCACGTTCGAAGTTCTCCACAAGCGACTGGCTCATCATTTCTTCCTCAGTTACGCTGATTACCTCGGCACGAATCGTCTTCCAACCTAGTTTTCTCGCAGCCATGACTCTCCTATGTCCAAACACAAGCTCATATTGTCCTTCGTGCTTCGTGCTCGGACGGAGCTTGACAAGCGACAGTTGCCCATTTGTGCGCAATGACTGGGCCAATCGGTCTATGGCAATAGCAGAATAGGAGGTTCTTGAGTTGTATGGATTCGACTCGATGGAGCTGAGCGGTAAATCCGAAAGCAAAGCAGTTTCTTTGCATGGAAGATGTAGGACACGATAAAAGCCTTCACGCAAATATCATCCGAAATCATCAACCGATTAGTCAGATCAGCGTATGCCCGGGCATACTTTCGAAAATTTGAAGCATACTCGGCAAATCTCGCTAAATTTATAGGGTCGTCGGTTACTAGATACGGTGCTTGCAGACGTTACAAACACAGGTTCTACAGGTCAACAGCATAAGGAAGTCATTTTTCACCAAACGTAGTTCCTCTAATCGAAAGGGAGAGCATATGGAGGTTCTCGGCGGAGTATCTTTCGAACTAAAGTCAGGCACCTTCACCAGCGTCATCGGTCCTTCAGGTTGCGGCAAGACGACGCTGCTCAGGATAATCGATGGCCTGATCCCTGCCGATAGTGGCGAGGTATTTTTCAAGGGTCAGCAGGTGACATCACCACCTGCGAAAATGGGCTTTGTCTTCCAAGGCTTTGGACTGCTACCATGGAGAACCGTTCAGAAGAATGTTGAGTTTGGGCTCGAGCTAAAGGGAGTCGAACCAAGCGAACGTGCGGAGATTGCCCAAAAGTACATACAAGTCGTCGGACTTGCAGGTTTTGAAAACCACTACGTCCACGAAATTTCTGGCGGAATGCAGCAAAGGGTAGGTCTCGCTAGGGCACTCTCCATCGACCCTGATGTGCTTTTGATGGACGAACCATTTGCCTCAGTGGATATGCAGACGAGAGAGATACTGCAAAGGCAGCTTCTCCAGATCGTCAAAGGTTCGGTACCAAAAACCACTCTCTTCATCACACACAATATTGACGAAGCAATTTATCTCTCCGACGAAATTGTATTGTTAACTACTCGGCCCGGGATGGTCAAAGAAGTCATCAAAGTGAATCTACCTCAAGACAGATGGAACTATGATCCAAGACTAAATCCGGAATATGCGCGCTTGAGGAATTATTGCTGGAATTTCCTTGAAAAGGAAATCATGGAAAAAGGCGTATTCGGTACCAACCTTGCCTAGAAACACTTGGTTGGGACATGGTGTACGAGTTGGCGAAACTCTCATTTCTTGACTCCATTCCAGGCAGAATTGTACTCATCCTCGCAAGCTTGGGGGTATTCCTAGCGATCTGGCAGGGTCTCACAGATTCAGTCAACAATGGTCTTATTCTGTCGGGCCCGATTCCTGTGCTATCTGCTTTCGTTTCCCTTCTTGAAGGTCACGTACCGCACGCCGCAATAGCAACGGAAAGTCTGTACACTGCGATGGCTTCAACCGGCGAAATGATTGCAGCTGGGTACGCTCTGAGTCTTGTTGGGATTCCTGTTGGGATCATCATGGGAAGATGGAGGTCTGCCGAAGCCATTGTCGATCCTTGGATAAACGCTGTGTATGCCATTCCCATGGTAGCTCTTACTCCCTTGATATATCCCCTTACTGGCGGAACTTTCTCTGCAGCTGTCTTGGTCGTATTCTTGATATCGGTCTTCACCATAGTGGTGAACACCTATACCGGCGTGAAATACACAAGCAACAATCTTGCCGAAGTCGGAAAGACATTTGGTGCCTCCGAATTCCAGTTCATGACAAAGATAGTCCTTCCAGCTTCACTTCCTGACATTGTCGCTGGTATGAGGCTTGGATTAGGGCGAGCAGTGCTCGGGGCGATTGTCGCACAAGTTCTTGTGACAAACAATGGGCTGGGAGAGATTATGATGACATATCAGATGTTGATTAACACTCCATTTATGATGGCTGTTGTTTTCGGGATTGCATTGATTGGAATAATTGCACTTCAGACGCCGAGAATAATAGAGCATTACAAATTCAGGTGGAAGGAAACCGAGAGGATTCAAAGAGGATTCAAGCGATGAGTGTTGTTTACCGCTTTAGATATGGAATTTTATCCCTAACTGTAGTATTATTCGTCCTAATCTGGTACGCAGCGGCGGCGATAATTAACAACTCATTTGCATTTGCCTCTCCTTCAGATACACTGTATTGGTTTGGTCAATTAACCTATAATCCCACGATCCATGCATTATTTGTTAGTGGACTAGAAATCAGTCTAATTGCAATCTTAGAAAGTTTCGTTTTGGCCGCCATCGTTGGCATACCAATAGGATTCATCATGGGCCGATACACCGTCGCAGACTACGTACTTGACCCTTGGGTCAATGCATGGTATTCAATCCCGGCAGTTGCCTTTGTTCCTCTAACTATGAACTGGTTCGGTGAGAGTGCTACAGCAACCGTTCTTGTCGCTTTCTTGATCGCGGTGTTCTCGATAATAATCAACGTGTACTCTGGAGTAAAGAATGTCAGCGCTTCGCTTGTAGAACCCGCGATGTCATTTGGAGCAAGCCCAACTCAGATGATATACAAGGTGATTCTCCCAGCATCTCTTCCAAGCATAATGGTTGGCCTGCGGATAGGAATCAGCCGGTGCATCGACGGAGTGATCATAGCAGAAATGATATTCACTGTGTTAGGATTTGGTGGGTTGATATTCAACGCTGCTGATAAGCTCGAACTTGGCCTCGCGGTGTCTCTGGTTCTCGTTCTTGCAGCTATCAGCATAGCCCTCAATGAGATTATGAAATATCTGACGAAGAGGGTAGTTGCGTGGAAAGAATCTGCCGCAATGGCACGCTAGGGGCTTTCATGGACTAACTCTGGCAAATTTAAATAATAGTCATCCGGTCGAGGTATCAGTCATTTTACATGGTAGCAAAAGCAGCTACTGTAGGTTTAGTAATTCTCGTAGTCGGCCTCGTCGTTGGATTTTATGGAGCGTACACTCCGGTCTCTGCTCAAACCCCAACCACTGTCAGTCTTATCAGCACATCATTGAAGATAGCGCCCAACGACTATCAGTCTCGAAACTCGCAACTGGCAAAGGGGGAGACTGTAAACTATCAAATTAGCATCCAGAACCAAACGATTTTCCAGCTAACTATCATGAATCAGTCTCAGTACTACACCTTCTACGGATGCGCGCCTTTCTGTCGTGTAGCTGCAAATATTACAGGTGTTGGTCCAGTTACTGAACAGAATCTCACTTCTTTCGTAAATGCGACTGTGACTCCATCTTCTCCCGTGTCTGCAAGCTTCACTGCACCCGCCAATGGAACTTACTACTTCATATTTGATAACGCAGTCGGAACAAGCTACGCAACCTACATTGGTCAGAATTCAAGTGGGTTCACCACAGGAAGTTTCTCTCTAACTGCTTCCCTGACAGAAGCCACTTCTGCGGTGAATTGGAATTTGGTTGGAGCTGGAGTAGTGCTCTTGATAGTAGGAGGTGCAATTGCCACAGCAATGTGGGGCTCTGGCAAACCAAAACGAAAGACTCCAATGACAACTGGCACCGTTCCACCAGTCCCTCCGACGACAGTTCCGCCAGCAAGCACTTAGCCTTGAACTGTTGTTCTCTAATTCATGCCTCGCAAGTAGAGAAAACAGTCTGCAGCAGTCCCAGTATCTCCACGAGTACGTGAAAAGCGGGTACTTGCTATTCGGTTACTGGTTCGGGTCTTGCGGAGACTCGCTTCTCCTTCCTGGACCCTTGAGTATCTGTTCTGGAAAGATGTAGGAGATTGCCCTGGGTCCGCAAACAGTGGCGCAGATCCCGCAATACCAGCACTCGTCGACGAACTTGACCTCCGGCCTCCCATTTTCATAGTAGATCAAGTCCCCGGGGCAGAACTCTATGCAGTTCCTGCAGCCAAGCTTCGCAATGCACGTGTCCCTGTTTATTATGACGCCATAACCTGGGTTCTCGCGGTTGAGCCACTCAAGCCCCTGATTGTACTGCTTTTCGGCGTTCTTGACGGCTGCGCTGGTCATGCTACGAGCTTCTCCTGTTTTTCCAAGGAAGGCCGAATTTCTGCCAGTATGTCATGGTCATCCTTGCCTCTCTTGAGCACCACCATCTGCTTCCCCCACTTTGGATCCGGCTCAGGATAGTCTCCCCTCGGAGCTATGAGATTTCCTCCCCACCTCGTCTCCTTCCTTTCCATTGCAGCCACAGTCACAAGTTTGGCAACCAGGTACACGTTCTGTGACTCAAGAGTCCTCATCAAGTCGTGATAGTTTGCCGCCTTGATCTGATGCAGCATCGGCGCAAGGTCGTCCAATAGACCAAGCGCCTTTTTCATCGAGTCCTCCGTTCGCTCAAAACCCACATAGTCAGACATTATGTCCCTGATTTTTTGCTCAAACTCCAAGTAGCCAATCCCCTTCGCATTCTTGAGTGGTGCGTACACTCTCGCCTTTTCCTTTTGCAACGACTCTTTTGGAATTTCGACCCACTCGAGATTTGGAACCATCTTCGAAGTGTTTTTCCCAGCGCGGAATCCTTCCACGGCCACGCGGGAAACTGCGGTGCTGCCTGTCCCTTCGCCAGCAGCGTAGAGGCCTTTGACAGAAGTCTCACA
>VFSW01013810.1_pt1 | contig 11205 bp, 9 predicted proteins | sample 5358111 | NCBI WGS metagenome assembly VFSW01 (sample SAMN11554181, study PRJNA540505) | mine drainage metagenome | isolation source: sediment from site ElyBrook_90M | place: USA: Ely Copper Mine, Vershire, VT | collected 2017
CGCGGGCCACGGGCAGCCAGGGGCCGCTGTTCATGGAACGGTAGATGGTGTAGTAGGACGCCCCGTTGGTGCCTGTCACGCGGGTCCACTGCACCGTGACGCTGTCCCCGGCCCCGACCGTCACCTGATTGGTGGTGGCGCTGATCTGGCTCGGGCCGTTGGCGTTGTCGGCCTCGATCGCGTAGGCGACCGGGCCGCCGTTGTAACCCACCCCGTACTGGCTCGCGCCAGCCGGCGTCTGCCACATGGAGCCGGTGGTCAGGCTCCCCGAGGTGTTCAGGGTCGCCGACTGGCCCGTGGGAATCGACGGGGCGTTCTGGATCGTGACCGTGACTGGAACATCGGGGTTGAGGAAGATGTCGTTGGCGAAGGCCAGGAAGCCGAAGGTGGAGTCGTAGCCCTTGACCGGCGTCCCAACGATGAGGCCCTCGCCGTTGCGGCGGCGCTCCTCGTTGATCTCGGTGCGCTGGCTCGGGGCATACGTCTTGCTGAACAGGGCCTGGACGCGGGGGGCCATGTAGGCGACGTAGTCGCCGTCCTCCACCGAACCACCGTTGTCCTGGATGGCCTGCGCGGCGTCTTCCAGGTTGTTCGTCGTCAGGGGAGCGGCCCCGGCGTTGATCACGATGTTGCTGAAGCCGTTGGAGGCCGCGAACGCGGTGATGATCTTCTTGATGCCGTCGAACCCGGACGGGTTCAGGGCGCTGTCGCTGGTGAAGAGCGCCCGCTCGGTGCCGCCCAGCAGGAACCGGGTGGCGTTGTTGATCTGCAGGGCCTCGGCCGACCCGCCGATGACCTCGGTCGCCATGATGGCGATGTCGGTCGCGTAGGCGGTCGCCAGGTACTTCATCGGCACCTGGACGCGATTGAACGTGGAGTCGTTGCCCTGCGGCGTGGCCATGGCGTTGGTGAACACGCCATTGCGCGTGCCGTACTGCAGGAGCTGGTCGTACTCTTCCGTCATCGCGTAGGCGTCCTGCTTGGCGATCTTCCGCCAGAGCTTGATGTTCTTCATCTTGAAGGACACGTTCTTGAGCACGCGGGCCAGGGACTGGGGGATCAGGCTCGCGCCGTCACCTGGGGCGCTCCCGCTGGATGGCGTGAGGGCCTTCTGGAGCCGGTTGAAGGTCTGGGTATCCAGGTGCCCGAAGAGGTCGCTGCCAATCGACATGCCGCCCTGGCTGAACTGCAGGGACTTCAGCAGACGCTCACCGTCCGGCATCCCGGCGGCGATCGCGGTTGGATTCATGCGCAGGTCTTGCCTCCCCCGGCGCACGGCAGGTCAGGCGGCGGGCGGCCCCCGTCGCCTCCGTCCGGGCGCTGTGACTTGGCGGATCGCCGTAGCCGCCGAGGTGAGGTCGCGGTCGTCGCAATCAGCGCATCCGAAATTCGTTGGCCGTCAGATGAGGCCGGCCTGGTGCAGGAGGTTCTTGGCCGCCGGGCTCAGGTTGCCCCAGTGGCGGTCGTTCTCCAGCACCGTCGTGTCCGTGCTGGTAATCAGGCCCTTCTGCAGGGACTCGTCCAACACGTCCAGTGCCTTGGCCAGATTGAACTTGTCGGCGCCGGGGAAGGGCTTGCCGGTCGTGCGCAGGCCCTCGCCGGAAGCGACCAGGCCCTTACGGACCGCGTCCGGGGTCCCCTCGGGCTCGAAGCCCTGCGCCGGGGCCGCGGTACGGGCCATCCCCGTGGCCAGCGCCTTGGCCATGCCGCTGTTCTCCGCCTCGATGTAGTGGCGGAGGGCCTTGTGCAGCCGCCGGTTCTCGGCGCGCACCTCGGAGAGCTCCGACAGCAGGCCATCGAAGCGGTCGAAGAGGCCGTCGGTGAGGGCCTTCAGCACCGGAACGCCGTCGTAGGCGCCTACGAAGTCCCGGCCCATGGCCTTGCGGACCTCGGAGCGCCGCCGTTCCTCCCCCTCGTCCTTCCGCTCCTTGGGCTTGCGCGGGGCCGGACGGCGCGCGGGCGTCTCGTCTTCGTCCTCGTCGCCGTCCTCGTCGTCGTCGTCGTCGTCGTCGTCGTTGCTCAGGGTGTCGTCCTCTTCGGTGTGGTCGTCGGCCACGGCGGCCTTGCGGATGCCCTTGCGCCGACGGTGGGCGCGCACCGGGATCTTGCCGTCCTCCTCGAACTCCCCGTCGTCATCCGAGTAAGGGTCGTAGGTCTCGGCGCCCCGGGAGTCCTCGTCCTGCTCGTCGGGGTCCTCCGGGGTGTCGTCGTCATCGTTGGCGATGTCCTCGGGGCTGTCGGTGGTCTCGTTGGTGTCGTCTTCCCACTCGTCGAGCTGTTCGTTGGACTCCTGGGCCTCCCGGTCGAAGATCGCCGGGTACTGCTCCTTGCCGCGCACCTTGCGCTTGGCGGCGTTGGCCTGGCGCTGCGGCAACTTCTGCCCGCCGGTCGGGTCGCTCGGCGCCACCACCACGGACTTGCGGAGTGCGTCCTCGACGATCCGGTCGAACCGGTCCTCCCGGCCCGGAGCCGCCTGCGGGGCCTGCTTGCGAGTCTTGGTCTGGGGCAAGTGTGTCGTGCCTCCTCACAGGGCGTTGTCCGGATCGAGCACGCTGCTCCCATGGAGCAGCCGGACGATGGCCATCACCTCCGCCCGGCTGCGGTGCTCGCAGCGCAGGAAGTGCTCGGCGACCGCCCGGTCTCCCCCCACGATGTTGCCGCCCGTGGTGATGTGGGGGTCCTTCGGGTGCGCGCGCTTCCAGCGCTGGAGGTGGTGCAGGGCGGCGTGGCCCGGGTCGTCCAGGGACTGCGGGCCCCGGGCGGCGTCCGCGGTGGCCGTCAGGGCCTTGCGCAGGCTGTCCTGCCGGCTGAGGGCGTACCGGGCGCACCACAGCGCCTGCCCCTCGGAGAGGCCGTGGACGTCGCGGAAGTAGGCGGTCTCCCGGTCGCGGAGGAAGGAGCCGTCCGGGGCGAAGAAGGGGTTGCCCTTCAGGAGGTCCGGATTGGCCGCGGCGTCCGCGATGGTCCCCACCCAGCCCTGCACAGCCTCTGGCATGCCGTATTCGGGCTGGTACTCCAGCACCGTGGCCGGCGAGAGGCTCTTGGCGAAGGCCACCCAGGTCCCAGGGTGCACCGGCGTCGGGGTGAGGGCGACGTTGGTCACATAGGCGCGCAGGATCTTGTTCGGGTCGTCCGGGTCGCGCTCGCGCACCACACCCTCGATGGACATGCCGTAGCGGCGCAGGCCGCCGGCCTCCGCCATCGCGCGCATCTGCTCGACGATCTTGGCCATGAAGGCCGTCTTGAGCCCCTTCCACTTCAGGAAGAGGCCACGCCGGTCGATCTTGCCGTCGAGCGGGATGCCCACGATGGTGCTCGCGTCGTGGTGGTAGTTGACGAAGCCTCCCGCGCCGGGTGGCAGGCCCTTGCCGAGCAGGTAGTCGATCTCCAGGCCGGACGGATCGACTTCCTCTCGTTGCAGGTCCTTGCCAGGCAGGGAGGCGCACGCCTCGAAGATCCAGTCACCCTTGTCGTCCTGGGTCGCCTTGGTCAGCGGCGCCGCAATCTGGAACGTCTCCGTCGGCCCCACCCCCTTTCCGGGCACGGCAAGCGGGCCTGGACGCGCCGTCCGTGATGCGGTGGTGGTGAGCCGGTCAGGCCGTGAGGTCGATGTGGTGGTGCTCGGCGAAGTGCCGGATGCGGACCTCCGCGACGCGCGCGTCCTCCTCGGGCAGGAGAGACTGCGCCCGGGTCGAGTGCAGCGCTCGCCACGCGCCCCGCACGAGGCCGGCATCCGGCTGCAGGGCCTTGGTCAGCGGCCAGAGGGAGCGGTGCTGCAGGGCGTAGACCTCGTCGGTGGGAAGGTTCGCAGCGGTGTCCAAGGCCTTCTTCGTCTCCTCCGGGCCGCTTTCCAACTCCTTGCCGAAGTGCTTCTTGGCGAAGGCCCGGATGCGGCTCTTGGCCTTTGCCGCCTCCGCGGCGGGGAGTTTGGACTCGTCCTTCTCGGTGTGGATGTAGCGCCAGGCCGCCATGGTCCGCTCCTCGTCAGGCTCGCCGTCCTTGGTCAGGGGGTACGAATCGAGCCGGGGGACCGCGAACACCTCCTTGCCGTAGCGCTGCGCCTTGTCCCGGCGGACCTCGTGGCGCTGCTCCTTCGAGTACGCCTTCTGCACGCGCTCGCCCATCTCGGCGGCCTCGTGCTTGGCGTCGTCCTCCCGGGCCCTCGCGGCGGCCCGGGCCCCCTTCCGCCCCTCCTTGGCGGCGCGCTCCTGCTGCTCGTCGGTCGTGGCCTTGCGCATGCGCTCGTGCGCGTGCCCGCAGGCCGGGCAGGTGCACTTCTTCACCCAGATCCCTCCTCTCTACGCCAGCCGGAACCCGGCGAAGCCGTGGACATCCTGCCTCGATCCGACGTAGGCCTCGGATGTCTCCATGCGGTCGAGCCGTCCGCGGATGCGGGAGGCCACACGGCTGGCGGCGGGTCCCGTGACCCTGATCCGGCCCTCCCGGTCGAGCGCGATCTCACTGCCCGGCTCCTTGGCCCCACGCGAGGCCACCGCCGCCGAGTTGCGCGTCGGCGCCAGGACGATCTCCGCCGCCTTCCAGGCCTTCTCCCAATAGGGGGTCTGGGCGGCGTGCAGGGCGGCCCGCAGGCTCTCGCCCTTGCGCCGCCTGGAGACCCAGGTGGGGTGCTCGTCCCCCGGCTGCAGGATCATCCGGCCGTCACCACCGTGGGCGCAGCGGTAGAGCCGCCCGTCGGATCCGTGGTAGTGGGGACGTGCCCGCAGGACCAGGCCGCGGTCGAACACCTCGACCTGTCGCTCAGCCTCATCCTGTGCCCGCCTGGACGCCTGCCCTGGTCTGGATGCCTCGCGGAAGCCGTCGAAACGGGCTCCGTCGCCGTAGTTGGTGAAGGCTGCGACGTTGTAGGCCTTGTGCAGGCCATAGCGGCCGATAGCGGCGGCGAAGAGGCGTCCGGTCTGCTGGAGTTCGGCGTCGGAGTACTTCTCCCACGCCTTCCAGTCCCGCACCCCCTCTGGGATCTGCAGCCCCGCGCGCCCGGCCTCGTGCTCCACCCACTGGGGGAACCAGCGGGCGAAGACCTCCCCATCCTGGTCGTAGTAGTCGGGGTCGCGCTTGTACGCCGCGCTCCCCCTGAACCGCTGGTGCGCCTCGGACCCCTTCAGGTCGTCCACGAGTCTCTTCAGCGGGTGGTCGTGCGCGTACTCCCACTTGCTCCCGGTCTACCCGGCGGCCGCGCCGACCAGGCGCTCGAGGGCGGTGTCCAGGCTGTGCGCGTACTCATGGAAGAACGGCTGCGTCCCGTGCTCCGGGCTGATGTGCACCGAGTGGATGGCCGGCGCGTAGTAGGCGGACGCACCCGACTTGCTATTGCCGCGGTGTCCCTCGGGGATCGGCGCCACGTGGAGGTTGGGGCCGGGTAGTTTCCCGGAATCGATCAACTCCCCCAGGACCCTGGCTCCTGCGGCGAGTGACTCCTCCAACCGCTCGCGCTTGTCCGGGTCATAGGACGGGTCGATGCCCACGGCACCGAAGCCGAGCCGTTGCAGGTCCCGTCTCAGCGCGGCGCTCTTGGGTTGGCGACTGCGCTCGTGCTCGCTACGGTAGGCCTCCGCCTCGCGTCTGGCGATCTGCTTGCGGCGGTGGCTGAGGTCGGCCCTGTCCCCGCCCCGCACCGCCACGGAGGCTGCAGCCGAGGTGGCAATCCAGGAATCCGCGATGCCCCCTTCGGGGTCGTCAGGCATGTCGCGGACGTAAATGCTCCTGGTGCCTTCGAGCGCGGCCCGCAGGTGCGCCACGTCGGAGAGATCCCCGGTTCCCAGCGGGCGCAGGTAGACGCGGCAGCCCTCTTTTTGCTTCACGACCACGGCGGCGTACCGGCTGCCCCCGCCGATCTCGACCGCGAACACCTCGCCGCGGCGGTTGCCCACCTTCGCCCGTCCGAAGTACGCGGCGCGTTCGTGTGGCCACAGGCCGGCCCTGGTGTCGCCCGGTGGGGCCACGACGGGCTCCTTGCGCAACTGGTCCAGGCTCACTTCCTGGGAGTCCAGGGAGACGGTCCGGATGGCTTCGGCGAGGTCCCGGTCCTCCGCATGTCGGATGCTGCTGCGCAACCGCTCGCGGCCGAAGTTACGCCCCCCGGCGGCGACCTGTTCGATCTTCTGCCGGTGCTCGGCCTCGTTCTCGTGAAAGGCTTCCGTCTTCCCGATGGACGTGATCCTCCGGCCGTAGAAGCGCCGCGGCACCGACCCGCCTGCGATGCGCCCGTCGTCGGTGAGCAGCAGGTGCCGCCCGGCCAGTGGGCTGTGCGGGTGCTTCTCCTCGGAGATCGTCACCCAATGCTCCCCGGCGGCGGTTGCCTTGCGGAGCAGGAGCCCCTTGATCATCGGCGTCCCGGTGGGCGTGTCGTCGAGCGCGCGGCCACCCGAAGCGATGAGCAGGGCCTTGTCTACCTTCGCCGGCTTTTCGCCGCCGTCGCCCCGAAGCATGCGCAGCACCTCGGCCCTGCTCATCGCATGACCGACCGCCAGGTCCTCGGCGCCGTGCGTGCCCAGAAGGGCGTCGATGTCGCGGGCCTTGCCGTGGATGACCCCCTGCTTGCGCGCCTCCACGCTCCCGCGCGCCATGACGTGATAGTGCGTGGTAAACGGGCTCGACTGCCCTTGCCGGTGGATGCGGCCCTCGCGTTGCGTGACCGACTTCGGCACCCACGGCGCGTCCAAGTGGATCAGCGTGTGCCCACCGTGTTGGAGGTTCATCCCCTCCTCCGCCGCGCTCGTCGCCAGGACGGCCTTGACCTTGCCGGAGGAGAAGTCGCGCTCCGTCTGCTGCCGTTCCGCGGGGGACTGGCTGCCGGTGACGTACGCCACCGGGATGCCCTGCTTGCGCAGCGCGTCCCCGATCTTGTCCAGCGGCAGCCGCATGTCACAGAACAGCACGACACCGCGATTAGCCGCGTCCTCCAGGTGGTCGGAAATAGTTTCGACCGCCCACGACTCCTTCGGCGACAGGTCGCCCGTGCGCTCCTCCGCCGGCCGCACCAGGTCGGGGTCGATGGCGATCTGCTCCAGGCGCTTCAGTTTGACCATGACCGACGCCGCCGCCTGTGAGAAGGCCTCGGGCGACATGCCCTCGACCTCTTCGGCGATTTGCGCCGCCAGCCCGTCGTACATCTTCTGCTGGTCCTTGGCCATGTCCAGGGCCACGTCCACACGGCGCCGGTCCGGCAACTGCAGCCCGACATCGGGGTCGGTCATGCTCTTGATCTGCACCGCCGTGGCGACCTTCTGCCGCAGGGCAGGGACGTTTTTCAACGCGACCGGCTTGCGTATGGTGCCGAACGGGGTGCGCACGTCCTCGAAGACCACGTGCTGATCGCCGAATTTCGTCCAGGAACCGATGGCCGGCCCCATGACGTGCGAGAGCATCGTGTACGTCTCTTCCGGCTGGCCGTTGGGCATCGGGGTCGCGGTGAGCAGCCAGGCGTACTTGGCGCGCTCCCACTGCCGGAAGCCCTCGGTGGTCTTCGCCTTGCGGTTCTTGACCTTGTGCGCCTCGTCCGCGATCACGTTTGGCGCCAGGGCATGCAGTTTCTCGGCCAGCTCCGGCTTCTGCAGTGTCTCATAGTTCGTCACGATGAAGTCCGGCTTCCCCGTCTCGGCCTGCGCCCACCGCTCCGCTTGGCGCTTGGGCGTCAGCGACGCGTCGAGCACGACGGTCTTCGTCCCGGGAGCGAACTTCTCGATCTCGTCGGCCCAGCCGTACTTGCGGCTGGCAGGGCAGAGGATCAGGAAGGGGCCGGCGTTCTCTTTCTGCTGCGCGATCTTGGCGGCGGTGATCGCCTGGATGGTCTTTCCCAAACCGACGGCGTGCCCCAGGATGGCGCGCTTCTGCTGCAGCAGGAACCGCACGCCCGCCTTCTGGTAATTGTGCAGGTCCCCGTGACTCATGGCTTCGCGGTTCATGCCCTCGGGGAGGACGAACGGCTCGTCCCCGGGCGTTGGCCCAGGCTGCGGTTCCGTGGTCTTCGCCGGGGCGGTCGCCTCCTTGGCCGGCGCCTGCTTCTCTGACCACTCCTGGTAGGCGTCGTGCGCCTTCGCGGACACCTCCGCGTGGGGAAACTCCTTCAGCAGTCGAGGCAGCCGGCCGATCGGCAGAAACCACGTCTTGCCTGCTCCCATGGTCGGTCCCCAACGCCCGCCGATGGCCTTGATGCGGTCCTTGTCCGCGAACGCGCTGTCCACGGTGACGTAACCTGCTGGGGCCGCGTACTCGCCGCGTCCCATCCCGGCCCGCACATGGCCCGGCGCGGCCTCCGGGCCGAACCGCCCGCGGGCCTGCTGGTAGCCGTGGCCCGTGTTCAGTGTGCGGTCCTCATGGTGCGCGAATGCCGTCCCCTGCTCCAGCAGGTGCTGATGCAGGTGGGGTTCTGGAGCCTTCTGCTCCTTCCACCAGTCGGAGAGGTGCTTGCCCTGCGCGGCCTTGGGCAGACTGCCGCCGAGGATGCGACCTTCGCCGTCGATCAGGATGTGTCGGCGGTGCTCCGCGTTGGGCGCGGCGGCCTTGCTCGGTGTGGTGATCCAGTGCGCCCCGGCGGGTAGCGGCTCCTTCGGCTTGGCCTCCTCCGTCGCCTTGATCCGCGCGTGCATTTCGGCGGGAATCTGCCGCCGGTACTTGTTAACCAACGACCGCGCGTGCGCCAACTCCCGGTCGCCATACTCCGTTGCGTTCGCCAGCGCGTGGCCACGGTCGTTGTCGTACTTGCTGAACCCGACTCCGTTGCGTTCGCGGGCTCGGTCGCTGTCCATGCCGGCAACGTGGCGCAATGCGTCCCGCACGGCCTCGTGGTGGGGGTGCATGGTGGCGACGGCCTTCAGGAGCAGGCCCTTATTGAGTTTGGCCATGTGCATCCGCCTGTGGGCATCGGCGTCCCAGCCCTCGGCCCCCACCGCGACATAGGCGGTGATGGACTTGCGGCCGGCGTGGCGGGCGGCCAGGGTGCGGTGGTAGCCGTCCGCGATCTGCAGGCCGCCCGGCGTCTCCACCAGGACGACCGGCTCCATCGGCTTGCCGGCGCGCATCGCCGCCGAGAGGGACTCCACCTTGGCCGGGTCGCGTCCGCCCGGGCGGCGCTCCATGCGGATGATGGACAGGGGGACGTGCCGGACGTTCAGCCACCGGGCCCCCCGCACCCATTCCAGAACATTGGCCGGGTAGGTGCGGCGCAGGTAGCCGTACACGCGACTGGGCGCAATATCCGGAGAGTCCGCCAAAGGCCGGTACCCGGTCTCGGGCGCGCTTGGAGACCGCAGTTCGAGTCGGCCTGGGCCGTCCTTCGCCGGTTCAGCCTTGCGCAGCACCAGACGGCCGCTCTCGCCGCGCTTCAGGCGCCCGCGATAGGCGTCTCGGCCCTTCTTCCCGCCCACGCCGGTGCGCAGGCGCTGGTACACGCCCTGGATGTAGGGCCAGTCGCCCTCGTGTCCCTCGCGCGACGCGGCGGTCTTGGCCTGCTGCCACATCTGGTCCTGGTGGGGCGTGCGGACGGCCCCTGCCGGCACGTCACACCACCTCCCCGAGCACTTCTCGGACGGCCGCCACGAAGTCTCGGGCGTCGGCCGCCATCTGCATGTCGTCCACGGCCCGCGCAAGGCGCTCGACGGTCGCGGTGTGCTCCTCGGCATGCGCCTTGCACAGCACGACGGTGGCCCTGGAGTCCTTGCGCAGACTTTCTGGCAGGTCCGTCACGCCGATGACGCCCGGCGCGCCGCAGGTGTAGCAGCGGAGGATCTCTCCAGCGGCACCGAGCCGTGCGGCGAGCATGAGCTACACCTCCCGGCGGGCGGCCGGTACGCGGACGATGGTGCAGCGCCAGCCGTCGCGCTGCAGCTTGCGCCACCATGCGTCGAAGTCCTCGGGATCTACAGGAACGAGCCTCGCCGTCCCCTGGCGCACGGCCAACACTTGCACGCGCCCCGGCAGGTTCACGCCGTGGCGGCCGCGCAGGTCCTTCCATGCGGCGGGCCGTTCGATGCGGCGCCAGAGGACGAAGCGCGTCCGCTTTGGGCGCCAGCCAAGCCGGCGGGCATCCATGGTGGCCACCACCTCACCCGATGGCGGGTCACAGTCCTGCTAGCCGTGGTACTCCTGTTGGGTGCGGAGGACGGGCTCGCCCCGGGTCTTGCCCAGGATGAGCAGGATGGGGTCGGACGCGCTCGGTTCCGGCTGGTGCTCGGCCGCGTGCCGTTGTCTCCGGCTGCGGTGGATGGGCAGCGTCTTCAGGGCCTCGGCGGCAGAACGGCGCATCAGTCCCGGAGTCACGCGCCGACCACCTCCGGAGGCAGGATGCCGCGCCTGCGACACTCGGCCAGCAGACGTCGCTTCACCTCTGGGTCGCGATGGACAGCCTCGTGACAGCGCCAGTCGAGCATCACGAGATTGTCCATCGTCATGCCCCCACCGGCCCCGCGGCTGCGCAGGTGGTGACAGTGCTGCGCCTCGGCGCCGCACAAGACGCAACAGCCGCCATCCCGAAGGACGACGGCTGCGCGGACGGCCGCGGGAATGGGTTTTAGGCCACGACTACGAAGGCGGCGTGCACCGGACCGAGCACTTGCCGCCTGGGGCAACTGTGACGGCGACGTGTTCGGACGGGAGCGCTTCGCCTGCGTCGTCTCCGTGGGGGCTGCTGGGGAAGTCATAGAAGACGACCGCGCGACCATCACCCTTGAAGCGGATGGCGTCTGCCGGCGGGGCGCCGCCGAGCGTACCAGGGGCGTCTTCCGCTGCAGGGGCGCGTTTGGCGCCCTGCACGCGCCGCCATAACTCGAACTCCCGCCGCTCGAAGGGGCGCGCGGCGATCCATTCGAGAGCAAGCCGCCCTTCCTCAGCGGTCGGGAGCGGGCTGTCACCGCATTCGGGCGCATCGCCGTCTTCCGTTGGAGGGGCGTCCTGCGCTGCATCGGCAGGCGCCTCCTTCCCCGGCCAGTCGTACAGTACGCCCAGCGCCGCTCGCACCGTCGCGCGGTCGTATGCCTTCTCCGGCCCGCTGAGGTCGGCATAGGGCCGCATACGGGGGTGGTGGCGCTTTACTTTTCCTCCCCCGCACGCCGCGCACTCGCCGCACGCCACGCAGCATTCGCCGCGGCGGGGGTCGCAGGTGCATGCCGGAACGAAGGGATGGTCCGCCCAGTCCTGGCGCCGCATCTCCGCCCTCCCTGCGAGGTGCATGCGGTCCGCGCCCCGCTCCAC
>VFSW01013811.1_pt1 | contig 11204 bp, 13 predicted proteins | sample 5358111 | NCBI WGS metagenome assembly VFSW01 (sample SAMN11554181, study PRJNA540505) | mine drainage metagenome | isolation source: sediment from site ElyBrook_90M | place: USA: Ely Copper Mine, Vershire, VT | collected 2017
ATATTTTTCAATAGAATTAGCTTATTAATACCCTCGCAACCCGATAATTATCTTAATAATATTGTTTTAAATATAAACTTATGCTAATATTAGCATTATAAGCGACTTTGTTGAAGCAAAGGCCATCAACTCCAGGGAAAAAAAGGTGAACTCCGCCAAAATGGATCACAAAGGAATCAAGGAACATACATGGCCATCACCATTACGATAGCAAATGAAAAAGGGGGCGTTGGGAAGACCACTACGGCAGTCAACCTGGCGGCCGGCCTGGCGCTGTGTCTGATCGAGCAGGAAGGACCGGCAGGACGCGTGCTGCTGGTCGACATGGACCCGCAGGGGCACGCCCTGCTGGCGGCGGCCTTTGACCAGCACACCGCCAAAGCCAACGAGTCGTTGGCGGCGCTGCTGACCGAATCACCTCCTCCTTCGGTGCAGCGCATGCTGCGTAAATCCACCCACCATCCCAACCTGTTCTTCATCCCCGGCAATCGCCCGGCCATGGTGGAAGCCGGCATGTTATTACCCAGCCTGATGGCCAACGAGACGCGCCTGTCACGCGCCCTGACGGCCATCCAGTCCCAGTTTGCCTACATCATCATCGACACGCCGCCCAACACCGGCGACCTGCTGATCAACTCACTGGTTGCGGCCACGCATGTGCTCATCCCGGTCGAAATCAGCTACCTGGGCGTATCCGGCCTGCGTGAGCTGCAGCGCACGATCGAAGCCATCCGCATGCACTTCCGCCCCGACCTGCAGGTGATGGGTTACCTGCCCACCCTGTGCGACGAACAGCGCAGCGAATCCCAGGAAATCCTGGCCGAGCTGGGTCAACGCTACCCCGGGCAGGTGCTGCCGACCATCCACAAATCAACCGACCTGGCTTATGCCCATTCCAGCCACATGGACGTCTTCACTTACCGCCCGCCGCGCCAGCGCCGGGCCGGGCAGTTGGCTTCCAGTTCGCGGGCCACACAGGAATACGCCCAACTGGTTGACGTGGTGCTGGACATGACCTGGTCCCAAGGATCTAGAACCTGACCCCACCTGGCCTATTTTGGAGGAAGTCTATGTCTCCTGGTTCCCGTAAACGATCCAGCGCTTTTGAGGATTTTCCGGTCGGCGACCCCGGGCGTCCTACGCAAGGTGAATCGTCTCAGCCAAAAATTCCCCTGCCGCTGAAAGAAGAACTGCCCGAGGTAGAGCGTATCGAACGGTTGAAACCCAGCCAGATGCTGCCCGACCGGTTCCAGCCGCGCCACCTGCTGCCGCATCCGCTGCGCGGGGCCTTCTTCAGCGGGCAGATCGACTGCTATCAAACCGCCGCCAAATGGCTGGCCCTGGCCCGCGGCGAACGCGGTTACCAGGCCGAGGTCGACCGGCTGTTGGCGATGGGTGAATCCTTCCAGGATCATGGGCAGATCAAGGCCATCACCGGCGCCTGGGTATCCACCCCCGACGGACGCTACATTTTTCTGATCGAAACCGGCGAGCGGCGTTTCTGGGCGGCCTGCCTGCGCACGGCGGGCGGCCATATAGATGAAGAACCGCTGCTGCGCGTGGAAGTAGTTACCCACCCGACACGCCAGCGCCAGGTGCTGGAAAACCGTCACGCCGAACCGCCTTCGGCAGTCGGGCAGGCATGTGAAATCGCCGCTTTGATCCTGGCCGAGATGGACATCCAACCCGACGCCGGGCTGACGGATGAGTTCGATTATTTCCGCCGGGCGCAGGCCCAGCGCATGCCGGAAGGACTGTGGGAGCGGGTTACCCCGATCATGCAATTGACCCGGCCGCGCATGGTGCAGCTGCTCAACATCCTCAAGCTGCCCACACAACTGTTAGAACTGGCCGACCGCTACCGCCTGCCCGAGCGCGTACTGCGCCCGATTTTAGCCGCCCCGCCGGAACAGCGCGAGCGCATGCTGCGCCTGAGCATCCGCGACAGCCTGACTTCAGACGAAGTCGAAGACCTGGTCATGCGACCCGTTCAGCCCAGGCCCCGCTCGACCGGCCAGGCGATCCCCGGCACAGGCCAAAGCGGGCGGGTGGCGGTGAGCGGTCTGCGGCGCTTTGCCAATGCTTTGAGTCAGCTGGACGATTTTTCACGGGCGCAGGCGCTGGACGAAATCGTCGACGAGCTGGTAGCGCGCCACCAGGCCGACGACCTGCTGGCGCTGCTGGACGAGCTGGAACGGCTGGTTGAGGTACGCCGGGGGCGTTGAAAGTGTAACCGCGGTTACACTTTAGGAAATCTTTTTTACATCTATAAAAGTGAACACTTTGCCACAGCCTCTTCGAATCGTTGCGTGCGCATATTGCGCAGTGCCTCATGCAGATGAAGCATGCCATACTGCACCTTTGCTTCAGCAGTCAGCATGTCGACCTTGCCCGAGATAAGCTCTTGATGATATTCTCTGAAGTCCGGGACTTCAATATCCGCATCGATGGACAGGCCTGCCCGGGAAGCCTCCAGCAGTAATAAGGTTGCATAAAACATGGAAACCACCTGGCGCATCAGGTAGAAGCGCGCCCGCCGGTATTCACCGGCCGGTTCCCCGAAATAAGCGTTCAGATAACCTTCTTCCTGGGCTTCGTCTTTGACAAAGAAGTTCGCCACGATGGCCAAATCGACATAGCGATCATTGAGGAAGGCGGATTCCCAGTCAACCAACCAGATGCGACTTCCATCAAATCGCATGTTTTGCGGTTTCAGGTCGTTATGGCTTGAGACAAGATCGCTTTGGCCGCGCGGGTATACTTTTATTACATCGGCGTAACGGCGGAAGACCTCCTCGGTTGCGCTGTCCGGCAGGAGTTTGGCCGCTTGAAAGCGGCGCACGAATCCATTGGCGGCGTCAAAGTAGGATCCCATCTGTGGCATTGGAAAATGAGGCAAGGAATGCAGCGTGCGCAAGGTAGGGACGATCAGGGGTAGCATATCTTCCGGGAATGGCCTGGCTTCCACGAAATCGGTGATCAGCAGCCGGTCTTCCACGTTGGCGTACCAGATCCGCGGGGCAATGCCAGCCACAGCTCCCGCTTGCATGCAGTCGAACTCGTGCCTGGGATCGCTTATCATCTCCTAACGCAAAATTTTCAAGAGGAAGGGATTGCCCTTTACGATAATCTTACAGGCAAGGGCTGAACTGAGTCCCCCGGTCAAAAGTTGAATATCTTCGTATTCATTCATGCCAAACGCGGCCTGCAGGGCGCGCGTCACTGCGGATTGTTTTGCCTCAGGAATCATCATACCGTCTCCTTAAAAGAAGTGTAGTCAAGACAACGATTTTTATTATAGCGATGAGGTTTGAAAATAAAAGATCTATCTTTCCAATGATAATTTTGCTATAATGAAAGTGGGGAAAGATAAGCTCAAGCATTGGAGACAATAAATACGGAAGAATCGATTCTTCCGTATTTTTGTTATATATAGATAGTTCCGGCAGTCCCCCGAGACCGGGAATAATAATGCAACTGCCTTGGATCAAAGAAAGATATTGTTCAGAGGCAGGGCAATTGCAGTTCGAAGGTGGAGCCTTTGCCCAGTTCGCTGTATGCCACCACCTGCCCGCCGTGGGCCTGGGCGATCCACTGCACAATCGACAGGCCCAGGCCGCTGCCCTCGAGATCCTTTTCCTGGTCCGCCAACCCGCCGTCGGGCAGGTCGTCCTGCTGGCGGGTGCGGGCCTTGTCTACCCGGTAAAAGCGGTCGAACAGATGCGGCAGGGACTCGGCGGGAATCCCCGGGCCGTCGTCCTCAACCTGCACCCACCCGAAGGGTTGGCCGGCAATCATCTTCTGGCCGGTTTCGACGCGCACATGGTGGCCGCGCCCGCCGGCGTATTTGATGGCATTTTCCACCAGGTTGGTCATCAACTGGGTCAGGTACTGGGAATCGCCGTTGACCTCGACCACCGGAAAATCGTCCACGTGCAGTTCGACCCCCGCCCGGCTGGCGATAGAATTCAAGCGATCGGTCACGTCCAGGGCCAGTTCGCTCAAATCGAGCGGCTCGAATTTCATCTGGGTCTGCCCGGCGTCCATGCGCGCCAGGGTGAGCAGGTCGTTGACCAGGCGCGACATAAACTTATTTTCAGATTTGATCACGGCCAGGGAGCGCTCGTATTCCTCGGTAGACCTGCGGCGGGCCAGCGCCTGGTCGGCTTCCAGGCTGACAATGGTCAGCGGGGTACGCAGCTCGTGGCTGGCATCCGCGGTGAACTGGCGCTGGCGGTCGAAGGCGGCCTGCAGCCTTTCCAACATGGCGTCGAAGGTGTCGGCCAGCTCGCCCAGCTCATCCTGCGTGCCCAGGTTGAGGCGCTGGTGCAGGTCGGTTTCGCTGATGCTGCGGGCGGTGCGGGTAATGGTATGCACCGGCGCCATGGCACGCGTCGCCAGCCAGTAACCGCCCACCAAGGCAATTGCCAGGGTGCCGAGCGAAGCCAACACCAGGGTCACCAGCAGGGTCTGGAGCTGGCCGCGCGGGTCGATCGGGCTGCTCAGGATGATCAGGCCGACCTGGCGCCGTTCATCCATGACAGGCGAAATCAGGTAGAGGGTTTGGTTCTTCAAGTTGAGACCAGCCAGTCCCTGTGGCGTAGCTATGTACGTCACCGGATCGGGAGACCGTCCGGAGGCCTGCCAGGCCTGCAGCAACAGGTGAATGGTGCTGTCGCTGATTCCACCCACCTTCTGCAGCGTGCTGCCATCCATGCCGATGAAGGCCATCGTTTCGCCGGCAGGGAAGACCTGCGTGTTCGTGCTGGTAAAGTCGGGCAGTTGCGCGGCGGGCAGGCCCGGTTCGGCCAGGCCGACATAGCGATATAAAGGAGTCAGGCGCTGCGCCAGCTCTTGAAGTTGAATGCGGACGTCGATCGTCAGATACTGCGCCTGGCGATAATAAACAAAGGTACTGAATACTAACAGGATTACCACCACGACCGCCGCCGTCCACAGGGTCAGTCGGAAGCGGATACTCTTAAAGAACGTGCGCAGGCGAACGAGCAGCCTGGACTTTTCAACCCGGGCGGTCATCTCCACGCCTCTTTACTTGCCAATGGGTCGCGCAGGCGATAACCGGCCCCGCGCACGGTTTCAATCAACTTGATTTCAAAGGGATCATCGATTTTCCGGCGCAGCCGCCGGATGTAGACGTCGATCACGTTCGAAGTGCTATCAAAATCGTAATTCCAGATGTGCGCTTCGGCCATCTCACGCGTGATCAGCCGGTTGGTGTTGCGCATGAAATACTCCAAAAGAGAAAATTCTTTGGCCGTCAACTCAAGCACCTGGCCGGCGCGGCTCACCTGGTGAATGGCGGGGTCCAGGGTCAGGTCGGCAATCGAGAGCACCCCGGATTTGTCTACCCCGTCCCGGCGCAGCAGCGCCCGCAGGCGCGCCCGCAGCTCGCTGAGCGCAAACGGTTTGACCAGGTAGTCGTCCGCTCCGCTGTCCAACCCCTGAACGCGGTCTTCCACGGTATCTCGGGCGGTCAGCATGATGATGGGAGTGTTGATGTGCTGCTTGCGTAAATCACGACAGACTGCCAGCCCATCTTTTTCGGGGAGCAGAATGTCGAGGATGACTGCATCGTATCCGGTAAGCCCGGCCAGTTCTTCACCTTCCGGACCGGTGAAAGCCGAGTCAACCGCGAAGCCATCTTCGGTCAGGCTCCTTTTCAAAGAATTGTTCAATCGGTGATTATCTTCCACGATCAAAATCCGCATGTGCTCCTCCACCAATCCAGACCGGCAGCGCTGACAAGCGCTACCTTCATTAGTATAAGCGTAGCATGCTGAAATGACAATTGGATGACAAAAACCAAACTTGCCAATTGGCCGGCATTTCATCTTTCTGTCATGATGGTTTGATATACTGGCGAAAGTTATAAATCATCAAACAGGTATATTTTACCTGTTATGGAAAGAGATATAAACCATGAAAGCCTTCCCTGCTCTATTATTTGCACTCGCCATAACAGCGATTATTGCAATTTCAATGTTTATCGTCGGGGGCAATGCGCTGCTCAATCAGAACACTACCCCGGTGTTGAACGCACCCCCCAGCACATCTTCGGCCAGCGGCATTTCTAATGCCTCCGACCCGCCCGCCGCGGTGTCTGCCTCAGGGGCATCGGCTGCATCAGACCCCCAGTTGGCCGCGGCGCAGCAGCAAATTGCCCAGATGCAGAACCTGATCAACCAGTACCAGGCGCGTGAAAAAACGTACCAGACTGAATTGCAACAAGCCGCCCAAAAAGTGAGCGACGCTAACACCCAACTGGCCCAGGACAACCAGCAGCTGCAGGTCTTCCAGCAGGTGCTCCAGGCGCTGCAACAACGCGGTATCATCCGCATCACCCAGGATGGGACTATTGAACTGCTGCAGGGCGGCGGCTTCTAGAAAGGAATCATCATGAAACCATTAAAGTTAGCTTTACGAATCTGGTTTACGGTTGGCAGCGTGCTGTCTTTTCTGCTGGGGTGGGCATTATTATCCCACGCCCCCAAGCCGGCCTCGATTTTCTCGCTCTTTTCTTCGCCGGCCAGCTCCAGCGCAGCGAACCCGACTTCGCTGAACGCGCTGCCGACCCTGGCGCCGATTCCATCGCTGAACAGCCTCATCACCAACCCGAACGCGGCCACCAACACCAACCTGCAGCCGCTGCCGTCGTTTAGCAACAACGCCAACACGACCAGTAATTTCTTGCCGCAATTTCGCTCACGCGGTTCCTGAGCAGGTAACGGCTATGCAGTCGTACGAGTTCCGAGCCATGAATACGGGTATCCTCCTGGCCGGCGAAGGAGAACGTGAAGCGCTAGAGACAGGCTTCAGCCTGGCGCAGAAGTTTGTCGAAGACAGCGAAAAACGCTTCACCCGCTTTTCCAACCAGAGTGAACTGGCCCAACTCAACCGTTCAGCGGGAAGTTGGTTCGACGCCTCGAAAGATATGTTCGAGGTGGTATCGCTGGCGATGCAGCTTTATAAAGAAACAGGTGGACTGTTCGACCCATCGATCCTCGAAGCCCTGGAACAGGCTGGTTACGACCGTTCGATGGACGAGATCCGCCTGCATGGACCCACCGCGGTGACGGTGCTGCCGCGGCCCAAGCTGCACTACTTCAATGAAGTGCGCCTGGATGGCACGCCACAGCACTGGCGCATCAGCCTGCCGGGGGAAATGCGCATCGACCTGGGTGGGATTGCCAAGAGCTGGATCGCCGAGAAGGCGGCTTTGCTGCTGTCGAGCTGGACAAATGCCTGCGCCGTCGACGCCGGCGGGGACATGTTCTTCATCGGCCTGCCCCAGGGCGAGAAAGCCTGGCGGGTAACTATCGAAAACCCGTTGGACGATAAAAGTGACCTGGCGGTGCTCAAGGTGCCGCCGGGAGCGGTAGCGACTTCTACCGTGACCAAAAGACGTTGGAAGCAGGGTAATCGAGAGCAGCACCACCTGATCGACCCGCGCACGCAGCAGCCAGCCGACACGGACTGGTTGAGCGTAACCGTGGTAGCCGACCACGCCGCCAGAGCGGAAGTGTATGCCAAGAGCCTGTTAATCGGCGGGCCGCAAGAAGTGGAGCGGCTCACCCACAATGCTGGAAACATAGAATTTATTGCCATCGATCATCAAAAGAAATTATGGGGCTCGAAAAACAGCCCGGAGATTTTAGATGTCTGATATCAAATCATCTTCTTCTAAATCATCGCATTCGATGCGAACGCTGGGCTGGCTGGCGGGGGCGTTGGCCCTGCTGGTAGTTGGCCTGGCGGGGTCGGCTTATTTGCAGAGCGCGGCCGGCAGCCGGACCGCGGTCTTCTTGAACTGGCTGTTTTCCACCAACAGCGTGCAGACCATGTGGTATATCACGCGTGCATCAGGCCTGATCGCCTACGTACTGCTGTGGTTCTCAATGGTATGGGGCCTGGGCGTTTCGAGCAAGATCTTCGATAAGCTGCTGCATGGCACGTTTACCTACGATTTTCACCAATATATATCCCTGCTGGCAATCGGGTTCACCCTGCTGCACGCCGGGGTGCTGCTGTTCGACGGGTATATGCCTTATTCGATTTTCCAGATCCTGATCCCTTTCATTTCGCCTTACCGCCCGTTTTGGATTGGCATCGGTGTGATCGGCTTTTACCTGATGCTGCTGGTGACGGTGACTTTCTACATGCGCACGAAGATCAGCATGAAGACTTTCCGTGCCATCCACACCTTCAGCCTGCTGGCTTACTTTGCCATCACCCTGCACAGCTTTATGTCGGGTTCGGACTCCTCCCTGCCGAGCGTGATGGTGTTGTACGTGGTCACTTTCCTGATCACCATGTTCCTGATCGTCTATTGGCTGGTTATGGCGGCTCAGAAAAAGTTGGAAAAACAGGCCGCCCTCAAGGCCAGGTTGGAAAAGAAAGAGCCGAAGCCGTCTATACAGCCGCAGCAATTGTCCAAACCGTCGCACGCATCAAACCCATACGTTCCTAAAGACAGGCGCTATTCTAAATAAAGTAAGACTTAGAAAAATCGGGAAATCACTTTTTTAGATGGTAAAAGCTGCGCTTTTACCATCTAAAAAAGTGGGCCCTGCCGCCGGCAGATTGCAGTAAAATAAATCTTCGAACATGCCATAAAAATTTAAACGGCGACGAGGAATGGCAATGCAAGTGATCCGATTGGCTCCGTCCCAGAAAAAACAGGCGGCCCGGGTATATACCCGGGCCTTTTTCGATTATCCCATGCTGGTGTTCTATTTCCCAGACATCAAGCGGCGCGAGCGCTACCTGGAATGGTACCTGGGCTGCGCCATTACCTACGCTTTACGCTATGGCGAGGTATACACCACCCCGGACGTCAGCGGGCTGGCCTGCTGGCTGCCGCCGGGGCAAACCGAAATGACCACCCTGCGTTCCATCCTATCGGGATTCTTTCCGACCCCATGGGTATTGGGAAAAGAAGCTTACCGGCGCTCATCCCAAAGTGAAGCATTTCTGGCAAAGATGCAAAGAGAGATCTTGCCAGGGCCGCACTGGTACCTGTGGGGACTGACCACCGACCCTTCCCAGCAAGGCAAAGGGATTGGCACGCAGTTGCTGCAGCCCGTTCTGGAACGCGCCGATGCCGGGCGCCTGCCCTGTTACCTGGAAACTCACGACCAGAAGAACGTCGCTTTTTACAACAAGCGCGGTTTCGAACTGGTGCGCTCTGAAAACCTGTCCGGCTACGACCTGCCATTCTGGTGTATGGTCCGCCAGCCCAAAGTGTAACCGCGGTTACGATCGGTCTTCCCTTCCGAAAGATTTCTTTCAGCTTCGGAAGGTTTTTATAACAACCTTCGCAAGGGACAGATTCCCTCCACGCCGGCCAAAATAAAGGTTAAAAAAGATAGAAGAATAAAATGTTTTTTGCGCCTAAAAGGCCTTATATTTCGGGGTGTATCAATAACCATCCACAAATTAGAGAATTCGTCTGAACGCCTCCGGTGGCTTTATAGGGCGACCCTACAATAATCACAGGGTCGCCCCTTAGGGTCGCCCCTTGACAAATACAGGGTCGCCCCTTTATAATGGATAGGGGCGACCCTTGGTTAAAATTCATCCCGCCTGGCCGCAACCGGGGACATTGCATGAAAATCATCGCTTTTGCCAACCAAAAAGGCGGCGTTGGAAAGACCACCACTGCCATCACCCTGGCGCACGGATTGGCGCTTTTGGGCCGGCGTGTGCTGCTGGCCGACCTCGATCCGCAGGGACACGTGGCCTTCGGCCTCGGCATGGAAAAGACTCCCGGCCTGTACCAGTTGATCTGCCTGGAAACGCCGATCGAGCGCGTGGTGCGCACTGCCCGCAACAATCTGGATATCCTTTCCAGCGACAAGCGCACCGAAAAGGTCAAGCGCCAGATCACCCTGTCCGATTTTCGAGAAAATATTTTGGATGACCTGCTGCGCAACACCAAATACGACGTGGTGCTGCTCGACATGGCGCCTTCATTAGATGTGCTGCACATCAACGGCCTGGTGGCCAGCGACTGGGTCATCATCCCTACCCGCCTGGATGCCCTGGCGGTGGATGGGGTCAAAGAGATCCTGCTGACCATGGGCGAGGTGGCCCAGCGCGGGCATACTTTCCAGGGCTATGGCGTGCTGCCGACTTTCTTCGACCGCACCACGCGTGAGACACTGGTGCAGTTCAAAGAGATCGTGCGCACTTTCAATACACGCGTTTGGCCGCCCATCCCGCAAGACACGCGTGTGCGTGAAGCGTCGGCTTATGGCAAAACATTGTGGGAATACTCGCCCGAGTCGCCGGCCATGACCGGCTTTTCCGACAACAAGACCCACCTGGGCGGCTACCGCCAGATATTGGAACGCGTGATGGAGGTATTGAATGGCTGAGCGCAAACAGAAGTTCGAACGGCGGCCGGTATTGGATTCGGCGGTGGCTGACCTGCTCAGTAATATGGAAGAGAAGCAGATCGAAGCGCAGATGCCGCGCCGTGAACGCGAGAAAAAAGCCCGTGAGCGCATCAAAATCCAATCTCGCCGCGAACAGCGCGCCACCTACGACCTGCCGCCTGCCCTGCGCCAACGCATTAAAGAACTGGCCGAGCAAGAACGCCTGCCCGCCAGCCAGTTGGTTACCCTGGCGCTGCTGCGCTTTCTGCAAGATTACCAGGGCAGCAAGATCGACCTGGGGGATTACAAGCAACCTTCGCACAGCCCGCGTTATGATTGGAACCTGTCCCTGCCGGATGAGCTGCTGGCAGTGCTCTCGCAAAAGCAGCGCCGGCGCAGTACTCCTAAGTTGTTAAAAGAAGACTCTTAAGTAGTGATATGAATCACGTGCAATTTCTGCACGCAGGAGTCGTGCAAAATTTGCATTCTCCTGGGGTGCAGATTCTGCACGCAGGCCGCCGGAATGCAGAAATTGCACGTTCGCCAGGAGTCGAAATTTGCAATCAGGCCAGAGTGCAGAATTTGCCTGCTGGAGGCATTGTCTGAATGCAGAAATTGCACTCTCGCCAGAGTGAAAAAATTGCACGCAGGATGCAAGGCCAGAGTGCAAAATTTGCATTCTGGGATGGCGCAAACGTTATACAAGGCGAGGAGGGGTGGGAAGTCCTTCTGAGCCCCGGAGGCTTTGCGCAGGGGCGAAGAATCTCGGCGACGGAAAAGGATCTCTGGCTATGCCGGCACACCAAC
>VFSW01013812.1_pt1 | contig 11204 bp, 9 predicted proteins | sample 5358111 | NCBI WGS metagenome assembly VFSW01 (sample SAMN11554181, study PRJNA540505) | mine drainage metagenome | isolation source: sediment from site ElyBrook_90M | place: USA: Ely Copper Mine, Vershire, VT | collected 2017
TCTCGCAGGATGTGCGCGTTAACTAATATTCCGGCGTGGATGACAGCATCATGTTGTCGCATTTGAACATTGGGCGGCACTGCCGCATACGGCGGGCGATCATCGACCGCGATGTGCATATTCCCGAGGGTACGGTGATCGGCTACGATCCGGTGGAGGACAAGCAGCGCTACTTTGTGACGCCATCCGGGCTGACCATTGTGACCCGCGATGCGTCGCTGTTTGAGAATCCCGTGGAGCCGGAGTTCCTGCTACGGTACTAGGGCCTGTTCCCACTACCCCGGTGCGCCACCCGCCCGGGTAGTGGGAACAGGCCCTAGGCATTAGAATCCGGCAGTTGAAATGCAGGTATGCTACTCTTATCCAAATTACGGGCGCATCGCAGAACTGCGTGACCTGCAACGAAAAGGCGAATCTCGATGTCCAGCGATTCCCAACCGAGACACCGCATTTCCATCGAGACCGTAGAAGCGGAACTAAGCCGCATCGAGGCCAGTACGCAGTTCATCCACAGCCGCCGCTATCCTAGATTTCTGAACTATGTTGTACATAAAACCCTGCAGGGCAAACAGGATGAGCTGAAGGAACGGACGATCGGCGTGGAGGCCTTTGGCCGCTCGCCGGACTACGACCTGAATGCCGACCCGATTGTGCGCATTACAGCGGGCGAGGTGCGCAAGCGGCTGGCGCAGTACTACTACGAAGCCGGGCACAAGCCGGAGTGGCGGATTGAGCTGCATTCCGGCTCTTATATTCCGGAGTTCAAATATGTTACCGACGATGTGCCGGATGAGGCGGCAGCGGCTGGGAGCGCGGCGAAGCAGGCTGCCGAGCCGGGCGAGCCGGTTGCCGGCCACAGGCGCCCTCGGCTTCAATTCTGGCTGGCGGGCGGCGCTCTGTTGGTGCTGGCAGTGTCCGCGGCTGTGGAAGTCTATTTCTGGCAGGGCGCCAACTCCGCCTACGCGCAGTTCTGGCAGCCGTTGCTGGACAACCCGAATCCGGTGCTGATCTGCGTGGGTTCTGTCAATGAGATGCAGAGTCAGGAGCTGATCCAGCAACAAGACAGCCAGGTGGCCTCCAGTGTGGGCGGGCACCCGCTCTCCTCCGATCCGGTGGCCATGGCCGATGCGCTGTCAGTCTCTCAGTTTCTGCGTGTGCTGATTGGGCGGGCCAAACAGAGCACCATCCAGTCGTCCACCGACACCACTTTCTCTGACCTGCAAAAGGGGCCGGTGATTCTGGTCTCCGGCTTCAACAATCCATGGACAATGAGGTTGACCGATTCCCTGCACTATCACTTTGTGCGCAGCGCGCCATCTGTCTTTGAGATTGTGGACCATCTTACGCCGGCGCGGGAGCGATGGACGGTCAACACACTGACGCCGTTTACCGGCATGGCCCACGACTACGGCCTGGTGGCGCGCTTTCACGATCCGACCACCGATCAGATGGTGGTGGTGGCGGCGGGAATCGGCGAGGACGGTACGCTGGCGGCAGGGGAACTGCTTTCCAGCAAGAGCTATCTCGGAGAACTGAGAGGGGAAGGAAAGATTCCGCGACATTATCAGAATATGGAAGCGGTGATTGAGACGGAAACGATCGACGGAAAGCCGGGCCCGCCGCATGTTCTGGCTGTGTATACGTGGTAAGGCCCATGCGGATCGCTCTGCATGGGCCTGGCTTGCTTGCCTGATTTTGCCCCAGGCTATTGCAGTTTGAGGCTGACCGCCGCACCGGTGTATTCCACGCTCTTCAGCAGAGTGGGCGTGAGCGAGAAGGCAACAGGGTGGGCCTTTGAAACCAGCACAATCTGGAAGGTGCGGTGGCGCATCATGCCGTCGAACGAGCCGCTGCGCGCACCGATGGTCAGCGTGCCTGTTTTATCGTTCCAGCGAATGGGGATCTGCGTGAAGGCTCCCTTTTCGTAGGCGAAGTTGGCGCCCTGATCTTCATAGAGCGTGAACTGGCCGCCGGCGCCGGCGTAGACGTAGAGGGTGGTGGGGTCGGAGGGCTTTTCCGCGACGTACTGCATCTGTGGCCCGTAGGGAAGGATGGAGCCGGCGCGCACGAAGACCGGAATCTGATCGTAGGGCGCGGCGGCGGAGATGGCGCCAGCGCCGATGTACCGGCCGGTCCAGAAGTTGTACCAACTGGCGGCAGTGGGCAGATAGACGGACCGGCTCTGCTGCTTGTACTCGGTGATGGGCGCCACCAGGAAGGCGGGGCCGAACATGTACTCATCGGTCAGCTCGCGGGCGGTGCGGTCCTCGGCGAAGTCCATCACCAGCGGGCGGAACATGGTGTAAGCGCGCTGGGTGCTCCAGCCGGCCATGGAGTATATGTAGGGGAACATCGCGTAGCGCAGGCGATCGAATTTCAGCTCTGCGTTGTAGGCCGGAGAGCCGATGCCCAGCGTCCACATCTCGCGCGGGCGCAGTTCGCCATGCACGCGCAGGAGGGGGGTGAAGGTGGACAGCTCAAACCAGCGGGCATTCAGCTCGCGCCATTCGTCTTGATTGGCAGCGGTCATCGGCTCCTGGGAGAAGCGGTTCTGCATGGTGTAGCCGCCGGTATCCATGGTCCAGTACGGCAGGCCGCTGATGCTGGCGCCGAGGCCGGCGTCAATCTCCTTGGCCATGGCGGTCCAGGTGGAGGTGGTGTCTCCCGACCAGGTGACGGTGGAGTAGCGCTGCTGGCCGGCAAAGCCGGAACGGGTGAGGATGAAGACGCGCTGGCCGGGCGCGGACGCGCGCTGGCCGGTGTAGACACCTTTGCTGTTTTCGAGCGCGTAGCCGTTCAACATGCGGGAGCCGGTGCCGAGGAAGGTGGGATTCATGTGCGTCTGCTGGCCTTCGAGGGTGGGCGGCGAGGGCAGCAGGTCCGGCTCGGTGGCATCCATCCACCAGGCGTCGATGCCCTTCACGAAGAGGTGTGTGTCGATCTGCGACCAGAACATCTTGCGCGCGCCGGGATTGAAGGCGTCATAGAATGTGTAGGGCTGGTTGATCCAGTCCATGATGTGTTCCTTCAGGTTGGGCTGATAGAGATAGCCGTGAGCGTCCATCTCTTTGGCGTTCTCGGTGTTGGGGTTGTACTTTCCCCACACTGAGATCATCAGGTGGGCGTGCAGGGCGTGAATCTGCTTGATCCAGCCCACCGGGTCGGGGAAGCGCGAGGGATCGAAGTCGTCGGAACCCCAGGCGTCGGGCTTCCAGTACTGCCAGTCCTGCACGATGTTGTCGAAGGGAATCTGGAGGTTGCGGAACTCCTTGACCACGTCGAGCGACTGGCTGGCGGTCTCATAGCGCTGCCGCGACTGCCACAGGCCGAAGACCCAATTGGGCAGCATGGTGGCCTGGCCGGTGAGCAGCCGGTAACCGGCGATGACCTGGTCCGTCGAAGGGCCATAGACGAAGTAATAGTCTGTGCCGTCGCCCACCTGCGACCAGAGCGAGGTGTTCTCGTTGGGCGAGGGTGTCTTCCACTGGAAGATCAGGGTGTTCTGCTGCTCGGGATCGTTTTCAATGCGCAGGGGGTACTTGCGGCCGGCTTCCAGATGCACGCGAATCTGGTCGTTGGAGGTGAGCCAGTTTTGCCGCCAGTGGTTCATCACCAGCTTGCCGTCCAGCCAGACCTTGATGCCGCCGTTGGAGTAGGCCTGGAACTGGTAGTCGCCGGTGCTGGGGGCCAGAACAGAACCGACCCAGGACTGGGGCTTTACTTGCGCGGAGGCAGGCACGGTTTCCGGATGCTCCAGTTGGTCGCGGGTCAGGCGGCTGTCAATGCAGAGAAACGAGGTTTGGCGAGGCGGCTCCGAGCCGTCAACTGGAGCCACGGTGAGGCCGCCGCGATTTCCGTTGGCGTCGAACAGATCGGCGGCGGGAATCTGCGCGAAGGGACGCAGGTCGCCGAAGCGGGTGTAAGAGGTGTTGTCCCACAAAATGCCGTAGCCGTTGGAGGAGACCAGAAAGGGCACCACCACATTGGTGTTGTGCTGCCACATCTCCAGGTCATAGCCCTTGATGTCGACGATGCCCAACTGCATCTGTCCCAATCCGTAGAGGGATTCGTCTTTTTGCGCCTTCCACTGCTGCTGAATGTGGAAGGTCTTCTCACCCTGCACGTCGGCCGGCTCCAGGGTGCGACTGCCGGCGACTTCGGAGAGCAGCGGATGGCCGGCGGCATCGGCGAAAGAGACAGCGCCGGTCTTGCGGTCGACGAGGACGCGCAGCCGGGCTGTGGACAGCGTGGCCTGGGCGGGCGATTCCATCATCTTGAAAGGCGCTGTCGCCGGGAACTTGTCCGGCGTGGCGGCCGTGGTCAGGGGAACGCGATCGATCGACTGGCGGCTGAAGAACTTGGGAGAGGCGGAAAACGCCACGCGGACCACCGTATCCGAGATGACCTGGATGCGCAGTTCGCCGGAGGGCAGTTGCAGGATCATGCCGTCGGATTCCCGCTGCACAGTTCCCGCCGCCGTTGGGGATGCGAGGGCGGAAATGCTCAAACAAGCAGCCAGAACCGAAATGTAAACGTTTTTCATGGCAAAAGAATACTGCAAGCAGGCACTCCCTGTCAGTAATTGCAAGCCTATATTTTTTACGACTCAAAATAAAATGGAATGGAATGGAATCGGCCCTTGCCGCGACGCCGGGCTGAAGCCGCAGAGACTTCCGTAGCGGAGACTTCCGTAACCGTTGAGTGGGACCGAGCCGCGGCTGCCTCTCAGCCTGCTGATACAATAGAAAGTGCCGCAGTGTGCGGCGAGTCGCCTTATTTTTGTCCCCAACCCCATGGCCTCAACAGGCCGAACCCATAGAGAAGGAAAACCGCACCTGTGAACCAGACGATACGCAATATCGCCATCATTGCCCATGTTGACCACGGCAAGACCACCCTTGTTGACGCCATGTTGCGCCAGTCGGGCACATTTCGCGCCAACGAGCAGGTTGCCGACCGGGTGATGGACTCGAACGAGCTGGAGCGGGAGCGGGGCATCACCATCCTGGCCAAGAACACGGCCATTGTGTTCGACGGCGGCAAGATCAACATCGTGGACACGCCGGGCCACGCCGACTTTGGCGGCGAGGTGGAACGGGCGCTGAAGATGGTGGACGGGGTGATGCTGCTGGTGGACGCCGCCGAGGGCCCGCTGCCGCAGACCCGCTACGTGCTGGCCAAGGCGCTGGAAGCCAAACTCAAGCCGATCGTGGTGATCAACAAGATTGACCGTCCCGACGCGCGCCCGCAGGAAGTGTTGAACGAGATCTATGATCTGTTCATCGACCTGGATGCGGATGAGTCGCAACTGGACTTCCCGGTGCTGTACGCAGTGGCCAAGCTGGGCCAGGCGACCACCGACATGGCCAAGCCGGGCGTGGATTTGCAGCCGCTCTTCGAGGCCATTGTCTCCACCATTCCGGCAGCCACCGGCGACCCCGAGGGCAGGCTGCAGATTCTGGTCACCAATCTCGATTATTCGGAGTATTTTGGCCGCATCGCCATCTGCCGCGTCTTTCAGGGCACGCTGCATGCCGGCGACGATGTGACGATTTCCAAGCGCGACGGCTCGCTGATGAAGACGCGCATCACCAAGCTGTTCACCTTCAGCGGCCTGAAGCGGACGGAGACCACCGAGACCACCATGGGCGACATCGTGGCCGTGGCCGGCGTCGAGGGCATCACCATCGGCGAGACCATCACCTCGGTAGAAAACCCCGCGCCGCTGCCGCTGATCGTGATCGACGAGCCGACCATTGCCATTCAATTCAGCGTCAACAATTCTCCCTTCGCCGGGCGCGAGGGCCAGTACGTCACCAGCCGCAACCTGCGCGAGAGGCTGGAAAAAGAGCTGCTCACCAATGTCTCCATTCGCGTGGAAGACACCGGCTCGCCGGACACCTTCAAGGTGCTGGGCCGCGGTGAATTGCAGTTGGCGATTCTGATCGAAATGATGCGCCGCGAGGGCTTCGAGCTTTCCGCCGGACGGCCGGAGATTGTGACCAAGACGGTGGACGGCGCGCGCATGGAGCCGGTGGAGCACCTCACCATCGATGTACCCGAGGCCTACACCGGCGTGGTGATTGAGAAGCTGGGACCGCGCAAGGGCGAGATGACCAAGATGCACAATCACGGCTCCGGCCGCGTGCGCATGGAGTTTCGCGTGCCCAGCCGCGGCATCATCGGACTGCGCAGCGAGATGCTGACCGAGACCCGCGGGACGATCGTCATGAATGCGCTGTTCGACGGCTACATCCCCTACCAGGGCGAGATTCCGCAGCGGCCCACCGGCGCCTTGATCTCCGACCGCACGGGACTCACCACGACCTATTCGCTGAACGGCCTGCAGGAGCGCGGCATTCTGTTTGTGAGCGCGGGCGTTGAGGTTTACGAGGGGATGATCGTCGGCGAGCACTCGCGCGACAACGACCTCGACGTGAACGTGGTGCGCGAAAAGAAGATGACCAACATGCGCGCATCGAGCGCCGATGAGGCCATCCGCCTGGTGCCGTACAAGGCCATGAACCTGGAGCAGGCCATCGAGTTCATCGCCGAGGACGAGATGGTGGAGGTGACGCCCAAGTCGCTGCGCCTGCGCAAGAAGGTGCTGCAAGCCAACCGTCGTCCCAAGCGCTGGGAAAAGGGCGAATAGCCACCTGCGGTGGGGCCGGCCGCTCGCTGTTCGCTCGCAGGGGGTCGAGGCTTCCCACCCTAGTACTACAGTTGTACTTGTTGTAAATTGCCGTGTTCCGGGCCTAAAGGCCCTGATGATTCGACCGGTTTTCAGGGGGCTGAAGCCCCCTGCTCCCTCCGGCAAGACGATCTACAACTGTAGTACTAGATCACCCCAACGACGAAGACCTGTCGTTACCACCCCAAGAAGCAAATTCCACTTCTTGGGGACCCCGGTTGTTGGGGGCTCCGATGCCGCAAAAGCAAATACGCGGCGAGGGCGGGGCGCCAGGCCACGCCACTCATCCTGCGCAGGTGAGCAGGCCATAAATACAAATCTCTAGAAACGGGTTCGGCGCGCCGATAGGTTATTTGAGGCGCAAATCGTGATCCGAACCCTCGCAATTTCGCTTGCCGCCGGGCTGGCGCTCGGCCTGGCGCTGCCGGCCGCCGCCGCTGGCAACGCTGGTGAAAGCTTTCCGGTCAACCACGAAGACAGCATCGCCGTCCACATCTTGAACGGGAGGAACGGCCAGCCGCTGGGCCACCTGCACCTGATTCTGATCGCCGGTTATAACCAGCAGGACATGCGCGACCAGTTCTGGCGCGAGGAGGTCATCTCCGATGCGCATGGGCAGGTGCGGCTCTCCAACCAGATGGAAAACCTTCCCTGGCTGCAGGTCTGGGTGGGGAAGAAGAAGCTCTGCCAGGCGAAGCCGCGCACGGCCAGCTTCAGCGTGGATCTGATTCGCCGCGACGGGCTGAGCGCGCCCAACCATTGCGGCATGGCCACGGTGGAGGACGCGCCGGGGGTTTTTGCGGTCTTCGTGAAGGGCAGCCGCTCGGCTTCCAAGCACAAGCGCGGACAACCTGACGGCTCCGCCGCCGCGCCTGCCCTCCGGCCAAGCAATCCACGCGGACTGCCGCTGTCTGCAACCACGTGGGGAACTTCCTGGATGGCTTTGTGCAATCCTTTCGCTAGCAGCCGGGAACCGCGTTCGCCGCGGCTTCGTATCCATAACCTGGACGGCTCGAAACTTGAACCGGTCGAAGTTGAAGGCTGCGCGGGGAGGGCTGAAGCGATGGCGAAGTTTCTTTTGTTTTGCATTTTGCTGGTGTTGTGCCGGCCGCTGGCGCTGGTGGCGCTGGTGCTGTATCCGCTGGTGTGGCTGCTGCTGCTGCCGCTGCGCGTGGTGGGCATTGCCGTGGGCGGCGCGCTGGCTCTGGTGAGCGCCATAATCTTCCTTCCGGCGCGGGTGATTCGCGCCATATAGCCCGGCCATCTGATCTGCTGCGGCGTTCATTTTCCTCGCAGGCGTTCGTGTGAGCGCGGAGGGCAGGCCTGCTTCGCTTTCGCGCAGAGATTTGGAGGGTTGCGCAGAGCAGTGCCGGCGCTGTATTGGTGTGGGAGAGGAGACCAGCCTGATGCGCGGATTTCGGCTCCAATTGCGGCGCGGAGTTTTGCCGCTGGCCCTGGTTCCGGCACTGGTTACGGTTCCAGTCATGCTGCTGATTGCGCTGCCGGCAGCGCGGACGCAGACTGCGGACGACGCCGGGCAGAAGAATGCCCGCCAAGCCCGCGCGGCTCTGCAGGCCATGGTGCAGGCGCTGGGTGGCACGGCCTGGCTCAACCAGAAAAACCAGACACGGCAAGGGCGCGTGGCTGCTTTCTTTCACGGCAATCCCTCCGCAGGCGCAACGGAGATCCGGGAGACGCACGCCTGGCCGGATCGCGACCGCATGGAGTTTTTCAGGCATCGCGACGTGGCGCAGTTCTACCTGGGGCGCGCCGGCTGGGAGGTGACTTACAAGGGAAGGGCAACGCTTCCCGCCGAGCAGGTGGACGACTTTCTGCGCCGCCGCGACCACTCCATCGAGACTGTCGGGAAGCTCTGGCTCAGCGATCCCCGGACGCTCTTTATTTATGAGGGCCAGCAGATGGTCGAGCGCCACCAGGCTGATCAGGTGACCGTTATTTCGCCGGAGAACATAGCCGTCACCATTCTGATGGACGCCGAAACGCATTTGCCGCTGCGGCGCAGCTTCCAATGGCGCGATGCTGTGTATCACGACATGGATACCGAGTCCGAGGAGTACGACGATTACCACGCCATCGACGGCATCGCCACGCCGTTCATCCTCACCCGCTACGAAAACGGCGAGGTCGCGCGCCAGTATTTCTTTGACAGCGTGGTCTACAACCGGAACCTGCCGCCGGATTTCTGGAGCGTGAAGGCCGCCGTCGAGCGCATCAAAAAGTAGCGCGGAACGAAGTGGCACGGCGCGCCAAAAAATGAATTACAACAGCCCGCCCGTGCCCGCCATCCGCCGCGCCGGCAGCCAGGAGACAAGCGAAGCCCCCAGCGCCAGCGCAACCCCGCCGGCTGCCTCGACGGGAGCAACGAGGGCGGCGGGAAGATGCGGCGGAATCGGCTGAACCGCGGCCAGAATGCGGCCGATCTCCGCCGCGGCACGCACGGCTGCGGCGTCGTCTTTCATCGTGCGGTCCGATTTCACTCGATTCACTTTGTGGCCTGATTCCGGGGCTGATCGGCGTGGCGATGCTGGTGTATGTGTATCTATTGGCCCCGCCGCTGGAGGATGGCCGCAAGGGTTGACTGTGGATATTCGCCGGGGCGATTTTCAGGCGAGTTGACGCAGCAGTATGCCGATCGCCGCTCCGGCCAGGATCAGCCAGGTGGCGTTGATCTTGTAGCGGATCAGCAGCGCGGCGCTGGCCAGCCCCAGCGCCCAGGTCCAGCCGTCCACCAGCGTGGCGCGGCCCAGCGACAGCGTCACGGCGGCCATCAAGGCCACGGCGGCGGCGTTGACGCCGTCGAGGAAGGCCGCCGCCAGAGTGGATTTGCGGATGCGGCCGGCCAGCGCGCCCACCACTCCGGCCATGAGGAACGATGGCAGGAAGATGGCCACGGTGGCCAGGGCGGCACCTGTCCAGCCGCGCAGCAGATAGCCGAGAAAGGTGGCCGTGGCGAAGACCGGCCCCGGCGTGATTTGACCGGCGGTGATGGCGTCCAGCAACTGCGGCTTGGTAATCCAGTGCAGCCGATCGACCAGATCAGCCTGGAGAAAGGCCACCAGCACGTAGCCGGAGCCGAAGACTACCACTCCGAGCTTGAGAAAGACGAGAAAAAGCGGCGCGGCTGCGACGGGAACGGTCGCCGCGCTGCCGAAGCCCAGAGGAAGGCCAATCCATCCGAAAGCCTTGTTCGACCTGGAACGCCGCCAGGCGGCTAGAAGCGCAAGGCCGCCGGAGACGAGCAGAACCGCAATCGGGGGCGCGCCGGCCGCAACCGCCGCAAAGCAGGCCAGTCCGGCGAGCGCCAGCGGCCAGCGGCGAAAGGCCGTCCGGCCCAGCCTCCAGATCGCCTGCGCAATGACCGCCACCATGACTGGCTTGATCCCGTAGAGCAAGCCCTGCGCCTGGGGAAGGCTGCCATAGCGCACGTACGCCCAGGCCAGCAGCAGCGTGGCCAGCGAGGCGGGCAGGATGAAGCAGACTCCGGCGATCAAAAGCCCTGGCCAGCCGCAGCGGCTGTAACCCAGGGCCATGGCCACCTGCGTGGAGCCGGGGCCGGGCAACAGGTTGCAGGCGCCGACCAGATCGAGAAACTGGGCGCGGCTCATCCATGCCCGCCCGTCGAGGCCGCGCTTTTCTACGGCCTCGCGCTCCATCAGGCCGATGTGCGCCGCGGGGCCACCGAAGGCGGTCAGTCCCAGGCGCAGAAAGAACCGGAAGATTTCACGCAGAGACGTTTTTACAGCGGGGGCCATGTGGTACTGCAGAGCCTCTTCAGTTGCGGTACTTGGATCTGCCGCGGTGCACGGAATGCGCATGATTACAAATCGGGCTGCTCATCAAAAAAACTGCCGGAATGCTGTTTTACCTGCCCTGATACCAGTGTCTTCTGCGGCCCACGCGGACGCCGGAGTCGATGACGATGGCCACCAGGCAGAAGAGCATGCAAAGATCGGTGCGCGCCTCGTGGAAAAAACTCAGCCAGCCGTATTCGTGGAGTTTGGTGAGTGCGAAATGCCCCAGGGGCCTGCCGATCAGGACGGGAATCTTGGTGGTGACCAACGCCGTGACGATGACCGCGAGCAGGGCCAGGGCGGCATCGCCGGCAAAGAAGTTCAGCAGTACGGCAGCGCCCGCGCCGATCTCGATGCACCCCACGGCGGACGCCAGGATGTGCGGGAAAGGCAGGCCGATCTCAACAAAGCGCCCGACTCCGAGCGTTTCGGGCCGAAGAAACTTGAGGGAGCCTTCCAGCAGAAACACCAGACCGGCAATCGCGCGGATCAAAATCATCGGGAGATCTTGGCGCACCGCCGCCTCCATTCTTAGGCTGCAACCGGCGTGGCCTGTTTATCGTGCGGGGGAGAGATCAGGCCTGTCGATTAGGGAAAAGCATATCGCATGGTGCAAACAAAAGGGAACAAAAGCAAAAAAATCTACCAGCCATTCCCGAAAAGAGGATTCATTTCAGGGGAGATACGGGATGGGGAGGGTG
>VFSW01013813.1_pt1 | contig 11203 bp, 7 predicted proteins | sample 5358111 | NCBI WGS metagenome assembly VFSW01 (sample SAMN11554181, study PRJNA540505) | mine drainage metagenome | isolation source: sediment from site ElyBrook_90M | place: USA: Ely Copper Mine, Vershire, VT | collected 2017
GATCGCTCAGTGCAGCATGAAGGTGCTGTAATTCAGCCGATTGAGAATGCGGTCAGCGATGGTAAGGATGAGCAAGGTCGTCAGCAGCATGGCCAGCACGAAACCGTAACCGTAGTAGAACGGCCCGAGGCGGATGCTGAGGTAAGTGAAACCGACGTTTGCCGTGAGCATGACCGCGCTGATGGCAGCGGCGATCCGCAGCCGGTCGAGGTAGAACAGGATGTTCATTCCGTCCATGACCAGCAATTGTAGGCTAACGCCCACCGTATCGATCGTGAGCAATGGAAAGTACAACAAGGGAATATGGAAGAATTTCAGCAGCGACGGACCGATGGCGATCAGTCCGAGCAGGGTGAACGCCTGAATCTTGATGATGTCGTAGATGCCTTCGCGGGCGATGACCACCATTTCCCGCCGGTAGGTGCGAATGGCCAAAAGGGTGCCACCATCGCGCACGGCGCTGTAGTAGCGGTCGTAAGCGTGCACGAAATCGACTTCCATGCGCAGCAGGAACACGGCCATGCCGGGGATCAGGGTGAAGTAGGCGAGGAAGATCGGCGTGTCGTAGATCACCGAGCCATGCAGTATGCCGATGACCTGCTGGCCGGTTCCCGGCAACAGCCAGAACAGGAACTTGTCGGCCCAGATGGCAGCGTTGAAGAATAGCCCGGTGGGAAGTAGCCACAGGCGCAGGCGCCTGCGTCGCAGAAAGTCAAATTCCACCAGACGGGCCGGCGGATATTCGCGCCACACCAGGGCCAGCGCACCCGTGACGATAACCGTCTGGCCGAGGATGAATCCGAGCAGTAGGCCCTCCAATCCCAGCCCCGATCGGCCCAGCGCGAGGCCCAGCGCAACGGAACCACCATAGCCAAAAAAATACAGCATGATCAATTGTTTGTATTTCTTGAGGCCCGATAAAAGCACGGTGAGTACCCAGACGACATTGAGCAGGCTGAGGCCGACGATCATCAGCATCCGGTAGGCCGGACTGGTGCCGGGCAGCAGCCACAGTGCCGCGGGGATGGAAAGCAGGAACAGCGGCAGGGTCGTCGTCAGCAGCATCCCGAACAGGTTGGGCAACACGCGTTCGCTCTGGCGTTCGAACAGGCGGTCCGCGACATAGCGCGTATAGGCCAGCTGGGTGCCGCCGGAATAGATCAGGCTGAGCGCGATCAGCCAGGTGACGCTGGTCTGGAACTGGCTGATCAGTATGGAGGGTATGACGACGCCAAGGCTCACAACACCGAGAACGAGGATCGCCACGATCGACAGGACCCAGGGTCCCGAACCGACAGCACCAGCGTAGAGGTATGCGCGCAACAGGCCGAGATAAGTCTCGCTGCGGCTCAAGCGGCGTAATTCGAAGCCGATGCCGGCCATCAATCATCTCCTCGCGTGCCGATACGTTCGGCGAACAGGCGGTCGAAGGTGTCAACCATCTGCACCTGGTCGTAGTGGCGTTCGACCCGGGCGATGGCGGCCTGTACCGCACGGGCATAAGCCGCGCGGTTGTCGAGCAGGTCGACGCAGGCGCTGGCCAGGGCTTCGTGATCGGCCAGTCCGACGACCGCCCCGGCGGAGCCCAATGCGCGGTCTTCGCCGTCACGTCCGTGGATCAGCTCCGAGCAGGCGCCGACGTCCGTGGTTACGGCGGGCAATCCGGCGGCAAAGCCCTCGAGCACCGACAGCGGCAATCCCTCGCTGACCGAACTCAGCACCATTACGCCAACTTCGGGCAGGATGTCGTCGATCTTCTGGAAGCCGAGAAAACGCAGTGATTCACCGAGGTCAAGTGCCTGGGCGAGGTCGTGGCACTCGCGGCTGTACTCGGGGTCTTCGTCCTCAGGACCGACAATCCAGGCCTGCGCTCCGGGCAGGCGTTGGCGCAGCGCATGGGCTGCACGAATGAAGGTTTTGAGGTCCTTGATCGGCACCACTCGACCGAGCAGGCAGATGACTTGTGGAGCCGGTGCATCGACCGGGCGGCGTAGTGATGCAAGCCGGGCCACATCGACGCCGTTGGGAATGATGCGCGTGCGCGCGGCTTCGGCTCCATCGCTGACCTGCTGCTGACGGGCCGATTCAAACAGGCTAATGATGGGATCTGCAAGGGTATATGCTTGGCGGCCCAGAATCTCGAAGAAGTGGATCCACAGCTCGCGCAGATGACTGATTTCGGTCGGATCGCGTTGCAATATGCTGCGCGTATCGGCGATCCAGTCGGCGTTCATCAGATCGATACGCCGTTCCTTGGTGTAGATGCCGTGCTCCATGAGTATGAATGGTCGGGCTTGTGCTTGCGCACCGAGCACGCCGAGCAGTCCGCCATACCCTGTTGAAGGGCTGAAGAACAGCCGCCCGTGCGGCAGCTGTCTCGCCGCCCGTGCGAGGGCCCAGATGGGGCGGTGCAGATTGCGGATGGTCCAGAAATAATCAACGAAGGACATTTCGCTCGCGCTGGTCTCGTAGGCCTCGGTGATGTAGTGCCAGGCGGGTTCGCCGCGTAGAAAGGCTTCCTCGCTGAACGGGTCGCCGGGACACAGGTAGGCGTCGAAGTTCAGGGCTCTGGTATCGCCTGAACGCAATCGTTGGTGGAGCTCGGCATAGCGCTTGCCGGCATTGGCGGGGAGGCGTGGCGGGTGCGGTGGCGGTGGGCCATCGTCGTCGAACAGATAGTGGGTTTGCAGCTTCACCAGGTTGTCGGGAAGCGGATACCGGATGCCGTCATAGTCGGTGGCCTTCGAGCCTAGGAATATGGCTGCGAAGCGCCACTGCGGAAGGCTGCTGACAATCTGGTGCACCCAACTGGACACGCCACCTTTGATATAGGGATAGGTGCCTTCGAGCAGCAGCACGATGTCACAGTCGTCCGTTTGCGCATCCGTCATGGACGTGATCTCTCCCAGCGTTCGGCAACCGGGCCGATCAGCGGAATCTGTGCGTACAGGCGATGGCGCGTGAGTAACTCGCGGATTCGGGCGTAGTCACGTGTGCGCCAACTTTGTTCCAGCAGCCACGGCAGGGCGCGGGCCGGTGCGGCACCGGCGGACAGCGCCCGCTCGTAGTCCTGCCGGATCTCGGCTTCGCTGGCCGCGGTACCGAATTGGCGTCGCAGGCGCGCTCGCAGAAGCAAGAATCGCGTGCGCCATGGAACGTTTTCCGGTGGCTCGCCGAGGTCGTCCAGTAGTCGTTGTGCCGCGCCGAGGTGCATGGCCTTGAGACTGCCGGTGGCGAAGCCGAGATAGAGAAATTCGAGATGCAACTCGGCAAGTTCCAGCGTGGTGCGGGCCCGGTTGCGGTGATCTTCCCGGCCGAGACGCGCCTCCAGTCGGCTCATGTGCCCGACAATGGATTCCTCGCGTTTGGCCAGCAGGTTGTGCGCGAGCAGTCGCAGGGTTTCGTCGGGATGGCTCAGTGCATCGCTGATTAGGCGGATACTTTCCCGGTTGCGTCGGGTTTCAATGGCCAGCAGGGCGCGGGGCCCCTGCGGACTTCCGGGTTGCGCATTGCGCAGTCTAACCAGTGCGCCACCCGCGCCGAAGTAACTGACTCGGCTTTGTACTCCGGAGACGTAGGCCGGGCGCAACAGCAGTCTTGGCGGGACCTGCCGCTGTCCCTTTTCCAGATGCGGACAGATGAGTCCGAGCAGCAGCAGCAGGATGGGCCCGATTGCCGGGAGGAGGCTGCCAAAAAGGGTCAGTGTCAGCACATTGAGGACCGGGTACTGGCGCAGTCGCCTCGGCAGCAATCCCTGGGTGATGGCCGCGAAAAGCAGGCTGAACAGGGCGTTGACCAGAAACAGGGAGAGTATGGGCACGACGGCCGCCCCGGCGCTCGCGGGGTGCATCCAGGTATCGATGACGGTGCCGAGGTTCGTGGCCATCAGTCGGGCCGTACTCCGCACTCAGCCAGCAATTCAAGCGGCGTGCGGCTGCTGACCGTTACCTGCTGAACGCGGATGCCGGATCCGGCTAGTCCACCGCTCCATCCGCGTTCCGTCAGCACTTCATCGATGCGCTCGAGAAAACCCTGCGTGGTGGAGGGGCCGGCAAGTGGCAGCAGGATCAGCAGGCCGCGCTGATCAGTGCCGAAGGGGTCCCGCCAAAACAGGTCAAGACCACGACGTATGGAGTAAACGACGTCCAGTACTGCATCGCCGGCGCCGGTACCCGGAGCATGCAGGGCAATGAGCGTCGAGCGTACGCTGCTGGTGACGTGCAGGCGCTGAAGCTTGACCAGCTCGTGGGCGAATGCAATAGGGCAGGCTGGCAAATACCGACGCAGGCTCGCTGTTTGGGCCGAAGCCCAGCTTTCATCAGCGACGTACTGCAGGATCGCCGTGGCCACGGTGAGGTTTTCCTCGGTCAACGCCAGCAAGGGCATGTCGCGGACCACGAGGACCCCGAGGTTCCGGCCGGCAGAATCGATCAGCGGAAACACCGCGCGATAATGCTCCTCCTGATCCGGATCATCAAGTTGATCGACGCTGTAATAACTTGTTTGTTTATGTTCGGTCGCATCGACCAGCAATGGGTCGGTGCGTGCCAGGGGTGCTGCCGGACCGAGCGCGGCGACGGCCTCGTCTTGCAGACGACCCCGCCAGTACAGGTGCAACGCCATGGTTTCGAAACGGCAGTACTGCGCCAGCAGTTGCAGCAGGGCATCGGCACCTGCTGTGCCGATGCCCGAAGGCGCTTCGGCATTGAGTACACGCAGTTGTTCCATGGCGCTTCGCAAGGTGACTGGCTGGGTGATCAGCGCTTCTTCCAGGCGATCGTGTGACATGCGGGTGATAAAGAATGCCCGGGTCAGCAACTCCAGGCGTTGCTCGGCATATTCCGCCCGCGCGCCGTCGGCACTGAGCCGCTCGTGCCAACGCGAGCGATACTGGCCGGCAACCAAGGCGGCGAATGCCCCGCCTACCAGTTGTTTGAGCGGCGCGGGCTGGCCACTCCAGCCGAGGTGGTAGGCCCCCATGCCCACACCGGCCAGCGTCAGGCTGCTGAGCGCGGCTGCCGCGAGACCGTAGCGCAGGCCGATGAGCAGCGGGATCAGCCATATCCACGGATACGATGAGGCAGTGAACGGGGTACTGCGATCGAACCACAGGGTCAAAGCCATGGCGACTGATGGTAGCAGCACGACCTCCGCCCATATATGGATGCCGTAGCGTGATCGGATCTCCAGGATCTGGACGGATCGCATGGTCGGTTCAGGGCAGCATTTGCTCGATCAGTCGAGCAAGCACTCGCTGTGAAAGCACGGCCAGGCCTTCGCGACTGTTCCCGCTGGCCGAGCTGGCTCCGCTCCAGATCACGGCACCAGTTTTGAGGTCTACCAAATGCAGGGTGAAGCCGACAGCTGGCTGGCCGTCGAGGCCGATTTTGTAGCGCCATTCGTCGACGCTGCCGGCCAGTGCGTAGCGCGCGTCGTGACTGCTCGCCCATTCGAGCGACTGCTTCTGCAGCTTCTCACCGTTGGCGATGGGTAGGGGTCCGCTACCGGTAGCGTCTGGAGCGATCAGCACCCGCTTCAGGCCTTGTGCGCCGAGCAGAGCGCCCAGCTGCCGTTGCGCGCGTGCTCCCGCATAGGGTGTCGAGGTATTGTTGATCAAAGGCAGGACCGACCATGCGGCCTGCCTGTCTACCCGCGGAGAAGCCGAAGTGTTGACCTGAGTGCTGGCGCATGAGCCCAATCCGAGCAGGGCGATGCCGAGAACCAAGGTTTGGACGACACGAGATAGCTGGGTCATGACGGGCTCATCGGTTCAAAGAGTGAAGTAGTACCGGTAGCGCAGGATTACCTCGGTGCTACGGCCGGTTCGGGTGCCAACGTTATCGTCCAGATGCAGGCTCAAGGACAGATGATCCGGGCCGAGGACCGGCACGGCAACGCCCGCAGTGAGGTCGTAGCCGATACCACTGACACTATTGGCACACAAATTGGCGCTGGCGTAGGGCCGAAGGCGTCCTGTGTAATCGGCTTCGTACTGCATGTTGAAATTGCCTCCGGCGCACGCCTGCACGAAGCTTTCGGGCACAAAGAAGCTCGCCGCGGGCGCCTGTCCGAACGGCACGAGCGCGTCCAGCTGGATTGGCAGGGTGCTGGTGCGGGAATAGTGTGCGCCACCCACCGACGCGCTCAAAGTAAAATCAGGGGGCGCGAACCAGAGTTTGTGGTCGGCTTCGAGCGCGAAGCGTTGGACATAGCCCAGCGTCCCCCCACCCTGGGCCCGTAACCGACCGGCTCCGAGTTGCAGCAATAGGCTATCCCGCGGCGTGAACTGGTAGGTTGCATCCGCACGGACACGGTCTTCTAGTCCGGCGATGGCCAGTGGGATGGTATCGTTCGGACGCGCTCCGTAGGCAGCCGACAAGGTGGTTTTGAATCGCGCGCTCCAGTCCCGTTGCCAGTCGAGGCCGATCTGGAACCAGGTATCGAGGTTGCGCCCGACGCCGACGTCGAGGTCGAAATGTTCATCTGTGGTCAGGTGTCGCCAGTTCAGCCGCAGCGAATGGCGCAGCATGGGTGGGGTGCCCAGTTGCGTGTCATCGGCGCTGCGCTGGTACGCGCTGTCGAGGCGCAGGCCCAAGCGATCGCCTGGGTCGATCCAGTGACGCACATCGACCTCGGCGCCAGTGGCGAATAGGCCGCCTGCCTCGCTCAAGGTCGGGGCCACCTCCAGGCTGTCGGCGCGACGAATCGCTAGATCGCGGAACTGTCGCTGCAAACGCACGTCATCCGGATCGTCCTGCATCCCTTGCCAGGCCATACTCAAAGCCAGCGGCTGCCAGCCCAGCCGGCTGGCGGCATCCACGCGGTCGCGACGTGGCAGGCTTGCACGCTGGCGTTCGAGCAGGTTGGCGATGGCGCGGCCGTCGTCCTCGGCCAGCGCCTGCGAGAGCTGCGCCCAGGCCGGTGGCGGATGACGCAGAAAGGCGTGCAGCCGCCACCATCGGGCCAGCGGCCAGGCCTCTCGGTCCAACATCCAGGCCAGCACCACCACACGTGACTCAGCGGAGTCGGGCCGACGCGCAAGCTGCTCGATCCGGAGCAGCGCTGGGTCTCCGGGCGTCAAGATGGCAGCGAGTTGCGCAAGCGCACGCAGCCGTTGCGCCGTTGCCTTCGTGCCGCCCGGTCCACCGGTCTGGCCGGCAAGAATGTCGTAGGCACGCCGACGCAGTTGCCAGGCAGAGGCGGGTCGGTCGGCCTGGTCGAGCGTATCGGCGTAGTTCATCAGCCACAATGGATCGCCCTTGTGTGTGGTCCATTGCTTCTGCAGCCAGGGCAGGGCGCGTTGGGGTTGGTCGGTCGCCGCGTAGAGGGCGGCCAGCGGCGACCACAATACCGGCGCGTCCTGCGCTCGCTGGGCGATGTGCACGAGTATGGGCTTGACCGATGCCGCGTCGTTCGTATCTAGCAGTAGCCACAGATAGCCTGCCAGCAAGGTGTCGTCATCGGGACTCAGGCGTAGTGCTCGACGGTAGGTGATCCGAGCTTCATGGCTTCGGCCCTGCGCGCTGAGTAGCGTCGCGAGATTGCTCCAGTAGACCGGGTTGTCGGCAAACAACCGGGCCTGTTCCGGTCCCAGCAGCGCGAAGGCGCGTTGGAGCCAGGGCTTGACTGGCGTTTGACTCGAGGCAATATCGAGCAGGGACAGGAACAGGGCGGGATCATGGGTTTTCTTCCAGCCTCGCGCTGCGACGGCAAAAGCTCGTTCCGGGTTCCGAACTTGCTCTATGTAGATCAGCCGGCGGTAGGTCGAGTGATCGACGTTGTCGTTGCTGAACAATACCGTGGAGGCCCGTTCCGAAAGCGCATAATCCCCGAGTAGCCAGGCCAGATCGTCCAGGGTCTTCCAGTAGGCGGTATCGCCGGGCTTGGCGAGGGCCTCGGCGGCTAGCAGGGAGCTCAGGGCCGACTTCAGTTTACCCTGGACGTAGTCAAGCGTGGCGATCGCAAGCATGACCCTGGGCGTGGGGCCGAAATGCCTACGATAGCGCTGCAAAACGGCTCGCTCATGATCGGGATCGCCGATCAGACGGTAGATCGCGACCTGCTTCGACAGCAGTTCCCGGTCGGGATGACGGCTGAATTCGCGTTGAAGCTCGGCGAGGGCCTGATGGAGCTCACCGATATCGAGATACAAGTCCACAAGCATCCGTCGCTGGGCCGGAGTGGCCAGCCGAAGGCGAAGCATCTCGCGTAGCAGCGTCACGGCATGGGCGTTCTCGCCGAGGTCAACGGACAGGTCGAGTGCGGGTTGGAGGTAACGGCTCTGGTGCAGCTTGAGCGCCAGGCGCGACATCGCATCCAATGCGGTCCGCGGGTGGCTGGACCAGCGCGCGGCCTGGGCCAGGCGCGCCAGCCACCGGCGGCTGTCGGGGCGCGCCTTGACCGCACTTCGCGCCACTTCGTAGGCATCGTTGATTGCGCCTGCGCTTAGAAAAGATTGCCAGGCGAGATTCCAGTCATCCGTCTGGAAGGCGCGGGTCGATGGTGCAGGGAGTGTGCGGCCGGCCGACACACGCGACACACAAACGATTGCCAGACCCGCCACTGCGGCGATTAGGTGGAGAACTCCGAACGCGCGTGCGCTGCGCGCGCTCATTGTCGGCTCATGCCAACCAAGCGTCGAGCATAGCGGGCAGCTAGGTCGGGCTGGTTGGCCATCAGGGCGAGGCGGACCATGCGGCGCCAGATCGCGTTATCTCGTGGCGTACGAGTCAGTTCGGATCGCGCGAAATCCAGCGCCGCTTTCGGTTGACCGGCGGCAAGCAGGGTGTCGACCCCTTCGACAAAGGCCTGTCTGCGCAGCGCGGCATTGTTCGTGCGGTCGATAATACTCCGGTACAACCATGCGGCGGTTGTAAAATGGCCGAGATCGGCGACCGAACGGATATTGTTCATGAGCGTCGTGGCACTCATGCGGTTAGACAGATCCACGATATCGCGCGCGAAGGCGTCGGCCAGACGGGCGTGCCTTTTCGGCTCTCCTGATGCGGAGTGAAGTTCGGCCTCGAGCGCACGCAGGCGCAGCATCGCGATGCGGATAGGCAGCCGGCTCATGTCCTCGTGCAGCCAGGGCTTCAGTGCATACCGGGCAAGGCGGACGTCGCCGACAATCAAGGCCTGATCGGCAAGCATGATGCGCGCAACCCCGTCGTCGGAATGGGCGCGCACCATGAGCTGCAGGTAAGCCAGGGTCGCGGTATTCGGGGTCGGGTTCGCGCGCAGACTGGCTTCGATATAGGTCTTCGGATATAGGACCAGCAACGCGCCGAGTGTGGTCAGGACCAAGCTACCCAGCAGCCATGACGGAGCGAGACGTTCGCGTTTGATGGCTTGGCGAGCGTGCTCGGGCTGTTCATCCGCACGGACGTACGGAACCGGTCCGGGTATCGGATTGTTTGAGCTGGCCAAGGTCATCCGGCCGGTTCCGGGCAACGCAGGTCGACGCGGGCCCGCTGGTTCTTGAGCCGGATCTGCGATCGGTCACGACCCACAGTTTGGGTCTCGTGTGGCGTGCCGTCCACATCAATGCGACAATGCGTCGCGTTGCCCAGGATGACATCCAGCGGGACCTGCGCACGCAGGTGCAAGGTGAGGCGTCCGGGTTTGCGCGCCAGTGCCTCGACCAGGCCGTTGGTGCTGACCAGATAGGGCTGTCCGGGAGGGCGCTTGCTGAGCACCAGCCGGGCCTCGTCACCCGGGCCGAGATGGATGTAGCGCTGGCCGTTGAATGTATCGAACCCAGATATGTTGAGGGAACGATCGAGGTCGGGATAACCCATTGCGGCGGGAATGCGGAGTTCCTGGTCGGTACCGTAGCCGCGCAGAAGATAGCCGTTTTCGGTGCGGGCCAAGCCCGCATGTGTGAAGGCCACGGCGATGTGGCTGTAGGTGGAGGCGAAGACCGGCGCGGACGGCTGCGCGGCGGCCCATTGGTAGACCTTGACGAGGTCTATCAGGCCGCAGGCGCGGGTGCCGGAATAGAAGTGATAGTAGATCTCCATCGGTGCGAGGCGCCGCGGCCGGTTGGTCATCAGCATGGTTTGGATCGCCTTGTCGTAGCCGCAGTAGGGCGATCGCCAGCCGTAGGTATACTCGTCCTCATTGGCGATCGGCGAATAAACCTGGAAGTAGGGACCTTTCCATACGCCTAGCGGGGCGACATTGGTGAGCGAGGGATGGGCCCGGTCGATGGTGCTGTTATAGCCGTTGATGTTGGCCAGGCCGTCGCGATCGGCAATGCGCAGCGCCTGGGCGTCCGGATTGGAATCGCCTGACCATTGGATCATGCGCACACGCTTGCCCGGCGGGGCAAGGTACCGATCGATGATCCACGTCGAGCCGGTGATTTCCTGTTCCTGGCTGAAGCGGTAGCCAGGTACCGGCAGGTTGTAGCCGTATTTCAGGTTGGGGTGGTCGCCGGCGCTTACGTCACCGGCGACGTAGGCGCCTTTGGGGTATCTGTTTTTCTTGAGGTGCAGCCCGGCGGAGAGGTTCGGATCGTGTTCCAGCGCCCGCCAGTCGAAGGGATGCGAGTAGGTGTGCGAACCCATTTCCACCCAGGGCAGCCGGTAGATGGCCCGGGCGAGGGAGCGCAGGCGGGCGACCTCGGAGGGATGCAGGCCGTTCGTGGTGAATTCCGAGGCGATCACGGAGACGGTGACCGGAAGCGGGAAGCGATTGAGCACCGCATCGAGGATCACCTTGGCCGCAAGCTTATCACGGTACGAACCGATCCACGATCCGGACGCAAAGCCGTCGCCATCGACCAGGCCGAACAGGAGGCGTCGACCGCTCGCCGTGGTGGTGTCGTAGGTCGGAATGTCGGGCAGGCGTAGGGCCGCTTTGAAAAAATGAAACGGGTCCAAAATCCAGGCGGCCTGCTGTTCGCCGTTCTCGAGATCACCCTGGGGTAGGCTGCGCAAGACATAGGGATCGAGCGCATAGCCGCCCCAGGGCGTGAGCGCGGCGCCGGTTTCGTGGCGGCCGGCCACGGAGACGGTGAGCAGCGGCGTGCCGTCTCGGAGGCGCAACGGCGTGAAGTCCGGGCCACTGGCGATCAACGGACTTTCAAAGCTGAAATAGCCGCTTTGCTGATAACTGACCTGTGCCGCATGCAGGCCGGGCGACACCGGCTCCCCGGGACGAAGACCGAGCGCGGCCAGGTGGCTGACATCCAGCGGGAAGC
>VFSW01013814.1_pt1 | contig 11203 bp, 13 predicted proteins | sample 5358111 | NCBI WGS metagenome assembly VFSW01 (sample SAMN11554181, study PRJNA540505) | mine drainage metagenome | isolation source: sediment from site ElyBrook_90M | place: USA: Ely Copper Mine, Vershire, VT | collected 2017
AGGAAGGACGAGGCCTTGCCCATATAGGTGCCCCACAGCGGCAGAACGTGTTTGTGGTCCCAAGCGACGGCGACGCGGATCAGATTGCGATTGCCGATGATGCTATTGGTTGGATCGAAGTCGATCCAGCCGGCGCCCGGCAGATAGACCTGCATCCAGGCGTGCGTTGCGCCGCCTCCCGTCACGCTCGGAGCATTCATGCCGGGAACAAAGATGTATCCGCTGACGAAGCGAGCGGCCAACCCGAGGGAACGCGCCGCCTCCATCATCAGCACCGCGAAGTCCCGGCAACTGCCGCGGCGAGTCCGCAGAGTCTCCGTTGGGTTCTGTACGCCCTTCTCGGTGCGCCTTTTGTAAACGAAATCCTCTTTAATGGCGAGATTCATGGACCTGAGCAAGCTCATGGTGCCGGTGGTCCCGGAAGGATGTAGGAACCGTGCCACCCAATGCTTCACGTCCTCGCTCGGATAATGCTGCACCAACGCTCGACTCAGGTTGGGAAGCTCTTCTTCGGAGTAGCTGAACGGAAAATGCTCCGCAAACTCCTCCAGCGGGTAATCGGGCAGCGCCGTTTCGAAGTGCTCCAGCCTGACAACGCTTTCAAAACGCAGCTCGGAAGTGGCGCCATGAAATGCAGCGACACCGACAGAGTTATCGAACACATCGTGGAGATAACGCAGATGAGCGGGCTGAGGCGTGATTTCAACCCGCGCCTTGAGAAGGCGCAGATCGTGGCTTTCCCTGGGCCGGAACATCATGCGATGCTCGCCCAACCTTACCGGTTCCGAGTAACGATACGTCGTGGTATGCCGTACGGTGAGGAGGCGCATCTCTTAGGATAGGCCCCGCCGGTAGGATCGGCCCCGCCGGACTCCCTGGTCTAGCCCGAGCAGGGGCTCTGGCCGCGGGCGAGGGCGCCCACCCCACGCGTCATTGTCAACTCTTGCGCGAGACATAATACTAGCGAGTCTGTGACATGCTTTCCGCAATTTCGTCCGTCCAAACTTGAAAGCTTTCCAGAATATTCGGACCGAACGTGGTCGCAATGGCGACGTCGGCCGCGTCGCGGCCTCGCGCGATGAGCACTCGTCCAATCCTGGGCACGTTGTTGCGCGCATCGAAAGTTTGCCAGCCGTTATCGAGATAAACTTCAAACCAGGCCGCAAAATCCATTACGCCGTACGGAGGTGGCGTACCCATGTCGCCCAGGTATCCGGTACAGTATCTGGCCGGAATGTTCATGCAGCGGCAGAATGCGATGGCCAGGTGCGCATAGTCGCGGCAAACGCCCGTGCCCTCATTGAACGCCTCCCAGGCTGTCCGCGTGGGGCGCGCATTCTGATAATTGAAAACGATATGGTTGTGAACAAAATCGCAGATGGCCTGGACGCGGGACCATCCGGGAGCCGTTTGGCCGAATCGGGCCCAGGCGGCGTTCGACAGCAGATCGGTCTCGCAATACCGGCTGCCCAATAGAAAGACCAGAGTTTCTTCCGGTAGCTCCTGCAAGGGAAGCTGCCGGGCGAGGGGCGTCTGAAGGTCGGGTTTCGCCGAGTCTCTGATCAGGCCCATGCTTTTCAACCGAATCCTCCCGATCGGGGCGACGATGCGGCTGCACCAGTTTCCGAAGCCGTCGCGATAGGCCGTGACCGGTGTTACCGGATCGGTGGTCAGTTGATCGGGCTTGACGATGTCGGGGGCGCGCGAATAATGGATGTTGACCATGAGGATCATCGGCGTCTGTTCTGAACAATGAAAGACCAATTCATAGCCAACCTGAATCAGCATGCGAGTTCCCTTCCGTGAAACGTCCTTAAGTCTCAGCCATGCATCGGACGGATGGATGCAGATCGGTGGCGGCGCGCAACGTGGTCTTGCCGCTCTTATTGAGTAACACTTCTCAGCCGTTGGTGCACGGTCTCCGAAGGGAACTACTTGGAGACAATGGCTTCCAGGAGGCCATCCACCGATACCAGGGGGCTTGTTTGGATGGAGCGCGGCTCATCGGGATAAGCGATCGCACCTGCGTACTCCGGGGCCGGAGCGAAGTCGTACAAAGTCCAGCGGCGCGCTGCGGCATTGCTTCCGCCGAGCGACACCATCCGCGCCGCGGCCCCGGGAGCAAGGGTGACGCGAAAGCTGTCCAGTGGTATGGAGAGGCCGCCGCCCACCGCCTTGATGAAGGCTTCCTTGCGAGTCCAGCAGTTGAAGAAGCCCGAGGTCGTTTCGGCTGGGGAAAGCTCCAGCAGTTCGGCCGCCTCTTCGGGCGAGAAGAACCTGCGAGCGATCTTTTCGAAGTCGGGGAGCGCGCGATAGCGCTCGACATCGACGCCGATCTCACAGCCGTTGGTGAAGGCATACGCGGCCAGATCGCCGGAATTGGATGCGTTGAATTGCAGCGACGACGAGGCATTTTTGTGCGCGGGCGCGAGGGCCGGCTTGCCCTGGGGTCCATATACGAATTGGACCGCGGCGGCTTCGACGCCCAGGTAAGTCGCCAGCAGGAACCTTAATGCGGCGCGTCCCAGAACAAATGCGCGGCGATGGCGGTCGAAATGAAACCGTTCGGCGCGCGAGGTTTCCTCTTTAGACAATGCCGCAAGCGAACGCGCAAAATTCTCTTCCGAGGCCTCCAGCCGCACGATCCACAGACCCACTTCGCGGCTGTCGGGTCCCTCCATACATCCAAAGGTACAATAAGTGGTGGCCACACTTACCTTTGAACAGGCCCGCCAGTGTGTCCTGCAGAAGTTGTGCGCGGCCCAAATCCAACCACAAGTTGAGATCGTCGGCCTTTCCGACGCGGCTGGCCGGGTGCTCGCCGAGCCAGTAGCCGCGGACCGCGACTACCCGACGCTGGCGCGCTCGGTGCGGGATGGGTTCGCCGTTCGGGCCGCCGATCTGCCGGGGGACTTGTTCGTGATCGGCGAAGTTCGCGCCGGTGAATCCTTTGCCGGAGAGATTCAGCCGGGCCAAGCGCTGGAAATCATGACCGGCGCTCCCCTGCCGCGCGGCGCCGATTCGGTCGTGATGGTGGAGCATTGCACGGTAGCCGGCGATCGAGTGACCATACCGAGGACCCTGGCTCCGGGCGAGAACGTGAGCCCCCAGGCATCGCAGGCGCGGGCGAACGAAGTGCTGCTCGAAGCGGGACATCGCTTAGGCTTCGCCGAAATCGCGCTACTCGCCATGGTCGGCTGGAAGACGGTTCCCGTGTTTGCCCGGCCACGAATAGCGATCCTGGCCACCGGCGACGAGATCGTCGAGGTAAATGAAACTCCTCTGGACTACCAGATCCGCAACTCCAACGTGGAGTCTCTCGCGGTGCAGGTAAAGCGCGCCGGAGGCTGCCCCAACATTCTGCCGATTGCGCGCGACTTGTATCAGGCCACTCGCGAGCTGACCGAGCACGGGCTGCGTTTCGACATGCTGCTGCTTTCCGGCGGCGTCTCGGCCGGTAAATACGACATCGTGGAGCGAGTATTGGCCGACTTGGGCGCCGAGTTTTACTTCGATCGGGTCCTCATCATGCCGGGACAGCCGCTGGTGTTTGGCAAGGCGCGCGATAAGTTCTTCTTCGGCCTTCCCGGCAATCCGGCGTCCACCATGGTGACTTTCGAAATCTTTGGCCGTTCAGCCGTCGAACTCCTGGGAGGCCAAAAAGAAGCGTGCCTCCCGCTGGTTTGGAGTAAGTTGGCGCAGGATTTTCGCCAGAAAACCGGGCTGACGCGCTTCCTGCCCGCGGTTGTGAGCGCGGATGGCGCTCGAGTGACTCCCATGGCCTGGCAGGGTTCCGGCGATGTGCCGTCGCTCACGCGCGCCAACGCCTTTCTGGTAACCGAGCCCGACCGCGAAACTTGGACGGCGGGGGATTGGATTCGGGTGCTGCTGAAATAGCCGCCGTACATCAATATGCCGATCAAACGGAAGCTCAGCCACTACGATGACGCGGGCGTGGCCAGGATGGTGGATGTCTCCGCCAAGTCGCCCACCAAGCGCACCGCGCGCGCGCACGCCTTCGTGAAGATGCAGCCGTCGGTGATCGCGCAATTGCCCAGCAATCCTAAGGGCAACCCGCTCGAAATCGCGCGTGTGGCGGGTATTTCGGCCGCCAAGAGGACATCGGACCTGATTCCCCTTTGCCACCCGCTCATGCTTTCGCACGTGGACGTGGAAGTAACGCTCGAAAGCGGCGGCGTGCGGATTGTATCCAGCGTCGCGACCATGGCGGCAACCGGCGTTGAGATGGAGGCGCTGACGGCGGCCTCGGTAGCGGCGCTGACGGTTTACGACATGACCAAGGCGCTCGACAAAGGCATCGAGATCCAAGATCTGTACTTGCTGCAGAAAACCGGCGGCAAGAGTGGGGATTACCAGCGCCCATGATCACCGTGGCGGTGATTACAGTGAGCGACTCGGCCGTGGCTGGAACACGCCAGGATCTTTCCGGCCCCGCGGTTCGCGAACGCGCCGAGTCCTTCGGATGGACGGTGAGCGCGGTCGAGCTGGTGCCTGATGAATCCCTGCAGATCGCGGAAGTGGTGCGCCGTCTGGCCAATTCGGGCGAGGTCTCCCTGGTCTTGACCACGGGCGGGACCGGCGTGGCGCCGCGAGACGTCACACCCGAGGCAACCAGAGGCGTTATCGAGCGGGAAATTCCCGGGCTCGGTGAATTAATGCGTTCCGAAGGGAGCAAGTTCACGCCCAAAGCGGTGTTGTCGCGAGGGTTGGCCGGAGTGCGGGGACGGACGCTCATCGTGAATCTGCCCGGGTCGCCTAAGGGTGCGGTCCAATCTCTGGATGCAATCGCGAAACTGGTTCCTCACGTGCTGGATCTTTTGGAGGGGAGGACTGGTCATCCTGAGAATTAATTCTCAGAACGATGTGCCACACTAAAGTTATGCGCCTCGCGCTGATTTTCCTCATTTGCGCCGCTGGATTTTTCCAAGGTGGATTCGCTCAAGCGCCCGGGACCCTCGATCCGGCCAAGCAAGATTCACCAACGCCGGATTCCGCGAAGCAGGAACCTGGCGATCTGACCATTCGAACGAGCGTCAACATCGTGACCGCGCCCACCACGGTGCGCGACCGCGACGGCGAATTCGTGAACGGCCTCCAACTGCAGGATTTCGAGCTTTACGATAACAACAAACTGCAAAAGGTGAACGCCGACGTCCGGGACGAGCCGCTTTCGCTGGTGGTGGCGGTGCAGCGCAGTTCCAACCTCACTCTATTCCTGCCCAAAATTCAAAACATCGGAAGCATGCTGAACCAGTTGGTCGCCGGCCAGAATGGAGAAATTGCCGTGGTGGGTTTCGATCATCGGATTCAGGTGATGCAGGATTTCACCACCGAGGGCGCCAAGGTCTCTGAAGCGATGAAGAAGATGACACCGGGCAGTTCGAGCCATGCCGTGATCGACGCCGTGAATCAAAGCATCCGCATGCTGAAGAATCGGCCGCCCGACCGGCGGCGGGTGTTGCTGCTGATTGCGGAAAAACGCGACCGGGGCAGCGAACTCCGTTTGCGCGAAGCCCTCACCGACGCTCAATTTGCCAATGTTTCGATCTATTCTTTAGACATTTCGACCGTCGTGGCCGCCCTTACCGACCAGGGCATGCCGCCGCGGCCTCCTTCCGTTCCGCCCGAGGCGCAGCACTATCCGGGCGGCGGCGCCTCCACTCCAACCACCGTCGATCAGAATTACTACATGGGCAACTATGTCCCGGTCTTCGTCGACATTTTCAAAGCGGCGAAGAGTGTTTTCGTCGACGATACTCTGGACGTTTTCACGCGCTTCACGGGCGGCCGGGAATACTCCTTCGTCGGCGAGAAAAGCCTGGAGAAGGCAGTATCGGGGATCAGCGACGAATTACACAGCCAGTATCTGTTGAGCTATTCTCCCAACAATCAGACCGAAGGCGGATTTCACGAGATCAAGGTAATCGTCAATCGGCCTAAGCTGGAAGTTCGCACGCGGCCTGGCTATTGGGTCGCGGGACGGCCGGAGTAAGCGCAGAACGTTTGACATCCCGCGCGCCGCTTGGATTGGCTAGCGGGCGTTTGTGCATCTCCGGCAACTACCAACGCGAGAGGCGAACTAATCCCCATCTTCATAGCTTGCCCCGCATTAGGTGGTTTCTCCGCAGCACGGGCACGGAGCGAATCGACAACCATGCTTGCGAATCAGTCGCTTCTTAAATAGCGGCGGCGTTTCGAGCCTTCTCCATTTCGACCCATTGCTTGACAAGTGCGGGAAGGCGCTCAACCACCTCACGGCCGAACAACACTTCGTCCACGTAGCCCATGTGAAGCATGTCAAGAATGCGACACAAATACGATCGCCCACACTCCCACCACGTATAGTGGTCGTCAACCATTAGATAGTGGAGAACGTTGACACCTTCGTTGACCCGTAATTCCTCCAGCTCCATCCCGTCGAGAAGCGTCTCGTAGACTCCATCAGCAACGCGGCTACCGAATGTAGTGGTGTAGTAATACTCTTTGATTTCCCAGATGGCAATTGGATTAACGGCCTTGGGAAAAGCTCCGTCTACACGGCGGGCGAGAGTTCGCAACGGTGCACCATCGAACGTCACGGTCGTCAACGCCCTCGGGTCATAGTCGCAAGCTATTCCCTCAATGTTCGCGCAGATGAGCATGTTGATAAGAGCTGTGAGGTAGGCTGGAGCCTTCTTGTCGCCCTTCTGCTTGTTCATCGGGATTAGTCCGGAGTAATTGAGCCGTTCTTTCATCTCAGTGAAAAGTTCACGCGCCCGATCAACTGTCATCAACCTTGGTTCAACGAAATTGTTCAGCACATCGGCGCGATACGCATAGTATGCACCGAGCGTTCGGCAGAGTTGAGTAGGTTCGCCGTCGATTCCATGCAAGCGAGCGGCGTCAAGGCCGAGGCCCGTCAGGGCCGCAGTCATCTCCTCCACTGAGGGTATTTTGATCTGGCGCTGACCGCGAACGGTATAGCCGACAGCCTGACTGATGGACCGAATGTATGCCCAGAATTGTTTCGGTTGGTTTAGGAACAGGGGATTGGCGATCATCGCAGAGCCCGCTCAAGCCTTGTGATGAACTCGGGCAGCGGCACTCCAATGGCCTGACAGACTTGACGCAGTTCCAGGACATCCAACCGGCGTTCGCCCGACTCATACTTGCTAACGAAGGATTGAGGTTGCTTCAGGCGCTGGGCAACATCAGTTTGCGTCAAACCCGCTTCGATTCGGACAAGCCGCAAGAGTGACAGAAGCTGCTCTTGTGGTGCTATCGATTGGGATTTGGCCATGAACCATCAGCGTATCCACTCTGAAAGAATATGCCAAAATCGGATAGTCTTGCGGTATAATCGCGGTCAGGGATGCCGATAAGACAAGCAGTGCCTATGATGCAACTTGCGATGTTCGATACACAGCGTCCCGTAAGGATCGAACCGTTTCAAACTGGCCTGCTGAAGTGGATTGGCAATAAGCAACGGTTTGCTCACGAAATTGCCTCATACTTTCCTGCCAACTTCGGAACCTATTATGAACCATTCATTGGGAGCGGAGCCGTCATGGCTACCCTAGCCCCCCATCGGGCAGTCGGTTCCGATTGCTTTGCCCCGCTGGTGGAAATCTGGAAAACCTTGAAGACATCGCCAGATACGCTAAAGCGCTGGTATACCGAGCGCTGGGAGCAAATTGGGCCAGGTGAGAAGTTGGACGTTTACGAACGCGTCAAGAAGTCTTACAACTCAAAGCCAAACGGCGCTGACCTTCTTTTCCTCTGTCGCGCCTGTTACGGCGGCGTTGTGCGATTTCGCAAAGCCGATGGCTACATGTCTACGCCGGTGGGCATTCACCACCCAATTAGTCCAGATTCTTTTTCTCGGCGGGTTGATGAATGGCACCGCCGCACCCGAGGGGCAACATTTCACCACATGGGGTATGAGGAAGCCATCGGCCGGGCTACGCCCGGTGATCTGATATATTGCGATCCACCCTACACGCACAGCCAAGCCATTCTTTACGGGGCGCAGTCGTTCAGTTTGGAAAACCTGTTCAAGGTCATCGGGCGGTGTAAGGAACGTGGCGTTTACGTCGCCCTCAGCATAGACGGCACGAAGCGTTCCGGCGAATTTGTTTGCGATCTTCCTATACCCGATGGATTATTTGAGCGGGAGATCTTCATCAGCATCGGTCGCTCGATGCTGAAGCGATTCCAGATGGACGGCCAGACCCTCGAGGGCGAAATCGTCGCAGATCGTCTGCTTCTCACATATTAGGGCGAAGGCGATCTAAACTGATCACATGGCCACGAAGTCTAAGCGAAGCAAAGCGCCCCTCGATTCAAAGCAAATTGAGCAGTCTGCGTGTCTCATTCCGCAAAGGTGAAACGCTCCGCGCGACGGCACAAAAGGTCAATTGTAGTCCGGGAACTGTGTACGCATGGTTTCGGCGCTTCAAGCAGGGCGAGATGGCCTAAGCGGCCCACCGATTTAGCTGCCCCACGTCAGGGCGTTAACTTCGCTTGGCATGACTCAATCGTAGTAGCCGAATTTGTAAGGCGCTATGGAAACAGAGTACGGGTTGGTTGTAGTACGAACTATTCGCGAAAGCTAAGGGCCGCGAAACTAACCACGCTCTGATCGTCGATGTTCCATTGCTGGTAGCGCCTCAAGGTCCCCCGAGCTTGTGGAACCGCCTTCAGGAACGTATACATGGGCGCTGAACCGCACCATTTCAGGTCGTCCTGATTTTCCTGCACCAGCTCCAGAACCCCTGAGCATCGGACTCAGTGAGCCGCTCGATCCGCAACTTGTCGCGTTCGGCAACCGCGGCCATTTCGCCTTCCTCGGCGCGCGCAATCATCTGGTCGCCGTAACGGCGGCCCATGTGGGCCATATCCACGCCCAGGACCCAGAACAATTTGTTCCCTTCCCTGGCCGAAATGTTGCCGAGGCCATCGAAGAAACGCTGCACGTTCTCGTTGCTTTCCGGCTTGCCGCCTTGATGAATGCTTCGCAGGAAGGACCCGCACAGAATGGGAAGGATGCGAATGTGGGGGCCGTAAAGATATTGCAGGAACAGCACCTGAAATTCGATGGAGTGCTCAATCGCGTGGCAGTAATCCTCCATGCGAATCGATTCCGGAGCGGCTTGCGCGAGTTCGTCTACCAGGCGGACGTCGGTGACGGTTTCACCGAACGGCGTCACGAAAGGTTTCCGCGTCAGGCCGAAGCGGTCCGGTTCGCCGTAATGCGAGGTGCCGAGCACGACGAAGGTGCGGTCCTGGTACGAAGGAAGCATTGCCGAATAAGCGTCGCGGTAGGATTCCCAGCCGCCAAAGGGGCTGACGTGCGGGGCGGCGATGCCAATGAGCGAATCCGCGGGACCGGGGGGCTGAGCGCCTTGCATGAATTCAGAAAGGCTTTTGCGAGTCTCATCGGCGTTGTCCGGATAAGCCGAACCGGCGTGCGCGGCATCGCGCTTGGGCGCGGCGATGAATTCGTTCACGCGCGAGAGACGCTGCACTTCGAAGGCCTCGTCTTCGAGGAACCCGGCTTGGCTGAGGGTGTCGAAAAGATGCTTTTCGAGCTCGCCGATCTGGATCTCGCCGGTGATCCGAACCAGGTTGGCGCGAAGATCCAGACTGGTCTGCTCACCGTCGAAGCAAGCCAGGCACTCCACCAATTGAGGCGGAATGAGCAGCATGGCGTCGGAGAATTTCAAAGGATCGCGAATCAGAAGGCCGGGATGCTCGGGATCGGAAGATGGAATGAAATCGAGTCCCAACCGGAGACGGGGGAGTGGATCTGGCACATCACCACTATCGCATGGGCATCCAGCGGCAAAGGAGCGATCAGGCGAATGGATTTCGAACCGTCAGCGTGCCGTAGCGCTGTCCAGCGGCAAGGTCCTCGCTCCAGAGCACGTCGCAGCCTAGCTCGAAGGCGCTATCGATAATGAGCGCGTCCCACCAACTTACCTTGTGCCGGCGCTGAAGCCTGCAGGCACGCAACACATCATCGTGTCCGGGGCGATGAATCGTCCAGCGCCCCAAGTCGGCGATGGCTTCCTCGGCCTCTTCGCTCTTCATACCCAACTTCTTCGTCGCTGAGATGTAAAACTCCGAAAGGACCTGGATGCTGATTGCTCCGGCTTGTTCCTCAAAAAGGCGTGTTACCAGATCCACAGTCTGGTGGTGTTTTGAGGCTCGCGACGCATGAGCACAGATGGAAAACGCTGGCATCGACAAACTTAGCGCTCATGCAATTCGTCCCGGGTCCACTGGATCTTGCCTTGAGTCCCTCGATCGGGCGCGTTGCGTATCCTCTCCAGAAATCGCCGCTTGGCCTTCTGCGTTTTAGATTCTTGCGCGATCGTTTTGGCGATGGCCGTGACGGCAAAGCCCAAGACCCGAAAGCACCGAAGCACTTTCGTCAGCAAGCTTAAGGTGACGTTGGTTTGTTCCTTCACATAATCCAGTGTGGCACGTGGCTACGTGCGTTACTCCACCACCGGCAACCACACCGCGCTGGCGTGATCGGCCGAGCGAAAAACGGTCTGGGTCGCTTTCACATAATCCTCCGGCTTGGCGAAGAAAATATTCGGCACGAAGGTCTGCGGGTTGCGGTCGTACAGCGGAAACCAACTGGACTGGATCTGCACCATAATTCGATGCCCCGGGAGGAACACATGGTTCGTGGTCGGCAGGGCAAAGCGATATTGCTGCGGCTGGCCGGCAGGAATGGCCGACGGATGCTCGAAGCTCTCGCGGTAACGGCCCCTAAAAATATCCATGGAAACCGCCAGCTCATATCCACCCAACTCCGGCTGGCTGGGAACTTCGTCGGGGTAGACGTCGATCAGCTTCACCACCCAATCCGCGTCAGTACCCGAAGTTGAGGCAACAAGATTAGCAATCGGCGCGCCGCTGATTCGCACTGGCGCGGTGAGCACCGGCCCTTCGTAGGTCAGCACATCGGGCCGGTCGGCCACCGCGCGCTGATCGGTCACCAACCACGTCTTCCAACGGTCTGAATCGGCAAAGTGGACCGGGCGCGGGAGATAGGAAACCGGCTTCGCTGGATCGGAGACGTAGGAATCCGCGGCGCCTGGGTCGGCCGGCTTGTCGAATCCCAAGCCGAAGTTCGCCTCCAGCTAAAGCGGCTTCAGCGGAGCGCCGCAGCCTTTTTCGCAGGCCCGCG
>VFSW01013815.1_pt1 | contig 11202 bp, 10 predicted proteins | sample 5358111 | NCBI WGS metagenome assembly VFSW01 (sample SAMN11554181, study PRJNA540505) | mine drainage metagenome | isolation source: sediment from site ElyBrook_90M | place: USA: Ely Copper Mine, Vershire, VT | collected 2017
TACCAGAGCAGGGGGCGCGCGGGGGGCGGCCGGTTTCCCGTCCAGTCGGCGATATCGAGAAAGGGGTAAGGCAGGCCCAGCAGGCGGGCGCGGGCACGCATCAGGGCGGCATCGGCCGCGACGACCAGGGGGGCATCCGGGAACTGATGGGCCAGGTGCAGGCAGAGGTCCGGCCCGATCCCCGCCGGTTCTCCTGCGGAGATTCCGATGGGAAGGGGATCAGTGGTCATCGAGGCGAATGTCTACAAAGGCCTGGTCGCGCAGTTGGCGGACCCATTCCTCGTAGGCTTCATCGGCCTTGCGGGCACGCAGTCCCTGGCGCGCGGCCATTTTCTTGCCGTCTTCCGAATCGCTGGCCTGACGGACCTCGATCAACTGCACGAGGTGCCAGCCCATGGGGGTCTCGAAAGGCTGGCTGACTTCTCCGGGCTTGAGAGTCTTGATGACCTTTTCAAACTGCGGCAGGGTGGACCCTTCCGAAATCCAGCCGAGGTCTCCTCCGCGATTGCGACTCTCGTCTTCCGAATTGAGGGTCGCCAGTTTGGCAAAATCTTCGCCGCCCTGGATGCGTCCGGAGAGCCCCACGATCTTGGCCATGGCATCCTTGGGGTTGGTCTCCGGGGTGATTCTGACCAGAATCTGGCGGACGTGGTACTGATTGACGTTGGCAATGGCATTGGGCGTTCGGCGGTTGATCACCTGAATGATGTGAAACCCGTTGGGGCTGCGCAGAATTTCGCTGTGTTCCCCAGGTTTCAACTTGCCGGCGGCTTCGACGAAGAGGGTTGGCAGACGGGTGCTGGGACGCCAGCCCAGGTCGCCCCCGGTCAAGGCGTCCGGGGATTCGGAATAGGCCGCTGCGGCCTGGGAGAAGGGCATCCCGTTATCCAACTGGTTCAGGGCCTCCTGGATTTTTTTCTGTCGTTCCTTGATGACGGCGGGCGGGGCATTTTCGGGGACGGTGACCAGAATATGCGCGAGATCATACTCGTCCGGGGTTGAATTCCCCTGTTTTTTTTCCTTTTCCAGTTCGGCGTTGACCTCATTGTCGGACACGAAGATGCGGTTTTCCACTTCCCGCTCGCGAACCTGGGAAAGAATGATCTCGTTACGAATTTCTTCGCGGAATTTGGTCCAGGTCAAGCCTTCCTTTTCCACCTCTTCCTTGAAGCCGGAAAGGGTCAGTTTGTTCTGTTCGGCCAGACGGGCCATGGCCTGATCCAGTTGGGTATCGTCCACCTTGATGCCCGCATCGTGCGCATACTGGAGCTGGACTTCATCCATGATCATTTTTTCCAGGATCTGGTGGACCAGAATGGCTTGATCGGGCAGTTGGACTCCCTGGCGGCGCAACTGGGCGGTGATCATGGCCGTGCGTTCATCCAGTTCCGACTGGGTGATGATGTGGGTATTGACGACGGCCACGATCCGGTCCACCACCGGACGGTGGGTTTCCTCATCTGTCGGGGTGTCGGGAGCGTCCGCTTTGTCCGCGGGGACGGCGGCCTGGGGCGCCGGTGCGGTGGATCCCGCCGCAGGGGCCGTCGCGGGGGGCTCTGCAAGGACGAGGCGGCAGGAGAGCAACAACATCAATAGGGCACAAAGGCGATACATCATTGGGGGGATATCTCGTTGGTTTTGGTGTAGCCAGGAATATTGTAGCGCAGGGTATCCAAAGGATTGGGACCGAGCCCAAGGGGGCCCAACTCGAGTTGGACATAAAAAGCGGTATCCGTCTGAATGGGGCTGACGGGAAAGCGCGAGGAAATCACCCGCAAGGCCCAGCACCCGGCATTATACTCGACCCCCGTCAGGGCTTCCAGTACCTGATTGTCCAGAGTGGAATAGGCCAGGCGTCCGAGGAAAGACAGGCGACTGGTAATCGGCCACTGTCCCGAGATGTCCCATTGTTTGACCGAGGTCAGATCATTGATGGGAATCGGACCCGTGACGCCGGGAATAAAGGTGGTCGCCTGCCCCAGATAGTTGATGACCGTGGTGGGCATCCCCTGCAGGGGGGTGTCGATACGGTAGCCAAGGTTGAACACCTTGCCCGCCGCAGGCGTGTACGCAATGGTGGTGGCCATTTGTTGGGTGCGGTGTGACTGGGCTCCAAAGTTGAAGTAACTGTCAAAATTCCAGCGTTCCGTGATGGCCGCCGTGAACGCGGCGATGATGTCCGAAGCGCTGGAGACGGGCGGAAGTTCCCCAGGGAGCAGAACCTGGTTCGGGGTGAAATAGAAACGTTCGCCCAGCAGGGCGCGCACCATTTCTCCGCCGGTGGTCGGATTGAGCAGACGGCTCGTCACGGCGGCGGTGAGCTGGTTGGCATTGTTGATCCGGTCGATGCCGTCGAACTGGTTTTCCGTAAAGATGGTGGACGCATTGAAGTCGGACAGCCCGGTGTCGAAAATGGGGAGATTGTTCTGGTTCCGGTAGGGAATGTACACGTAATACAGCCGAGGTTCCAGGGTCTGCTGATAATCTTTCCCGCCCAGACTGAAGTTGCGATCCAGAAAAAGTCCGGTATCCAGGCTGGTGATGGGCAAGGTCCGGTTGTATACGCTTTGGGGAGAAGTATTGAACTGCCCCAGGTTGTACTGGGTGAAGTCCATGCCGGTCTTGAACGTCACGAAGCCCTCATTGTTGCGCCAGGGAACCGTGATGGTGGGGTAGACGTGCAGGCGACTGCCGCTGACGATGGACTGATAGTTGCCGTTGTAGGTAATGCCGTTGGCCACGGCAGTTCCCGCCAGGGTATTCGGTCCGGGGCTGACAAAATTGGTGTACTGGGAGGACATGTCCAGATTCAGCCCGTGCCAGTCGTTCAGGAAGCCGTGGGCGGACAGTTGGGGGTCGATGCGGTATTGGGCCACCCCCCCCAGCAGAGGCTGGTAGTTGAGGGAACTGACGTCAAACTGCCAGTGCTGGATCCCGGAATAGCCCAGGTCCAGACTGCGCGGCAGATAGACCAGTCCCTGCGGACCGATCAGGGTGTTGAGGTCGTTCATGTAATTGGGATCCGAGGCGCTCTGGACATTGGCGTTGAAGGTCAGTCCCGGGGCCAGTACCTGATTATGGGTCCAGGAGGCAAACCAGCGGTCCGTGCCCAACTGACTGTCGTGGGGCAGATATTCGGCACTCAGGATGCCTGACATCGAGGGGTCGAGATAACGCACTTCGTTGCCCAACTGGAGCCCACGGGTGCTCATGAAGCGTGGGGTGACGGTATCGTCGATGTTGGGCGCCAGATTGAGATAATAGGGAACGGCAATATCCTGGCCCGTGGTGCTGGAGGAACCGATGATCGGCGACAGCAGGCCGGAACGTCGCTGGTTGTCGAGGGGAAACGTCAGATCCGGGGAATACAGGATGGGTTTTCCCTGGAAATTCAAGGTGCCATCATGGGCATCGCCTTCCTGCAAGGTATGGTCGAGGTCCAGTTTCGGGGTGCGAATGAACCAGTCGGGGGTGCTGGCCTTGCAGGTGCTGAAGGTCGCATTCAGCAGGGTCTCCTTGTCCCCGGCCGTCAGATCCATTTCCCTGGATATCCCCTGCATGAACCAGATCGGTGGGCGTTGGATGGGGCTGCCGGGCAAGGGGACGACGTAACTGGCGGGCGGTGGCGTCCAAAGCAGGGTGCTGGGATCGCGGTAGGAGAAATGAGGGCTGTCCATGACCCCGATCTGCCCCCCCAGTTGATAGAAGCCATGGGGGCTTTCCAGGAGAAGCGTGTTGTTCCGGATCATGCGGACGTTGCCCGTGGCTTCCACGGTATCCGTGGGTTGATCGTAGTGCAGATGGTCGGCTTCGATGACCACCCCCTGGCGCCGCAATTCGGCGTGTCCCTGGGCATCCATGAACTGGTCCTTCTGCCCGGAGAGTTTGTCCGCGCGGAGAAACGAGGCCGGATTTTGATCGCCCGGTGCGGGATTTGTGGCATTATCCTCCAGAATGGGGGCGGTCTTGAGTTTGATGACCGAAACCGGGGGTTCGGGTTCGCCGTTTTTTTGGGGGCCGGCACCCTGGTCCTTCGCCGGGCCTGAAGCGCTGGAAGGCTTTCTGTCATTGACCTCGGGGTCGGACGGAGACGGCGTGTTTCCCGCGTCGTCCAGCACCGGTGACGCCAGGCCTGTCAGAGGAAGCCAGAGCAGGGCCATGGCGAGTAACAGGGCAGGGATCATGCGGTAAGAGCGTGACGTGCAGACGAGGCGGACATCGAACAGGTTATCAGGTTGAAAATCTTTGTTAAAATCTCACAAAACGACCTAAATGGCAATCCTTGCCTTCATTTCCTGGAAAAATAATTGGTGCGACGACAAGCCCTTCATCAGTGGTTGACCCCGTATTACCCGGTGCCCTTCGAGGCTATCCAGCCCGCTTCCTCCGATGCCAGTTTTCGTCGGTATTTCCGGGTGATGACCCCGGAAGGCTCACGCATCCTCATGGATGCGCCCCCGGACAAGGAGGATTGCCGCCCCTTCGTGCGGGTTTCCCGTCTTTTTTCCGAGGCGGGGGTGCATGTGCCGCGCATTCTGGCCTGGGAAGAAAAACAGGGGTTCATGATGCTGGAAGATTTTGGCGAGACTTCCTACCTGAGCGCGTTGCAGGCCGGCGCGGGGCAAGGCCCCGGTGCCGACACCCTGTACGGCAACGCGCTGGGCGCCCTGGTGCAGATTCAGTCGGCCAGCCGGGACGGGGTCCTGCCCCCTTATGATCGTGCCCTGTTGCAGCGGGAAATCGATCTCTTTCCGGAATGGTACGTGCAGAAGCATCTGGGCGCTGTCTGGACGACGCAGGAACGCGTTGTCTTCGAGGCGGTGGTTCGGGGGTTGCTGGATGCCATCGAAGGCCAGGCGCGGGTTTGGGTGCATCGGGACTATCATACGCGCAACCTGATGGTGGCGAACCCCGATCCGGGGGTGCTGGATTTTCAGGATGCCGTGCAGGGCCCGGTGACCTATGACGCCGTTTCCCTGCTCAAGGACGCCTATATCGACTGGGAGGAGGCGCAGGTGCTGGACTGGCTGGTGCGCTATTGGGAACGGGCGCGGGCTGCCGGGATTCCGGTGGGGGAGGACTTTGGGGCTTTCTATCAGGATTTCGAGTGGATGGGCGTGCAACGGCACCTGAAGGTGTTGGGGATTTTTGCGCGCCTTGCCCAGCGCGATGGAAAAACCGGCTATCTGGCGGACATGCCGCGCGTGGAGAAGTATCTGGTGACGGCCTGCCGGCGTTACAAGGCGTTACAGCCCCTGGTGCCGATACTGGAACGGTTATGGCAGACACCGTCCCGAACCGGGTATACCTTCTGATGCCTCAGGCCATGATTCTGGCTGCCGGGCGGGGCGAGCGCCTGCGCCCATCGACGGACCGCTGCCCCAAACCCCTGTTGCCGGTGCGCGGAAAACCGTTGATCGAATGGCAGATCGAGGGGCTGGTTCGGGCGGGGTTCGATGAGATCGTGGTCAATGGGGCCTGGTTGGCCGAATCCCTGGAAGCCTTCCTGGCCCAGGGGCAGCGCTGGGGCATTCCGCTGCACTGGTCCCGGGAGGCCCAGGCCCTGGGTACGGCGGGCGGCGTGGTGCAGGCTCTCCCTTTTCTGACGGATCCGGTGTTTGCCGTGGTCAGTGCCGATATCCATACCACCTACGCGTATGAACTGCTCAGGGCCCGGTTGGAACGATGGCGGGATGCACCGGCGGCGGAGGGCGCAGATCAGTCCTTGCAGGCGCATCTGGTGCTGGTGGAAGATGAACGCTATCCCCGGGATTTTTCCCTGGATGGCGAGGGGCGGGTGACCCCGCCCGTCGGTCGGGCCGGGACCTATGGCAATATCGGTTTGTTCCGGCGTTCCTTCTTCACCGCCCTGAGGCACGGAGAAAATGCCGACCTGGGGGCCTTGCTGAGGAACGCGGTATCCCGGCGCCAGGTGAGCGGAGAATGGAGCGCTGCCCCCTGGATCAATGTGGGCACGCTGGCCGAGTGGCAACGCGCTGAAAAATTATTCGAAGGAGTTTGATCCATGTCCGTCCCCCTCACCTCCCTGTCCCTGTTGCGTGCCCGCCGCCGCCGTCTGGCCGATTCCCTGGGAGCGGGCATCGCCATCCTTCCCACCGCCCCCGAGCGGATACGGAATGCGGGGACCTGTCATCCTTACCGCTGGGACAGCCATTTCCATTATCTGACGGAATTTCCCGAACCCGAGGCCGTGTTGGTGCTGCAGGGCGGAAAAAAACCGCGCAGCCTGCTGTTTTGCCGTCCCCGGGACCCCGAGCAGGAGCGCTGGGAGGGACGTCGCTATGGTCCGGAACAGGCCTGCGCGCAGTTCGGGATGGATGCCGCCCATGCGCTGTCCGAACTGGACGACCTGTTGCCCACCCTGCTGGCGGGCTGCGAGACGGTGTACTCCGTGATGGGCCAGGACGAAGCCTGGGACCGGCGCATTCAGGGGTGGTTGCAGACCCTGCGGAATCAGGTGCGCAGTGGGGTGCGCGCGCCCCGGCAGTGGGTCGATCTGTCGGATCGCCTGGGAGAAATGCGTCTGGTCAAGGAAGCGCGGGAGTTGCAATTCATGCGCCGGGCCGCGGAGATATCGGCCCGTGCCCATTTGCGCGCCATGCAGGCGACCCGTCCGGGGCGCTACGAATACGCTGTGGAGGCCGAACTGTTGCATGAGTTTCGTGTCCACGGCGCCGCCGGTCCTGCTTACCCTTCCATCGTCGCGGGCGGCGAGAATGCCTGTATCCTGCATTATGTGGACAACTCGGCGCGTCTGCGCGACGGAGACCTGTTGCTGATCGATGCGGCGTGCGAATGGCAGGGGTACGCAGCGGACATTACGCGCACATTTCCGGTCAACGGGCGCTTCAGCGCGGCTCAACGGGACCTTTATGAAGTGGTGCTGGCGGCCCAGCAGGCCGCGCTGGGACAGATCAAGGCAGGAAAACGGGTATCGGCCTATCATGGGGCGGCCCTGAAAGTGTTGGTCCAGGGGCTGATCGACCTGGGGTTATGCCAGGGAAGCGTGGACAGTGTCCTGGAAAAGGAGGAGTACCGGCGGTTTTACATGCACCGCACGGGCCACTGGCTGGGGCGGGATGTGCATGATGTGGGGCGCTACGTGGACGAGCAGGGGAAACCCCGCCGACTGGTGCCCGGTATGGTTTTGACGGTGGAACCGGGCGTCTACGTGGGGGGGGAAGACGATATTCCGGTCGCTTTCCGCCATACGGGCATTCGTATCGAGGATGATGTGGTGGTGGGGGAAAAGGGGCATGAAGTGATTACGGATGCCGTTCCCCGCACGGTAGAGGAGATCGAGGCATGGATGGCGCAGACCCGGCGGCGGTGATCATTGTCGGAGGGGGGCCCGTAGGGGCGGCAACGGCGCTGGGGCTGGCCCGGCGCGGCGTACCGGTACGTCTGCTCGAGGCCCGTCCTTCCTTGCGTGCCGATGACCGGCGCACCCTGGCCCTGGCCCAGGGGAGTCGGCAATTGCTCGATGAACTGGGGGCCTGGCCCACGGCAGAGGTGACGGCCATCGATCAGATCCACATTTCCCAGCGCCATCGTTTCGGCCAGACCGTGCTGACGGCCCGGGAATCCGGAATGCCGGCACTGGGTTACATCCTGCGCTACAACACCCTGATGGCGTGTCTGGACGAACAGGTGCGCCGGACTGAGGGACTGTCGCTCGAAACCGGCGCTGAAGTCAGGGCGGTGTCCCCCGGCGGCAGGGAGGCCGAAGTGGTTTGGCAGGCACAGGGCCGGGAGTGGCGTGCCCGGACTCCCCTGGCGGTCCTGGCCGATGGGGGGCGGGCGCTGACGGCCCAGGTATTTGGTGCCGCACGGGAACAGCCCTATACCCAGGTGGCGCTGGTGGCCCAACTGGAAACGGATCGACCGGTCGGGTCCCTGGCCTATGAGCGGTTTACGCCGGAGGGCCCCATCGCACTGCTTCCCCTGGGGCAGCGGTATACCCTGGTGTGGACGGGAACCCAGGCACAGACCGAATTGCGCCTGGGTTGGCCCGAGGAAAAGTTTCTGAGTGAATTGCAGGCGGCTTTCGGGGGGCGGGCGGGCAATTTTCTGCAAGTCCATGGACGCAGTTGGTTTCCGCTCACCCTCAAGGTCCTGGACTGCGTGATTCGCCCGCATGGTGTGGCCATTGGCAATGCGGCCCAGACCATGCATCCGGTGGCGGGGCAGGGGCTCAACATGGGGTTGCGGGATGCCGACCAGTTGATTCGTCTGGTGGGGGAAGGCGGGCTGGATGTCCTGGGGAGTGCCGCCCAACTGGAACGGTTCGTGGCCCTGCGTCAGCGTGACCGGAACTGGGGAATCGGGTTCACCCATTCCCTGGTTCGCCTGTTTTCCAACGATTGGCCGATCCTGGCTCAGGGTCGGGGCCTCGGGTTGGCGGCCCTGAATGGATTGCCGGGGATGCGCCGGGCCTTGACCCGCGTCATGTCCTTCGGGTTTCAGGGGGGGATGAGAGGATGACCAGACGGACCCCCCCCCTGGACGTGATGATCGTTGGAGCCGGGATTACCGGATTGGCCCTGGGGTTGGTTTTGCACCAGAAGGGCGTGCGGGTGAAGGTGATCGACCGTCGACCCCTGCCCGAGTTTGCCGCGCCGGCGGGGTTCGACCAGCGGATTTATGCCATGAGTCTGGCCAGTGAAGCATTCCTGCGTCGCGCGGGAGGCTGGCAGGACATGGACCAGGCGCGCATCCAGCCCATTCTGGGGATGAAAGTGCGGGGCGATCGGGATGGTCGGCTCTCCCTGGCGCCCAACCGCGGGCAAACCGCTCCCATGGGCTGGATCGTGGAGGCGGGGGCCATGTTGAGTGCCTTGCATCGGCACCAGACAAAGGTGGCGCCCGAACTGCTTGAAACCGGGGTGACCGTCAGCGCCATTCACGAGCAGGACTCTGCCCTGGAGGTATGCCTGAGTCGTGGGCAATCCTGGCAAACCCGGCTTCTGGTGGCGGCCGACGGGATTCACTCGGATCTGCGCGAACGTTTCGGCATCCCCGCGCACTTCAGTCCCTACGGTCACAGGGCCATCGTGGCCAACTACCGGATCAGCGGACAACATGGCGGCGTGGCCCGACAATGGTTCGTGCCGGGAGAAGTCATTGCCCTGCTGCCCCTCGTCGGGCAACATGTTTCCCTGGTGTGGTCAGCCCAGGGCGATCATGCCCAGGCCTTGCTGGCGATGTCTCCCGTGCAGCGTGCCCAGGCCTTGCAGCAGCAGGTGGGGTATGAACTGGGTCTGCTGGAAGAAATTTCCGTGCCGGCCGATTTCGAATTGCGCCGCATGGATGTGGCGCGCTGGATTGCGCCCCGCTTTGCTTTGGTGGGTGATGCGGCCCATGGGGTACACCCCATGGCCGGACAGGGTCTGAACCTGGGTTTGCAGGATGCTGCCTGTCTGGCCGAGACGCTGATCGGGCGCGGGCCGGGGCCGGATTGTGGCGACCGCTCCCTCCTGCGTCGATATGAACGGGCCCGTCGGGAACCTGTGGCGGTGATGCAGGGTCTGACGGGAGGACTGGCCCATGTGTTTTCTGCTTCCCGGCAGCGCTGGGGGTGGGCCAGGAATTGGGGAATGAACCGGCTGGAACGGTGTTCCTGGTTAAAGGACGAGTTGGTGCGTTATGCCAATCGGTAGGCCATGAATCGAGGAGCTGAAATGAAAAGCGGGGTACGATGGAAGGACTGGCTCGGGCGTTTCTGGGCAGGGGTCTTGCTGGGTACGGTATGGTTCGGTGCGCAGGCAGACGAGGCGCTGGTACGTCAGCATCTGCAACAGAAATTACCCAAACTGGCGCCGCATGTGCTGCAGATTCATCCGGCCCACGCCCTGGGTCTGTACGAACTCTACACCGATGATCGACAGATTCTCTACGTGGATGAGGCAGTCACCACGCTCGTGGCGGGAGATCTGATCGAAGCCCATGACCTGCACAATATGACGGAAGCTCGCCTCAAGATTCTGGGGGCGGTCAAGCCGAACGAACTTCCGCTCAACCTGGCCATGAAACGGGTCAAAGGGAATGGAAAACGGGTGGTGGCGGTGTTCTCCGATCCGGATTGTCCCTTTTGCCGGAAACTGGAAAAGGAACTGAGCAGCATCACCGATGTGACCGTCTACACCTTCCTCTATCCCATTGCATCGCTGCACCCCGATGCCCCGGAACGGTCGCATTGGATCGCCTGTGCCAAAGATCCGGAAAAAGCCTGGGAAGACTATCAGCTCAGAAATATCGAACCCGTCCATCACGAGTGCCAGGATCAACTCGAGGAGGTTCAGAATCTGGGGGAAAAGTACCGGATCAGCGGAACGCCCACCCTGGTGTTCGCGGATGGCGAGGTGGTTCCGGGCGCCCTGCCTCGGGCAGAACTGGAGAAGGCGCTGGGTCCCCACTGAGTCAGGGGAAAAGGGGTGAGAGGGGGGCAAGATGCTCATGCCCCCCGGCGGATTACATCTGGTGGCTGGCAGTCACCGTGGACGCAGGACGGGCACAGGCCCGGGTGCCCTGTTGTTCACACTTCGTTTTTGGCAGAGTCTGTTCGTTGAGTGCGCTGGACGCCAAGCCAGGCGGAAGGGCGGGACGCGGTTTGGCAATCCCGAACTGTTGCTGGGGGTTTCCTCCCATGGGGGTCCATAGGGGGTCGGGCAACTTGGCCGATGCAGACCAGGCGGTCAGGCAGAGTGTGGCGAATAACAGAGTGTTTTTCATGGGAAACTCCTAAGGTAAAGTCACTAAGAAAAGCGGTGAGGTTCAGGAACGAATTCTGTCTGGATGTGGGATCCCCGGTCTTGGGGATACATCGATGGATTCGTGCCTCCCGTCTCGTGCGATCCGGATCATCGATGAACGACAGTGACACCGTGGTATTGAGGACTGGACGGCATTTAACCACAGTGTCCTTAAGGAAATGTTAAACCGCTGGCGCATGGGGACCCGCAAGGACCGCGGTAGTCTGGCCGAGGCTGCCCAGGAAGCCAGGTAGAACGTGGCGAATGACAATATCGAGTAATTCATGAGGACCTCCCAAGGTAACGTTGCTCAAGGAACAGTGATCGTCAGGAACGAATCCGACCTGGAAGAATGATCTGTTTTCACTGGACTATGAAGCAGGATTCATGCCACTCTGCTTCGACCCTTGCCTGGCTTGAAGAGTTCATG
>VFSW01013816.1_pt1 | contig 11202 bp, 8 predicted proteins | sample 5358111 | NCBI WGS metagenome assembly VFSW01 (sample SAMN11554181, study PRJNA540505) | mine drainage metagenome | isolation source: sediment from site ElyBrook_90M | place: USA: Ely Copper Mine, Vershire, VT | collected 2017
CGTCGATCAGCCGAGAAATCTCGCGAAGAGCCTGACCGTCGAATAGCGGAGGCGTTGGGGAATGACATTAAAGTCGTGTTTACGACAAATAGTCTTTCCGCGGGCCAAATTGACAAATAGTCTTGTCGCGCGGAGCCAAATTGGCCAAGTGGACGCTTGAACGGTGCCGATGAGCCACCTCGAATGAGCCCGACCGGGTCACCGGCTTCCCCTCCTAGCTCTCCAGGCCGCGAAATGCCTGGAATTCAGGAATATTCAGCCAAAAAAGACAAATAGTCTTTCCGCAAATCGCGATTAGACAAAATAGTTTTGTTAGGTGATGACGTCGACGCGAAGCAACAGCAGCGGGCACGCGCGTTCCGGAGGTGGCCTCCCGACTGTCTGGCATTGCCTGTCTGATGCCTAAGTGTTCCCTTCAAGCCTGTCAATCGTTCCTGGCAAAAGGGGTCCTTAGCGCAGTCGGTACTCAGACCCCTAATTCTGCCCGTGCGGTCGCCATGAACTCTTCCATAAGCTCCGCCAGAATGGGACTCGGGCGAACCTGATTGAGGTAGGGCGAGGTCGCAATGAAGTTGTGCACCGAGCTCACGCGTTCGGGGTCCGCGATCGAGTAGGCGCGCAGGAATTCTTCCAGGCTCAGGCTCTCTACGCCCGAGATCAGATGCTCGAGATCAGCCACGGTCAATATAATGAGCGGGTGCACGAAGAATCCGCTCGGCTCCGTGCCCAGCAAGGCGCGAAACTCCTTTTCGAGGAAACGCCCCACGCCCGGGGCCGCCATCCGTACGTCGAATACCAGGAGTACCGGATAGGTGGAAGTGACCCGAGCGTACTCCCGATGCGACCCTGTCCACTCTCGGCGCATCAGTGCCCCGACACTGCGGGCGAGCTGCGCCACTCCCTTGCCTCGCTCATCACTGTCTGCCACATAGCCGTACTTCTTGCGTACCTCATTGAGAAACGTCTCCGGATCCTGGGCGAGAACAGTCTCTTCCCTGATCCAATTCGCTTTTATCTCGAATAGCACTGCGGTGATCACGTCGTTGAGGATGGCGTCCACTTCAAACTCGTCGCCGTCAGCGTTCGCTCCCTTGACGTTGCATCGTAGGCGCTGGTGCAACAGGCCACTGCCGCTCGGAAATCGCCGACGGAGGAGGTCCGTGGCGTAATCCTCGAACGCGCGGCCAAACGCCGCGAACGCCGTCTGCATTGAGATACCCGCAGAGCTCACATGGAACAGCGGCGCGGTCGTGAGATTGTCCAGGTAGAACGTGGGGTCAAAAATGATCGAGCGATTGCGGGCGAAACGGAATATGGGCCGCTCTCGAAGCGAGCGAGATCCGCTGCCGTTGGGCGCGGCTTCAAGGCTCTGCGCCCATTCTTCGGGAGTCTGGGAATGCAGTTGCAGGAATCTCCGGAAGGTCTCCCGAAACGGCGTCTCGCCTTGCACATACTCGGTAGCGAAGATACGGTCGTGTTCCGGATGGTCGGAGAAGGTCCGCTGTAGAATTGCAAACGCGCAAACAAAATACTGTCGCAAGTTCAGACCAGTTGACTGCTCGAAGAGGTCTGCGAACTTCGGCAGGTGTGCAGGCATATAACGCGAGAACAACGACCATCCCCGACTGACAGCAAAGCCAGGCTGAGCGGCTTGGTTGCCTTCCTCCACGTTCTTGCGAAAAGCCCCGAGGAGTTGCAGCATCTGCTTGTCCGAGTCAAGGCTGGGCCGGATCCCTTCGGAGCCGAACAGCCGGCGCTCCCACAGCTGGCTTGCGATCAAGGCCGCACACAGGAAAGCCGAGCGTGCTGTCGGGTCCTTTAACGTTTCACCATCGCCCGGCAGGTTCGGACAGAATCTCACTACCCAGCGGGCCAGCTCCAACAGTTGCCCCCGAAAGAACACCATAACTCGCCCGGGCCCACCGTGTCTTTTCGCGTAATCCGCTAGTGCGCGCAGCCGCTCCGGCGGACACTCCAGCATGCTGACCGCCTGATTCTGACGTTGGTGAACCGAGCGGTCGGGGCCAAAGCCCGACACGATGGCGTTGAGCCGCGCACAAGTAAAAAGTGCGTCATCGCGGCTGAGACGCGAAAGCGCGGAACGCATACCCGCTTCGTCCGCCGTCGCGGCGGGGAACATTGCATCGACGGTGACGAAAACGGCAATATCCGATTCATTCATCGGTCAACATCTCCTTGGCTGGAAGATGTGCTTGGCGCGTCCAGCAGGGTGGCGCGGCGCTCGACGGAACGGACCCGGATTAAACGTAGCGCATGCACCACGCTCGGTGATAATGCGCCGCACGGCGATGCCGCGCTGTCCACTCTTCGGTCTACAAAACGCGTTACCCGAACTCTGACGCAAGTGATCTTATTCACTCGCGAAGCAGCTGCTCCAGGCGCTTCAGCCCACCATTCGATAGCCGAGGAAACAGGTCAGGCGCGAGATCCGACTCGATGTCGATATCCCCGTGTTCGTCCAGTCGACCGACAGGTCGCAGGGCGCACCAAAAGGCGGCTAGCGCCCTGTCTGAGGTAGCAAGCGAAAAGGGCTGGCTGCCATGAAGTGTACCGCTGATGATGGCGAGCCGCAGGTGACCGAGATCGCTGACCGCGTTGTACGCGGCTTTTGTCGAATATTTGCGACTCGGCTTCAGAAGGTGGCGACCAATCGGATAGGCGATGCCTTGCCGGTCCTCGTACAAACAGGAGAGTGCCGCAATGGCTGCGAACGAGTGACGAGGCACGCCATGTCGTTCGCATTCCGCGAAGATGGCTGCCTCGATGCGAGCTTCCTCGCCTTGTTTGACGCGATCGACGAGCAACGGACAGATCGCCCCAAGAAAGGCCGCTTCCCGACATGCAGTTGCCTCAAACTCGGAGCGAATGGCCAGTGCCGCTTCGTATTCAGCTGGTCCGAATGTCACAACGGCCGCACCCGGCACAGCGGCTCGGATCTCGGAGACCCCCAATTCGAACGCCTCCACGAACTCCGCGTAATCTGGCGCGCGTCTTTTCCGTCCCTCCCAGGCATAGGGTACCGGGTTGAATAGAGCTGCCCCATTCTTAAAGAGACCCATCCACAACTCGAAACCGGCAAGGTCCGCCCGCAGGGGATCGGAGTTAAGCTTGCGAAGGTCTGCCACGACGTTGCTGTCGACCAAGAATCGAGATGGAATGGCGAGCGGTAGCGGTAACCATCCGCCCGGCACAAGTGCGTAAGGGCGCGGAGCCTCCTGAAATACGACGGTTGAATGGATAATCCCGCCGGCGGCCGCTGGGCCACCGTCGATCACAATCTCCGTGGCAGGCCAGGATATCCGGAATGATGGATTTGCGCCGTTGGCAGTCGCATGGAGGTCCGCCAGGGTCAGCGGCTGCACGTATTGCGGGGTGAATTCGACATGGCCGCCAGAGTCGAGAGCGGCGGTGAATCTCAAGTGTGTCAGACCCGCACTCCGACATCGCTTAACAAGTTCAGGAGGCTGGATACACGACCGTATCTGATAACCTCTATCTTGCGTAATAAATAGCGCCTCGGCCTGCTAGCGGATTTGATACTGGTACTGCTGTCCGCCGGCCCCGTTTCGGCTCCATCAGAGCCCAGCGCGCCGAATGATCTCATTTGCCAACTGGCTGAACTCGGTCGCGGCCTCGTCCACCGATCCGTAATGACCTGGGTTAACCAGGCCCCGTAGCTTGCCTATTGCCACGGAGTGCTTTTGCGCCTCTGGCGCCAAACTCTGAAAATGCTTAATCGCGCCGATTTTGTTTCCGGCGCTAGGAGTTAGCTTGACATCAAATGCGCGGAGCGGCTCCACAACCCGGTCACGTACACGTGGGGCAATTCTCTTCTCCCAATCGGCATGCGGATTTGCTGCATTTCGCCCAGAATTGACTTTGAAGGCAGAGGTAACATATCCCATGAACGCGGGTCTCCCACCAAACATTCCCCTAACGTCTGTATTTGAGGCAAGTTTCAAAATGGTGTCCCAATCCTTCAGCCACTTGGATACGGATCGGCCAACTGTAGAAAGCGCCCTTAATGAGAATAGGTCGGCTGCAACCGGAGTAATAAAATAATCACAATCCAGCAGCACCACACGATTCAGCGCACCCACGTTAGGACCGACATCGTATAGGCAAACGTCAGCACCAATTTTCTCACCTGCACTTGCGACAGCGCGCGAGAGCGCGTTTGTGACGTCATAGCCCCGCGTTTTTCTCGCGAAACATTCAGTCCACGCCGCTGCGAGTTCTTCCTCATATTCGGAGAGCAGTACGTCGCCGGGAAGCAACGCCACCCGGCCAACATCATTGGTGCGTGACTGCGAATTGATATCCCAGAATCGAATCTCTTGGATACCGCCCCGACCCTCTACGACAGGTTTTATCGCGGACCAAAGAGTGCCCGCAGTATCCGAATCATCCGAAGCTCCTAGTAACTGCTCTAAGGTTGGCTCCTCAAGGTAAAACGCCGTCAAGTTACATTGAGGATCTGCATCGACGAGCAATACGGTTTTCCCGGCGTCAGCCAACGCATCAGCAATATTGATTGTCAGCGTCGTCTTGCCCACGCCGCCCTTGTGATTGAACATTGCGATTCTTTTCACTATTGGCCACCTACTTCCATTAAATTTAGTCTACCGATCTTCCTCGATAAATTATTATTGACCTCGAGGCCAGGCATTTTTTCAATTTTCGAAAACCTCCGCCAGCAAAGACTGAAGCGTGCCATCCGCTTGTACCGCAGCTTTCGCCTGAAGGTCTTCCAGGCGCCGAACTGCCGTCACGCGGGCACGAAGTGCTACCTGAGCTGAAATAGGTGGGACATAAATAGGGATGGCTTTGACATCGCCTTGATTAATGCTCGATTGGTTGATCGCGTGTTTCGCGTTCTTGGTCAGCGTGGAACGTGCAAAAGGAGTCTGGAGAAAGGCGATTACAAACTCCGGAAGGACCATATCTTTGCTTACGGATACTCTCATCATGTTGGACTCAAAGACGACAGGCTCGTTGAGCGGTGGAATCAACCCGCTCTTGCCTAAGTACTCTGGGCTGTTGACACGGTTGATCACAATGTCACCCACTTCGAGGCGGAATCGATGTTCCTCGAGTGAGTTTAGACGGAGCCGCTTCCAATCAGAAATAGGCGTCACGCGCCCGTCATAAAAACCATCGATTCTTAGGATTGGCGTCCCAGAGCCGTAGGCATCAGCATGCTTGTAGAGTCCATTTTGCGGACCGTCCGCAATAACCTGTTCAAACGCTTTGACATCCCACCCCCTCGGATTCGTCGCCGGATCCCCGAACATATCCAGAAACAGCGCGGGAATAATCTCCTTCGCCTTCTGTTCCGCCTCCCGCCGCATCCGCGCGATGTTCTCCGCGCGGGACAGCAGATCGACGATGCGGCGCTGCTCGCTTAGCGAGGGTAGCTTGATCTTTAGGCGGAGGAAATCCGCCGGCTTTGCTCGCTCCCGGCTCCTTGTCGCCGCTGCTGTGTTGCCTTTGATAGCTCCGCCTTGAAGCGCGGCGCGCAGGCCGTACTCTAGATAGCCTGCGTCGAGTTTCGAGTAGTCCGGTTTGAGGGCGACAAACTCCGTTGAGCAAATTCTCGCATATGATTGGCTTCCCGCCACTCGCCAGACACGCGGGATTCTCGGATTCAGTTTTGAGACCAAAACCACGTCGCCTGGTATTGGCGTCTTCTGGCTGTGGATGGATTCCCCAATCTCTATCACTCGCCCGGCACCGGCGTCGAATGCGGGCAAGCTGTAATGCGCGTACGTCGTGGCTGGATACTTCTGTGGATCCAAGCCACCCTTTACTATCGAGCACACGCTGCTGAGTTCGACAGTCACTCGGCCAGCGCCTCTCTCAACGCCGCCACCTCCGCCTGTATCTCCCGCTCCAACTCCGCAAGCTCATCGAGCAGCTCTCGCGGATCGCGGTGCACAGCGGTCGACGCATTCACCGGCCGATAGCGCCCCGCCGATAGATTGAACTCATTGGCGCGCAATTCCGTCGCGTCCGCAAACCCCCATTTCTCATGCCACGGCGCCGTCGGATCGCGCTTCGCCCATTCGGCCGCCTTGGCTTCGCGCGCCCGGTAGGTATTCACCAACTCCGGCAGATCATCCGCCTCGACCGGCGTGTGGTGATTGGCATCGAGCTTGTACCCGTCATTGTCGACGTGCAGAAAGAGCACGCGCTCCGTACTGCCGCCCTTCTTGAAGACCAGCACCGACGTCTTGACCCCCGAATAGGGCTGGAATACCCCACCGGGTAAGGACATCACCGCCTCAACGCGGTTGTTCTCGATCAACTGCCGGCGGATTTCCTTGTGGGCGCCGGTGGAACCGAATAGCAAGCCCTCTGGCACGATCACACCGCAGCGGCCGCCCGTTCGCAGGCTCTCCATCATGTATTTGAGGAACAGAACCTCGGTCGCTTTCGAATTTCCCACTTTCACGTCATCGACGACACGATCGGTATCGATCTTCCCGGCGAACGGGGGATTGGCGAGCACGACGTGATAACCCCCGTCGGGGAGCTGCAGCTCGGCTTTCTTCTCGCCATCCAGGCTCGTGGTCAACACGTTTCGCAACAAGATCCTTACATTGGGGAGTCCACGCAGCGTCAAGTTCATCGTCGCGAGCCGCACCATCTGCGGGTCGACGTCGTTGCCGTAGAACGTCTTGGACTGCAGGATTGAGGATTGGGCGGAGGAGAGCTTGTCGCCGATGCCGCGGCGCTGGATCTTGCCGTCAATCTCCACTTCTTGAATGCCCGCCGGCGAGGAGTTCGCGAGCCGCATGTGGTTGTAGGCGGCGACCAGAAATCCGGCGGTGCCGGCGGCTGGGTCATAGCCGGTCTCGCCGACTTTGGGATCGATCATCTCGACGATCGCGCGGATGATGTGCCGGGGAGTGCGGAATTGACCCAATTCGCCGGCCTGTTTGATTTGCTTGAGGACGTATTCGAACAGATCGCCCTTCGTGTCGGAGTCCTCGCGATCGAGCTTCAAGCCATCGACCAAGGTCACGACCTGCGTTAGGACTGTCGGCTCGATAATATTGAGCCGCGCGCCGCGCATGAAATTGGTCGCCGAGCGCGTCGCAATTTCTTCGAAGAACGCAAACACCTCGTCTTGGACGAAGCGCACCAGGGCCTCGCCGGAGAGTCCTCGGGCCCAGACGGACCAGCGGAATCGGTCGCGCGGGATGCTCGTCTCTCCCTTCTGAGTTGCATTCAGCGGATTCTTGAGCTTCCAATTGCCGGCGAACATGCTCTCATAGGGTTGCTTGAGTACTTTGGCGCGCTGCGCGTTCTCGGCGTCGATGCCTTCGATCAGGTAGAAGAAGAACAGGAACGAGAGCTGCTCTGCGTTCGCCATCGGGTTGGGGTAGCCGCCGCCAAAGAGGTAATCGCGGATCTGGTCGATCTGGCGGCGCATATCGGCGGTCAACGGCATCAACTTTCCTCTTCGATTGGGTCAGGTACTCTGGATAGCGCGCTAGGGTAGCGTACGGTCGCCGGGATAGTCGGCTTGTGGTCGATCGCGCTGATCGGCGGCCGTGGGTTCCCCATAGACGAACGTGTTCAGGGAAGCCATCTTGTCCTCGAGCGCCTTCTCACCGCCAAAGAGCCTCGTGGCTTGAGCGACCCCGCCCATCAGCGAAAACGGCGCAAAGGCGAATTGCCCGGCGGATATCTCGGTCCAGGTGCCAGCGTTCGCGCGAATCTGACTGCCGAGGAGGCCCAACCAGCGCGTTTGATCGGCCGTGAGACCGTCCTGCATGAGAAGCCAAGCCTCGAAACGTGCCCCGAGCGCCTCCGCTTTGGCCGCCGAGGCCTCGGGGAATACTAGCCGACCGTCCTCATCGACCGTGATCCACGCGCGGGTCATCGGGTCGATGTGATCCTCGACATCGACGACTAGGAGCCGGCGCTGCTGATAGGTCTTCTTGGCCCGCGGCTCCGCGACGTAGCCGCCTTCCCCGACCGCATCGTCGTCGCCGTGATAATCGGAGACCCCGACGAAATCGAACATCGTGAAAAGCGGCTTGCCCTTGGCCTTGCGTGTCCCGCGGCCGCGCATCTGTTGATACAAGATCGCCGACTTCGTGAAGCGGGCGAACACCAGATTGACGACTTCCGGGCAGTCGAAGCCAGTGTCGAGCATGTTCACCGACACGAGGATCTCGGGGTATTTTTCCTTCTTGAACCGTTTGATCAGCGTCTCGGCGTCGGCGCTGTCGTCGTTCCCGAGGCCGGACACGACGTAATCGGCGTACCGAATCTCCGGTGAGGGCTTTTGATCGGCGAAGGCTGCGTCGAACAATTGCGCAAGCGTCTCGGCGTGGCGCTTCGTGACTGCGAAGACGATGGTCTTCCCGAGTAGCGGCTTGCGCTGAATCCCCTTCGGGTCGACATAGCCGTTTTTGAGCACCGCGCAAAACTCGCGCACCATCGCGCGATTGCGTTCCGGGATCGTGAAGCGCCGTTCGAGCGCCGAGGGGTCTACCGTGATCGGGTCCCCGGCCTCGAAGAGCTTTTCAAATTCGCCGCGGGATTCGGAATCCAGCGCGTCCCACTGGATCTCGGACCGGTTGACGGGAAAGCCGCCCTCGGCCGCGGTCTTGACGGTCTTGGCCTTGTAGATTTGATAGGGGACCAGATACCCCTCGCGGATCGCATCGCGCATCTTGTAGGAGTAGGTCGGTTGGTCGACCTCAAAGAAGCGCATCGTATCGCGGACGAAGAGTTTGTCCTCCTCGTCGGCCGCCGCATCGTCGACATCCGCAACACACGGCGTCGCCGTAAGCCCAATCTGCACGCCGTCAAAATGTTCGAGGACCCCGCGCCATTTACCGTAGATGCTGCGGTGACATTCATCGGAGATCACGAGATCGAAGTATCCGGCCGAATAATCCCGGTAAATGTTGATCATGCTTTGCAGGGTCGTGATCGTGATGCGCTTTTCGTCTTGGAACCGCCGGCCGCTTTGCAGGCGATACGAGGGGTAGTCCGGCAGGTAATCGGCGAATGCGTCCTCGGTTTGCTTCGCGAGCGTGTTGCGATCGACGAGAAATAGCACGCGGGTGATCGCGTTCGCCTCAAACAATCGCTTGATGAGCGCAGCCGCCGTCCGGGTCTTACCCGTCCCGGTCGCCATTTCGACGAGCATCTTGCGCCGACCCCGATGGAACTCGCCGGTCAGGATGTCGATGCAATCGGTCTGATAGTCCCGCTCGACGATGCGGCGATCAATTGCCACTGCTCGAGGGTCCTTCCGGACGATGCGCGTGGCATACCGGCGCTCGAGATCCTCGGGCCCGAAGAACGTCTTGACGGCACGTGGATGCGCCTCGATTTGCCAATCCCAAAACCTGACCTCATCGCCATTGGTCAGGAAGATGAACGGCACCTTGAGCTGCTCGGCGTAGGCCTTCGCCTGAGCCGCGGCGTCGGCTGGGTTGGTCGAATTCCGCTTCGCCTCCACGACCGCGAGCGACCGTCCGTTGCGATCGCACAGGACGTAATCCGCCTTGGTGCCATCGGGCAATACGTACTCGAAGCGCACGGCATTGGGATTATGGATATTCCACGTCTGGTCTTTCAGTTGGGCGTCGATCTTGGCCCGGGAAAACGCCTCATTGGTCGTTGCCAAGATGCTTGAACTCCTACCGCCGCAGTTCCTTTAGGCGCCGCCAATCCCTTGATCCATAGCGGTACTGCCAAAAGTGCCAACCATTGGCGGCGCGCCCGACGATGGCCTTCGCGGCGGCCGATGGCGAATCATAAAGCTTGCCCTGGTAGGCGATGCGCCCATCCTTGCGCAAAGTGGCCCGGTAAGTGCTGGCCCGGTGCTCTGCGCGCAAGGGAAGACCTCGTTCCACGAGTCCCGCAAGCACCAAGCTGCCCTTCTCGTTGCGCGCCTTGCGCCGCCGCCGCTGGCGCAATCCCGACCCGCCGAGAAGACGAGCCCGACTGTCGGCATCGGCCTCAGTCATGGTGTGTCGGAGATCCCGGTAGAGATTCAGGGAACCCTTAAGGCCACCTTTCACTCGGTTGCCCCGCGGTTTGGCAATCCGCAAGAGCAGGGCCTCGAGTTGGCGCATATGGCCGTCCTCCCGCGTCAAATACACGCTGAATCGGTTCCAGCGGCCGGCGTGGCGGTCACGCAGGTGGGTCTTGAGGCGGCTCATGAGATTCGAGGCGAGCCCAACGTAGTAGAGGACTTCGCCCTTGTACAACGCATAGACGCCGCTACGTCGACGAATCAAGGCCTTCAGTACTTCGGGGTATTCCTCGAAGACGTCACCGGCAATCTCTTCCAGATACCCCGTGAGCAGTCGCGCGGAAATACGCTTCTTTTTCATTGGTTATGATCGATCTTCACGTGATTGAGCGCAGCGGCTCCGGCCGCCTGCGCAGTGATTATGGCCCCGGCAAGCCGAGCGCGCATAAGGCGGCACGCCACGACCATACCAAAGAGGGCTACGCCGATTGTGATGCTAATGATTACCAGTGGGTCGTCCGTAAATTGCCTTTAATCGACTGGTGCATTCGGTCGAGTGCGAGTACTCGACCATCGGAACACACGCGCATTAATTGCGCATTCTATCCGCCGGGCCGTGCCGACGTGCGTTCGGCGGCCATCACACCCATGAGTAGTGCATGCCAATTCGCGTCTCCCAGGCCACGAGGCAGCGGGATGGCTGCCAACGCCGTCCAATACGCTTTATCGGTCTTGAGACTCTGTGGATTCCAGGGTCAGCTCGATCACTGGTGGCGGTTACGGCTTACCGCAGGCGCGCCACCATTCGATCTCGACCGGGATCCCAACTCGTCCATCGGTTCCGACGCGATTTCCAGCCGAGCCGCTCCCAAATCTCTCGTCGCAACCGATTCCGATTCCCCTTAGTTATTGATCGTCGCGCGACATCTCCGATACGACTTAATGGTTCAGAAGGAGTTCCCAGCAAAGCGCCCTTACCGCGCGCTGCCTTCATACGGCAATTCGGTCCTCCGGTTCCTGCGGAAACCTTGCTACCCGCGGTCCGATTGCCGCTTCCACTCACGCAACCTCGTCGCTCATTGGACTAAGCGTTAGCCAGTTCACAGCTCGGATCTTTACAGCGAGGGCTCGTGTCCGTGGGACCACCCTTGCGATAGGCGATGTCGCTCTGTTCC
>VFSW01013817.1_pt1 | contig 11201 bp, 10 predicted proteins | sample 5358111 | NCBI WGS metagenome assembly VFSW01 (sample SAMN11554181, study PRJNA540505) | mine drainage metagenome | isolation source: sediment from site ElyBrook_90M | place: USA: Ely Copper Mine, Vershire, VT | collected 2017
CACTCGATTTCGAGACGTTCCGTAAACTATTGGCCGATCGCTGGATACCGGTCGTTTTTGAGACTGACAGACCGGAGGAGATGGACCGCTCGATACGAGAATTTCACGCGGCGGGTGAAGAGGGATGATGGTCGGCAAGGTGATCGTCGGGGATACGAGTGAAACTCATGCGCAATGAAACCACGCGTTTTACAGGTCCGTTGATACCTCCGCCGGAGTTGGCGCCCCCGCTGGGTTCCGAGAGGACCTCCGCCCAATGCATTCAGTTGTGGATGGATCTCATGGAGACCTGCGACGCCTTCTTGCGCGGCGGGTTGCAACGTGAAGTGGGACCGGATTGTGACGTGGCGGCGGCTTATCGGCAGTGGTACCGGGAGCGCATGGAGGAACACGACCAGACCATGCGGCGAACGCTCGAACGAATGGATCGGAGCTGGAGGAGCGATGGTTCCCAACGCGGTGGTTAGCGCCTTGCGGCATGTTTGGGCCACACTCGACGGGCTGCGCGTGCCCACGGCGCTGATGGGAGGGATCGCGCTGGCGTCTTGGAAGCACCCACGCGCCACCCAGGACGTCGACTTCCTGGTCGGGGTGGATGAGTCTGGTGTCGGTCGGGTCGTGGCGGCGTTAAGGGCGGCCCAGATTAGGCCCAAGAGCGAACCGCCCGTAGTTGACATCGGTCGCATGAAATTGATCCAGGTCCTCTATGAACCACCTGATACGTTCCTTGAAATTCGCATCGACCTGCTTTTGGCCGAGTGTCCGTATCAACGTGAAGCGCTCGCGCGTCGCACGCCAGGCCAGGTGCCTGGGCTTGATACACCAGTATTCGTTTTGACTTGCGAAGATCTGATTCTGCACAAACTGATTGCCGGCAGAATCATTGATCGGGCCGACTCTGCCACCCTCCTGCGGGCAAACCGACATTCGATTGACCTTGAATACCTGAAGAAATGGGCAATTGAGCTCGATGTTGGAACCGAATTCAACGAGGCTTGGGAATCGGCATTACCCGATGAACCTTCACCTTTAGCACCGCCATAGGCGAACGTTTTCGCCGTGGCCATCCATCACAACGTCGACGGGAGGATAAAAGTGACCTGCCCTTGTAACCGTTTCACGCCCGTCTTCACCCGCCGCGAGCTGCTCCGCGTTTCGGCCGCCGGCTTCGGCGGCCTCGCCCTGGCGGCTCTACTCGCCGACGAGACGGCGGCCGACGACCAATCCGCAATCCGCGATCCGCAATCCGCGATTTCGTCCCCCCTCGCTCCCCGCCCAGGGCACTTCGCGGCTAAGGCCAAGCGGGTAATCTTCCTGTTCATGCACGGCGGACCGTCGCAGGTCGATACGTTCGATTACAAACCGCTCTTGCAGCGTGACCACGGCAAACCGTTGCCGTTTGCCAAGCCGAGAGTCGTCTCAGCCCCCACCGGCAACCTCTTGAAAAGCCCCTTCTCGTTCCGGCAATTCGGGCAGTCCGGCGTATGGGTCAGCGAGCTGTTTCCCCACGTCGCCAGCGTGGCCGACGATTTCTGCTTCATCCATTCCATGCACGGATCGAACTCGCGCCACGGCGGAGCGCTTTTGGAACTGCACACGGGCAGCGACACGTTTGTGCGACCAAGCATGGGCTCGTGGATCACGTACGGGCTTGGTACTGAAAACCAGGACTTGCCCGGCTATGTCACGATTTGCCCCACGCTCACACACGGCGGCGTGAACAACTGGAGCTCGGCGTTTTTGCCGGCGGTCTACCAGGGCACTCCCCTGGGCAACGCCAGCGTCGCATCGGACCAGGCGCGGATTCCCTTCATCGACAACCGTGAGACACCTGGCGAAGTGCAGCGGGCGGAACTCGACCTGCTGCGGTCGATCAACCAGGAGCAGCTCGACCGCGCCGGACCCGACCAGGCGCTGGAAGGACGTATCGAATCGTTCGAATTGGCCTTCCGAATGCAGGCCACGGCACCCCAACTGCAAGACATCGGCGGCGAGACGGAGGCGACGCACAAACTCTATGGGCTCGACGACCCCACGACACGCAACTTCGGCCGCCAGTGCCTCATGGCCCGGCGGTTCGCCGAACGTGGAGTACGGTTCGTGCAGGTCACGCACAGTTACAAGTGGGACCAGCACGGCAACCTGAAGAACGACCATGCCAAGAACGCCCTGGAGGTCGATCGGCCGATCGCCGGGCTGATCCAGGATCTCAAAGCCCATGGGCTGCTGGACGACACGCTGGTGCTGTGGGCCGGCGAGTTCGGCCGCACACCGACGGCCCAAGGCGACGATGGCCGTGACCACAATCCGCAAGGGTTCACGATCTGGCTGGCCGGCGGTGGCGTGAAGTCGGGCTTCAGGTTCGGCGCCACCGACGACTACGGCTACTACGCCGTCGAAAACAAGGTCCACTTTCACGACCTGCACGCCACCTTGCTGCACCTGCTCGGGCTCGACCATACCCGCCTGACCTACCGCCACGCTGGCCGCGACTTCCGGCTGACCGACGTCCATGGCGAGGTCGTGCGGGAGATTCTTGCCTAACGCGGCTCCCGCCGGTCGGGATCGCACTTGCCAAATTTGCCGCCCCGCGTCTCTGTACCGCAGAGCGCGCCCATCGGGTTTGCATGTCGCCTATCTTCCGCCGGTGATAACTGTTTTACGCTGGACGGCGCTCACAACGAACGCGGATTGGAGTATAATTAGTGGACGAAACACTGGGCGTGCAAGAAACCACCCAAGTCAATGTCGCAGGAAAATCCATGGCTTCCATTCCTCTCAATCCGACGCAAGCCCGGCAGCCGGCCGAAACGGTCGAAGAACGCTTCCGGCGGTTGGAGGCCACGTGGATGGAGGAAGTCGGCCATCTCTCGTCGTTTACGGCAATTGTCGGCCACCCGGCGTTCCGTGAAATTGTTGGCATGGGGGAAGCGGTGGTACCGTTGATGTTGCGCGAGCTGGATGAACGGCCGCGGCTTTGGGTCTGGGCGCTTCCCGAGATCACCGGCGCCGACCCTGTGCTTCCCGAGGATGGAGGGAAGATCGCCAAGATGAGTGAGGCCTGGCTCCACTGGGGGCGCGAGCATGGCTATCGATGGTAAGGCGAATTGAGGATCTGTTCCCCGGACTCCTCGGCCGTGAATACAAGATCACCGGCCCACCCGATCCGATCTATAATTGCATTGCATGGGCAGCCGGAACGACGGACAGTTGGTGGTGGCCGATCGGAGACCAGCGAAAGGTTTACTGGCCGAGCGATGCGCCTCAAGAGGAGACGCTGGACGCGGTACAAGCGGCCTTCGGCACGCTGGGATACGCCGCATGCGAGAACGCGGAACGGGAACCCAGCTACGAAAAAGTGGCGCTGTTCGCCAACGCGGCGCGTTTTCCTACACACGCGGCCCGCCAGTTGGAAAATGGCCGCTGGACCAGCAAGCTCGGTCAACTCGAACGCATTGAACATGCGCTGCGGGATTTAGAAGGAATCGAGTATGGTTTGGTCGTCTTGGTCATGAAACGTCCAACATGACCGGACCTTGCCTCTCGAAAGACGGAAAAGTCAAGTACCGCGAGGCGACGCACTGCTCTGTGCGAGCAATCCAGGCCAAGCCGGTTGCAACACCCGCAACTTTTTGCCTTCTAATCGTGGCAAATGCGCATTACACGGGGTACAATCACTGCTCAATTGGATAATACATCGCTCAAGACCCGCGCTCGGTCAGCAGGCCCGCTCTCCGAGGCCGTGATGAGAGGCGCCTGAACTGTGTCGACGCAACGATATTCCGTGACGCCTCACCCGATCGAAACCTTGCTGACCTGGGTCAAGACGGAAGAAATCGCCATCCCAGAGATCCAACGCCCGTTCGTTTGGGATGCCTCGAAGGTGCGGAACTTGCTCGACTCGCTCTATCAAGGCTACCCGGTCGGCTATCTGATTGCTTGGCGCAACCCAACCGTCAAGCTTAAGGATGGGACACCGTCTGCGGGCAAGCGCATCCTCATTGACGGACAACAGCGGGGCACGGCACTGATGGCGGCTTTGCTCGGACGCGAAGTGCTGACAAAGGACTACGAAACGGTGCGTATCCGCATCGCGTTTCATCCTCAGGAGGAGCGGTTCGAGGTTGCCAATCCTGCGATACGAAAGGACGTCGCCTGGATCCAAGACGTATCCGAGGTTTTCGCGCCCGACGCCAGTCTGATGGAGCTTACCGACGATTACTCCACGAAGAACCCGACCGCCGACCGCCACAGCGTCTCCCGAGTGCTCGAAAAGCTTCGCAAGATCATCAACAATCACGTCGGCATCATCGACCTTGCCGAAGACCTTGACATCGAGACGGTCACCGAGATTTTCATCCGCGTGAATTCCGCCGGGGCTGAGCTGTCACAGGCCGATTTCGCAATGTCAAAGATCGCGGCCAACGAGACCCATGGCGGTAACCTGTTGCGCAAGGCAATCGACTATTTCTGCCACCTGGCCGTCGCGCCGGAGTTCCTTTCTCGGATCGAGAAGGGTGATAAGGCGTTTGCCGCATCGGAATTCTTGCCGCAAATGCGCTGGCTCAAGGACGTGAACGATGACATCTACGACCCGACCTACACGGACATGCTTCGCGTTGCCTTCACGTCGGAGTTCCACCGCGGTAGGCTGCAGGATCTTGTCGCGCTGCTGTCGGGGCGTAATTTCGAGACTAAGAAGTACGAGGACTCGATTGCCGAGGAATCGTTCGGCAAGCTCAAACAGGGCATACTTCGTTTCATCAATAAGACCCATTTCGACCGGATCACAATGATCCTGCGATCCGGTGGGTTCGTAACACGTGATCTGATTGGCGGCCAAAACGCAGTCAATTTCGCGTACATCCTCTACCTTCGTGGCCGCGCCGACGGCGTGGCGGCTGCTGATTTGGAGCGGCTCGTTCGCCGCTGGTACGCGATGTCGGTGCTGCGCGGGCGTTATACGGGCGCCCCTGAAACCGCTTTCGATTTCGACATTCGCCAAGTCGAGGCGCGAGGGCTGGCCGACTACACCAACGCAGTCATCGAAACTGAACTGCCCGAAAGCTATTGGACTGGGATGCTTCCGCAGCTAATGGACACGTCGTCGTCGAACAGTCCTTATTTCTTGGCATATCAGGCAGCGCAGGTGAAGCTCGGAGATAAGGGCTTCCTATCAAGGGACATCACCGTGCTTGACCTGTTGATGAATCGCAGCGACATGCACCACGTTTACCCACGGAACTACCTTAGAAAGCAGGGCCTTTCGCGTGGCCGGTACAACCAGATCGCGAACTTCGTTCTGGCCCAAAGCGAGATCAACATTGCCATCGGCGATAAGCCGCCGGAACAATATTTCAACGAACTGGCTTTGCAGTGCATGGGCGGAAACAAGAAATTTGGAGGAATCACCGACAGAGACGAACTGCGCGCCAACCTGCGAATGAACTGCGTGCCTGAGTCACTCCTGGATGGCGAGATCCCAGAATATGACGAGTTTCTCGAAAAACGTCGCAAATTGATGGCGCAAAAGATCAAGACCTGGTTTGCAGGGCTTTGAGGACCATCGACGACATTCAACGTTTCGATTGATCGGCTTGTACACTTGGTTCTCTACCATGCCCTCCCCACGAGCCAGCGTGAACGAACTGGCCAAAATGCTCGACTCTTTGGCCGAGCCGGTGTACGTGCTCGACGACGAGCGGCGGATCATCTACTGCAACCGGGCATGCCGCGAATGGACTGGGTGCGCGGCCGAGGAGTTGTTGGGGGCGGAATGCCGGTATCACTCCAGCCCCGAGGCGACCGGTGCGGTGGCTGTGGCCGCGGCGCTGTGTCCGCCGCCTGAGGTGTTTAGCGGCCGGAGGATCACGGCTAATGTCGTACTTCCCTCTGGCGATCATGCGAATGCCGAGCGGCAGGTGGAATTTATCCCTTTGGGCGCCGATCAGGGCCAGTCCGCAGATACGATGGCGGCCGGCGCGATGGCGTTCGTGCTGCCGGCCTGCGCGGCGAAGCCGGCGCACGACGACGCGTCGGCGGCTGAGCTGCATACACGCATCCAGCGCTTTCGCCGCCAGTTCGCGGAGCGCTTTCAAGTTGAACGGCTGCTTGGAGAGAGCCCCGCGATGCGCCGTGTCCGAGCGCAAGTTCAGGCCGCGTCGGCCCGCGCGGGGCGCGGGGGGGTGGGTGGTGCAAGAGGCGGCGGGCGGCCGCACGTCGCGCGCGCGGTCCACTATGCCTCCGGTGTGGCGGCCAGCGGCCCGTTCGTGCCCTTGGCTTGCGCTTTGTTGGACGTCGAATTGATCGGGGCGACGGTGCGAGCGCTTTTGAAGCCGAAAATGCCCGCCCCGCCGCAGCCCGCCAGCTTGCTCCTCGACGACGCCGACGAGCTGCCCCCGGCGGCGCAGGTCGAGCTTGCCCGCCTGCTCGCGCCGGCCGACTTGCCGTTTCGGATCATTTCGACCGCGCGGGCTCCACTGGCGGAGCGGGACGACTTTCGCAACGACCTGGCCTGCCGGTTGAGTACGATAGTGATCGAGGTGCCGCCACTGAATACGCGGCCCGCGGACTTGCCTCTTGTAGCCCAGGGCTTGCTGGAACACGTCAATGCCCTGGGTGAGAAACAGGTGGGTGGATTTACGTCGGTGGCGCTGGACCGCCTGGCGGCCTACGAGTGGCCGGGCGACGTCGACGAGTTGGAAGCGGTGGTACGGGAGTCGCATGCGCGGGCCGAAACGGCCGAGATCCGCCCTCGCGATCTGCCGCCTCGGCTGGAATTGGCCGCCGACGCGGCGGCCTACCCCCGCAAGCCGGATGAGACGATCGTGCTGGACGAATTTCTTGCCTCGGTCGAGCAGGAGCTGATCGAGCGGGCCGTCGAACGCTCCAAAGGGAACAGGGCCAAAGCCGCGCGGCTGCTGGGGATGACCCGCGCGCGATTCTACCGCCGCCTGGTTCAACTCGGATTGGAATCGGCCGACGAGGAAGACCTGGAGCTTGCGGCCGACGAGAACGAAGAGACGGATTAGGGGCAACGGACCGCCCGGCGGTTGAGAAAAAAGCCGAAACGCCATCGGTAGGGAACGCCCTCTCCCGGCGCGCCGGGATTCCGCCGTAGCGGGTGCAATGTCGGCTCGCCGAACACGGAACGCCACGGGGGGCGTTCCCTGGAGTGGAATCGCGGCGAGATTGCAGGACGATGATCTCAAAACGCTTACGGCTTGCACTACGGCTAAAGCACCCGTAGCCGCTCGTGTTCGAGCCTGCGCACGATGAAGTCGATCGCCTGGGGACCGACGCGGTTAAAATACTCCCAACTGTGCCCGCCACCCGTCGTCTCCAGGTCGCACTCGTGCGGGATGCCGAGTGCCGAGAGCTTCATCCGCAGCTTCTGGGCGCTGTCGTGCCAGCGCGCGTCGGCCGGATCGGAGGCGAAGTACAGGTTCCTCGGCCAATTCAAGGGATGAACGTGCAGGATGGCGGTGTCTTGCCTCGCCGATTCGGCGTCGGGGTACATTTGCGGGAGCGTCTCTTCGTATTCGTCGTGGAAGCGCTGGTGATAGTCGATTGCGGGCGCGACCGCCGCTGCGACCGGAAACTTGTTCGGGTGCTTGAGCGCCAGTCGCAACGCGCCCTGGCCGCCCATGCTCGTTCCCAACAGCGCCACACGCGGCGGCGACGCGCCCCAGCGCTCGGACACGAACGGCAACACGCGATCCAGCACGTGCCGTTCGGCCGTGACATTCGAGTCGAACTCGGCGCAGATTTTGTCGGTCCACCAACTGCGGCCCGTCATCGGCGCGACGACCGCCAGGCCGTGCCGCGCGAACTCGCCGCAGTAGACCGCGTTGTCGCGCAAAGCGACCAGGCGAACGCCGTGCAAGTACACGACGACGTAGCCATGCTCGTTGCGTCGCAGCGGCTCGTAGACGTCGCACGGATGGCCGCCCACGGCCAGTCGGCTCCAGGTTCCGGGCAAATCGCTCATTCGAATCCCCTGAAAAACCGGCCTTGACCCCAAAAAACGATTCGCCTATTCTCCCCGCCTCACGAGTGCCAAGCAGGAAGGCGAGGCGCTGGTGACGTTTGACGGAGAACCACGTGGTTGGGTCCGCACCCGGGAAGGCGCAAGCCTTCCTGCGGGCCACGAAGCCATGCGACGTTGGCACGGATGCCGGCGGCGGGTTTCGCACATCACGTCCAATCGCTCCCGGAAACGGACGAGGTCCTTTGCCCCCCTGGGACCCGTTCTTTCCGGGAGTTTTTTTTGCGCGCGACGTCTCACGAATGGGACGCTCATGAAAAAGGGGATACGGGGATAGGGAGGAGATATGGGGATGAAGAGAATTTGAGAATGCGAATTGAAAACTTGCGACCACAAAACCATTGGATTCTGTAGGGAACGCCCTCCGTGGCGTTCCGGGAAGCTGGAACGACGTCGTCTAGCAGGACACGCCAGCGCCACGAAGGACGTTGCCGCGGCAATCCCAGCAATGAAGTGGGTGGTTGTCTTTTTTGCCTTTTTTGCCTTCTGCCGTCATCCCCTTATCTCCTCCGCATCCCTCTATCCCCTCGAACAAAACTCCCCATTTCATTACGTTCGCCTCTCAAACGCTCGCGGGGGCGACATCGAGGAAGTGCTCGGCGCCGTAAGCCTTGGCGATGACGACAATTCCCCCCTCGCTCACGGTGAACCCGCGGGCCCGGTCGTGCTCGTGGTCGTAGCCCACTTCGGTGTGCGGTGGAATATGCACCCCTTTGTCGATGATCGCCCGCGAAACCTTCGCGTGCCGTCCGATGTCGACGCCGTCGAAGAGGATCGATCCGGCGACGTGCGCGAAGCTGTTGACCCGCGTATTGCTGCCCAGGATCGAACGCTCGACCCGGCCGCCCGAAACAATCGATCCCTGGCAGACGATGCTGTCCAACGCTCGCCCACGGCGGGCGTTGGGGCCCTCCTCGGCGAAGACGAATTTGGGGGGCGGATAGGTCGGGTGGTAGGTGCGGATCGGCCAGTGTTCGTCGTACATGTTCAACAGCGGATCGACCGCCACCAGGTCCATGTTCGCCTCGTAATAGGCGTCGATCGTCCCCACGTCGCGCCAGTAGGCGTCGCTCTTGCGGTTTTCGTCACGGAAGGGAAAGGCGAATACCCTGTGCGTGTCGATGATCGTGGGTATGATGTTCCGGCCGAAGTCGTGGGCGCTGTTCTTGCGTGTCGCGTCCTGGCAGAGTTGCTCGAACAAGAAGCGGGCCGTGAACACGTAAATGCCCATCGACGCCAAGGCGTGCCCGTCGTCGCCGGGGATCGGCTTGGGCTGTTCCGGCTTTTCCTGAAACCCGACGATGCGGTGGTCACGTTCGATCTGCATCACGCCGAACTGCGTCGCCTCGGCCGTCGGCACGCGCAAGGCGGCGATCGTCAGGTCGGCCTGGTTCGCCTTGTGCGATTCGACCAGCTTGAAATAATCCATTTTGTAAATGTGGTCGCCGGCCAGGATCACCACGTATTCGGGGTGCTCCTTTTCCAGCGTATAGATGTTCTGGTACGCGGCGTCGGCCGTCCCCTTGTACCAGTGCTCGTCGATCCGTTGCTGCGGCGGGACGATATCGATGAACTCCCCCAACTCGCGGCTCAGCAACCGTCGCCAGCCGAGGTTGATGTGCCGATCGAGGCTCATCGCCTTGTACTGCGTGAGAATCAAAATCTTGCGGAAGCCGCTGTTGATGCAGTTCGAAAGCGTGAAGTCGATGATCCGGTAAGCCCCGCCGAAGGGCACCGCGGGCTTGGCCCGATCGCGCGTCAGGGGTTCCAGCCGCGATCCCTTTCCGCCCGCCAAGACCACGGCCAGCACGCTTTCCATCGTTGTTCCCCTCCTCGACTCGCCCCTTGGGGTCAGTGCCCTTCGTATTCCACGACAGGCCCAGTTTACCGGATTGGCGCGAGAGTCTAAAGGGGGCGCGGGCAAGTTGCCGCAGTGCATGCGGCGGGGTATCATCCGGCGAAACCCCCAACCCGGAAAAAAATCGGAGCGACGCCCCATGCGGCTTGGATTGATCAATTCGGCCTGGGTCCAGGCCGGACAGCCCACTGAGTTCGGATTGCGCAAGACGAAGGAGATCGGCTTTGACACGGTCGACGTGTTCACCGACCCCTTGGATATTGACGTGCGCGAACGCCGCGCGATCAAAACCGAGTGCGACCGGCTCGGCTTGCCCATCGTTTCCTTGGCCTGCGTCGCAGTGGGTTTGATCGACTTCAACCCCAGCGTCCGCCGTTTCCACCTCGACCGCGTGCGGGCTTACCTCGACTTGGCCTACGAATACGAAGCCCGCAACGTGCTCGTGGTGATCGGCGAGTACATCTGGAACCGCGAGGTCATCCCGCCCGCCGAGCAGTGGCGATTGGGCGTCGAGGCGCTGCGCGAGCTCGGCGCTCGCGCGGGCGCGCTGGGGTTGGAGATTGTTTTGGAACTGGAGCCGTTCGCCATGTCGCTCGTGCACAATATTGACACGATGGTGCGCTTTCTTGACGACGTGGGGCTCGGCGCGGTGAAGGCCAATATCGACATCTCGCACCTGGCGCTGTCGCACGTGGCGCCGGAAGAATTGCGGCGGCTCGCGGGGCGCGCCGGGCACGTCCATATTTCCGACTGCGACGGCAAGGTCCACGGCGACCTGCCGCCCGGCCGTGGCGTCGTCGACTTTGATCCGTACCTGCGCGAGATTAAGGCCCTGGCGATCGACGGGACCATCTCGATCGAGCTGGAATACTCACCCCAGCCCGATCGGATCGTCGAATGGGTCGAGGAGGCTTACCGTGAGACCGACCGCCGCTTGCGCGCGGTGGGGCTGAGGGGGGACACCCGCACCACAACGACGGTTTTGGAATAGGTTCTAGGCGTCGGGAGTGTCGAGAATCCCATGCAACCGCTGGGCGAGCACCGGCGGCAGCTTGGCGAGCCAAGTTCGGTCGATCAGTCCGACGCCGATAAGGTCGCGCACATGTGTCCGATCCTTGTCGCGGTTCGACAGTAACTTCATGTAGACAAGCGCCTCAAGCGTGATGACGCGAAAGCCGGCAGGGTCCTCGACGGCCGCAAGCTCAGGCGACGGCAGGGGGTGTTCGGCGCGAACCTTTTCGCCGGCGAAGAGAAGATGAATCGATTCACTGGGTTTGGCCCCCGGCCCATCCAGGA
>VFSW01013818.1_pt1 | contig 11200 bp, 11 predicted proteins | sample 5358111 | NCBI WGS metagenome assembly VFSW01 (sample SAMN11554181, study PRJNA540505) | mine drainage metagenome | isolation source: sediment from site ElyBrook_90M | place: USA: Ely Copper Mine, Vershire, VT | collected 2017
GTCCCGGATTGTGATTCCGGTTGTCGTGGGTTCGAACCCCATCCGTCACCCCAAACCCACTTAATTTTAAACTGTCCACTGTATCCGTGGTGTCGCGACCGTTAATCGTAGCAAAGCGCCTGTCCTAAAAAAATGAATGCTGATTGCGTATATTATTAACATTGCATTGTAGCGACGCAATTATTGAACAAGGGGCTGCGACGACTGGGGTTTAAGGATGAAGATGAGGATTGAGCTGACCTGGCTAGTCTTGGGCCTCACGGCTTTGATGCTGGTGATGTCACTTCATGCTCGCGCCCAGGCACCCCCGCCGCCACCCTCAATGGAGCAACTCGACCAGATGCTTGCTCCCATTGCCTTATATCCCGACCCACTTCTCGCCCAGATTTTAACGGCAGCCACTTATCCTCTTGAGATTGTTAAAGCAGATCGATGGCTTAAAAATCCTGGCAATGCCGCTCTGAGTGGTGATGCGTTGGCCGCTGCGCTTGTACAGCAACCGTGGGATCCCAGCGTCAAGTCGCTGGTTCCGTTTCCGCAGGTGCTGCAGATGATGGATGACAATCTTACCTGGACCGAAGCGCTTGGCGATGCATTCCTTGCAAGCCAGTCTGCAGTGATGGACTCCATTCAACGACTACGCCAGGAGGCCCAGGCTGCTGGCAGGCTGGAATCAACGCCGCAGGAAATCGTTGCTACCCAAGGCCCGATGATCACGATCGAGCCCCCTGGTCCTGAGATTGTCTATGTACCGGTTTACGATCCGTCTATGGCTTTTGGGGTTTGGCCTTACCCAGAGTATCCGCCCTATTACTTCCCTGGCTTTTTCGATGGTGCTGCCATCGGGGACCTCGGGTTAGGATGGTTTGGGTTTGGAATCAATGTGCCGCTGTGGGGCTGGGGCCATTGGGATTGGGGTCATCACAGAATCGATATCGATGGGGGCCGTTATAACACCATCAATGCCCATCATCCCCCCCTTGCCTCTGGTGCCTGGCGGCATGATCCCATTCATCGAGGAGGGGTTCCCTATCGCGATGCCGCAACGCGAAGCCGATTCCAGGGCACATCTGCAACGGTGGATGCCCGTAGAAATTATCGTGGTTTTCCAGCTGCTCCAGTGCGGCAATCTGGCCATGCAGTGGAAATCATTCGCGGAACAGCTTTTCAGACGAACAGACAAACTCAGTCCTATCGTGTGCCATCGCCACCGCCGGCATTCGAATCGTTCGGGCGAGGCGAAGACGTTCGAGCCCAAGCGACACGCGGGTATGCCAGCCGACAGTTGCTTCCGGCGATGACAGAAAGGGGCGGTGGCGGGAGAATGCAATCCGCACCCGCCTCCGCTGGCAGGGGGCGTCGATGAGCAAGACGCATAGTTGTTGGAATTGGCGGAGATATCATGGTCAAGACTGATTCTAACGCATCAGGTCTGCTGAAGACGCTGCGCATTACCGGGTTGACTGTTGCGATCCTGTCGATTTCGCTGGGCTCCTTCGCAAGCCCACGCAATGCGTCGAATCAGGAAACATTTGCCTCTCCCGAGCAGGCCGCAGCAGCCCTCTCCGCAGCATGGCACAGTGGCAACAAGGCACGCCTGTTAAAGATTTTTGGTCCTGCGGGAGCCAAGCTTGTCAGTTCGGGAGATTTAATCGCTGACAAAGAGGCCAGGGCCAGATTAGCCGCTGAATATGACGTCCAGCACAAGGTTGAAACGATAAGTGATCAGCAGAAGGTCCTGGTTATTGGCCAGGGCGCATTTCCTTACCCGATTCCACTCACAAAGCATGGCAACGTCTGGAGTTTCGATACCCAAGCTGGCGAGGAGGAGATACTTGACCGGCGAATTGGACGGAACGAATTGAACGCCATTGAGGTGTGCCGTGCGTATGTCGAAGCGCAACGTGAATATGCTGCGAAAGATCCCCTCGGCAATGGACGCCATGAATACGCAAAGAAGATTTCAAGCGCCAATGATAAACATGATGGGCTTTACTGGCGGACAATGGAGGGGGAGGAAGAAAGTCCGTTGGGCCCACTGGCCGCAAGTGCTGCGGCAGAAGGCTACGACACCGCAAATTCACACCTGGGCATACCCTACCATGGTTACTATTACAGGATTCTCACGCGTCAAGGGGCAAACGCTCCTGGCGGTGCGTCCGACTATATTGTTGATGGCCATATGACTAAAGGTTTTGCACTCGTCGCTTTCCCTGCAAAATATGGTAACTCCGGGGTGATGACCTTTATCGTGAATCAAGACGGAATCGTATTCGAAAAAAATCTTGGCCCCCTCACCGCGAAAATAGCGCGACAGATGCCTGAATACAATCCTGATCAGACCTGGAAGATGCCTTAACGGAAGAGATCTGACTGGCATCGCGGCGTACCTGGAGCTATTTTTCCTTATGGGTTGTTCTGCAGCGAATCAATAATTGTGGCTTGACATGCTTCTATGTTTCGACAATACTGGAAATATGGAAACCATTGAAGCATCTGATCGACTTGCTGCCCTTGGCCATGAAACGCGGTTGGCGATCTTTCGGCTACTGGTTCAGGCAGGGCCGGATGGCATAAGCGCCGGGATAATCGGTGAAAAGGCGAATTTACCAGGCGCGACCTTATCTTTTCATTTGGCACATTTGAGTCGAGTGGGTTTGATCAAGGGTAGGCAGGAAAGCCGCTTTATCTACTATTCAGCTGACTACAATGCCATGGATGACTTGTTGGCGTATCTCACCCACAACTGTTGTCGGGGTAATGCCTGTTTGCCAAAGTCATCTGTTTCTAAAACTACCACTAAGCCTCAAAAACGCAAGTCCCTCTCGTTGGAGGAGAAATCATGAGCAATAATATTTATAATGTATTGTTCCTGTGTACAGGCAACTCTGCCCGAAGCATTATGGCTGAAGCCTTGCTTAACCATCTGGGGAGGGGCCGCTTTCGCGCCTTCAGTGCGGGCAGTCATCCAGGTGGAAATGTGAACCCTTTCGCCATAGAGCAGTTGCAACATGCACGCCTTACTACCGAAGGTCTGCGCAGCAAGAATTGGGAAGAATTTTCTCAACCAGGGAGCCCTTCTCTGGACTTTGTTTTTACGGTCTGCGACAACGCTGCTGGAGAAGTATGTCCCATCTGGCCAGGTCAACCAATGACTGCGCATTGGGGCATTGAGGATCCTGCTGCCGTACAGGGTACAGATGAAGAAAAGCGCTATGCTTTTAAGCAGGCTTTTAATCAGCTTAACCGGAGAATCTCATTATTTCTAAGCTTGCCATTCGCCAAGATCGACAACATGGCACTCAAAAAAGAACTTGATACCATTGGTCATCTGCGCAACAAGGGTGAGTAAAACTTCATGAAAACGGCATTGGAACACGTATGACTTCAACCAACCGTACTCATGAGTCCCGGTTCTCCCGGATTGGGCTCATTGTTTTTCTTGTAGCTTCTATATTTTCTATCCCATCACAGACTTTTGCATTGAGCAACGAAGGCCGCAAACCCATAGTAGATCGCATTTTTGTAATAATGCTCGAGAATCACTCCCAAACCAGTGTGATTGGCGACAAAAATGCACCCTTCATTAACCACCTGGCCAAGACATTTGCGATGGCTGCCAATTACTACGGTGTGACTCACCCGAGTTTGCCCAATTACATCGCGGCAACAAGTGGATCGAACTGGTTTGTCAACGATGACAAGCCAGATAACCGTTTCGATCACACCAATCTGGTAGACCAGTTGGAACAGCACAATATTCCTTGGGCAGCCTATATGGAGGCTATGCCCAACCCTGGTTACCTGGAAGACTTTTTCCCTACTTCCAAAGTGCCGCTTTATGCAAGCAAACACAACCCATTCGTTCTCTACCCGGATATACGCAACGAGCCAAAGCGTTTAAACAACATCAAGCCATACACTGTTCTTGCAGATGACCTCAACGGACAGCACCCACCGTCCTTCGTCTGGATCAGTCCTGACCAGTGTAATGATATGCATGGCGGCGTAAATGAATCCGTTCCGAATCACCCTGAAACACCCTGTCCGTACGGCAACCTAAAAGGCGACCTCCATGATTCAGCCTTAAAACAGAATGCTGATACTTTCGTAAAGCAAACGGTCACCTTGATCATGACATCACGTGCGTGGACGCCTCACAGCGTCATCTTCATAGTCACAGATGAAAGCGACTACACCCCCTCCAATATTTCGACTGATGGATGGGAATCGACCGAGCATTGCTGTGATTCTCCAGTACTGCCCGATGGGTACCCATTTCAGGATGATGGCAAGCCCAATCCGAAGATTTGGCATGGCATCAATAACGACTTTACGTATGGTGGTGGACGAGTGCCAGCCGTAATCGTTGCTCCCGCTGGACGCCATGTTGTCAGTAGTACCCGCTACAATCATTACTCGTTGTTGAGAACAATTGAGGAGGTCTGGGGGCTGGGTTATTTGGGATATGCGTCCGATGCGAAGCAGATAAATTCGATGACAGAATTTCTTGTACCTTGATAATAGCTAACATTATGCCGCCCAAATGGGCGACATGGGCGACAACCAAAACCCCACTTTCCGGTTTGTTAGCGGCCGCTTCGTCCGGGGTGCGTTGAAAGTCGTGGGATTTATTTCCAGGATTGCAGTTCCCATTCCAGATCATCCTCCCTCATTCTGCTGCCGTGACCTTCGATATAGTAGACTCCGGCACTTTGGCGCACTGCCCAGCGCCCGATTTCCGGGATCATCCAAAGCGTTTCCGTACGTTCGCTCGACAGGCGGTAATAGAACTCGTAACTTTGAAACCGAATGTGATTGGTGAATTTCAGGGCCTGGAATTTTCCCGCAGGCACCGTGATTTCCTCCCATGTTAACGCTTGCATGTCCAATATCCAGTCATAATCATAGTCTGTCACCCCAACAACCTGGTAACGCCTTCGATATTCGCCGGACCAGCCTGCCTTCAGTTCTTCAGGCCAAAGCGGAAGAGCTGATGTGAACAACTGCGGAGGCTCCCAATGGGGGTCTTGCAATATAAAACCCCAGGGGCTTTGAATTTCGTCAACCAATTGTCCGGATTTATTGCTGATGCGTCGGATGCGAATCTGATCTCCTACAGCCACCACGGTCTCGGTGATCACATCGACCACCTGTTTATTGAATACATTCCGCACGGTATAAACCCACACCTGTCCCGGTTGCGGGGAACGCACAGGCGGAGGGAAGGAAGGTCCAGGGAGGGTATGAGTGCGCGGGTCGGGCAAAGGCGTAACGCATGCTGTGGGCACGGTTGCCAGCATGAGGAGCAGGGATCTTCTGCGGAAATCAATTTTCCCTAAGACGCTATCTCCGCTGCGATTTTCCCAGGCGGTCACGGTTTGTTTTTCCAGATGATACTGTCATAGAGGACAAGCAGGTTACAGTTTATCAGACCGTTGGATTATCCAATAAGCAGAATAACTGTTACTGGGTTTTGACTCCTTGCAATATCTCCCAACGACGCTGTCATGTTTCTGAAATAAGAAGCACTTACAATCCCGGCACAAACTCCCGAGTATCTTCGCCATGAACTTGTCACATCTTATTGATCTCGCCAATGAATCCGGAGGAACGCTATATCTGATGGTGGTGTTATTGACGCTGGCGTTGACCGTCATCATCGAGCGCAGTCGCTACCTGTCCAATATGCTGGAGGCGGGGGACCATCTGATTCGACTGCTCCGTTCCAGGCAGAGCGAGGGTCAGGCAGGGCTGACGGAGTTTTCCCGAAAGCATCCCCAGTTACCACATCTTAACTTGATCGATGCCGCAGCAGGAGCACCGCCTGTTATCCGATCGGATCGGGAGTCCATGGACAGCACGCTGGAGGAAGCGGTGATGCATGAAATTCCCAAACTGGATCGTTCGTTATGGATGCTGGATACCATCATTACGCTGGCGCCATTGCTGGGACTGTTCGGTACGATTCTGGGGATGTTCAATGCATTCAGTGTGTTGAGTGAAGGGCAGAACGCTGCCACCGAGATTACCTCGGGAATCGCGGAAGCCTTGCTGGCGACGGCTTCAGGGTTGGTGGTGGCCATGGTGGGACTGGTATTTTTTAACAGTTTGAACTCAAGAATTCGATTGGTGGTGCATCAGATGGAAACGCTCAAGATCATGATTCTGAATCGTTCAGACACGACGATCCAACGCAATTTACAATCAGCTGCCTAGCTTTTTCGGCATCGAACAGAGCCTACCCTCAATGCGTTACTTGAAGGAACGTCGCGCACGCATAGAGATCATTCCGATGATCGACATCATGCTGTTTTTATTGGTGTTTTTTGCCATGCTGATGTTGAAGATGATCCCTACTTCCGGGCAGATGACCCGATTGCCCACCAGCACTACGGCTGAATTGTTACCTGCTCCCAAATTACTGGTGGAGTTGGCCGAGGATGGAGCGATCCGGGTTGACCATGAGCCCATAGGATTGCAGGAATTGACGGCACGGCTCCAGGCTATGGGCAGCAAGACAGCAGTGACCATTACCGGGAGTCAGGAAGTAGGACTGCAAAAAGTAATGAAGGTACTCGATGCAGTCAAAGCGGCAGGGGTCTCCCAGGTCTCCATTGCAGCCCGTCGTGTCCAGTAGTTTTTCCTTGCAGAACGGCCCCATGGTAGGCGCTGCGCAACGGGACGACTTGAGGGCGTTGGCACTGGCAATTGTGCTGGAACTCTTGCTGCTGGGCCTGGCAGGCGCTATCTACACTGCGGGTATTTTTCACCGCACCCCGGAGCCAAAGGATATGGTGACGCTGCAGCTTGGCAGTTTGGCTCCAGAGCCTGTTCCTCCTGCTTCGCCTCCTCCCAAGAAAGTCGAAAAAACGCCACCCCTAGCCAAGAAACTACCCGCACCACTCCCGGAACACGTGCTCATACCAGAGCCGCCGGTGGTCCAGGACACTGCGCCTTCCCCGTTTGCTGAAAAAATGGTTCCGACCCCACCGGCCCCTGCACCCCGTCCAACGGAAGCCGATGTGCTGGCAGATTACACTGCAAAAATTCGAGAAGCCGTGCAAACGGCCCTGATTTTCCCGAAGGTAGCCGAAGAGCTTCAATATACCGGACGCACCCGCGTCGAGTTTCGTTTGCATCAGGGACAACAGAGCGGGGCTCGGGTTATAGTGACTAGCGGCATCAGCATGTTTGATCGCGCTGCACTGCAAGCTGTGCAGGATGCAATTTATCCGCAATCTCCAGAAGCCCTTCGGGGGCAGTCACGGTTGTTTCAAATCTGGGTGGAATTCAAACGGTAAGCGCCTGTGCGTTCATACATTTTTAAGGCGATCATCGGTATTGGTCTGCTGTGGTCGGCCCAGCAGGTGAATGCAGGTTCTGAAATTTCATCGTACGTGGCCTTGGGTCCGCAGGGGCAGGCCGTCGTCCGGGTGGTGACGCGCGCCTCAATCTGCCCCTCACTGGAAGTGGGTGGTCTTCAAAGAGGGATGGCCACCCGCATTGAACCTAGGGAGATGCCGCTTTCATCAGAGCGCCCAGCGATTTTTTCGGCGCGTGTCTGCGAACTGACTTTGCCTTCAGCGGGCACTGACGTGCGCTTGGACGGCAGGAAACTGCCTGTTGTCAAAACCGTCTTTCAAAAAATCGTGTTGCTTGGGGATACTGGTTGCCGCTTGAAATGGCCTGCGGCGTATCAGTCCTGCAATGACCCCAAGGCGTGGCCCCTGGCCCAGGTGGCCCTGAGTGCGGCAGCAGAAAAACCAGATCTGGTGATTCATGTGGGGGACTACCACTATCGCGAGAGCCCCTGCTTGTCGGAAGGGTGTGCCCATAGTCCCCAGGGATACGGATCGGATACCTGGGAAGCCGATTTTTTTGAACCCCTGCGCCCATTGCTGCAAGTCGCTCCCTGGGTGTTTACTCGCGGAAATCATGAATCCTGTGCGCGGGCAGGGCAAGGTTGGTTCAGGTTTCTCGATCCACATGCCTATGATCCAAGGCATTCCTGCGATGACCAAGGGCAGATGTCGGAGGATTTCACGGCGCCCTATGCAGTGCCACTTGGCCCTCAGCACCAGTTGATCGTATTTGATTCGGCGGCGGCTTCGGAAAACACACCAAGACCAGAGACGGCAGCAGTGATCGCCTACGCCGCGCAGTTCGAGCAGGTGGCTGCGTTGTCGCGTAGTCGACCCTATAACTGGCTGGTGCTGCACCATCCTGTGCTGGGCTATGGTTATCTGCCGCTGGCGGGATACCAGAAAGGCAATCCCACTCTGCTTGCTGCGTTGCAGGAAGAGCATTACCCGGCCTTTTTTCCTGAAGGGATCCAACTGACCTTGCAGGGCCATATCCATACTTTTGAACTGGACAGCTTTCAAGGTAGCGAACCCATGACGCTCATCACAGGCTTTGGGGGTTCCCTACTGGAATCGCAATTTCCGAAAAAGGCACCCAACCATTTTCAACTGGCTCCAGGGGTCCTCCTGGCCGACACTCGATCAGAACAGCAGTATGGGTACACGGTATTGGAACAGCAAGACGGGCATTGGACCTTGCTGGACAAGGACGTGGAGGGACATCCCCGTATGCGTTGTCAACTGCAACTCGAACGGGCTCCTTATGAATTCAACTGCTCACCGTCATCACCTCTGGCCAACGCAAAATGATTCATCAATCTGCAATCTAAATCACACATTGTTGTAACTTTGCTGCTGAATAATTACCGCGCATTACCCAGCGCACCTGTGCATTTTCGATGACAGGTTTTTTTTAATTTTAAAAAGAGTGATTATTCATGCGGATCGCAACGAAATTTAAAACGCGCGTTGGTTACCGAGCGGCGATTTCAGTCTGGACCGTGCTGAACGCAGTGGCTCCAGCATTTGCAGAGCAGCCGGTAGATCTGGGAATCGTAGGCACTACCGGCGCAGCAACTGCCACAGCAGAAAATATAAAAGGTTCTGCGCCATATGAAGCGCCTACTCAGGCTTCAATGACTGCCACCGAACCCCAGTCCATTATGAACCAGCACTATATCCAGGAAAATGCTGCTCCGGGTGCGAATTACACAGACATGATTTCCATCGCGCCTAGCGTCATGAGTGTAGACCCCAATGGCCCGGGAGGCATGGAAACCCAGAATATCTCGATCCGTGGTTTTCAGGATGGTCAGTTTAACGTCACCTTTGACGGCATTCCCATTGGAGATACTAACGATTTTACGCACCATACGACCTCCTACTTCATGACTCAGGATATTGGGCAAATCGTGGTGGACCGTGGCGCAGGAGATGCTAGTAACATCGGTTACGCTACCTTTGGAGGCACAGTGGCCATTTCCTCCAGGAATCCTGACAATACGGCTGGCTTTACACCTTTTGGTGCGTTTGGATCCTGGAATACAGTACTAGCAGGAGCCCAGTTCGATACGGGTGTCATGCAAAATTATGGTGATAGCAAGGCTTATTTCAGCTATAAAAATTTCACCACAGATGGTTATCTGACCAATAGTGGGCAGCGCCGTCAGAACATCATGGTCAAATTTGAGAATCCGCTCAGTGACGAAACTTCTCTGACTTTTCTGGCAATGGGCAACAAGCTACACCAGAATGTGTCCTACGGATCGACTTTGGACCAAATCCAGCAGAATGGCCTCAATTATGGGCTGAGCTCTGATCCAACGACGCAAAATTTCTATGGATACAACCAGGACAATATCACCACAGACATTGAATACCTGGAACTCAAGACACGCTACGGTGCCTGGAAGGTGGATGACAAGGTCTACAGTTATGCCTACTATCACCAAGGCTTGAATGGTGGGGCATTAGGTGGCGCCTATTCCATTGGTGCAAATAATCCGAATGGCGTCAATAATGGCACGACGTTACTCAACGGGAACACGCTCACCAGTTTCCCGAATGATGTGCCAGGCAATCAGCTGAATAACAACTACCGTTCATTTGGTAACATTCTGCGTATGTCCAAGTACTACGGCAACGATCAACTTGACGTAGGCCTGTGGTTTGATCGTCAGACGAATGACAAAACACTGTACGAGATGGACTGGACCCAGAACGGCGCCTTTAACTATCCAGCCGGCAACGGGTATGCAAACCCCTTGCAAAATAACATCGACACTGCCGGCAGTGAAATCATCACGACCATACAGCCCTATGTTCAGTATGCATGGAAGCCCACAGAGGCCTGGACCGTCACCCCCGGTTTGAAATATTCCTCTTTCAATCGAGATGTCAATTTTCCGCTTTATGTGAACGGACATCCCGGCGAAATTAATTCTTCCACGTACTCCAAGCTGCTTCCTGCGTTGACGCTTCATTATGACTACAGCAAAAACTGGGCGTTTTACTCGGAATATGTGCAGGGGTTTCTGGCGCCAAAACTGCAGCTCTTGCAACATAATTCATCGTTCGGATCAATTGAGCCGAACAGCATAAAGCCCATGAGTACCCAAAACATCCAGGTGGGCACCACTTGGTCTAATAGCATGCTGGTATTGGGTGCGGATGCTTACACGATTCAGACCAAGGATACAACCACGCTCGCAGCCTGTGGCGGCGGTGGTGCGCAATGTTACGCCCCGGTGGGCGGCATTCAGTACACCGGTGAAGAGTTTGAAGCCACGTTGCGGGTTTTGAAAGGACTCAGCCTTTACAGCAATTATTCGGTAAATAATTACTCTATCAGCAGCCCCAGTTCGACGCTCGCAGGTAGTTCCGTGTTGCAAAACGCGCCCCACATCACAGGGGCGATTGGGGTGATTTATGATCAGAGTGGCTTCTACAGTTCGCTGATCGCCAAGGCTGTTGGAGGAAGTTTTTCACAAAACAACGGCCCAAATGGTCTTCCCCTTTACTTTGGCGGTTACACCATCGCCAACCTGAACATGAGTTACAAACCAACGGAACTTATAGGCAAGAATACCAAGGTCGGATTTCAGGTTAACAATTTGTTCAATCGCAATGGTGTTTACACCTCAATCAATACCGACTTTAATGGGAATCCGCTTTACTACACCATTCCAGAACGCAGCTACATGCTGACCTTGTCTCTTGGTCTATAGAAATTATAAACAGCGGGTTTGGTGTTGCAGGCCGGGCTTTGTTAAGCCCGGCCTTTTGTTTGTGCGCCCAGCATGGGCGCACTCTAGCGGGTGCAAGTCCCGCCGTAA
>VFSW01013819.1_pt1 | contig 11200 bp, 13 predicted proteins | sample 5358111 | NCBI WGS metagenome assembly VFSW01 (sample SAMN11554181, study PRJNA540505) | mine drainage metagenome | isolation source: sediment from site ElyBrook_90M | place: USA: Ely Copper Mine, Vershire, VT | collected 2017
CCGCCCCCACGTACGCGTTCGGCGCCGCCCCCAGGGCCCACGTGACTCGCCCCAGGAACATCGGCCCCAGCGACGTCAGCGGGCCGCCGCTCGTCGCGCGAGTCACGGAGAGCAGCGTGGTCCCGAAACCCGCGCCCACTCTCCATCCCTCGGCCAGCTTCTTCTCGACGGAGACGTCCCCGGTGGTCTCGTACACGACCAGCCCCGCGCCCGTCCGTGCGTCGATGAACCTCAGGTTGAACAGGACTGTCGCACTCTCTCTCTCGAATCCGAGCGATAGCTGGGGCCCCATCCCCAGGATGTCGAGGTCGTAGAGCCGCCGGTACCCCCCGGCGATCCCCAGGCGCCCGACGAACGTCGAGGTGTTCTTCGCAATGGTGAGTTCCTCGGTCGGCACCGGCTCGTCAGCACGGGCCTGGCTGCTCGCCGTCACGAGCGCCAGCGTGATCGTCGCCACCGCGCATCTCATGGGCACACCGTGGCGGGCGCGCTCTCGGGGCCGCCCGCGTCTCCCATGACCGTCACGGGCCACACGCCTTGCGCGTGCGAGCACACGCCCGTCGAGATCAGCTTCCCGCAAGCCTCGCCGCGGATGCACTGGCTCTGCGACTGCGAGATGGCGGGGTACTGCGTGGTCCCGCACGCGGCCGAGTAGGTGCACTGGATGCCGCTCGAATCGAACCCCGGGCAGCACGACTGCAGGTGCGACACGGCCTCTTCGCAGTCCAGCTCGTCCTGCCGCATGTCGCCGCACGCGAAGAGGACCACCAGGGCCATTGCGAAGAGACTCCCCGGGGACAGCCTCGCGCGGCGCACGCGCCGCTGGATTGCAAGCCCAGGACCAGTGCGGCGCCCCAGTCTCTGCGCGCACTTGAAGGATCTCCACCCGCGCAAACGCGTGGTGCGGGACGCACACCTGTCCGTCGCGCTTCACATGCTACGGGGCGTGAGGGGAACCTCGATCATGAGTGTCTGCCCTTCACGCTTCGCAGCGCCACCATGCCCATCCACGCGATCACGAGGATGAGCGCCACCCGTTCGAGCATCGCCAGCAGCTCCGGATCGTGTGCGGGCGCGAGCACCTGTCGCGCGTACAGGGCAAGCTCCACGGTCGACGTCACCAGGGCGGCCGCACCGACCAGCACCAGGCCGAACGTCCCCTTCCTCGAGACGATCCCTCCCAGCGCCAGGGCCGATGCCGCGATGCCGGGACCTCCGGCCACCAGCATGAGCAGCGGGTGCACCTGAGGAAATCGGTCGACCGGCAACAGCGCCACGCCGGCGATGCCCAGGGCCGCGAAGCACCCCAGCACGCGTACCGGTCGCGCCAGCTCGGGACGGTGGTCCAGCACCCTGGCCAGCAGGAGCCAGAAGAACGCCGACCCCGCCCCGATGACGAGCATCGCCGCCCGCGCCAGCACCGACCCCACCGCGTTGGGCCTGCCGTCGAGCGCGACCTGCCGCTGAAGGTCGCACAGATAGTTCCTCCAGAAGTCGTGCCCGACGGTCGTCGCGTCCCACGCGGTTCCACCCGGGTATACGCACATCGCCGCTACGATGAGCGCGACGAAACCCGCGACCGCCACGATGACGGCAGAGGGCGCGACGCGATCGAGGCAGGGGCGTGGGGCGAACGAAACGGGAGTCATGGGGTGACACCCAGCACGATGCGTACCCAGCCTGTGGTGCAGCCCGCACACCGAGTTTCGGCGGCCGCGTGTGCAGCCCATTGCACACCTCGTGAGCACGCGTCTGCACGGGGACCAGCGTGATCCGAGGGTTTCGACGTACGATGCGCGGTCCGGACCTTGGATACGAGACGGCGGAATGAGGGCGCGTTCGACGAGGATCAGCTTGTTCGGCGGCATCGCCGCACTGGCGGCGGGCGCGTCGAGTGCCGACGCACACGCTGCTGACGTGGCTCCGCCGCCGCCGTCGTGGGCGGCAGGTCGCCCGCCGGTTCCCGACCTGCCGAGCAAGGCCGAGGGGGGCTTTTTCGACGCGGTGCCCGAGGGCGCGTACGACCCGAACACCGGGTTCGGGCTCGGCGTCGGGGGACACTACACGTTCGACGGGTCGCGCAGCGATTCCCTCTTCGCGTACACGCCCTACCGCCACCGGATCTTCGCTCAGGTCTACGCGACGACAGGCGGCTACCAGCAGCACTTCCTCAGTTACGAGGGGATCTACCCCGGCGATTCGCCCTACAGGCTCCGGGCGGTGGCCATCTACGAACGCAACACCAACGCCAACTACTTCGGCAACGGGACGTCGACGCTCGCCGAGCTGAATTACCTGGGCACCCGCTACCCGACCTACTCGGCCGCCGCCAGCGCCGCGCCGCGGAACTACTACCACTACCAGTACGAGAAACCGCAGGGACAGGTTCTCCTGGAGCGAGCCTTTCTGGGTGGACGGGTGCGCGCTCTCTACGGCGCGGACGTGCAATACGTGTCGATCACGCGCGACGACCCCCCAGGGAGCACGTTCTTCCCGACGAAGCTGGCCGTCGATTGCGCCGCGGCCCAGGCCACGGGCTGCAACGGCGGCTGGAACAACACGCTCCGGGCGGGTCTCGCTTACGACACCCGCGACTACGATCCCGATCCCAACTCGGGCGTCTTCATCGACACGAACGGACACTGGTCGGCCCGCGGCTTCGGCTCGTACGCCGACTACCTGCGCCTGACGACGGCGGTCAGGGCGTACGTCAGTCCTGTGCCGGGGCTGGCCGATCTGGTCGTCGCCGGGCGCGTCATCTACTCGATCCAGAGCGCGAGGGTCCCGTTCTTCGCGATGAACACGCTGGCCCTGGCGAGCAGCGTCGACGACGTGGTCGACCCCACGGGCCTGGGAGGCGAGCGCACGATGCGCGGCTACCGGCAGGATCGGTTCGTCGGTCTCGTGGCCGCGGCAGCGAGCGCCGAGGTGCGCTGGACGTTCGCGAAGTTCCCGGTGCTCCACCAGCACATCTCGCTTCAGATCGCCCCGTTCGTGGACACCGGACGCGTCTTCGACGACGTCAGCTTCTCGTTCGATCAGTGGCGCATCTCGGGGGGAGGCGGCCTTCGCATCGGATACAACCAGTCCACGATCGTGATGGTCGACTACGGCGTGTCGCAGGAGGACACGGGGCTCTACATCGACTTCGGGATGGCCTACTGACCGTTCCACAGAGTCAGCTGCATCCATTCCACACGCCGGCGAATCTCGTCGTGGTCCTGGGTCGGATCCACGAGGAACCGGGAGAGCTTCGCGTCGCCTTTGGCCATCGGGTCGATCTGGAAGCCGCTCTCCGACAGCGCATGGCACCCGCCACACGTCAGCTGGACGAGCGCGTCGTGCTGGGGCAGGCCCGAGACGAAGGCCGGCGGCTGCGCGTCGGGGGATGCGGCGGCGGCCCACCAGGACTGGGGAAAGAGCGCGGTCCCGGCCTGGATCTCGCCGGCGTTGCCGTCCGCGAAGAGCTCGATGGGGGCGCTCGGAACGCGCGCCCAGTCTGGACTGTTGCGCACGTTCGTCGCCACGATCTCGCCCGAATCGACCTGGAACTGATGAAGCAGCATCGCGCCGGTCAGGGCATCGGCCGTACGGATCTGGGCGATCGTGCCGCTCGCGACGAACAACTGCGTCAGCGCGACCAGACTTGCCGGAAACGTCGCGTCCGACGTCTGTCCGAGGGCGTGCCACCGCTGCTCCCACTGCAGGGCGGAGCCCTGCTGGGCGTACTCGAACGCCACGGTCATCGGGAGCGCAGGGGAGCTCGGGTCGTCGCCCGGACCATCCGTGATCGCGAACAGAATGCGACCCTCACCGCCCTCGGCGGCGCGATCGGGCATGACGGAGAGGTCGGTACGGTTGGCCAGGGCGATGAGACGGAACGGCGCGGCCTCCGGCCTCAGCGTGGTTGCGGCACACGATCCGCACGTCTCGTCGCACTGGTTGTCCGGGACCGCGCGGAGCCAGGGGCAGGTGACGCGCTGGGTGAACGTCGTCGCTCGATCGGCGTACCCCTCGTTCTGCAGCCGTCGGGACCATGCCTGCAGCCAGCGCAGCGTCGCGCCCTCCGCGACCGGCAACGCCGCCATGGCCTGGCGGAAGCTCAGGGGCCCGCTCGTCTGGTTCTGCGCGAGTGGGCCGGACATCAGATTCTCGTCGGTGACGACGAGCTCCCGGCTCGGGTCGACCTGGATGGATGTCGCGCCCGCGGGGAGATCCGTCTGCCAGAGGCATCCCGTCGCGAGCGCCGGGAGCCCCAGAAGAACCGCTCGAGCTGAGTTCATGGCCTTTTCCTCGTCCGTCAGAACGTGTGTTGCGCCCCGACGGTCACGACGACGGGAGGGCCGCCCACCTGCGCGGGGGCGACGCCCATCAGGACCAGCGTGGCCTCGGCGAAGAGACTCGTGGGCTCGGCGAGCCGGTAGCTCGCCCGGCTGCTCAAGGTGTTCCAGATGCCACCGGCGAATCCCTTCGCGGGCGCGGTCGCCGTGGTCGAGGTGTTGTACGGAGGCATGACGACGGAGCGGCCCGCGGCGAGCTGGCCGAGCGCCTCCGTCGAGACGGCGGCGATGAAACCGGTTCCCCCAGCGACGTGCCAGCGCTCGCCGAGGGCGCCGTCGAAGTAGACCTCGGGCCGGGTGACCAGCCACGCCGAGTCGCCGTCGCTGGTCGTGCCGGTTCTCGCCGACGGGTAGTAGAGCGTCGGAGCGATGAGCACGAGCGCCGTGTGCTGGCTGGTGGCGATGCGGAGCCGCGGGCGGATGCCCGCCGTGGGAACGCTCGGCGTTGGCTCGCCGGGTGTGTAGGCGAGCGCGACGCCGCCGATGACGCCCAGCGCGAACCCGTTCGTGAACGCGTAGCCAACCTCGGCGATCCCCAGGAAGGGCATTCCCGTCGCCGCCGCCGCGGTCACGTGCCCCGCCGGCGGAAAGAGATCGCCGTTCGATGGCTGCACCGGCGGAGCTTCGGGTTCTTCGGGGGAAGCCGCCGAAGCGATCCCCGGGAGCGTGAGGACGGCGGCTGCCACGGCGAGGCGGGCGAGGAGCATCATGCCCCGCCCAGGGAGCACGCGCCGTGCCGCCCGCGTTCTCGCCAGCTTCCCGCTTCGCGCGTGCAACCAGCTGCACATCGCCGAGCAACGTGGTGCACACCCCGCTGTGACTATCCCAGCCCGTGCTCCGCCAGCATGTTGTAGAGCGTCCTGCGGCTGACCCCGAGGATGCGCGCGGCCATGGTCCTATTGCCCTGCACGCGCTCGAGCGCCTCGCGCAGCGCATCCCGTTCGGCCCCACGGCGACGTTCGTCGAGGGTCCCCTGCGATTGCGGTCCGGACGCGGGGGGCGCACCAGCAAGGGCTCCGCTGCGGGTCAGCTCTCGCTCCACGTCGGCCACCGTGATGGTCTCACCGTCGCCCAGCACCACCAGCCGCTCGACGAAATTCTGCAGCTGGCGGATGTTGCCGGGCCACGCCTCTCGCGCCAGTCGCTGCACGGCCTGCGGCTCGATGGTCATGCCCGGCTTGCCGTTCGTCGCACCGAAGGCGGCCGCGAATCCGGTGGCGAGTGGGCCGACGTCCTCCGGGCGAGCACGAAGGGCGGGCATCTGGATGGGGATGACGTTCAGCCGGTAGAACAGATCTTCGCGGAACGTCTTGGCCCGCACCATCGCGTCGAGATCCTGGTGCGTCGCGGCCACGAAGCGCACGTCCAGCGTGACGGGCTGCGTGCCGCCGACGCGCTCGAACGCCCGCTCCTGCAGCACGCGGAGCAGCTTCACCTGCGTCTGCAGCGGCACGTCCCCGATCTCGTCGAGGAAGACCGTCCCACCCTCGGCGAGCTCGAGGCGCCCCGGCTTGCGACACGTCGCTCCGGTGAACGCGCCCTTCTCGTATCCGAACAGCTCGCTCTCGAGCAGCGCGTCCGGCAGCGCGGCGCAGTGGATCGCGATGAACGGTCCGCCCCTCCGAGGCGAGCGGTCGTGGATGGCGTGCGCGGCGAGCTCCTTGCCGGTGCCGCTCTCGCCGCGGATCAGCACCGTCGCGGAGCTGCCTGCGGCCTTGGTGATGAGCGCGTCCACCTCGCGCGCCGCCGGCGACTCGCCGACGGCAGCCGTCGACCCGCTCGGTCCGTCGACGCGGTTCGCGGCGTGGCGGGCCGCGTGCATCGCCTTGCGCACGACGAACACGATCTGCTCGCGATCGAAGGGCTTGAGCAGGAAGTCGGCCGCACCCGCGCGCATGGCGTCCACGGCGAGGGGCACCGTGCCATGCGCGGTGAGGACGATCACCGGTAGGCCCTGCCAGCGCCGCACGACCGTCTCGAGCAGCTGCATGCCGTCGATTCCCGGCATCCGCAGGTCCGTCACCACGACATCCACCGGTCCCCGCTCGAGCGCGCGCAGCGCCGCGTCACCGCCGGTCGCGTGGGTCGCCGTCATCCCGGCCTGCTCGAGCAGGGCGACGAGCACGGTCCCGACCGCCTCGTCGTCGTCGACCACCAGCACCGTTCCGGTCGTCTCCGCCACGCACCCTCCCTCCGCGGCTCAGCCCACCGGCAACCGCACGCTCACGACCGTACCATGGCCCGGGCGGGAGCTCAGCTGCACGTGCCCGCCGTGCGCCTGCACGACGCGGCTGACGAACGCGAGACCGAGGCCGCTGCCCCGTGCCTTCGTCGTGAAGAAGTCGTCGAAGGCGCGCTCGCGCGTCCGGGCGTCCATGCCGCACCCGGTGTCCTCGACCGCGAGCTCCAGCTCCGCTCCCCTCGCACCCGTCATCGAGGCCGTGCGCACGCGGATGGTCCCGCCCTCGGGCATCGCCTCCATCGCGTTGCGGACCAGGTTCTCCAGCACCCGGGTGAGCATGGCGCGATCGGCGCGGCAAGGAGGCAGGCTCTCGCCCAGCTCGGTCTTCACGATCAGCGAGTCGCTGGCGAGTGACTGCAGGGCGAGCACGTCGCGCACCGTCTCGTTGAGGTCGAGCGGCTCGCGGCTCGGCTCGATGCGCGCGAGGCGTCCGTACACGTCGATCAAGCCGTCCAGGCGTTCGATCTGGGCCAGCATCAAGTGGACGAACTTCTGTCGGTCGACGCCCGGCGTCGTTCGGGGAAGATCCTCGGCCAGCAGCTGCGCAGCCCCCTTCAGCGCCGCCAGGGGGTTCTTCAGGTCGTGCGCCATCTGCGCGGAGAAGCGCCCCAGCGTCGCGAGCTGTACCTGGCGTGTCCGTCGCTCCTCTCCCTCGGCCAGCCACGGACGACCGGCCGCGACGCCACCGAGCGTGACCGTCGCGGAGCCGAGAACGAGCATGGCGATTCCGGGTGGGAGGTACTGGAAGGCGAGCAGCGCGCTGACGAGGAAGGCGACCGCCAGGACGAGCGCCCAGGCTGCGCCGCGCAGCGACACGTCCCGCTCGAAGAGTCGAAAACGCACGGCGACGAGCGCCAGAGGCAGCGTGATGATCAGCATGCCCGCGTCGGCCAGGCGCGGAAGTGGGTGCGCGGTGAAAGGCCGGAGCTCGTCCAGGCAGCCGAGGAAGGTTCCCACGGCGCACGCGGTGAGCAGGAGGCGCGTGCGCGCCTGCTCGAGGACGTCGCCCGTCTCCCGGAGGTGGCGCACCAGCACCACGAGCGCGAAGGTCATCGTCGAAAACGTGACCGTGAAGAACCACGCCGACCACGCCTGCGAGCTAATCAGCGGGCGCAAGGGTGGAAGCACGAACGCCCCCGCGGACAGCAGCGAGAGCGGGCCGCAAGCGAGCGAGGACAGCACCACGGCGCCCCGGAAGGCGCGCTGTTTCCCCACGAAAGCGAGCGCCATCCACAGACCCAGCACGGGGGTCCACGGGGAGAGCGCGTGATCGAACCAGGTCCAGCCTTCCACGTGCGTGCGGTCGTACGCGGGGCCGGCAGCCGACCAGCCGAATACGTCGAGGCAGAGCAGCGCCAGAGGCGTGGCCAGCGGGCTTCGCCCCGCCCTCGTGATGCAGAGCAGGCCGAGCGCGAGCTGGCCCAGGGACGCTGTGAGGCTGACAATCTCGGAAACCGTCACGGCGCACCGATCATACCGCGCGTCACGGAGCGCGCTTCGCGACCTCCTCGAGGCTGAGCGTGAGCCCCACGCCTCCCGGAACGGAGTCGGTCTTCACTCGAACCGCCAGGTCTTGCCTGTCCTGCCATGCGACCACGGAGCGGGGCATCTCGAGGCCCGCAATCGCGACCACGCTTCCAATCACCTGCAGCACGCCGTCGAAGACCGACAGCGCCTGCCCACCGGTCGTGGGCGCCTGGGTCGCCGTCACGAACGGACCGACGAGCGGCACGTAGAGCCACGCGCTGCCCTCGCGACACGCCATCTGCGCGCCGCAGGTCCCGAGCGCGTACAGCACCGACAGCCCGTACACGCTTCCGGCCACCCCGAGACGCCCCTGGATGAGCGGCTTGTTGGGGCGGTCCTCCAGATGCGCGTAGGACGGGATGACCCCTCCCTGGTACGGCACGACGTGAGGGGGCGAGTAGCCCGGCAGCGTCTGGGCGGAGCGTGTGCAGGCGATTGCACGCTGCGTGTGCAGCCAGAGGCTCACGCTCTGTCGAACTGCTCTTGCTAGGCTGAGCGCTCATGAAGCGCTACGCGGCCTTCCTCCGGGGCGTCATGCCCACGAACTGCAAGATGACGGACCTGCGGGCCGCGTTCGAGGCGGCGGGGTTCGAGGACGTGCGGACACTCCTGGGGAGCGGGAACGTGCTGTTCGGCGCGTCGTCGTCGTCCATCCCCGGTCTGGAGCGGGCCGCCGAGGCGGCGATGCAGAAGCACCTGGGCAAGACCTTCATGACCCAGGTGCGATCCATCGACGCCTTGCGCGCGCTGCTGGACACCGATCCCTTCGCGCCGTTCCGGGTCTCGCCCAGGGCCAAGAGGATCGTGACGTTCCTCCGGCAGCCTCCGAAGAAGGCGCCCGCGCTGCCCATCGAGCAGGACGGCGCCCGCATCCTCGTCCTTCGCGGCAAAGAGGTGCTGAGCGCCTACGTTCCGAGCCCCAAGGGCCCGGTCTTCATGACGATGCTGGAGAAGACCTTCGGCAAGGACGTCACCACGCGCACGTGGGACACCGTCGCCAAGGCCGCCCGGCAATGAGCGCGACTGGAACGCGCTGCTCGACGCGTGCGGCGCGCTGCACGACATCTACGTCGACGAGGGCCAGCGACGGCACGGCCTCGCCACCGAGCTCGCACGAGCCGCCCTCGACGCGCTCACCCGCAAGGGCGCGCCTCGCGTCGTGCTGCACACGGCCGCGGCCAACGAGGGTGCTCACCGCTTCTTCGAGAAGCTCGGGTTCCGGCGGACGATGATCGAGATGACGCGAGAGTCCGCCATGTCGGAGTGACGCGACGACCCTCGTTCCCCCCGCGGCGTCGCTCAGAAGGAGGACCCGGGCCCCTTCAGGAACTCGATCTCCTCCGGCGTCGAGGTTCGACCGAGGGGCCCGTTGCGGTGAGGGAAGCGGCCGAAGCGGCGCACGATGTCGCGGTGCACCTGGGCGAAACGAAGCTGTTCGGCGGCTCCCAGGGCGCCGAACAGCTCGACCGAGCGCTCCTGGTCGGCGAGGTCCTCGCTGTGCATCAGGGGCATGTAGAGGAAGACTCGCTCGTCGACGGGCAGCGCCCGGTCGTCGCCGCGCTCGAGTGCCCGCTTGGTGGCGGCACGGGCGCGTGGGTCGCTCGCGAACGCCCGGGGCGACTCGCGGAACATGTTGCGGGAGAACTGATCGAGCACGATCACGTACGCGAGCGCGCCGCGCGGGGTGTCCAGCCAGCCCTCGTGCTCGCCGCGATCGATGGCTTCGTGCAGCGCGAGGAACCGCTCGCGGATCTGCTCGTCGAACGCGGGATCCTTCTTCCACCACCGCGCGGGGTCGGACATCCAGAACGAGAGCACGTCGTCGATGGCACCCGGGGCCGGCATGCCGGCACGCTACCAGCGGGCGTTTTCGGCGGCGAGGTGGAACGTCGCCGCGGACACGCGAGATCAGGGTGACGCGACGGCCACCTTGCGCGCGTCATCCTTGCGGGGTCGTGGCAAATCGGCGATGCGGCGCGGCACCTCCCCGAAGATGGTGATGGTCGGTATGTAGAAGACGGACGGCTCGACCGTCCCTTCCTCGTCCACCGGCTGCTTGTGCGCCGGGTGCCGGCCGCTCGGGGGCGGGGGGAGCGCGCCGTCCGGGGGGGGGGTGTGCGGGGCGCCGGGGGACGGCCGCGCCGCCGCCAGCGCGTGGGCGGCAAGGCCGACGCTGCCGGTGAGGAGGGCGGCGACGTCTCTTCGGTTCATGAGCCTCGATACGAAGCATGAGTCGAGCCAGTGGCTGGGCCGACGCGGCACGCGTCTCGCTCTGTGAGGAGAGCATCATGGGTCCCTGCAAGCTGCTCCTCGCCCTCGCCGCAACGATCGTCTTGCCGGCCTGCGCGAACAGACCGCCCGCCGCGTCCGTGGGTGTCACGGAAGCACAGGGTGAGGCGAAATCGCACGTGGATCTCCAGGCAGAGCTGAAGCGGATCGACGACGAGATCACCGACATCGCGCTGCACCTCGCGGTCGCGACGCCGCCCGTCACGGAGGAGCTGCAGGAGCAGGTCGCCGCCCTGAAGCTGCGCGACATCGAGCTCCGGGCTCAGCTGCAGTCCACCGAGGGGATGATCAACGACGTGAACGTGCGACGCGTGAAGCGCGAGGTCGAGCGCGGGACCACCGCGCTGGACCTGGAGGCGCTGAGGCTGCAGCTCGCGGTCAATCCGCCGGCGGAGCGGTAGCTCGTCCGGCTCAGGCGCGCCCGCGATTGGTCAGCATCATCCCGAGCCCGATGCAGACGGCGATGACCAGGAGGACGATGGCCACGCCGGTCAGGGTCCGCGTGCCGCTGTCGGCGCCGGAGTTGTCCTCGAACCGCGAGAGCGCCAGGAGCACGGCGGAGGTGGGGTGAGCGAGGAAGGTCATGGGCGGAGCTTCTAGCATCCGCATCGAGCCGTTGGAAACGAGAGCGACGGCAGCCGGCCCGGCCGGGTGTAAGGTAGGTGCCCCCGAAGGAGGCCGCCCCATGCGTCTCGTCATCGCTTGCTCCGTCCTCGTGCTCGCCGCCTGTGGAGGCCAGCAGAAGCACGCCTCCAGCGAAGCCGACACCTCGTCGCTCGAGAGCGGGGGCTCCGATCCCCCC
>VFSW01013821.1_pt1 | contig 11200 bp, 10 predicted proteins | sample 5358111 | NCBI WGS metagenome assembly VFSW01 (sample SAMN11554181, study PRJNA540505) | mine drainage metagenome | isolation source: sediment from site ElyBrook_90M | place: USA: Ely Copper Mine, Vershire, VT | collected 2017
TCCCGCTGCGCAACAGGCGGCAATGCACAGCATCAACATCGGAATCAGTGAACGGCCGAGCTGCACATTGTAAGGTTGTGACATTAGTCATCGTCGCAGAGTACGGAGCAAACTATGCTCAAGGAATGGGAATTTCAAAGGAGTCTCGATGCAAACTGAGTTGACGGGTACCTTCTCGCCCTTTGATCTGACGCAGGCTGCGCGTGAGTTTGCAAGTGAAGTTGGCGCTACGGCGGAACGAAAGAAGAAGCCAATCACTTCTCCCGGAGGTCTGCGAACGTTCTTTCTTTACGTTCGAGCTGCGGGCTACGTGCCACCGCATCATGTTCCCGGTGCAATCACCGTCCAAACCATCTTGGTGCAGCACGCCTCTCGGCAGAAGGAAAGGACCACGAACTACCTGCAGGAAGCATTGTTTTCTTTCCTGCCGGAGTTTCACATGACGTTTCTGCCAGCGAGGAGAGCGTACTGCTGATTACCCAAGCGTCGTAGGATTGATTGTTCGGAGAATTTCGATTGGAAGGTAAGAAACGAATCTTTCGAGTTGCATTGGCGATAGTGCTGCTTGTTCCCCTGGCCTTACTGATGGGCTTTGACGGCCGCAGTAGCAGGGCACCGGAGTCGGCAATCGAGAGCTTTGCGGTTGCGGACAGTAGTAACAACCGCGTCATCATCTATGACAACCACCTCAGCATGAAGGGACGCACCGGCGTGGTTCTGGGGCAGTCCAGGTTCGACCAGGGCAGCCCGAATCAGGGTACTGGGCCCACCGCGAACACGCTGTCTGGTCCTCATGGCATTACCAAGGACTCAGCCGGGAATCTCTACGTCGCCGATAGTGCGAACTGCCGAGTGCTGCAGTTCCACCCTCCGTTTACCACCGGCATGAGTGCCAGCGTGGTAATCGGGCAACCCAGGTTTACCGAGGTTCGTTGCCTCATGAAAACGCAGGCCACCTCAAGCGGCATGGATACTCCGATCTCAGTGGCGGTCGACCACAACGGAAACCTCTGGGTAACCGATAACTGGAATTCTCGCGTGTTGGAGTATGTACAGCCATTGCGGAATGGCATGCCGGCAACGCTGGCGCTCGGCCAAGTCAGCACAGGCAACACTGGCGACAACCCATGCAATCGAGAAAGCGCTGCGCCCACGGCCAGCACGCTGTGCACCCCTGCCGGAGCATCCTTTGATCTGAAGGGAAATCTCTGGGTCTCGGACTGCGTCAACAACCGAGTGTTGGAATACACCCCGCCGTTTTCTACCGGAATGGCTGCCAGTATGGAGTTGGGTCAACCGGCGACGACGGCGTTCGTCTCGAATTCGCCCGATAACGGCGGTGTTTCGGCCAGTTCGCTGTTTTGCCCAGGTGCACCAGCATTTGATTCCAGCGGCAACCTCTGGGTAGCCGATGAGGGCAACAACCGCGTGCTGGAGTTCGTCCCGCCATTCTCCAATGGCATGGCCGCGAGTACGGTCATAGGTCAGACGGACTTCACGCATGAAGAACGAAATCAGGGTGGTAGCATCCCAGATGCAAACACCTTGAGTATCCCGATGGGATTGGATTTCGATAGTAGCGGGAAGCTAAGCGTGACGGATTTCAACAACAACCGCGTCCTGATCTTCGCGCCGCCGTTCCACAATGGCATGAACGCATCCACGGTCGTCGGACAAGAGGACTTCACTCATGGAGCGCGAAATCAGGGTCGCAACGCCCCGACTGCGAACACGTTTCAGTCTCCAGTCAGTGTTCTAACGTTCTGATTGTACCTGTCCGAGCAACGAAACTAGAGGGCGCAAGTGAGCGGGGCCAGATCGAGGGGAATGCCCGTGAGCAGTTCGTAGAGATACCACGCGCGGCGGGCAAATATGCCGTTCGGCTCGCTCTGAATCCAGCCCTCAATGTCCTTTCTGTCGATTCTGTTGAAAGCTGCCTTGTAGGCCCCGAGATCGAGCGGTTCGTACTTGAGTGCGAAACGAAGGTGCCCAGGGAATGGAATCGGGATCGGGAGAAGGTGAGTTGACAACGGCCGAATCGAGCTGCTGCTGAGTGAGAACTGTCGCGACGTACGGGCCTGCCGCTGAGTCTCTCGAAGATTCGTGGTGGGCTCTGCGGGAAATCCCGATTCGGGATCGATTATATTGGGATATGATGCCTTTGCCCAACCACCTTGTTAAGCAACGCTTCCCAATAGTAAAGGCGGCCATATGAAAAGCGCGGCAGGAATACTCTCTCTAATACTTCTCGCGTCATGTGTCGCTTTAGCTAAGGACAAGGCGCAACTTGAAATCAACGATAACCCTGAAGCTGTGAAGAGGGCAGCCGTAGACGCGCTCAAAGAGGCTGGCTATTCCCTGCGTTCTCAGGAGCCGACAAGTATTGTGTTCACGAAAGAGATGACTGGAGGAACGAGGTTCTTCACACTCTATATGCTTTCGCCAGCTTCTTGCGGGGTCATCGCGCCGCGTTTTTATCTAACTCTCAACTTTTCGGATACTGGACAGGGGACCTTAGTGACGATCTCAGCTATGATCGAACACACTGCACTGGTAGAACACCCGCCACCGATGGAGATGAATCTCCGCCCAAAGATCCATTGCGAAACCGTGCTTGAGGCTCCCATTTTTATGCGCACCCAAGAAATGCTTGACGGCCTGTTGGAAGACATACGATCGGAGACGATGACGAAGCCCCGGGAATCTGTGTCTCATACGCTCTCAATCGAGCCCTAACCCGGATAATTCGTGAAGATTGAAGGCGCGAGAAGCCTTTTGTTCTACAAACATGATGTCAAGTCAGTGTTTGAAGTAACAAACGAGGCCTCCCGCGTGGCACGTTATGACCGCTGCCGTTGCTCAGGGCTGTCGCCTGCCGCGCAACGGCGTCACTGCCGACTCATTCGAAATGTGGCCGCCAAGTCAACGTCTCCGACAGGAACCACCCTGCTTTTCCCGTCAGCGCCAAGCCATCGAACGGAAGTTTCTTCGATCCAAAAATCCTGTACCGGCTGAGTGCTCTGATCTTTCATTATCAATACGATTGGAGTTTTGACTACAGGGAGTCTGGGTGCTGGTCGGTAATATACGGGGGCAACGCGATAGGAGACCGGCGTAGTTGCAGTCACGTTGTAGGCTGGCTTCGGCATGGGAGGAAGCTCGACATCCTCCATCAGGCGCAACGTAAGCTCTGTCCGTCCGTTCAGCTTCACAACAGGACCGCGCCCCGGAAGTGTCATTATCTTTACGGGAATCAAAATAGGGATCATCCACTCCGCTGCATCCCGTTTCGCATGGCCCTTGCCGTCGATATGGCCCTCCGTATCCGTTTTGTACTTGGGAACGCCAGCAACTTTCGACGTCAGGTCAACGGAGCCGACACCTGGCATCACTAGGCGATCAAACTGTACAGAAATCCAGCCCTTTCCCACAAAATGCCCGGGCTCTTTAGCATCTTCCAGTTTGCCGGTCATGAATGAACCGTGCGGCAGAATCCCTCTTCCGAATCCTCGGATCGCATCGATGTGACAGATAACGGGATCATCTTTTGCGACGGTCTTTGTAGAGAAACTAGGGTCGTCCAAGGAGCAATTCAATAACATTCCACCAGGGAGGAAGTCCAGCTTCTGGGCTGAGGCCGAAACTGCGGCTAGCGACAAGCAAACGAGGAGAGCGAACCTGAAACGGTGAGCCATTGAACACCTCCGAGCAGTGAAACCAGTCAGTCAGCTTTACTAGATCCTTCTACTCTCGTTGTTGGATGCAATTCAGGAACCCTGAAGTTGCTAGCGACATATTCGCCCTTAACTGATTTCATGACAGCGTCGGCTCCCACACCCCGACTACACTGGTTGCTGCTAAACGACCGTGAAGCTCGGGAGAAGGAGCCGCAATCCGGAATTGTCCGCGTGGACTTGGAGCGTGCTCCAAACAAAGTACACACGGGAGCTCTACCTAATTTCTAGTGTGGTGCTCGCGCTGGTGCCTTTTGCCCCATAGACGCCTCGTACGCTTCCCGGGCGACTCCCGCTCATCCCTCGTTGGCGGAATAAAAAACCAGAGGTCATTGAAATCCGCAACGGTGGCCGAGGATCACAAGCAGCACGGCGATGATTCTTTGCTCTTCGGGAATTCCATCTGCAAGCAGGGGGTGGATGACTATTTCAGCAAGCGCTGGTGTACTATGAAATTCTTGATTCTGAAGTGAATCATCGTTGGAAGCGAGTAGGATCCGGTGATGCTCCCGGTCTTCAAAACCGGCGAGAGGCAGGTTCATCCTGTCTCTGGTGTGTTCGACTCACACACGCTTCCGCCATTCCCCTTCCGCTCATTGCCTTGGCCGACGATGGGTGCCAGGTTGCGATGCCTCGTGGATTGCGATGGAGCGCTGTGACCACTGTTTCCAAGTCCGAAATATTCCGCCGCCTGCCCGCCGTCGATGAGCTGCTCAGGACGACCGAGGTGGCTGCGCTTGTGGCCGCGCACGGTCGGCTGAATGTGACCGAGGCGGCGCGTGCGGAGCTCGATGAGTTGCGCTCGGAAATCTCTAGCGGTGTGCTCAATGGCGACAAGTTAGAAGAGGCGCTTACCGAGCTGCCACATGCCCTGGAGCGCCGCGTCGAGCGGGCGACGGAATATTCCCTCCGCCGGGTGATAAATGCCAGCGGCGTCATGATCCATACCAACCTGGGACGTGCTCCGCTTTCACGCGAGGCAGTGGAGCGCATTGCCGAGGCCGCAACCGGATACAGCAACCTGGAATTTGATCTGGAGAAGGGTGAGCGCGGGCGCCGCGATGTACACGCGCAGCGCCTGTTTGCGCAGTTATTTGCGCGCCACGGCGTTCCCCGGACGGCGACCGTAGTGGTGAACAACAACGCGGCGGCGGTACTGCTGGCGTTGGCGGCGCTGGCAGGTGGCGGCGAGGTGATCGTCTCCCGTGGAGAGCTGGTGGAGATCGGAGGATCGTTCCGCATTCCGGAGATCATGGCGCAGTCGGGGGCCATTCTGCGTGAGGTTGGCACAACCAATCGCACACGTATTGCCGATTACGAGAGCGCCATTAACGAACGAACGCGACTTCTTCTGCGGGTCCATCGCTCGAATTTTGAGATTGTGGGCTTTACCGAGCAACCGGCCCTGGCCGAGCTGGTTGAGCTCGGACGACGGCGCGGTATTGGCGTGATGGAAGACCTCGGCTCGGGCGCGCTGGTGGAACTGGAATCGTACGGCATTGCTGGCGAACCGAGCGTTTATACCCCTTTACACACGGGAGTTTCGCTGGTCACCTACAGCGGAGACAAGCTGTTGGGTGGTCCGCAGGCGGGGCTGGCTACAGGCGATCCAGCTCTGGTCTCGCGGTTGCGGGCCCACCCGCTCTTCCGCGCATTGCGCGTTGACAAGATGTGCTACGCCGCTCTGGAGGCAACACTAGTGACGTACTTACGCGGGGAATACGACAGGCTGCCCATCCTGCATATGTTGCGGCTGCCGGCCGAAGAGGTGCAACGGCGATGCCAGACACTGGCGGCCTCTGCTTACGGGCTCTCTGTGCAGGTAGTGGCGACGCTGACCATCATCGGCGGCGGCGCGGCTCCGGGGAAAACTTTGCCGAGCTTTGCGCTCTCACTCGCGTGCGACGACATGGGCCCCACGGAACTTGCGCGCAGGCTGCGGCAGCAAGCAACTCCGATTGTGGCTCGAGTGGAGGAAGACCGGGTGCTGCTCGATCTGCGCACGGTGGACGCGGCGGATGACCATTACCTGGCGGAGACGCTGGCGAAGCTGCACACATGCCATCCTGCATCGTAATGAAACAAGGCTTTACCCGCTGTGTACTTTTCGGCAACTCAGGGGCTTGTCTCTGTGCGCAGCTTGGCCTAACGTAAGCTCATGAAGTCTGTGATTGTGGGTACCGCCGGACACATTGACCACGGGAAAACCGCGCTGGTGCGAGCGCTGACCGGGGTTGATACCGATCGATTAGAAGAAGAAAAGCGGCGCGGCATTACCATCGAACTGGGCTTTGCACACCTGGAATTAGCAGGGCCGCAAGGGCCGGTGCGGCTAGGCTTCATCGACGTACCGGGGCACGAGCGCTTTGTGCGCAACATGCTGGCTGGCGTCGGCGGCATTGATCTTGTGCTGCTGGTCATCTCCGCCGAAGACTCCATCAAACCGCAAACCCGCGAACATTTCGATATCTGCCGCCTGCTGCGGGTTCCGCGCGGCATTACCGTATTGACCAAGAGCGACCTGGTGGATACAGAAACGCTCCAGGTGGTTCGCATGGAGGTGGAGGAGTTCGTTCATGGATCATTCCTGGACGCGAGCCGTTCACCGATCATCGAGGTCAGCGCGCGGACTGGAAAAGGGTTGGAAGAGCTGAAGCATGAACTGGCGCGGGTGGCCTCGGAAACCGCACAGAAAGACGCGCATGCTGCTTTTCGGTTGCCGATTGACCGCGTATTCACGATGAAAGGCTTCGGAACCGTTGTCACTGGAACGACGATCTCCGGCCAGGTCCGGAAGGAGCAGGAAGTTGAAATTCTTCCATCCGGCAAGAAAGCTCGGGTGCGCGGATTGCAGGTACACGGCAGCGCCACGGAAACTGCAATCGCCGGACAACGCACGGCGCTGAATCTTGCTGGCGTCCCGCAAGACGAGTTGGAGCGCGGCATGGTGTTGGCACAATCCGGGCTGCTGCAGGTAACGCGCAGGCTGGACGTTCAGCTTTCATTGCTGGATGAAGCGCGCCCCGTGAAGAACCGCACCCGAGTTCGTTTCCACGTCTTCACCACCGAAACCATTGCGACGATCTCTCTCTATGAAGGCGAGGAACTGAGGGCTGGCGGGACAGCGTGGGCACAACTGCGCACCGCGTCTCCTGTGGCCTGTGCGCCGGGCGACCGATTTATTGTGCGGCAGTTGTCGCCAGTCACCACCATTGGAGGCGGCCTAGTTGTGGATGTAAATCCTATGCGCCGTATGAAGCCCGGGGCGCGTACCGAGATGCTGGAAAAACTCAGTGCTGGAGACGACCTTTGCCGGTTGCGCGTGCTGCTTGCGCGCCGGGAACGCCGTGGATTGCGCGTACTGGAGGCAATCCATGAGACGGGCTGGACCATGGAGCGGTTGAAGACAACACTCGATAAGGGGGCGCAGGCGGGCGACATCATCAGCTTGAAAGATGTGCTGATTGCTGCGCCAACATTAAAGTGGATCGCGGGGGAGTTGTTCACTGCCGTGGAGGCATTTCACACTGCCAACCCTCTCGCTGGCGGCATCAGCAAGCAGGAACTGTGGGAGAAGAGCGGACTGGACAGGGAGCTTTTTGTGGGAGCGCTCGATACGCTGATTGCGGCGAAGAAGCTGGCCATCAGCGCCGAACAGGTGCATCTGGCAGGTCATCGCGTGTTGATGAAGGACGAAGAAGCAGAATCGAAGAAACAAATCGAAGAAGCTTTCGCTACGGCAGGGGTAAAGGTTCCGGCGCTGAAAGAGGTGTTGGCAGGGTTGAAGATCGACCTTCCACGCGCGCAAAAGATTGTGACCTTGCTGCTACGAGACAAAGTGCTTATCAAAATCGGCGAGGATCTGGTTTTCCATCGCGAAACGCTGGAAGAGCTGAAGCACCAGGTGTCGGAATGGAAGAAGTCGACATCGCCGAAGATTGATGTATCTCGATTTAAAGACCTAGTGGGAGTGTCCCGCAAATACGCCATACCGCTGCTGGAGTACCTGGACCGCGAACATGTAACGCGGCGGGCGGGAGACGAGCGCATCATCCTTTAGAGACGAAGCTCGCCATTGCCGCTATCAACCATTGGATTACCCAATGATGTGAATCAGGGGCTTTCCCTTGGGCAGCACCTCTCCCACGTTTACCGCAGGGACGCCCGATTCACGCAACTCGTCAACTAGCGCGCCGGCATAGGACTGGTTGACCGAAATCAAAAGTCCTCCCGCTGTTTGTGGATCGTAGAAAATCGTTTGCAGATTCTCCGGTACGCTTGCGTCGCATTCCACGCAGCATGATACAAATGCACGATTGTTCTGCAGCCCGCCGGGAACAAGTCCACGAGCAACGCACTCCATAGCTCCGGATAACAAAGGCACCGCCGATGCAAACAGCCGGAGGCTCGTGCCGCTCCCGAGCGCCATTTCCCGGGCATGGCCGATCAGCCCGAATCCGGTTACGTCGGTGAGCCCATGGACGTCGTACTTCAAGCTTATCTCCGCGGCTCTCTTGTTGAGCGTCGTCATCGAGCGAGTCGCTGCCTCGATCCACTCCAGTTCCGCTGCACCCTTTTTGATTGCCGTAGAGATGACGCCTGTTCCGAGAGCCTTTGTCAGTATCAATGCATCTCCGGGTCTGGCGCCGGAGTTGGTAATCACGCGACGCGGATTTATGGTGCCCGTGACGGAGTAGCCGAACTTGATCTCCGGGTCGCGAATGCTGTGTCCTCCGATTACCGTGCATTCCGCTTCCACCATCTTGCTGATTCCGCCCGAGAGGATCTGCTCAAGAATCGAAATGTCGGATTTATCGGGAAAACAGACCATCGCAAGCGCCGAGAGAGGTTTGCCTCCCATGGCGTAGACATCACTCAATGCATTGCTGGCGGCGATCTGCCCAAAGATGTACGGATCGTCCACAATGGGGGTAAAGAAGTCCACCGTTTGGACGAGCGCCAGCTCCGGCGTGAGTTGATACACACCTGCGTCGTCGGCCTTATCGAAGCCGACGAGGACATGAGGGTCAAATTGCCGGGCTAATTTCCCAAGCACCGAGTCCAGCACCGCCGGACTTAGCTTGCTTGCTCAACCCGCAGCCTTCACCGTCTCTGTTAGCCGAATTGGTTTACCGTCAGACATCGAGTCGATGGTACTACGAGAGAGAAAGCAGCGCCACGGCGCGGAAGGCGGGTGGAAGCAATCGCAATCGTTGCAATGCATCAGGGCGCGCGGGGGGCAGCGTAAACCGACTCGTTCGACGTTTCTAAAATCCGAACAGATTCAATTGGAGCGGCTGGAATCCGTTCTCTACCATCCACAAGCTCATCGGTAGACTGGCTACATCATCAACCTCCGGGATCGCGTTGCCATCGATGCTGAGGTCAATACACTTCAGATAAGTGTGGCAAGTGTCGCAGGCGGCAACTTTAATGTGTGGAACCTTGTCGCTCTTGTAGACGGGCAGTTTTTCTTTGTCCAACTCTTCGCAGTTAGGGCAGATCACCCTGCGATACTCCCACTCGGTGCCACACAGCGAGCACAGTAGATAACGCTTTCCACCTTCGCCCTCAGGACGCAGCACGCCCAACTGCGGCTTGCAAAAACAGAACGGACAATGAGGAGTGATCTGCCCGTTGATCTGCGCATGGGCTGCAAAGTTCCTGGCAAACGGCTGGAGGAGCGTGAGGCTGACGAAGCTCAATGGGTCGTATAGGGAGCTGCCGCGATCATTCCAGTACGATTCGAGTTCCATGTTCCAATCGAGTGCCATAGAAGAAGCAGCCAGTTCCTTCATCTGCGGTGTGCCGGAGTGCGTCAACAATTCCAGTAACTCCGGAACAAACGGCACCACTTCAGCGGCATGTGCCGCGCCGGTGCTGAGTCGCGCTTGCAGCTCTTTCTGGAACTGAAGAATCTTAGCGTAGAAAAGCAGAACGTCGTCTGCGACGTCCCGCTGAGAAGAGAGAAATTGGGCGCGCTCGATCTTGTCTTGCCAGGTAATGCCGGCAACCTTCATGGACGTTTTTCCCTCGTGCTGATCCGCTCATACCACTTGGGGGCATGCAGCATCGCCCATCCCCGCGACACGTGTCCCTCGGTCATCGCTTTCAAACTGCCCGGTATGTTCGAGATGGACATGTAGATGTGAATCATTGCGCCGCCGACGGTCACCAGCGCGGCGGCTGAATGCACAAAGGTCATGACCGGCAATACCCAATGCAGGGAGCGCGGCATCAGTTCCGGAAACCACATGACTGGGCCAGTCAGCAGGAGCACGATGGCGCCCCAGAACATTCCCCAGTAATAAATCTTTTGCCCGGCGTCGTACTTGTCCTGCGGCGGAAGCTTCTCATCCTGATTGGTAATGTAGTACTTCACGTTGTCAAGCCACATGCGGTCGTCGGCGTCGAGTTTCAAGTCCTGCGACCATGCATGGTACATCCAGAAAATTCCGATGACGAAACCAATCCCGAAGATCGGATGCCAGGTGCGGATTGCCGGGCCTCCACCAAGCACAACGGCGAGCCAGAACAGATAGGGCGTGAATAAAGCGAGCCCACTAAGGCCGGCATAGACGTAGACAACGGCCGTGTACCAGTGCATGATCCTCTCTACCCAGGTGAAGCGCTGAATCCTGTCTGCGGGCGGCCCATGACGCAGAGATGCATGGCTAGTTGTGTCGCTCATGGTCACCTCCTCCTTGGATTTCGGCTTCCTTTGGACCATAACGAAGATAATGGAATGCGATGCCAAGAGCGCCAAGAACCATACCGAATCCGCCGATCCACTTGAGTGGCCCCTTCCACAACCGCACAATCGGATCTACGACCGGGTTCTTCGGCAGGCCACCGTATTTCTCCGGGTTGTTGATGTCGTGCAGGACATAGATAACATGGGTTCCACCAACACCTTGCGGATCATATACACCCGCATCTTTATGAGCGGTGTGCTCCCGAAGCTGCGTCGCGCGCGTCTCCGCGAGGCCCTTCATGTCATCCTTCGAACCAAAGTGCAGGCATCCGGTTGGGCAAGCCTTGATGCAGGCAGGCTCCAACCCTGCGCCTACCCGGTCGGAGCACAAGGTACACTTAAAGACCTTTTTTGTAGATGGATTGAACTTGGGAATGTTGAATGGGCATCCGGTGACGCAATACTGGCACCCGATGCAATGCTCCTGATTGAAATCGACAATGCCATTGGCATATTGCACAATTGCGCCGTCGGCCGGACAAGACGCCAGGCATCCGGGGTCAGCGCAGTGCATGCACTGGTCTTTGCGCATTAGCCAACTGAACGTGCCATCGGGGGCGGTGTGCTCGTCAAAGCGAATCAGGTTCCAGTAGTTCCATGCCGTATCGGGCATGGTTTGGTAGGTATTGTCGAAGACTGTCGGATGAAACGGATAGCCGTTCCACTCGAGGCATGCAACCTCGCAGGCCTTGCAGCCGATGCACGTAGTGGT
>VFSW01013822.1_pt1 | contig 11199 bp, 10 predicted proteins | sample 5358111 | NCBI WGS metagenome assembly VFSW01 (sample SAMN11554181, study PRJNA540505) | mine drainage metagenome | isolation source: sediment from site ElyBrook_90M | place: USA: Ely Copper Mine, Vershire, VT | collected 2017
GGTGGCTCTAACCCATGCAGCCCCAGCCCAGCCAGCTTCCGGGCAAGCTGGACCCAAACCGGTTCCATTAGCGGGTCGGGAACCCTCGCCGCACCGCCGGCCGGATTGGTACCGGTACCGGAACCCGGTACCATGGCTCTCCTCGGTGCGGCCCTGATTGGCATTGGCGCCATTCGTCGTCGCAAGGCTTAAGCGGTTACTTCCAAAGCAGGTTCATAACCAAGCGGCTCGACCTGGTCGGGCCGCTTCTTTAATGTTTCTATTCCTGATTCTTCGGAATAGACGCTACCCTCCTATCCCGCACGAATACCCAAGGTGCTGTTCCTTACCTGTCCTGAGCGAGTTCTCGGAAATCCCCTTGTATCGGGTGTACCACCAAAGTTATACTCGCTCCACGGGCTGGCGGAAAAGGATATCTAGCCGAAATAGTCGTATCCCAGCTCGTACGAAGAATTTTCGGAGGAGGAATTCTTGAAATGAATCGTTTCGCAAAGGCAGGACCCCGACTCACGCCGATCATCAGTCGAAGCAGCGTCACTTTTGGGTTGGGACTATGTTTGGTGCTGATGTTCGCTTCCGGGGCGTTCGCAGGACCCATCAATGGCAGCATGGGATTTTCGTTTCTGGATCCCCTGAAGGACGGTTCTAACCTGCTGACCAGCACGGTTGTGGGTAATACCTCGAACACACTCCGGAATGTGAACAGCGGTTGCCCCAGCGGTTCCGGAGACTTTTGTGTCGTGCCGTCAGGAACCGATTTTGGCGCATTTTCATTAACGCTGGCGTCGGTTGCCACCGGGGGCGGGTTGGTTCTTTCCAACGGGACCTACGGCACGTTCACCGCGTCGTTTGGGGAAATCGTTTCCCACACCGCGAATTTCCTGGATGTCTACCTCACGGGTACGTACTCCGGCTTGCCGGGTAACGGCACGACCTGCGGTGGCTCTAACCCCTGCGCTGACAGCCCAGCCAGCTTCCGGGCAGGTTGGACTTTCACCGGCAGCTCCCTCAGCGGATCGGGAACCTTGGCGGCACCGCCCGCCGGAATCGTCACCACTCCCGAGCCAGCGACGATGGCTCTGTTAGGTTCGGCCCTCATCGGATTGGGCTTCTTTCGGCGCCGTAAGGCCTAAGCGAAGTTCTCAACGTTTGTAATCACCCAAGCGGCCCGAGCGATCGGGCCGTTTTTTTTATGTCCGGGCAGGTTCAAACCCCAGGGGCCAGCCCTAATGGAAAGTAACCGGCAGGCTTTCCGGCGCGTCGGGGGTGTTTGGACATGCCTTTGACTGCCAAACAAACTGCCAGATTCCTGCTTGCTCTTTCCTTCGCCGCCGTATGGCCCGCGGTTGCTCAGACTCAGACTCCGACGTGGGACACCAGCGGAAACGGGATGCTGAAGGGCACCTACTATTTCCGCCAGGTTTATTACCAGATCGGGGCTAACGACGGCTCTTTGGGCTATGCGGCCGCGGCCTACGGTGTAGTCACATTCAGCGGTACCGGCTCGTTTGCCTCTCCGGGTTCCGCCGTTACCTACGTGGACTCGCAGTACGGCACGCAGCCTGGACAACCGTACGCGGGCGTGTACTCGATTGCCGCTTAGGGATACGGCTTTATATCCAACCCGCTTGTTCAAGGAGACACGATTTATGGGCTGGTGAATCAGCAGGGCATTTTCATCGGTGGGGACACCGAGTCGTTGAACGGGTACAACGACCTGTTCATCGCGGTGCCGATAGGGACCACGCAGGCAACGGCCGCAACCTTCAAAGGCAACTATTCGCTGGCATACATCGACTTTTCAAATTTCTACCCTCAGTACACCTTTAACGCCATGCTGCAGATGAGCCCGAACGGAGTGAACAATCTCGGGAATGTGTCGGTAACTGGATATCAGGGTGGCACGGGATCCAGCAAATATTCGCAAACCCTTCCCGGCAACTACGGAAATCTCAACGGCGCGATGGTGCTGACGTTCCCGACTTCCAATCAAAATAGCCTCCTGGCGGGACAATATTATCTGTATATTTCTCCAGACGGGAATTTCGTAGTCGGCGGGTCGCCGGGCGGTTTCGATATGTTTGTAGGGGTTCGCACCGGGACCGGGACACCGTCCTTTGATGGCCTGTATTACCAGGCCGGGGTCGATCAGGACGAATCGCAGCTACTGACGTCCGGTTACGCCATATTGGACAACTACTACGGCGCGCTTTCGGCCAATTCAGGCTCCATCGTGGGTCATCAGCGCATAGTCGAACTGCTCTCCTACGGCGGCTCTTACGATTACACCTATGCCGACGGCTATTCTCTGAACTCCACGGGCGCCTACAGCACACCCAGGATGAACTACGTGGTTGGTGCAGGCGGAATTCGCATTGGGTCGGGAATTGGACCCTACCTGGGAATCAGCGTTGCGCTGCCGGCGCCCACGCTCAACCCCACGGGCGTGTACCTGGACCCCACGGGAATCGTCAATGCGGCCAGTTCGGCGCCGTTCACGGCGCGCATTGCACCCGGCGAACTGCTGACGCTTTACGGCGAGAATCTGGCCGCTTCGCTAGTGGTTGCGCCGCAGGCTCCGTTCCCCACGACATTGAACAATGTGCAGGTGATGGTGAATGGGGTGGCTGCGCCGATCTATTATGTGAGCCCCACGCAGATCTCTGTCATCGTGCCATATGGGATCGCCAGTTCGATTGCCCAGTTCCAGGTATCCAACGACGGAACGAAATCGAATTCGGTCACAATGCTGACCGGTACCACGGCTCCGGGAGTCTTCACCGTGCCTCCGGGCGGTTTGGGCTATGGCGCGATTCTGCATGCCGACTACTCCCTGGTCACGCAGCAGAACCCGGCGCAAATTGGCGAAACGGTGCAGGTGTATCTGACGGGGCTGGGTGCGGTCACACCTACGGTGGGTGACGGGGCGGCGGCGCCTACAGACAGCCTGGTGAATACATCGAACACGATCACGGCGGATGTCAACGGCACCACGGCTAAGGTGGCATTCTCGGGACTGGCGCCGGGCTTCGCCGGGTTGTACCAGGTCAATGTCACGATTCCCACCGGAGTGACGTCGGGCGACAACTATTTGGATATCGCCGGACCCGATGCGTATACCTCGGAAGCCTGGATTCCGATCGCAGGTGGTTCCGGCGGTGCGGCCGCGGCGCCGGTCCGTGCCGCTGCCATAAAGGGCTCGGGCAACGCCAGGCATCCGGCGCAGCTCAAAGGCCGAGCGATTCGATAATGCCCTGGACATCGGCCGGGCGCAGGCGGACGGGCTGTTTCATCTGCTCCGGGGCGGAGCGTTCGTCGAAAGCCTGAAACAATGCCATTTTCGCCACAGCGTACCGCTCCGTGGTGGAGAGGTTGCGCTCATGCGCCCGCTCCCATTCGGCGATGACCGGATCGCTCACCATCACGGATGTGGAGTGCCAGACTTTGCGGTCGTGGGACAGGCTGAAGACAAACTCGCTGCCATGGGCCGGGCCCGCGCGGAAGGGGCGTTGACCCTCGTAATAATACTGGTAGACGTAGCCGCTTTGGGCCGAGTAGGTCTTCATCCGGCGAACCGGCGGGGCACCGGTGAGAGCGGTAGATTTGCGTGAAAAAAAGCCCCGAAACACGATTTGTTTCTCCTGCCTGCAGACTAACCGAAGTTCTATTGACAAGCATAGCAGGCAGGCGCATAGTGAAATTGGAATCCGGCAGATTCGGGATTCCGACAGTCGCTGAAACGGCCGGTCCACCCGGACTGGCAGGAGGTGACAGATAGAGCCGGACCACGATGAGGGCGGCCTCATCCGCGGTGAGTGAACAGGCAGTACGGAGAGTTTCGATACGGTCGGAACCGGTGCCTCGCGGTATCAGGCACGGCGCGTGAAGCGCAATTTGGATGACCGTAAACCAGGAGCCCTCTAGTTCGCGAACCGCAGATGACCGCCCTTTCTCTTTGCAAAATCAGCCCTCCCGCGCATCAAATTCAGCCTCATCCCAAGTCCGCCAGTCTCAGTGGTGTAAACTGAGATGAGTTCTCCCACTTATGACATCTGTCCTACCCCGGGAAATTGTTAGCGCGCACAGTCCGGACTCCGACGACGCCTTCATGTTCTATGGGCTCGCGACGAAAAAGGTCCGTTCGCCCAAAGTGTCGTTTCGTCACGTTCTGGAAGACATTGAAACGCTGAACCGCAAGGCCATGGAGGGCGTCTACGACCTGAGTGCGATCTCGTACCATGCGTATCCGTATGTGGCCGATAAATATGTGTTGATGGCCAGCGGTTCCAGCATCGGCGACGGGTACGGCCCCATGGTGATTGCCAACCGCCCCATGGAACCGGAGGAACTCAAGGGCAAGCGCATTGCCATCCCCGGCACGATGACAACGGCTTATCTGGCCTGCAAACTGTACCAGCCCGAATTCGAGCCGGTGGTGACGCGCTTCGACAAGATCATCGGCGCGGTCCGTGAACGCACGGTGGATGCCGGGCTGATCATTCATGAGGCGCAGTTGACCTACGACCGGGAAGGCTTCCACCGCGTGGCCGACCTGGGCCGCTGGTTCAAGAGCACCTACGGGCTTCCCTTGCCCTTAGGCGGCAACGTCCTGCTGCGGTCGCTGGGCGACGAATTGCAAAGCGAATGCTGCCGCATGATGCGGGAAAGCATTCAGTACGCCCTGGATAATCACGATGAAGCGCTGGCCTACGCTATGCAGTTCGCCCGCGACATGGATCCGCGCCTGGCCGAGAAATTCGTGGGCATGTACGTGAATCATTACACCCTGGATGCCGGCGATGTGATCCCCAAAGCGGTGCAAAAGCTCCTCGACCTGGGCTACGAAGCGGGCTTGATCTCCAAACGCGTGAACGTGGAGTTCATCCGGTAGTTTCCCTGGCAGCGAAAAGCGCCTGCCCGACCCTGCTCTTGCTAGAGTAAAAGAATCATGCGCAGCTTGCGAGCCTCTCTGATCGGTGCGATAGCGGTGACATTCCTGGCGGGGCAAACGGTAACTCGCCCCAAGGATGTTCGTGAGATTGCCAAAGCGGGATCCAGCGCTCTCCCGCAACTTCAGGAACTGTTGAAGAACCCTGACCGCGACGTGCGGATCGAGGCGGTCAAACAAATCATTGAAATCGGGCCTCCGCGCAGCCTCGATCCCCTGATTGTGGCGACGCAGGATAACGACTCCGACGTACAGATGCTGGCTACCGACGGCATTGTGAACTTTTATATGCCGGGGTATGTGAAGACCGGCGTCACCGCTCCTTTGCGCAAGGTGGGGTCGAGCATCAAAGGAAAATTCACCGACACCAACGACCAGGTGATCGATGCGTATCTGACCCCTCGGCCCGATGCCATCGCGGCCATAGGAAAACTGGTGCGCTCGGGATCGAGCATGGATTCGCGCGCGGACGCGGCCCTGGCGATCGGCATTCTGCGCGGGAAGGCCGCGGTGCCGGACCTGGAGGATGCGGCCCACTCCAAGAACTCCGAATTGATTTATGAGGCGCTGATCGCGCTGCAAAAGATCCGCGACGAATCCGCCGGGCCGCACGTGAGCTTCCTGCTGCACGACCTGGATTCCAAGGTGCAGATCGCGGCTATCGAGACCATGGGGCTGCTGCGCAACAAGGATGCGGTGCCCGCCCTGACGGACGTTCTGGCCCACTCCAAGGATGCCAAGGTGAAGCGTGCCGCGCTCACCTCGCTAGCGATGCTGCCGGCGGAAAAGAGCCGCCCGGTCTACATGCAGTACATGAACGATAAAGACGATCGCTTGCGGGCGGGGGCCGCCGAAGGGATCGGCCGTCTGAAGAATCCGGCCGATCTGCCTATGCTGGAAAAGGCGTGGCAGGATGAAGCCAAACCGCAGCCCAGGCTGTCTCTGGCGTTTGCCATGGTCCTGGATGGGAAGACCGAGCGGAGCGAGTTCAGCCCGCTGCAGTTTCTGATCAACAATCTGAATTCGGCGGCCTATGATGGGGAAGCCCAGCCGTTTTTGGTGGAGTTGGCGCGCGACGCGAAGGTCCGGAATATGCTCTACGCGCCCATGCAATCCGGCACCAAGGCGGAAAAAATAGGGCTGGCCGGAGTTCTGGCGCGCAGTGGAGACGCCGGCAGTGTGGCACCGTTGCAGAAGCTGACTAACGACCCGGACCCGGCTGTGGCCCAGGCAGCGCTGACGGCCGTGCGAAACCTGCAAGCCAGGATGTGAGAGGAAGTCTGCGTGTGAGAGGCAGGCCAAACCGACCTGCCCATAAACTGGTAGCTACTTCGCCTTTTTCTGCTTCTGCTGGCCGACGCGCACCTTGAAGTGCAGCACCTTGGCATCCTGGAACGCCTTATGATCGTGACGCGCCACAGCGTCTGCGAGGTACTGATCGATATTGGCGCCGTTCGGGAGCACGGCCATAACCGTGAAACTATCGTTGCAGGTCGGGCAGAAGGGCCGGAACCGCTTCACATTCGGAATTGCCATAACTCTATAGAGTTTAGCATGAGGTGCGGCTACCCGGCCAGTTCGGCCGGTTCGGTGGTGCGCATCTCCAGCCATCCCTGTTGCGGCACGGCATCCATGGGCAGGCCGCCCTGCCAGAGCGAAAACTGAAACCGCAGCCCATGGCCGTCTTTGACTCCCAGGGCCGTCAGCGAAATGCGAACCTCCAGGATGCGGGCGAATGCGCATTCCACGGCGGGAGGCTCGGTGGGCGGGGGCGGCGCGGCCAGTCTGCTTTCCACCACGTGAGCCGATCCGGGAGAAAAGCCCACCACCACATGACTACCCTGCCATTCGTCGAAAGGCTGCGCGGTCAGACGGGCTTCCATGCCGGGCAGTTCCCCTTCATAGCCGGAGTGGAAATCCACGCGCAAATACAGGTTGACGCCATCGCTGCCGAATTGGACTTCCTTCACCAGAAATTTCTTGCCATGCATGGAGCCGCTGCGCTCGTCCACCCGGTACACTCCGGCGCCGATCCATTCGAAATACGAAGTGACTTCGCCATCGATCAGAGGCGAAATGGGGCCGGAAGGTTCAATGCGCACGTCGGGCACTTCCAAGCGCAGAATGGGCCGCGACAACTCCTCGGGAGGCATGAGACCCAGGAACCGGTAGACGTTCGCCAGATGGCTCCGGTAGAGCTGATCGAACTCCTCGCGATTGGCGGAATCGTGCTCGGGGCCGTACCACCAGCACCAGTCGCTGCCTTCGGCGATCAGCAGTTCCTCATATGCCATGCGCCTCTGCTCCTCGCTCACATTGACGGCGGAATCGAACGTCTGGCGGGCGCGCAACAGTTGGGTCCAGGCCTGGTTGTCTTCCTCCGCGCCGATCCACACGTCGAAATTGGCGTTGATCCACGAGCCGGGGAAGATATGGTCGAGCGGTTCCGGCGCGGCCAGGTCGAGAGCTTCCTTCACGGTGACGGCGCGCATTCCGGGGTCGTCCGAAATGCGGCGGTACAACTCGCGGAGGAACTGGCGCCCGTTTTGGTCGTAGTATTCCCAGGCGTTTTCGCCGTCCAGAATGATGGGGACGGTGGCATCGCGCCCGGAATGCAGGATGCCGGAGCAGTTCTCGCGAATCCGCCGCAAAAAATCTTCCGCCGCCGCGCGGGCATCCATTTTGGAATAAACGAAGCCGATCAGGTCGCTGAGGAAATGATCGCGGAAAATGACGCCGAGAGTGCGCCCGCCCTGATGCCACTGGTAAGGACGATACAGCCCGTCTACGGCCACCGGTCGCGAGAGCGTCCGGTTGAGAACGCCGCTATCGGTGGCGGCCCATTGAAAGCCCAATTCGGCGGCCAGGCCGAACACTTCGTCGGAGACCGACCCTTCCGATGGCCACAGCCCCACCGGCGCCACGCCAAAATGCGTGCTGCAGTATTCCCGCGCCAGAGAAAGTTGCCGGCGGGCATCCTGCGGATACCGGTATCGCGGCGGCAAAGGCACGCCGGGATGCGCCACCGACGCAATGTTGGAATCGCACACCAGCGGCAGAATGGGGTGGTAATAGGGCGTGGTGGAGATTTCGATCTGGCCCGATAGCGCCATCTTCTGGTATTCGGGTATCACCAGGTTCACGATGGCGCGCTGCTTTTCGCCCATACGGGCCTGGTCGGAGAGAGTGAAGCCGCGGCCGCGCTGCATCCATTCGCGAATTTCCTCGTCCTCCTGCCGCAGATCCTCATCGAACCAGGCCAGTTGCGACCACATTTGCAGATCGCGAAATTCCTGCGCGCCGAACATGACCCGCGATCCCAGGCTCTTCTGCGCCTGCCAGGCATCGAACAACTTTCCGTAGCGAGGATAGCGGTAGATCATGCGCTGCGGATCGGAATAGAAGGAGTGCCGCAGCAGGAACGTCTTCTCGGCATCGTTCAGGCTTTCGGCCGGCTTGAGCGCCAGTTGTAGAAACGGGTCCGCCGCCTGTCCGGAAGCGTATTCCTCCACCTGGGCCATCATGGAAGGGACCAGATTAAAGGTCTGGCGAATCTGGGGGAACTCCTCCAGAATGCGCACCATGCCGTAATAATCTTTCAACGCGTGCATACGCGTCCACGGCAATTTGTACTCACCGGAGACCAGGTCTTTGTAGAACGGTTGGTGCATGTGCCATAGAAAGCACAATCGAATTTGAGCCATCAGATTTTCATATATGTGCAGACGGCATGGTCTGCCGGATTATTTTCCGAAATAGCTGCGAACGGGCGGCGGCGGCGAGTTCTTGCGAATCGCCCGCCAGAGAATATCGTTCAATTTATCGTCGTCGTTCTCGTCGGCCTCGTCAAATTTCATATCGGCCATTTCCCTGGCGGCGGGAGTGCCGCCGGGATTTTTATCGGTCAGGGAGACGCGAGGCTGCTCCGCGGTGTACGGCGCCAGGTCGGCGCTCTTCTGGAAGGAAGCGGTCATGGGACGCGCGGCCGCATCGAACTGGGTCATGGGGCGCAGCCCGAGAGCGAGTTCGATGGTGCGCAGCATGGAAGTGGTGTTGTACATGGTGCCATCCACCGCGTGCCGTTTGACGAAGGAGGAGATGAGGAACGCCGGCGAGCGGTGCGAATCCACGTGATCGGCTCCGTTCTGCGCATCGTCCTCCAGGACGCAAATCAGGGTACTGCCCCAGAATTTGGATTTGGAAATCGCTTCCACGATCATGCCCAGGGCGTAATCGTTGTCGGCCGCCAGGGCCAGCGGAGTCAGCCTTCCGGCCTGCACGCCGTACGTGTGGTCGTTGCCCAGGCGCATCACCATGAGCTGCGGCATGGCGCCCTTCTGTTCGTAATCCTTCAATTCGGCAATAAATGTCTTGGCGCGCTCCCGGTCGGGATAGGCCAGATCGAAGCCGCGATAGAAGTGGTTGGTGAACTTGGCGAGCACGGGGTCGCGCACCTTGGTGATCTGCTCGGCTCCCGGCGGCGGGTTCTTCGGATCGTTATTGACCATGTAGCCGAAGTTGCGGATGCTCAGGCCGGACTGTCCGGCTGCGGTCCATAGATAACCGGCGGGAGGCAGGGAAGCCGGATCCTGCTCTTCGAAGTCGTAGGTGGTCCGGCGGTGGGCATATTCGTTGGGCCACATCTTTACCACGTAGTCGGGCGCGATGGCGGCGGTGGACCAGTTATGGCCGTCGGCGCTGACGTCGGCATTGACGTAGAAATTGTCCAGCAGCACGAATTCGCGGGCCAGTTTGTGCAGATTCGGCGTGACGTTTTCGCCGAACAGCACCAGGCTGGGATCGCCATTGCCTTCTTTGAGGTCGCCCAGCACCTGGTCGTAAGTGCGATTTTCGCGCACGATGTAGAGCACATGCTGGATGGGCGGCAGCGCCGACGGCTGTTCCAGCTTCTCGTCACTGTAGGCCGAATCTGCCATGGCCTTGTGCGTCCAGGTTTCGAGTTGGGAGAGCCGGAAGGGCTCGATCCAGGATGCCGTGCCGGTCTGGATCTGCCCTACATACTCGTCCTGACGGTTGCCTTCGTGCAGGGGCGCGGCCTTCTTGAGCGGGTTGGGACCGTTGAGGTTTGCATGAGAGCCCAGGCCTTTTCCGTTCAGAACCACCAGCGTGCCGGAAGGCAGCACGCGCACTGCGGTGGGATACCAGCCGGTGGGAATGAAGCCCTCGACGCGGCTGCGCGTGCCGGACACATCCACCACACCGGCCACATTGCCGTCGGAGCAGGCCACATACATACGCTTGCCGTCGGGAGACAGCGCTAAAGCGGACGGCGTCATGCCCAGCGGCTGCTGAGCGCTCATGGAAAGGTTGATAGTTTCGATGACGTTCAGGGTGCCGGCTTCGTTCACACCGACCGTGTAGACGTTATTGGTGTTGGCCGCGGCCACGAACAGGCGGGCGATCCATTGCGGCTCGCCGGGGGCGCCATCGCTGGCGCCGCTGCGCCACACCATGTCGGTGGGATGCTGGCCGATGGGCACTTTCACGATCAGCTTGCCGCTGGCGGTGTCGTAGTGTCCGATGTTGCCATCCGCCCAGTGGCTGACGAAGAACGATTTTCAATAGGGATCAAACAGAATCCGATAGGGGCGCCGTCAGGTCTTGACGTGCGAGACGACCATGCCCGATTGCGGGTTCACCACGGCGACCGAATCGTTGTACAACTCCGCCGCGTAGATCATGCGCCCGTCCGGCGAGACGGCCACATCGCCTACGAAATCGTGCTGCGCGCGGCTGGCCAGCGGCACCGTCTCGAAGGTGCGCCCCGGCGTGAGTTTGCCATCGGCCAAAGTAAATTCGAACACCGAAGCGCGCGATCCGCCGCCCACATAGAGACGATTGGTCCCCGGCGCGAAGGCCAGCCCCAGCCAGCCATCGGCCACCGGCGTAGTGCTGACCACATTGCCCGCGGCGGCATCGATCACGGAAAGCGAGGGCGGCTTGTATCCGCCATTGAGCACCACCAGGTACTTGCCGTCGGGCGAAAGCACGGATGCCATGGGAAAGGTGTCAAGCGGAATCTGTTTGCCGACGGGATCGAGTTTCCAGAAGCTGTTGAGGAGGAATCCGCCGTCAGGCAGCGGTCCCACCCGTTCGCGCGGCGCGGGCTGCGAACTCAAGAGCGCGCCCAGGGCGATGCATCCTGCCACGAGAAGAATGCGGAGAAGGGAAGGCCGAAAGGCTGTCTTCATGGGATTGCTCCCATTGTAACGCCCTGTGCTATTCCGCCT
>VFSW01013823.1_pt1 | contig 11199 bp, 5 predicted proteins | sample 5358111 | NCBI WGS metagenome assembly VFSW01 (sample SAMN11554181, study PRJNA540505) | mine drainage metagenome | isolation source: sediment from site ElyBrook_90M | place: USA: Ely Copper Mine, Vershire, VT | collected 2017
GTCTTAATGCTCGGAAACATAACCGAGACCGCGCAATGGCAGAGGCAATACCATGTCAACGTAAGCAGCGCGTATGGCTCAGTCAGCGGCAGCGGGTGGTATGACAGTGGTGCAATCCTTAGCATGACGGAATATCCGAGCGTGCTTGCCATGGGAGAGGGAGTTAGGGAGCTTTTCTCAGGTTGGAACAGCAGCACTGGATACATTAACGGCACGGTGCCCATCAGCGTCGTTGCCCCTATGAATATATCTGCTGTGTGGAACAGGCAATATCTGGTCAACGTTACCTCAGCACATGGCACCGTGAGTGGGAACGGGTGGTATGACAGCGGAAGCGCGGACCGCGTATCTGTAAGCAACTATACGGATTACATATCTAACAGCTCAAGGATATCTTTCCGTGAATGGAGCAACGGAAGCACTGCGGTAAATTTCACCGCGGTCGTCAGCGGGCCGATCATGCTTGCTGCGGAGTTCGGGACGCAATACGCGGTGAATTTCGCGCCGCATGACGCATACGGAAACCCTGTATCGTCAGATTATGTGGATGTGTCTGGTATCAAGCTGCCGCAATCCGGGGCGTTTATGTTCCCAGGCACCTACGAGATAGACTACATCAGGTACAAGGGAACGAACGTGACGGTTGGCAGGAACATGTCGGTGTCCGGCCCGTCCAGCGTGCCGTTCATGGTGCCGGTGTATAATGTGAATGTGACAACGACGAGCCTGTTCGGAGGCAGAGTGAACGCGAGCGCCTCACTCACCTTCGAGAACGGGACCACATTCAACGGATATCTAGGACCTGACGGCTCCGTGTCTTTCGCGGGCGTCCCGTATGGATACCTTAGCGGCTACGTTTACTACAAGAACATGGTGCACCAGGTGTCGGCAGGGTACGGCTCCAGTGCGAGCGCACTGTTCATAGACCCAGTAACGTTCACGCCAGTGCTTGCCGCGATAATAATTGCAATAGCGGTGGCTGTGCATACATACAGGAGCAGAAAACTAAGGCGATACAGATAGACGGCATTTACGGCTCGTTCCTTGAGGTGTTCAAGAGCTATACGCCGGTGCAGGAAGTCGCTATGCCGATAGTCGCCAGCGGAAGCAACTGCCTGATCACGGCGCCGACAGGCTCGGGGAAGACGGAGGCCGCGGTTATACCACTGCTTAACGGCATATCTAATATCGAAACGGACAAGAGGCAGGGAATACTGCTGCTCTACATAACACCACTGAGGGCGCTGAACAGAGACCTCATATCGAGGCTCGAGAAGATATGCACGGCGCACGGCATAAGCATATCGGTAAGGCACGGGGACACGACCCAGAGCGAGAGGGCGAGACAGGCCAGGAAGGCGCCGATGGTCCTCATAACCACGCCTGAAACCATGCAGAGCATACTTCCGACAAAGTACCTCGGCAAGGCGCTAGGCAATGTAAAGTCCGTGATCATTGACGAGATACACGAGCTGTACCAGAGCAAGAGAGGGGCGCAGCTCTCGCTTGCGCTCGAAAGGCTGGAGAGGGTCGCTCCGGGCTTCCAAAGGATAGGGATAAGCGCCACGATAAGCGACATCGGCGCGGTATGCAACTACCTGTTCGCAGGCAGGACATACAAAGTGGCGGAGGACACGAAGAGCAAGAGCATGCGCGTAGGCATAGAGATGCCCCGCTCCGGAGTGACACCAGAGCTGGAGCAGATGAGGAAGAAGTTCGGTCTGGACACGAGCTCGCTCGCGAGGATAAGCAGGATAGGCAGCCACATATCGAAGTCGAAGTCCACAATACTCTTCGCCAACACCAGGCAGATAGTGGAGAGCCTGGGCAACAGGCTGATATACGCGGACAGGCTCAGGAGTTTCGGGGGCATACGCGTGCACCACAGCTCGCTGGACAAGGAGGACAGGATAGCGACCGAGAACGCGTTCAAGTCAGGAGAGGTGAGGAGCATAATCGCGACCAGCTCCCTCGAGCTCGGAATAGACGTCGGCGCGGTCGACCTGGTCATACAGTACGGTTCGCCGAGGCAGGCGCTGAGGCTTGCGCAGAGGGTGGGAAGAAGCGGCCATAGCAGGTTCGGGACCGCGAACGGGGTCATAATGGCAACGTCCATCATGGACCTCGTGGAATCTGCGGTGGTGTCTGAGCGCGCAATGAAAAAGCAGTTCGAACTGTTCGGAATGCAGGAGGGGGCCAGCGACGTGCTCTGCACGCAGGTGTGCGGCGTGGCGCTCGACACCGATGGCATAGGCATTGCGGCGCTGCTGAAGATCGTCAACGGATCCTTCCTATACAGGAACGTGAGCGCGGAAGAGCTTACGGCACTGCTTGAATTCATGTCGACGCACAGGCTGATAGGCTTCGACGGGAAGACGGTTACAAGGGGGAGCAGGACCAGGGCGTACTACTACGACCACCTGAGCGTCATACCTGACACTAGGAGGTTCGCAGTCAAGAACATACTGAGCAACAAGATAATATCTAGCCTGGACGAGAGGTTTGTCACGGCGAACCTTGACGAGGGCTCCGTTTTCGTAACGAAGGGCCTGCCATGGAAGATAATTTCCATAGACAAGGACGTGCTGAGCGTAGAGCCGTCAACAGACGTCGATGCAGCCGTGCCAGACTGGGAGGGGGAGGACATACCCGTGAGCAGGGAAGTTGCGCGCGACGTTATAGCTACGGTCGCGTCTCCGAAAGGCTCTGATAAATGGTCGGTAAGGATCGGCGAAGAGCTACTGAAGAAGATAAGTGAATTTGCAAAGGAGCAGGAGAACTGCTATGGCATAGGTACGGGAAAGGTGGTGATAGAGAGCCTGCAGGACTACAGGATAATACACACAGGGCTCGGGACGCAGGGCAATTCCGCGCTCGCGAGGCTGCTTGCCTACATGATATCAGCCAAGACGGGCAGGAGCATAATAACGAAGATATCGCCCTACATGGTCCTGCTGGAGGTAGGCAGGGAGATCGACCTGCACCAGATGCTGAAGTCTGTAAGCCGCAAGTCGGCGCAGAGCCTCCTGAAGGGCTCGCTAGAGGAGACCGAGCTGTTCAGGTACAGGTTCACCAATGTAGCAAAGACCTTCGGAATAATCGAGCGCGATGCCTCGCTCTCGAGGTCCATAGTGAAAAGGCTGATAAGGCTGTACAAGGGCACGCCAGTATATGCTGAGGCCGTAAGGGACACCATGAACAACTTCTATGACACGGAGTCGCTCGGTGGGATGTTCGAAGGTATAGGCAGCGGAAGCATAACGCTCGTGGAGGTGAGGCTAGACGCGCCTTCTCCGCTCTCGAGGGCCATCCTCGAATCTTCCTATTATGCAAAGGAACTTGTATCCCCGCTGCTGCCAAGCAGCGAGATAGTTGGGTCCTTCGTGGACTCGCTGATGAACAAGGACATAAACCTGCTGTGCACGTACTGCGGATTCAGGTTCTCGAGGGACCTGAAGGGGCTCAAGGAGCAGAAGAGCGTATCGTGCCCGAGCTGCCACAGCCCGATGGTATGCACGTACAGCGACGAATATAATGACGTAGTGAAGAAAAGGATCGCGAACACCAGGCTGCGCGGCAAGGACCTTCTCGCCCTTAAGGATGCGCTGAAGGAAGCGGACATGTTTTCCACGTATGGCTACAGGGCGGCGGTAGCTCTCAGGGTATACGGAATAGGGCCGAGAACTGCAGCTCGCGCGCTGATGATGTTCAGGGAAAACGATGCCCAGTTCTTCATGGACCTGCTTGAGGAGCAGAAGAGGTTCATACGCACAAGGAAATACTGGACGATATGAGGCTTATTCATGCTTCTTTACGTGTATGCCCCGCTCCATAGGTATAACCTTCACCTTCGCGTTCTCGAATTGCATCGCGTTATCCCTCCCGTTGAAGTATGTGTGCAGGAAAACCGCTATGGCCGACACGGAGCTGTGCGGCTGCGTGGTTATCGACACGTTGAAGTCTGCCGCGTCGATAAGGCGCTGCGCGAGCGCGTCGGTCAGCGAAACGATCACCATGATGTTCTTGTATGTCCTGAGAGAGTGGTTGACCTTCTGCACGGGAAGCCCGTACTGCGTGAGAAATATCTTCTTGTAGTTGGGCGAGTCGCTCATCATCTTCTTGTAGTCTGCGTTGAACGATATAGCAAACTTGCCGCCCCAGGCATCCGATATCTTGCCAACAGCGTTGGCCACCTTCCTGTCCTCATTACATGTGAACGATATTTTAGATGCCCCGAACGCCCTTGAGGTCATGCATATGTCGGTCATCACTTCCCGAGTGCACTTTCCGACCACAAGCACCGATATCATTTCCCCATCCGTTACCCTTTTGGGTGCAATATTAATATGCGTGCGCGAATTATGCGGCCTGCTGCTGGACCGGTCCGCTGTTTCCGCCATCCTGCTGGCCCAGCATCTCCTGGGCATCCACGACCTTCGCGCCGCCGGACAGGCGCATGAGCCTTACTCCGCTTGCGCTTCTTCCGGTCTCCCTTATGTCCGCGGCGGAGAACCTTATCGCTATTCCCTCGGAGCTTATGAGTATTACGCTGCCGTCCTCTGACACCTTCAGCGACTTCACGACATTTCCGGTCTTCGGAGTTATCTTTATGTTGAGCACGCCTGCGCCTCCGCGCCCCTGCAGCCTGTACTTGTCGGCCTCTGTGACCTTGCCGAAGCCGTTCTCCGTTATTGAGGCAATCTTATCTCCGGGCTTTACCTCTATCATGTTTGTGATCCTGTCGTCACCTGCAAGCTTTATGCCGCGCACGCCGTACGCGTTCCTACCCATGGACCTTACCCTGTTCTCGTCGAACCTTATCGCCTTGCCGTTGCGGGTGGCTATGAAGAGCTCTGACTTGCCGTCTGAGAGGCATACGTCTACAAGGCTGTCGCCTTCGTCCACGTTTATCGCCCTTATCCCAGTGGACCTCGGCCTGGAGAACGCCGTGGCGCTCACCCTTTTCACTATGCCTTTCTGCGTTGCGAAGGCGATGAACTTGCCTTCGAAGGTGCGGGTGTTGACTATCTTCTCTATCTTCTCCCCCTCCTCGAGCTTCACCATGTTGACCGCGGCCTTCCCTGCCGTATACCTGCCTTCCTCAGGCACCAGGTACGCCTTGAGCCAGTATGCGGACCCCTTGTTGGTGAGCATGAGCAGGTAGTCCTTTGACATGCAGTAGAGCACCTGCTTCACGCGGTCGCCCTCCTTCGGCTGTATGGCTATGACTCCGCGGCCTCCGCGATCCTGCTCCTTGTAGGTATCCGCAGGCAGCCTCTTCAGGTAGCCGTTGCTGGTGAGTATTACGCTTACCTCCTCGTCTACGACAAGGTTCTCCCTGGTTATCTCTATGCCGGACAGGTCGCCGATGACCTTCGTCCTCCTTTCACGCGAGTACTTGTCCCTTACTTCGGACGTCTCCTCCGCTATTATTCTGTACACTTCGGCGTCATTTCCGAGTATCTGGTTGTACCTGCCTATCTGGTCCTTCAGCTCAGTCTGTTCTGCCGCGAGCGACGTGGTCTCGAGGTTGGTGAGCTTGCTGAGCTTCATGTCGAGTATGGCGGTGGCCTGCTTGTCGGAAAGCGAATACTCTTCCATGAGCCTGCCCTTGGCCTCCTTCGTGTCGGCGCTGCCCTTTATTATGCTGATGGTGTTGTCTATGTCGTTGACAGCTATCACAAGCCCGTCGACTATGTGCAGCCTGTCGGTGGCCACCCTGAGCTCGTATCTCGTCCTAGCCTTCACGACCTCTATCCTGTGTTCCACGAATATCTTGATGTACTGCTTAAGGTTGAGCGTAACGAGCCTCTTGCCTATCACGGCTATGTTCGCTATGGGCAGAGTTAGCTGCAGCGAGGTGTGCTTGTAGAGCATGTTGAGCACGTATTCCGTGTTCGCGTCCTGCTTCAGGTCTATGGTGACCCTTATGTCGCCCTTGCTGCTTTCGTCCTTCACTCCTGATATCTCAGGCAGCTTCTTCTCCTTGGCAAGCAGCGCTATCTGCTCCACCATTGTCGCCTTGTTCACGGTGTATGGAATTTCTGTTATCACTATGCGGTTCCTGTGGCCGTTCTCCTCCATCTCCGTGACTCCCCTTATGGTCACCGAGCCCCTGCCAGTCAGGTATGACGAGATGAGCGATTCGGAGTTGAATATGACGCCGCCTGTCGGGAAGTCCGGACCCTGTATGTGTTTAATCAGCTCTGCGTTCCCTATTTCGGGATTCTCTATGTATGCGAGTATGGCATTGCACAGCTCCCTCAGATTGTGGGGCATTATGCTAGTGGCCACCGCGACAGCTATTCCTGACGCGCCGTTCAGCAGCAGGTTAGGGATCTTTGCCGGAAGAATCTCAGGCTCCGTCTCGGTGTTGTCGAAATTTGGCACGAACGGCACTGCTTCCTTATCGAGATCCACCAGCATGTCCTCTGCCATGGTCTGCAGTCTTACCTCAGTGTATCTCTGCGCCGCGGGAGGGTCGCCATCGATAGAACCCATGTTTCCCTGGCCCTCCACCAAGGCGTGGTTCATCGTGAATGTCTGCGCCATCCTAGTAAGGGTATCGTATATCGCGGTGTCGCCGTGCGGATGGTACTTTCCCATCACATCTCCGACTATCCTTGCGCTTTTCTTGGTCGGATGGCTGTGGGTGTTTCCCATAGCGTGCATTGAATACAGTATCCTCCTCTGCACAGGCTTGAGGCCGTCCCTCGCATCCGGCAGCGCCCTGCTTATTATTACGCTCATGGCATAGTCTATGTAGTCCGACTGCATCTCGTTCTCTATCGGCATATCGATTATGTCAGGCACGGCGTCACCTCATATGTCAAGGAACGACACCTCTGTGGCGTGCTCCTCTATGAATTTCCTTCTCTCAGGCACACTTACGCCCATCAGTATTGAGAAAATCGCGTCCGCTTTCTGCGCATCGGTTATCGTTATGCGCTTCAGCACCCTCGCCTTCGGATCCATCGTCGTCTCCCAGAGCTGCTCTGGATTCATCTCCCCGAGACCCTTGTACCTCTGCAGCGCCGCCTTCTTCTCGTACTTCTCCATCAGGGCGTTCAGCTCTGCGTCGGTGTAGGCGTACGACACCTCCTTGCCCCTTGACACTCTGTATAGGGGCGGCTGCGCCACGTATATGTGGCCTTTCTCTATGAGCGGCCGCATGTACCTGTAGATGAACGTGAGCAGGAGTGTCCTTATGTGGCTCCCGTCGACGTCTGCATCTGTAAGGAGTATCACCTTGCTGTACCTTATCTTGTCCGGATTGAACGTGCTTTCTATACCTGTGCCAAGGGCCGTCACAAGAGCGTGCAGCTCTGCATTGTTGAATATCTTTTCCATTCCCGCCTTTTCGACGTTCAGCACCTTGCCCCTTAGGGGCAGTATTGCCTGATACAGCCTGTCGCGGCCGTCCTTGCTCGAGCCTGCAGCGCTCCTGCCCTCCACTATGAACAGCTCGGTCTTCTCGGGATCGGATATCGTGCAGTCCGCGAGCTTACCGGGCAGGACAGTGCCCTCGAAGCCGCTTTTCTTCCTCGCCAGGTCCCTCGCCTTCCTTGCCGATTCCCTTGCTTCCGCAGCGGCTGACACCTTCTCGATTATGCTGCCTGCGTCTGACGGGTTTTCTTCCAGGAAGGTGCTGAACCCATTGTAGAGCACCGAATCCACTATGCTCTTCACGTTGATGCTGCCGAGCTTCTCCTTGGTCTGCCCCTCGAATTCTGGGTTCTGCATCAGCACGCTAACTATCGCGATCAGGCCCTCCCTCGTGTCTTCGCCCGTGACTCCGATCTGCGGCTTCTTTGAGCCGTTGCCATTCCCGTTCCTCTTGCTAAGATAGTTAGTTATCGCCCTTGTTATTGCGGTGTGGAACCCGGTCACGTGCGAGCCCCCTTCCCTAGTCCTTATGTTGTTTACGAAGGATACGAGCTCTTCGCTGTAGTTCTTCACATACTGAAGTATTATGCTGACGGAGGTGCTGTCAACGGCCTTCGATATGCTTATCGGCCTCGAAACCGCTTCGGTTCCGCTCCTGAGGTAGTCGAGGAATTCCATCATTCCGTTTTCCGATTTGTATACGGTTTCCTTCTTCTCCTCGCCGCGCTCGTCCGCGAATATTATGTTGAGCCCTGGATTCAGGAATGAGATGTCGCGAAGCCTCTCGTCAAGCTCTATCGAGTCGAAACTGTCTATGGAAAAGATGCCTGTATCCGGCTTGAACTTGATTGTTGTGCCGGTATCCTTCGTGCCGGCATCGCCGATGATTTCGAGCCCTGATGTGGGAGCGCCTCTGCTGAACGTTTCCCTGTATACCTTGCCGCCTTTCTTTACGGTCACGACCGTGTATTCGGAAAGCGAGTTTACAACCGTGAGCCCAACCCCGTGAAGCCCTCCGGAGACCTTGTACACCTTGTTTGCGAACTTGGCGCCTGCGTGTATCGACGTCATTATGACCTCAAGCGCAGGCTTGCCTTCCTTCTCCATTATGTCGACGGGTATGCCCCTGCCGTCGTCGGACACCTCTGCCACGTCGCAGTTGTCGTCTCGTGTAAGCGTTATCCTTATGTTCTTGCAGTAGCCGCCGACCGCCTCGTCAACGCTGTTGTCTATCACTTCATAGAGTAGGTGTATAAAGCCAGGGCTGCCCGTGGATCCTATGTACATTGCGGGCCTTTTCCTTATTCCCTGCGGGCCCGAAAGAACCGTTATGTCTTTTGCTGTGTACTCTCCGTCTTCCATAGATACCATTGGTCCTGTTTATGTCTAACTTTGCGTGAATTACTATCGAAGAAATGCTCGCTATTAACCTTTTTGTTTTCACATTTAAATGCCTTTTGATTGGATTAAGGAGCATGGAAAAGGCAATGGTTAAATATAAAAAACGCACAATTGCTTTTGATGGAAGTCGAAGCAAGGCTATGGGGCAAAATGCAGGGCAGGAAGGTGGAGTGCACAGCGTGCGCAAGGAGGTGCAGGATACCTGAAGGAGGGCATGGATTCTGCTTCGTCAGGAAGAATGTCGGGGGAAAACTTGTGCTGTCTGCGTATGGCATGATAAATGCGATGCAGATAGACCCTATAGAAAAGAAGCCTTTCAGCCATTTCATGCCGGGAACATACGTGCTCGGCATAGGCACTTCGTCATGCAACTTCGGATGCGCCTTCTGCCAGAACCACAACATATCGAAAGACCATGAGATAACCGGCATCTACATGCCTCCAGAAAGCATTGTCGATATGGCGCTGGAGAACGGCGTGGAAGGCATAGCGTATACGTACAATGAGCCGGCGATATTCATAGAGTATGCGCTCGACGTCGCAAGGCTTGCGCATGAGAAGGGGCTCTACAACCTGTTCGTTACAAACGGATTCCTCACAAAGGAAGCAGTGCGCTCCATGAAAGGGTTGATTGATGCGGTAGTAGTGGATTTCAAGGGAAATGGGGATGAGAAGTTCGCCAATAAGTATGAGGTTGTGACATCTAACGCGCCGATAAAGGATGCGCTGATCTGGCTGAAGAGTGCAGGTATTCACATAGAGCTCACTGACCTTATAGTGCCGCGCGTCGGCGACTCTCTGGAAGAATGTGATCGGCTGACCAAATGGGTGCATGACGCGCTCGGCGCGGACACGCCTTTGCATTTCACACAGTTCCATCCTGATTACAAGATGCTCGATTATCCGGTAACGGAATACAAGACACTGGAAGCCCATTATGAGATCGCCAAGAAGAATGGCCTGAACTATGTGTACATAGGCAACACGCTCAACGAGCACGAGAGTACGTATTGCCCGGTCTGCGGCAGCCTTGCCATAGGCAGAAGGGGACTGCACCTTACAGAGTGGGCACTCGATGAAAAAAACAGATGCAGGAACTGCGGCACCGTGATACCAGTTGTCGGCGGCAGGCCCAAAAAGCTCAGACATGACGGAATACGTGCGCTATATTGATATATTTTTAGCTACCTACTTTTATGGTGAGCGACATGCCGAAGCGAGTCATAATAATAGGGGCTGCAGGTAGGGACTTCCACGATTTCAACGTTATTTTCAGGGACAATCCGGAATATGAAGTGGTGGCCTTCACAGCTGCGCAGATACCGTACATAAACAATAGGTCTTACCCAAAGGAGCTGAGCGGAAGGCTTTATCCTCACGGCATTGCGATACATGATGAATCGGAGCTTCCTGCTCTGATAAGAAAATACAAGACAGATATATGCGTGATGGCATACAGCGACCTTCCGTACTCAACAGTGATGGACAAGGCGAGCCTGGTCAACGCGAACGGTGCCGACTTCTGGCTGATAGCTCCGGAGAAGGCCATGATAAAGTCGTCAAAGCCAGTGATAGCGGTGTGCGCCGTCAGGACTGGATGCGGCAAGAGCCAGACTTCGCGATACATCGCAAAGGCGTTCAGGAGCAGGGGACTGAAGGTTGTGGTCATCAGGCACCCCATGCCTTACGGCGTATTGAAGGACCAGATCGTCCAGAGATTCGCAAAGCTTTCCGACCTAGACAAGTATGACTGCACGATAGAGGAGAGGGAGGACTACGAGCCGCACATAAGGAACGGCTTCGTGCTGTATTCAGGGGTCGATTACGGCAGGATACTGAAGAAAGCGGAGAATGAGGCTGACGTGATAATATGGGATGGGGGAAACAATGACGCGTCGTTCATCAGGCCGGACCTGCTCATAACGGTAGCTGACCCATTCAGGGCCGGAAACGAGCTTGACTACTACCCAGGCAACGAAGTAGCCAGGATGGCTGACGTGCTGCTGATAAACAAGGTCAACTCCGCCCCTAAGAAGAAGGTTAGCGAGGTGGCGAAAAATCTAAGGGGGATAAACGGGACGGCGAAGATTATTTACTCTGCGTCTGATGTGTTTGTAGACGACCCTGCAGAGGTAAGGGGAAAGAAGGTGCTTGTGATAGAGGATGGTCCTACGATAACGCATGGAGGCATGCCCATTGGCGCTGGAACGGTCGCAGTGAAGAAGTATAAGGCTGCTAGCGTCGTAGATGCGAAGAAGTATGCTGTAGGCGAGATACTTGCGACGTACAAGAAGTACCCGCGCCTTGGCAAGGAGCTCCCTGCGATGGGCTATGGGGCAAAGCAGGTGAAGGACCTTGAGCGAACCGTCAATGGGGCGAAATGCGACGCAATAGTCTCTGCCACGCCTACGG
>VFSW01013824.1_pt1 | contig 11198 bp, 8 predicted proteins | sample 5358111 | NCBI WGS metagenome assembly VFSW01 (sample SAMN11554181, study PRJNA540505) | mine drainage metagenome | isolation source: sediment from site ElyBrook_90M | place: USA: Ely Copper Mine, Vershire, VT | collected 2017
AGGCAAGCGCATCGACCGCGTCGCGTCGGTCGCCAGTTTTTTCGTCAGCCGCATCGATACGCTGGCGGACAAACTGCTGGCGGACAAGATGAAGGCGACGAACGATCCCGCGCTGTCCGCAAAACTCGAAGCGCTGGGCAGCAAGACGGCAATTGCGAATGCAAAGATCGCCTATGTCCGCTTCAAGGCAATCTTCGACGATCCGCGTTTCCTCGCGCTGAAGCAAAAAGGCGCGCGCGTGCAGCGTCCGCTGTGGGCGAGCACGAGTACCAAGAATCCGCACTTGCCGGATACGCTCTACGTCGACACGCTGATCGGCTCCGATACGATCAACACGCTGCCGTTCGAAACGATCGACGCGTTCCGCGATCACGGCGAGCCGCGGATGACAATCGAAGAAAACATGGACGGCGCGAAGAAAACCCTGGCAGACCTTGCCGAGGTTGGCATTTCGCTCGACGCCGTGACCGCGCAAGTGCTTGACGAGGGTGTTGTGAAATTCGACCAGGCGCTCGATCAGCTCCTGCAAAGCATCGAAACGAAAATCGTCGCGGCAGCCGCGGAGCGCCAGAGCGCGTCGCTCGGCGATGACCTGAACGCGGTGAGCGAAAATCTTGCGGCGGCGGAGCAGAACCAAGTCGCCGCGCGCGTGTGGAACAAGGACGCCGCGCTGTGGAAGAGCGAACCGGCGCACCAGGCGATCATCCGCAACGCGCTTGGCTGGCTCACGGTCGCGCAGGAAATGCAAAAGCGCGTCGACGAGTTGAAAGCGTTCGGCGCGCAGATCAAGCAAGCCGGCTTCAAGTCCGCGGTGCTGTGCGGAATGGGCGGCAGTTCGCTCTGCGTCGAGGTGAATCGCGATATCATCGGCAGCGCAAAAGGGTTCCCGCGCCTCTACGTGCTCGATACGACCGACCCGGCGAGCATCCGCGCGCTCGAGCGCAAGATCAAGCCAAAGCAAACGCTCTTCATCATCGCCAGCAAGTCCGGCGGCACGACCGAAACGCTGTCGCACTATAAATATTTTGCCGCGCAAGCGCCCGCGCAGAATTTCATCGCGATCACCGACGCGGGATCGGGTTTGGAGAAACTCGCGCGCGAAAAAGGTTTCCGCCGCGTCTTTCTGAATCCCGGCGACATCGGCGGGCGGTACTCCGCGCTGTCGTACTTTGGACTCGTTCCCGCGGCGGTGATGGGCATCGACATCGGCAAACTGCTTGAACGCGCGGACGAGATGGCGCGCGCGTGCGCGGCAAATATCGACGCCGAAAAGAATCCGGGGCTGTGGCTCGGCGTTGCGCTGGCGACGCTCGCGCAGAAGGGACGCGACAAGATCACGCTCGTCGCCTCGCGCGGCATCGATCCGTTTGGCGCGTGGGCGGAGCAGTTGATCGCCGAATCGACTGGCAAGGAAGGCAAGGGACTCGTGCCGGTGGACGGCGAGCCGCTGGGTGCGCCGTCGGCGTATGGCAATGACCGTGTCTTTGTTTATCTGCAACTCGGCAGAAAGAAAGACGCTGTCATCGAAAACAAGCTGCGCGCGCTCGAACGCGTCGGGCAGCCGGTGATTCGGCTGTACTTGCGCGACGCGTACGACATCGGCGCGGAATTCTTCCGTTGGGAATTCGCGGTGGCGGTTGCCGGCGCGCTCATCGGCATCGACGCTTTCGATCAGCCGAACGTGCAGGAATCGAAGGATAATACCAAACGCGTGCTGGAAGGACAGTCGTCAGTCGTCAGTCGCCAGTCGCCAGAGAAGCCTCTGTTCGAGGACAAACAGTTCGCGGTGTACGCGACCACGGATATTGGCGCGGCGAAAAATTTGCGCGGCGCGCTCAAAGCGTTCTTACGGCAGGCGCGCCAGGGCGATTATCTCGCGACGATGGCGTATCTGGAGCGCACGCCGGCGAATAACGCCGCGCTGCGTGCGCTGCGCGTCGCCGCGCGCAACCAACTGAAAATCGCGACGACCGTTGGCTACGGTCCGCGCTTTTTGCACTCCACCGGGCAGCTGCACAAAGGCGGCGCGAACAATGTGCTCGGCTTGCAGATCACGGCGGACAGCGCGGTGGACGCGCCGATTCCCGGCGAGCCGTACTCGTTTGGCGCGCTGATTCACGCGCAAGCCATCGGCGATTGGCAAGCGCTGCAAAGTCATGAGCGCCGCGCGCTGCGCGTCCACCTGAAACGCGGCGCAAAACTAGGCGAACTGGCGACGGCGCTGAAGGCGGCGGTCGGAGTCAAGCCCACTGCCAAAAAGACGCGAGTCGCGAAAAAGAAAAGCGTAAAACGTAAAGCGTAAAACGTGATGCGTGATGCGTGAATCGTTCGTCACGTGTTACGTTTCACGGATCGTGCTTGTCGTTTCTGAGAAGGAAAGATCATGATCACCGACCACGAAACCGAAGCCCTCGCGCCGCTGCGCGTCGGCATGACCACGCAACCGATCCCGCCGCCGAGCATCCTCGTCATCTTCGGCGCGACCGGCGACTTGACGCATCGCAAGTTGCTGCCCGCGCTATTCGATCTGTTCTGCGATGGCAAATTGCCGGAGGGCTTTACCGTCCTCGGCTACGCGCGGCGGCAGAAATCGGACGATGAATTTCGCGCCGACCTGCGCGACAGCGTGCGGCTTTTCGCGCGGCACAATCCCGGCGACAACGAGCGGTGGAACAAGTTCGCCGCGGGCTTGTACTATCATCAAGCCGAGTTTACCGACCCCAGCAGCTGCCATCCGCTCGCGGACCGGCTGCGTCAACTCGACGCGGCGCGCGGCACGCAGGGCAATCGACTGTTCTATCTCGCCACCGCGCCGGAATTCTACGCGTCGCTCGTCACGCAGCTGGGCGACGCGCGTCTCAACAGCCAAGACCACGGCTGGGCGCGCATCATTATCGAAAAACCATTTGGCGTCGATTTGATGAGCGCGCATAAACTGAACCGCCACATCCTCTCCGTCTTCGACGAAAGCCAGATTTACCGAATCGATCACTATCTCGGCAAAGAAACGGTGCAAAATATTTTCGCGTTTCGCTTTGCCAACACGATTCTGGAGCCGATCTGGAATCGGAACTACGTCGATCACGTCCAAGTGACCGCCGCCGAATCCGTCGGCGTGGAGGAGCGCGGCGGCTATTACGACAGCGCGGGCGCGCTGCGCGATATGATGCAGTCGCACCTGCTGCAACTCGTCTCGTTGACGGCGATGGAGCCGCCGGTCTCATTCGACGCGACGTCGGTGCACGATGAAAAGATCAAGGTGCTGCGCGCGATCTGCGAAATGAAAGGAATGGACATCGACCAGATGGCAGTGCGCGGTCAGTACGGCGCGGGGCAAAACCTAGCGGCTTACCGCGACGAGCCGCGCGTCGCGAGGAGCTCGACGACGGAAACGTTCGCCGCGCTGAAATTGCGGATCGACAACTGGCGCTGGGCAGGCGTGCCGTTCTACCTGCGGACCGGCAAGCGGATGCCGCGCCGCGCGACGGAAATCCGCATCATGTTCAAGCCGGTGCCGCACCCGCTTTTCGCGCAAGAAGTCGCGCGCGGCATCGAGCCGAACGTGCTCGCGATTCGCATCCAACCGGATGAAGGCATCCACCTCAAGGTGGCGGCGAAAGAACCGGGACAGACGAATCAGCTGCGCGACGTGCGGATGGACTTTTACTACAAGACCGCGTTCGGCGGCGCGCCCGGGGAAGCGTACGAGACGCTCCTGATCGATACGATGCGTGGCGACTCGACGCTGTTCAACCGCAAAGACGAAGTGGAAGCGGCGTGGTCGCTCATTACGCCCATCCTCGAGTATTGGCAAAATACCGCGCCGACCGATTTTCCAAATTACGCGGCGGGAACCTGGGGACCATCAGCCGCCAACGACCTGCTTGCGCGCGATAGACGCCAGTGGCACAATCCGTAATGCGATTTCAGATTTATGATTTCAGATTTTGGATTATCGTCAGTGTCCAAGAGATTCCATGACGCCATCTCGCCCTGAAATCGTCGTCGTTTCCGACCGCGCCGCGCTGGCGCGTAACGCCGCGACGCGCTTGGTCGTACTGGCGCGGGAAGCGATGGCTGCGCGCGGACGCTTTGCTGTCGCACTCTCCGGCGGCTCGACGCCGCGCGATCTGTACGCGTTGCTGGCGTCGCCGGAATTCGCGCCGCGGGTGGACTGGGCGCGCGTCCATTTTTTCTGGGGCGACGAGCGCGCCGTTCCGCCCGATCATCCCGACAGCAACTATCGAATGGCGAACGAGACGCTCTTGTCGCGCGTGCCGGTGCCGTCAGGAAACATTCATCGCATCCGCGCCGAACTGCCGCCCGCTGACGCCGCACGCGAATACGAGGAGACGCTGCGCGTGTTCTTCGATTTCGACGCGGATAAACGCGAACAAACGCGGACAAGGGAAAAAAATCCGCGTTCATCCGCGTTGATCCGCGTCCCAAGTTTCGACCTGATCTTGCTCGGTCTCGGTGCGAATGGACACACCGCGTCGCTGTTTCCGCACACGCCACTGCTTCACGAAGCCACGCGCTGGGTCGCGGCGGAGTACATCGACGAAGTGAAGATGTGGCGCATCACGCTGACCGCGCCGGTCATCAATGCGGCGGAGCATATCTTGTGGCTGGTCGCCGGCGCGGACAAGGCAGCGACTGTCCGGTTGGTGCTGCGCGGCGCGTATCGTCCGGAAGAATTGCCGGCGCAATTGATTCAGCCGGTGAACGGACGCGCGGTCTGGCTGCTCGATCATGCGGCAGCGACGGCGCTGTAGAATCTTGTCGCCGACGCGAAACGTCCTGCCGGTGTGAATCGGCAGGACGTTTTCTTATACTTTTGTTCGGGCGCGTGAAGCGAATTGCCGCGCGCGTCAACTATTTACGTTTGTTGAGGAAAGCGCACTTTGCGAAGCCGGGCGGGCAGTGAGCGTCACCTGAATCGTCTGCTGCTGTCCGCCGCGCAGGATCGTCAGCGTCACCGTCTGCCCCACATTGGTCGAGCGCGCGAGGTAGGCGACAATGTCGTCAAAGCTCTTAACGGACTGCGAGTCAATCGCAGTGATCACATCGCCGCCGACGGGAACTTGCTGACCATCCACCGTCGCCTGCTGCGTGCTGCCGTGCAAACCGGCTTTATCGGCAGGACCGCCAGCAGTCACGTCGATGACGAGCGCGCCGCGTTGACTGGCGTTCAAGCCCATCGCTTGAGCCAGACTTGGCGTCAACGTAGTGCCGCTCAAGCCAAGGTAAGGATGATCGTAGTGCCCGGTCTTGATGAGCGCCGGGACGACTTTCTGAACGATTTCCGATGGAATCGCAAATCCAACGCCAGACGACGCGCGCACCGGCGATTCGATCTCGGACGTGACGCCGATAACTTGACCGTCGATGTTGAGCAGCACGCCGCCCGAATTACCCGGGTTGATCGGAGCATCGGTCTGGATCACGTCTGGAATCGTGTACGAAGCGCCTTGGCTGGTGGAGCTTTGGTTGACCGGCAGCGAGCGTCCCAACGCGCTGATGATGCCAGTCGTCATCGTGTTCTGTTCGCCAAAAGGATTGCCGATCGCGATCGCCAATTGACCCACTTTCACCTGCGTCGAATCGGCGACCTGCACCGGGTGCAATTCACTCGCCGGCGCATTGACCTTCAAGACGGCAAGGTCGCTGTCCGGGTCCGCGCCGACCACCGTCGCCGGGACCGTCGTACCATCTGAGAAGACCACGGAAATCTTGCTCGCGCCCGAAATCACGTGATTATTCGTGACGATGTACCCATCGGTATTCCACACAAACCCCGACCCTAACGCAGTTTGTGCAGGCGCGGTTTGTCTGCCCTGCGGTCCCTGTTGAAAGGGAGACCCAAATGGCGAGTTGCCAAATCCCGGCAGCGTCGAACTGGTTGGTTGTTCAACCACATTGATCAGTACGACGGACGGGTTCACTTGATTGTAGATATTTTCAAATGCCGCTTCCATATCGGCGGGTCCTGCAAACTGTGGAACATTGGAAACCGTCGACAACGGCGCGGTTGTTCCCGTCTGGGTTGCCGCCGAGGCGACGTTGGTGCGCCACGGCATGACGGTATAGCCAGCCACCGCGAGCAGCGCGACGAGAACCAACAACGTGAGAAAAACTTTTCGTTTCATTGTTACCTCCTTTGACGACCTCATCCTAATACCCAAGAATGAGGCGGATGTGAAAACAGGATTAAGGGAAGGTGTGTGAGTTACTCCGCTTGTTCAAACGAGGCAAAGTTGCTAGTTTAGATGCACTACCGTCATCCATGTGGCGCGCCTTGAATGATATCGCCCGTGTTGACTAGAAACTCCAGATTGGGGTTAGACGGAATGAGCAGCAGATCGCCTTTCGCGTCAGTGGAGGCGACCGGCGCGCCTGCGCTTGTGGGGACGAACGAAACAACCATCCGGTCGAGACTGCGCGGCGCAGGTCCCGCGATGTACGTTCCATCCTTCTGGTATTTCGATCCGTGGCACGGACACTCAAAACGATTGGTGAGCGGCTGCCATTGATATAAACAACCGAGATGAACGCAAACATCGTAGAGCGCGAGGATTCGCCCATTCACGTTCGAAAGCCAAAACTTGCCGACTGTGTTGTGCATCGGTGGATCCGTTGGTTTAGGAAGGACATCGCCTGCCTTGCCCAAATCAAACACGCCGCCAAATTCGCCGGGTTTAAAGCGCGGGAACGCAAAGAAGAACGTTGCGCCGCCAAATCCGGCGACAAACACAAAGCCGAGACTGGCAAGCCAGGCGTAATTTAAGAACTCGCGCCGCGTCATTGGAACAATGGCTTGCAGAGGAAGGTTTCCCGACTCGATTTCTTTCGCCATACGCGTCTGCATCTCCTTTCATGACATGCTGTTTGAAAGTCGCATTCGTCTTGTTAAACGTGACCTTACGCGTTTAGCATACATCAAGCCCTCCGATCTGTCTTTATCGTCACCGGAGGTTTACCTTAAGGCAACTTTAATTTCGCATTGCAGCGCGTGCTGCTCGCTGGCGCGCCGTACCACGCGTCGGAGACGTACAAAGCATTACGCAAGTCTGCAGTCCAACTTGACAAGAATGGCAATGTGCGTATACTAAAGCCAGTACGGAACAGCAAATTCTGAACCTGAATAAGCACCCAGGTCCTGTCAGGAAATGCGACAGCGCCAAGGTGCTTTTTCTTTTACTCAGATGGCAAGTTCCGGAAAGTTTCCACGAAAGGAGCCAAAAAATGGCTGATCGAGTGACCGGAACCGTCAAATGGTTCAATGCCGCGAAGGGGTATGGGTTCATCTCCCACGAAGGTGGCAAGGACCTGTTCGTCCACTTTTCCGAGATTCAGGATGCGGGCAACGGCTATCGCAACTTGAACGAGGGTGACCAAGTCGAATTCACCGTCGGAGAGAGTCCAAAGGGTCCCCAGGCAACGAACGTCACCAAGTTGAGCTAATGCTCGCAGGTGAGATGCGGTATCACGATACTACTGCTATTATCAACGAAGAATAAGAAACTTGTTCTCTCAGAGAAACGAGCGGCAAGTTGTGAATGCGTCAAAAATCAGGCAGGGCTACAAAGCCCTGCCTGATTGCTTTTGAAGACGCTGGATCATCCTCGATCCCGCGTTTCTGTTTTAGAACGAGGATTCTCGAATGCTCCTTGCCGGTACGGAGTCGTGATCTATTCTCTGGAGCAAAGATTCGATTTCATGAAGTGCGGTTTGGTTGGTTACGCCATCCGAAGCAGCCCACTCGTCACAAACGGCTTTGTAAGTCTTTCTCAGCAGATTATCCTCGGTTATGCCTAGCGGCTTTCGCTGACTCTGTGCTCTAAGATCCCGTACCATTTCGCACAGCGCTGGGAGCAATCCACCTTTCAAGCGCGTAGCGATTTCGAGCTGGCGTATCTTACGGTCTTTGTCCAAGGGGACCGGGTCGCTACTTAACAACTGTCGGCACCCGCCGAGGCTTTGCTTCGATGCAATCCCTCGCAACACCGTGGTACCTTGCTCATTGATCGGAACCCAAACGACGGGACCACCCGTAGCAACCTCATAGTACAGCCGCACCTTTTCGCCGGCGAATCGCTGTTTAGTGAGTGTCCTGACCGTACCCACCCCATAGACGGGGTGGACCACTTGATCTCCGATCTGGAATTGCATGATAACCTCCGATGCTACACCGTGCTGGCTGTATTTGCGTCGATTCAGTATCGATGCTGGGAGTCACACGTCTCTACAAACCTGCGGAACTCAGCGCAAGAAATGCCGCCTACCGAAACCGAGGGCAGGCGACCAAAACTAGACGCGAATCCTATCGAGCGCGACCTTATCCTATTGAGGATTAGCCGATCGGAACAGGCGCAGTCACCAATGCCGGCAGTGGAACACTCTCCGGTCTCTGCGCTAACGTCGCCAACTCCGCTCCGTCAATCGTCTCCGCGACGATCAAGCGAGCGGCGATCGCGTCCAACGCATGGCGATTGGTGGTTAGCACTTCTGTTGCTTTCGCATGCGCCGTGGTGATCATCCGCATGATTTCTTCGTCGATCTGCCGGGCAACCTGCTCACCGTAATTTCGCTGCTCGGAAATCTCGCGCCCCAAGAAGACCATCTCTTCGTGCGCGCCGAACGTGCGCGGACCGAGCGCTTCGCTCATCCCATACCGCATCACCATCGCGCGGGCAAGCTTCGTCGCATTCTCCAAGTCATCCGCTGCGCCAGTCGTCGTGTCGCCGAAAACAATTTCTTCTGCCGCGCGTCCGCCGAGAACTCCGGCGAGATCGTCCATGAGCTTGGAGCGCCGCTGTAAGTAGCGATCATCTTCCGGCAAGTGCATCGTGTAACCCAGCGCCGTCCCGCGCGAGATAATCGACACCTTGTACACCGGGTCGCAATTCGGCAGCATCTGCATGACGAGCGCATGCCCCGCTTCGTGGTACGCGATGATGCGCTTTTCCGCTTCGATGATTAGGCGGCTCTTGCGCTCGGGACCGGCAATCACTTTTTCAATCGACTCACGCAGTTCGTCCATCCCCGTCGCCTTTTTGCCGCGCCGCGCCGCAAGGATTGCCGCCTCGTTGACGAGATTCTCAATGTCCGCGCCGGAAAAGCCGGGGGTCAGCTTCGCGACCGCGCCAAGATCCACCTCGGAGACCGGTTTGCCCTTGATGTGAACTCCCAGAATCTGCTTGCGCCCGTTCATGTCCGGGCGATCCAAAATCACGCGCCGGTCGAAACGACCAGGGCGCAAGAGCGCGGGATCGAGAATGTCGGGGCGATTGGTCGCCGCGACGATGATAACGTGCGTGTCGGTATCGAATCCGTCCATCTCGACCAGAATCTGGTTGAGCGTCTGCTCGCGCTCATCGGCGGATCCGCCTACGCCCGCGCCGCGATGCCGCCCGACCGCATCGATTTCGTCCACAAAGACGATGCAAGGCGAATTCTTCTTGGCGTTGTCGAACAGATCGCGCACGCGCGACGCGCCGACACCGACGAACATCTCGACGAACTCGGAGCCGCTGATGGAGAAGAATGGCACGTTCGCTTCCCCCGCGACGGCGCGCGCCATCAGCGTCTTGCCGGTGCCCGGCGGTCCGATGAGCAGCACGCCCCTGGGAATGCGCGCGCCGAGCGCGGTGAACTTGGCTGGCTCTTTCAGGAATTCGACCACTTCTTGCAATTCCTGTTTCGCTTCGTCCACCCCGGCGACATCGGCAAAGGTAATCGTCGGTTTGTCGGCGGAGGCCGCACGCGCGCGCGATTTGCCAAACGACAGGGCTTGATTGGTACCGCCTTGGGTGCGACGCAGCATGAAAAAGAGCAGCGCGCCAATTAAGATCAGCGGCAGAAATTCAATGAGGAGCAGTAGAAGGTTGCTCCATGACGACGGTTGCTCGTACGTAATCTCCACCGCGGCGATTTTGTCGAGCGGCACGCCCAAGTTATTCAACGTATTCTCGACGCCGCTATCCCCGGCTGCCTTGACGGACGTTGCCGTGGTGCCATCTCGGTACGTGATGTTGAGCAGCGTGTCATTCACAGAGATTTTCTTGACGGTGCCCAACTGTACATCTTGTCCCAGTTGGCTGATTGGGATCACGGTGGGTGGCTTGGACCATGGAGAAAAGTAGAAATAGACCACCGCCGCCGCGGCGACGAGCAGCAGAAAGGCGAGTCCGAAGCGGACCCATTTATTCTGGTTCATTTTGATATTGCCTTACTCATATCCGGTGGAGTAACAAGACTCCAGACGAGAAGGACAGGCATCGTCGAGCGAACTGTTTGCCCAGCGATGCCTGTTCTGAAAGCACGATGGATTCGAATTGCGAGCGCGCGATTTAGTAGCGATTCCGGTTGCCGCCGCCACCATAACCGCCGCGCGAACCACCGCGGTCTTCCTTCGGGCGCGCAAAGTTGACCGTCAGGCGACGACCGTCCAGTTCATGCTCGTTGTACATTTCAATCGCCTTTTGGGCTTCCACTTGCGTTGCCATTTCGACAAAGCCAAAACCTTTGGGACGCCGTGTATCGCGATCCATAATCATCGCGACTTCCGTGATCGCGCCGGCTTGGCTGAATAACTCGCGCAGTTGTTCCTCGGTAACGTTGTAAGACAGGTTGCCGACGTACAGTTTTGATTCCATTTGGAATCTCCTTGGGGTTGGAAAAGTCCAGTACGTGGCATGGACGATTCATTTGAATAGATGACGTGCAAGCCGACTCCACGTCTTTGGCAGATGACACGCATTTTAAGAGCGATAAAAAAAAGACGCCGCCCGGGTCTTATTGTTCGGGCGGCGTAAATAGACCATATTTACTTGTCGTAACCACTCACACTATACCACAGTTTGCCGATATAAGCAAACGCGGTTTCCAGTCTCAGCCCATCATGACATTAACCTCATGCTGACCACCGTCGCTCAAGAGAGGAATGTCATTTCCGGGCAATGCCTTTCCATCGAGCGTCACCCGCTTGACGCCGCGATTGACGCCGGACGGGTTGTCCACCCGAATCTGAAAAGTCGTTGCACCCACGCGGTATGTCACCCGATAGTTCTGCCAATGCTTGGGAATGCACGGGTTGATTTGCAGGGTCTGCCCCATTCGGCGGATACCCAGGATGGCTTCGAGTCCCAGGCGATACATCCAACCGCTTGAGCCGGTGTACCACGTCCAACCACCGC
>VFSW01013825.1_pt1 | contig 11198 bp, 9 predicted proteins | sample 5358111 | NCBI WGS metagenome assembly VFSW01 (sample SAMN11554181, study PRJNA540505) | mine drainage metagenome | isolation source: sediment from site ElyBrook_90M | place: USA: Ely Copper Mine, Vershire, VT | collected 2017
CGCGTGAGCGCGCCCGACGTACTCCTTCTTGTGACCTCGGTTATCTAGCCTGTTGACATCCCCCCGACTAGGTTGTACGCAGCACGACCCAACCCCACCGCCGGAAGGATTTGATCCATGAAGTACTCCCTGGTGCTAGTTGCGCTCCTCGTGTTCCTGACCGGCTGCGGCGTGAACTCGGGCAATTCCGGCGCCCCAAACCTGACGCCACCTCCGAATCCTAGTGCAACGACTTTTGACATGGTCGCCTGGATGACCATGCGATCCGATCTCGGAGCCGATCATCACATGGCGGGCACGGCCAATCCCCTGTATACCAGCGTCACGAAGGATCGGTTTTACTGGACAAAAACGGCAGGCGGCTACCCCTGGGATATTCAGCTGTACGACAAGAACTATGTCTATCTCTGGGTGACAGAGCTGGATTGGCACAACCCCCGCACCTTCAAAGCATTCAACAGCCCGACACAAGGAAAGTTCAATCTTCCGTTTGCCCCGCGATTTGCCAAAGGTGGATATCCCGGCTCAAGTATCAAGGTCAGCGACTCCACGTACGAAATCCATTCTGACTGCAATTCCTTCGTCACAAAGGATCTAGGCCACGTCATCAACGAAGTGTGGGGACCCTACCAGGAATCGCTCGGGGGACAGCTCCCCGACAACCTGCAGACGCTCGTGATCAGCTATCGATACAGTTGCGACGCGAACTATTCCGACTGCGGCGACAAGGAGGAATTCCACCTCGCGCAGCCCTATGGTCTTGTGAAGTGGCAGCACCAGAGCCTGGGAGCAAACGGGACATACGACCCTCCGGACAACGTAACGTACTTCAATCAGGTCGTTTCCGGGCAAACCGCGCCAGTCACAGTCTGCTTCTGACGGGAAGCGCGATGGCCAGTACACCGGTTCCCGAAACGCTCGCACGGGACACCTTCGTCTCGATCTCATCTCGAGAATAGCTCAGCCATTCGACCGTGTCGTATTCCAGACAACCTTAGGCGGGTCCCGTTCATCCATGAGGCTGCAACTTCATGATGAACCCTGAAATGAAAGCGAAAGCTGTCGACGCATTCCGCACGCGGTTGGAACCTTCACCTCCAGCTGCGGCTCATCAGCGGTCCCGGCTGACGCTCTATGTTGAGAGGAGAAAGACCCTTTTGGTCGCCCGCCTGGTTGTGGCAGTAGCCCTGGTGGCAGGCGCGGTCGCTCAGGATCGTCCTTCCGTTCCACCGGTTGCACCTTCGGTATCGGCTCAGCAACCCGGCAGCGCCTCACCGATAGCACCAGACTCCGTCGGCAAACCCCTAGATCCTGCATCGTCGCAGCCTCCTGAGGAAGACGCTGGGCAATTTGTCTTTAGGAAAAAGGTCGAAGAAGTCACTCTTCACGCGGTGGTTGTGGATCAGCAAAATCACCTGATTTCGAATCTGAAGCGCGATTCGTTCAGTGTTTACGAGAACGGAAAGCTCCAAAAAATGACGTCATTCCGTCAGGAGAACGTCCCTCTTGCTCTGGGAATCCTGATCGACAACTCGGGTTCGATGCGCCCCAAACGGCAGGAAGTGAATGCGGCAGCCCTGAATCTAGTTCGCTCCAGCAACACGCAAGATGACGTGTTTGTCGTGAACTTTGGGGAACAGTACTACCTCGATCAGGATTTCACGGACGATCTCGTCAAGCTGAAGACCGCGTTGGATAAGGTCGAGACGCGGGGAAGCACCGCGCTCTACGACGCTATCGTTGCCTCTGCCGCTCATATAAGGCAGGACGAGAGAATCCAGAAGCGAGTTCTTTTGGTCGTCACCGATGGACGAGACAACGCGAGCCAGGAAACGATCGACGAAGCGGTGGGGCAGCTGCAAAAGGGAGACGGGCCCGTAGTCTATGTGATCGCTTTTATTGACCAAACGAAGGGTGCGAGTTCCACGGTGCGGGCACTTCAGGCGATCAGCCTGAAAACTGGCGGAACCGCGTATTTTCCCAAAGATATTAGTCAGGTGGATGCCATCTCGAAAAGTATTGCGAATGATATTCGTAACCAGTATGTGATCGGATACAAATCCTCGAATGCTATGTCAGGCCATGCTTATCACGCAATCGACGTACAGGCCAATGATGCCAGCCGTCACAAACTTCGCGTGAGAACGAGGACCGGGTACTACAGCGATTCGCCCGGTGCGTCCCAGTAGGTTCGTACTCCGCACAAAGGCCCTGAGAAAAGTTGCAACCCCCGGCCAGATGCCGCTGGATTCAGTCGTCGCAATAGCGATTGGGCGCTGCCGCTCAGGGATTTAGCTTTGAGTGTCGGATTGGCACTCGGATAACATGTGGGACTACCTCAACATCGCCGTGATCCGACTTTGCGCGCAATGCACGCGTTTACCAGATCCCTTTGTCGTTTCCCGTGAATTTGTATGCGACAAAGGCCGCTGCCGCCAAGGCAGGCAGCAAAGACAGACGGCTCACAGTTCGTAAATTGTTTTGCGTGCCGGCGTAAAGTACCTGGCGCAAGAAAAGGCCAGCCGCTTGAGGCACAATCGAGATTCGGAGGAAATCCCCCCGCAACTGCAGGGCGTCTCCCTTGGTGGCGGAAGAAACGACTGTCCTGGGAAGTTCCAGTTCAGTCCCATAAACACGTGCGTACTCCGCAACGACCACAAGAAAAGTTGCCACTCCGGGCCAGATGCCGCTCGACTCAGCTGCCGCTCGCAAACCGATGTAGTCCAATTCCTGCGCTTGTATCAGCTTTGTGGTATCGACGATATCGCACAGCCGGCAATAGAAATGACGGTACATGCGTTGCAACGTTGTGATGAGAACCCGTTCCTCGTTAGCTGCCACGCGGAAGGTATAGCCTCCAACCGTTCGACGAACGGCGCGGCTAGCGACCCGGCGCGCCAGGTTCAGATGCTCCCCAGTTTGTCCCAGACATCCCACATGTACTTCCACTGCCTCCGCTAGGCCCGGCAGTCTGAAATTCCACTTATGCGCCAACCGATCCCCCCAACTGCGAGGCAGGACTTCGGCAGCAAACTCTTTTGTGAGGAAGCTGACGATCTGCTCTTGACTACCTCCAGTGTAAAGATCGAGGTCCGAGCCAATATCCGGCCAGTGATCGAGCGACTTGATCACAATCGCAGAGCATCCCGCACTCTCCAGTGCGTCGCAGACCGGGTGCAGAGCGCCGAGCGCTCGACGGATCCTCTCCTGCTCCTTCGCCAGCGCCGTCGCACATTGGCCCAACAAGCGGGGACTCATGGCCCCTAACGCGGAGCTTTGGAGTGCCTCGATCGCACGAATGAGTACGTGGTGCAAATCCGCAAAGGCGAGGAATCGAGAGACCTCGTCCTGGTCCCAACCGGAGAGCACCCGTAATTCAGGAACCAGAGCGGGCCCACTCGGTCCCGCATCAAAAGGATCACCTAGCAAAAGCTGAGAGAGAAGGTGCAGATACCGAGCACGGCTCGATCTCCCTGCTTGTATGACGTCGTCCGTTACCATTGAACCCATATCAAGATCCATCTCGGTGCGACCCGTTTCTTGCTGGCCCCGCGCACTTAAGGGCGACTCCTGATTCGATGGCGGTGCCTTCCTCATAATCATTCCACGTGGCGATCATAAGAAAAGGCATGGGTTTGACCTGGTTATAAAAGTGAAAGATACGCAGAGTATCTGCCAACGTCTTCCCGCAACGTTCATCGATGTGGCGATCCAAGCTCCAGGACGCTTTGGTATCGTCGAATCCAGGCCATGCGGTACCAACAGCGATCTTGTCGGGCCGGCTTTGCATCCTTTGGTAGAAAGCCTCGAGATAGTCTTTACCCCAGTCGCTTCCATCCCGTGTCCATCCCTTGGACGGATGAACCCAGGCATAGTTGCCGTCGAAGGCATTTGCATACTGGGCCGGAGGATCATCTTTATAAAACAATAGCGGGGGAACAGGCCAACTGTTGACTTCCGTTCGTACGCGGTTCCAATCGCTGCGGCCACGCTTGGGGAAAATGAAAATTACCGGCCGGCCGTTATACTCAAGATAGGCATCCCTGCCGGGGGCCCCTGGCCGAAGATAGGCTTCGTATGCTTTGGCCATCGCCGCCAGCGATTCCTCGGTGGCCTGGCCATTATCTTCCTCAGTTTCATCGTACATAAGTGCGACTTTGAAATGGCTCTGGCTGGCCACCTGCTGCATCAGTGCGTAACTGTGATCGAGAAAAGGCCGCCGTTCCCCATACCAGTCAACGGCAAAGGCCTGGACTCCAAGATCCTTGGCTTTGGCGATCTGCCGCCGCAGAACTGCCGGATCGTCGGTGCTGTATCCCACCTGGATGTGCTCCGGGTCGCCGAACCATGGCACGTAGACGGCCACTACCTTAGCGCCTTGCACTGGACTTTCCACTGCCTGACTCAGCCCGCGGTAAGCGCTCGCGCGGTGACATCCCGAAGTGATCGCCAACACCGTCGCAATGCCGAGGATCAGGGGAAGATTCGACTTTATCTTCATTGTGATTGGTCTCATTAAGATCATGAGTTCCATCAAGAATTGGGCACATTCTGCAGCAGACGAACCATCCAACGATCCGCCGCCGGGGTCATCAGCACCAGGAACCTCACGCTCATTCTCTCGCCATGAATGAGCTTGGCGCCGTCGAATATCTGTACTTCATATTCAGCGTTGTCCTGTAGCTGCATGACGCCACCATCAGGGGAATAGAAGAGAGCTTGCACCGTGTGTCCATGGTCGATGTAATGACGGTGAATACCGATGCCTCTCTGCTCCGCAATGGTCTGGGTGAATTCCTCTTTTGCAAAGCCGGTAAAGTAGCCGTTCAACAGTTCGGGGCGGTTCTGCTTCACAGCTTCGGCGAGTGTTTGCCAAGCTTCGGCGTAATCATGCACGATCTTCTGCCGAGTCAAATCTTCCATGTCTCGTGGACCCCGCGACACGGTAAAGTCCACCGCCGGTAACGACGAAGCGGGAATGGAGCTGACCACGCCTGTTTTGGGCGCCCACAGCCCAAAGCAAAACAGGAAAGCCGCCGTGCTCGCAAAGAACTTCAACGTGGGCCTCCCATGTGAATGTCATTTCCGACCACGACACCGGAGGCGACAGAAATTGTCGCGGGACCGGCGAAGCCCATTTCTGTTCTAGCCACACCTTTCTTGATGGGTGCGTCTACAGTGCTTCGTCCGAGTTTGTCCAACTTGGTGAATGTGACGATCGTGCCGTCAGGTGCTGAGTTACCTCGGCAATCGCGAACCGATTCGGTCTGCAGCACGACGAGGTCGCCTTTATGCTCCGCCGACGCGTGCAGATTGCAGTGTTCCGCGGCAACCTGCTGCACCACCCTCCGTTCGGACAGTTGTCCCAAGGACGCGCTAATCTCCACGGTGCCGTCTTTAAGGCCGGAATTCAGACGAGTCCACACAACACCGTTGCGCGTCATCTGTGGCGGGGAAGAAACCGCAGTCTCTTTGGTGAGTGCGCGAAAAGTGACGCCCTCAGGCTGCAACGCGAGATTGTGAAAGCGGTCTACTACTACGGTCACTGCACTGATGGCATCGGGCTTACCCACCGGCACGCGAGAGGGGTGAACCAGAAATACAAATTCTGCCCCGCGCTTTGGACTCACATAAAAATTTGTGGTTGCGCATTCCTGTCAGTTACAAGAGATGGCCTGGTAAGTTCCACTGACCGTGACCTCTTCGGAACCGATCTGGATGGTGTCTCCTGCCCGAAACTGGCGCTTTGCCACGTGCCCAGGCCCGATCAGGTAGAACGTTCCAGCGCCGGTTCCGCTGCTGGATACAGCGAACGCTTCTCCGGCGTTGAGGTTGGCGGGCAGGTGCAGCGCGATCGGCGTTTCTGCGCGAGACGCGGCCAAGAACGCTGAACACAAGAGGAACATGCAGTAAAGAGAACGCATATTTAGGAGGCGCCCCGTGTGTACTGATTCGCGACGACACGGAAACGCTGAACCCTCGCTGCCACATCTGTAGGGAGATCGACCATGAAAGGCTGCGGGGTCAGCGGCAGTAGCGCCCGATCTACGTATTTATCCGAGACCCAGATGACTTTGCCGTTGTCGTCGTAGCAAGTCGCCAGCACGTGCGCAATGTTCACAGTCTGGCCGCTCTGGTTCACCAGTTCGCCTGCCAGAACTTTCTTTCCCAACACATCCATTTCCAGGCGTTGGTTCATGACACCGATCACCGGATCGGCCGAGGCCGGAACTGCGGCGACGCTGGCGTCCATACGAACCTGCTTCAACTGATTGAGCCGTAGCTTCGGAAAATCGATGCGGTAAGGCGTAACCTGGCTGGGCAGCAGAATGTGGGACACCTTGTCGAAGCTGCCTTCTTGACGGAATTCCAAACCCTTGGCATCAACCAGTGCCGCATTGACGTTGATGTAGGCAGGAATCGTATCTTCATTCACGACTTCCCCCATCACGATCACTGCATCCGCCCGCTCAATCGCATTCATAGAGATAATGCGTACTTTCGGAGGATCGATGCTGGCCGTGCCCCATTCACCTTCCGGTCCGCGATTCACCACATCCCATCGCAGGTAGTTAACGGCCATCACTTGCGCGGGCAGTTTCGGAACTTGGGCGACCGGCCAGAAGACCTTCCAGTCGGTCCCCTTGCGAACAACTTTCAGGTCGCGAGTGTCGGAGAGCGAACCCACGGCAGTGGACCAGTTCAGCTTCACGCGCACCAATGCGTCGTCAGCTTCTTGGCGGAGCACTTTGATTTCAGAATCCTCCAAGGTGGAATAGGTGCGCAAGCTGCCATCGCCGCCCGCCAAGTCGTAGACGAAAGCAGAACTATCCACCTGGTTGGCGTTCTCCAATTGGGCCTGGGCCCTGGGCCAGTTTCTCTCGCGCACCGAGCGCAGCAGGCTCTGGACGGCCTGTTCCGGAGTGTTCTGCGTGTGCAGAGTGATTCCCGCTGCTTTGGCGGACTGCAGCCAACCTACAGCAACCAACAGAAGGGTCACGAGGAAAAGCGTTATCGCCAATCCGTATTTCATGAATTCCCCTCCCGAACATGCAGGGCATCACTTGTCCGAATTGGGACGATCACGGCCTGCAGCATTTGCCGGCGGTCTGGCAGCAGAATGAGGAATAGAACGGCCAGGACGGCGCAGGCCATTGGCAGAATGCCCCACAACAGGCCCTCCCAATGCGCTGGGACCGCATCCGATTCTATCTTTCGCGCCGGGGCTATATCTTCCTTGGACCAAACTGTAATCGTCCCACCATCGTACGTTTCAATCTGACGCCATCCGGCAAACACCAACAGCGGCTCATAATACTGATCGTGCACGAAGATGTATTTCAGGCCATACCCGTTGGCATGTTTTAGCATGGCGCGGAGAGAATCCATACCCGCGGTCCCAAAAAACTTGGCGCTGGTCAACTGGGCCGCGCCATAGTCCGTCATTTCCGGTAGCAGCCGCGCCGAGTTGTACTCGCCATCCACGCTGGGAGCCTCGGTATAGGTCGAGATCTTGGGGAGGGCATTGCCGAAGCCGAGCGTCAAATAACGATAACGATCATGTCCGTCGCGATTCAGGAAGGAAATAACCGAATCTACATTCAGACCGCCCGTGGCACGAAAGGGGCTCATATCAAGCCATGCCATGGCCAAAGCAAATGTCCCGATGGCAGCGAGGGACAGACCAGTCGTCCCCGCGCGTGGATACCGGCGCAACAGTTCCACCGCCAACAGTCCCACGATGGGCAGAGCGAGCAGCGATGCCCACAGCGTGAAGCGCTCGAACGTCAGAATTTCAAAAGCTCGCCCCAGCAGCCATTTGGGTAGTGGCGTGGTGCCCCCCAGCCCGAAGATAAATGCAAACCAAAAGCTGATCAGTAAGGGTCGGAGCCGTGGCACGGAGGTGCCCCGGAATAATAGGAAAGGGAGGGCCAGAATCATGGCACCGTAAGGAACAACGAAATAGTTAAAGCCGTAAAGAGAATTGAAAAGCAAATTAGACCGGCTGGCATGCGGAATCGGAATTTGCTTGATCGGGTGCTGCAAAATTGAGATCCAGTACGGCAACAGGACTACCGCCACCCCAACACCGATCAGAGCCGCGAAAACCGCTCCCCGCGACAGCACTTTCATCCCCGAGTCGCCATCGGGTTCGGCGCGCTCGTCCATCCATGCCAGCCAGAGGACAGGAATGGCGAAGAAAATTGCTCCAAAGAGCAGGGTGACGTGATGCACCGACGCCGCAGCCAAACCGAGCATCACTCCCTTCAATAGGGAACGAAGCTTGCCATGGCGCGCCCACTGATAGAAATAAGGCACCCCGTTTAGGTAAAGAGGGGCCGCAAGGATGGTAGATAACTGCCCAGCCGAATACACCAGGAAAGCAACAGCGCCAAGGAAAACACTGCCCAGTGCGGCGTAGCTGGCCGACGTATCGTCCACCCATAATTTCGCAAAACGATATACCCCCACCGGCAACAACAGGAGCGCCAAGAACTGGACCAGCCCATAGGCCGCGTTCAGGCCGACTGCATAGGACAGAAGCGCGATCAACTGGTGTCCCAACGGTGGATAGGTGGTCTGGGAAAACCCCGCGAACCATTTTTCGTTCCAGGGATTAAACCAGTGCTGCGCATAGTGGGAAGCGAAAAAAATATGAAAATTCGTGTCGTACGATGACTTCGCCGGCAACTGCATCAACAGCAAGGGTCCATGCACAACTGCAACCAGCAAGAGTATTAGCAACAGCGGGATAGGACGAACTGCCGCAGTTCTTTCAGGGAACACTGAATCCTCTCGGCCGCACCTCTTTTGGCAACGGACGGTATTGGATTCCGAACCCCCCTCAAGGGTTTTACCGTTCCCATTTAAATAAGCGACCAGTGAGGCCTGCGTAAAGCATCCCCGCCAGCCCCGCTAGCACCTAAATGGCGCTTGCGAGCCGATATTTCAAAGATGCCCGTCTTGAGGGGGGATAGGTACGTGTCGCACCGCGTCACGGCCTCGGCCGGACTGCTCTTGCTGGGCGCAGCGTTTTGCAGCGCGCAAACCTTTGAAGTATCCCCGCCTAGCAATGCCAAGCCCGGCGCCGCAGCGACCGCCTCGCCCAGAACACGGGCTGCGACGACGCCAGAGGAAAACACCCTCGGCTGGGGTTCTGGTCTTGAGGTTGCTCAGCAGGCCCGCGCCGCGCAGGCGGCACTCGGTACTGGAGATTACGCGGCTGCTAGTTCGCATGCCGAGCGTGCGGCAAAAGCGGCGCCCCAGAATGCCGATCTCTGGTTCCTCTTCGGATACGCCGCCCGGCTCGCCGGCCGTTATCAGGTATCCGCCGACGCATTTCAAAGTGGGCTTGCAGTTCGGCCCGGCTCCGTCCCAGGCTTGGCGGGCTTAGCGCAGACGTACGCCAAGATGGGCCGGAACGACGACGCCCGACGTCTGTTGTTGCAGGTGATCGCGGCCAGCCCCAACAGCGCCAACGATCTGCAACTCGCCGGAGAACTCTTTCTTAGTTCCGATTCCCAGCAAGCACTGGACTTGCTGAGGCGAGCGGACGCGCTCGATCCGGCCCCTCGCACCGAACTGCTCTTGGCCCGCGCCTATCAGATGCTGAACCGCCCCGACGAGGCCACGCAGTTTCTGGAACGCGCGCGCAGCCGGGCGCCGCACGATCCCAGCGTTCTGCGTGCCGTGGCTGCCTACTACCGAGAAAATAGGAAGTATGACCTCGCCCTCTCGACGTTGCAACAGGTGACCCCCAAGACGGCCGACTATTGGGCCGAGTTGGCTTACACCTATCAGCTTGCCGGCAACAAGAATGAAGCAGCGGACGCCTATGTGCGGGCAGCGAACGCGGCCCAAGGCGAGATTGGATATCAGCTGGGCGCGGCGGAAGCGCTGCTGAACGTCGGCAAAGTCCAGGCCGCGACCGAACTCCTGGCGCGTGCCGAGACGCTGAATGCCGGAAACTATCGCCTGCACGCCATACGCGGTCGACTAGCCAGCTTGCAGGACCGTCCAGACGACGCCATCCGGGAATATCAGGCCGCCATTGCACATCTACCGGAAGCCGTGCCCGAGGGGCCGCTCTATCCAGTCGAATTGCGCATAAATCTGGCTGAGGTGTACAAAGACTCTGAGAACCCTGCTGCTTCGGCCGTGCAGGTTGGCTTGGCTGCGGCTCAGATCAAGAACATTGAAGTCGCCGCAGCGGACAGGCCGGAGTTCCTACGACTGCGGGCGGCCGTCGAATCGGCCTCCGATGACCAGTCAGCCGCAGAAAAAGACTTGCAAGAAGCTCTCTCCATCGATTCCGGTAATGTAGCTCTCATTCTCAACTACGCGAACCTGCTCTGGAAAATTCAACGCCGGGACGAATCCCTCAAGCTGTTTCACCAGGCATTGGAACTGGATCCCGCGAACCGCTCCGCTCTCACGTCGCTTGGCTTCTTGTCCAGGGAGACCGACCGCCCCAAGGTTGCGGAAGGGTACTTTCTGCATCTGGCCGAGCTATATCCGAACGACCATGTCCCCTATCTGGCTCTGGGAGACCTGTACACGTCAGAGAAGCTGTTTCCTCTCGCCCAGGCCAACTATCGAAAAGCATTTAGTCTGGCGCCGAAGCGGCCGCTCGTCATCGCACGCGGCGCCAACGCCGCGCTCGAAGGTCACGACCTTGAACTGGCCAAGATCTGGTTGGATCGCGCCGAGGGCGAAATGAACGGCGATGCGCAGGTGATGAGAGAGCGCGAGCGCTATTTCACCCTCACGGGACACTATCGCGAATCCGCCGACCTGGGATACAGGGTGCTGGAGAAACTGCCGACAGACCCCGAAGCTCCCGTCTATCTGGGCTACGATTTGGTTTTTCTCGGTCAATATGAAGAAGCTCTCGTCCTGTTCGAGAAGTATGAGCCGATTCTCCCTCTGGACAAGGACCTCTGGCTGATTGCAGGACACGCACATAGCTCGTTGGGGTATCCAAATAAGGCAGTTATCGACTTTACCGAGGCCTTGCAGCGCGATCCAGCCATGGCCACTGGCTACATGAATCGTGGGTACGTTCTCAACAACCTGCAGAAGCCCGACGCTGCCGCCGGGGACTTTGAAACCGCGATCAAGCTGCATCCGGGTTACGGCGAAGCTTATTTGGGATTATCGATGGCGCACCTGCAACTTCACCGTGCAACGAAGGCGCT
>VFSW01013826.1_pt1 | contig 11198 bp, 10 predicted proteins | sample 5358111 | NCBI WGS metagenome assembly VFSW01 (sample SAMN11554181, study PRJNA540505) | mine drainage metagenome | isolation source: sediment from site ElyBrook_90M | place: USA: Ely Copper Mine, Vershire, VT | collected 2017
AACTTCCCTGCCGAGTCGACCGATGGGGTGATCTACGAAACACAGCAGTCTTCACAACCGCTGATGGCAATGCGGACGCACGGTTGGGCAACCGTCCGCTGGAAAGCCCACGATGACAACGGCGATCATTTGCACTACTCCGTCTACTACCGCGGCGCGGACGAGGCCAATTGGTTGCCGCTCCAGCAGAACGTGCCACAAACTTTTCTCTCCTTTGATCTGAATCGAATTCCGGATGGATACTACACGCTGCGCATCGTCGCCACGGATGCTCCATCGCATCTAGCCGGAAATGCGCTAACGGGATACAAAGACAGCGATCAGTTTCTGCTCGACAGCATGCCGCCCGTTCTTTCTCCTTTGCAGGCGACTCTGGCTTCGCAACCGCCTGCCGCAATTCACGTGGTGTTCGACGCGCAGGATAAACTTTCCACCATCTCGCGCGCATATTATTCAGTGGACTCCGGTCCGTGGCAGTACATCGATCCGGTCGGCGATCTCAGCGATTCTCTGCATGAGCATTACGACTTCAACATTCCGCTACCGAAACAGGCGGCGGGCAACGATGTTTCTCCGGCCGTGCAGCCTGGTTCTCCGCAGCAGCATGTCGTTGCAGTGCGAGTGTTGAATCGTGCGGGCAATTCGGCCACCGGGAAAGCGGTCGTGCAGTAAGCGTGCGTCCAGCCATGAGCGAGCCAGCGTATGCGCTTTGAACTGTTTGTCGCCAGTCGCTACCTGAGGGCCAAGCGTCGTCAGGCCGTCGTCGGCGTCATCACTGCGATTTCGATCATCGGAGTGGCGGCCGGCGTAGCCTCTCTGATTCTGGCGCTGGCAATTACTAACGGAATGCAGCGTGACCTGCAGAAGGGCCTGTTGAGCTCGACGGCGCAGGTTCAATTGATGCGCGTGGCCAACGATGGCATCGACGATTGGCGCAGCCTGACCGATCGGCTGCGAGGTCTCCCTCATGTAACGGCTGCAGCGCCGGCACTCTACGGCCAGGTTTTGATTTCGCGCGGAGCCCGATCCGGGGGCGCACTGGTCAAAGGCATTCTGCCCGCGGAAGAGCGCACCGTCAGCAGTCTGCTGGACGACATCAAGCAAGGCACCGCAGCACCCTTGGCGCTCGTCGCCGCGGCGACCGATCAGGATTCGACGGACACGCATCCGCCGTTGGTAATCGGCTCTGATCTTGCCGACACGATTGGCGCGGGCGTCGGTGACAGCGTGCTGGTCACCAGCCCGCAAGGTGAGCTAACTCCCTTCGGACTGGTGCCGAAATACGAGCGGTTTCAAGTTGTCGGAGTTTTCCATTCCGGCTTTTACCAGTACGATTCCTCGTTCGCGCTGGCTCGGCTGACGGACATTCAGCATTTATTCGGCGAGCCCAACATTGTATCCATCATCAGCTTCAAGGTCGACAATTTGTATCACGCCGATCGCATTGGAAAAGAAATTGAGAAGGCCGCCGGCAAGGGCTATATGACGACCAACTGGATGGAGCAGAATCAGGAACTGTTCCACGCCTTGGGCGAGGAACAGGCAGTCACGTTCATTGTGATTGGACTCATCGTGTGCGTGGCGGCGCTGAACATCCTGATCGCGCTGACCATGATGGTGATGGAGAAGACGCGCGACATCGCCGTGTTGATGTCCTATGGTGTGCGTCCGTCGCAGGTGCGCAGGATCTTTGTGTGGCAGGGCATGCTGATCGGCATTCTCGGCACTTCCATCGGGTTGGTGCTGGGCTACGCGCTGGCCTGGGCTGGGGGCCATTACCGCATCATCCACTTGTCGGCGGCGGTCTACTCGCTGGACTACCTGCCGTTCGCTCCGCGCTGGCAGGATGGCGTCGTCGTCGCTCTGGTGGCGCTGGGCGTTTCGCTGCTGGCAACGCTCTACCCTTCGTCTTCTGCAGCAAAAATTCTGCCGGCAGAAGCACTGCGCTACGAGTAGCACCAGAAATATTGTCGAAATCCGCAGCCACGGCATCTTACACTTGTTTGCAGAGAAGACCATGAGCACACAGATTGTTGTCGACGGCCCTGAAGATTGGCCGGAGCTTCCGTTAGATGCCTGGCAAGACACCTACGACACGCTGCATATGTGGTCGCAGGTTGTCGGCAAGGTTCGACTGGCCCTGAGCCCGAGGTTGAACCATTGGTGGGAGGTCCCGCTCTACGTCAACGCAGTGGGGCTCACCACTTCGCCGATTCCGTACGCGCGCGGAATTTTTGAGATCCAATTCGACTTCATCGATCACAAACTGACCGTGCAGACGAACCACTCGACTGGCGCAACCATGAAGCTGGCGCCTCGGTCCGTGGCGGATTTCTATCGCATGTTGATGGAGATCCTGGCCGAGCTCGGCATTGAGGTAAAAATCTGGCCGATGCCGGTCGAGATTCCTGACCCGATTGCCTTCGATCAGGACACGCAGCACAAATCCTACGACCCCGAATATGCCAATCGATTCTGGCGAATCCTGGTCAGCTGCGATTCCGTCTTCAAGGAATTTCGAGCGCGGTTCATCGGAAAATCGAGCCCTTCGCATTTTTTCTGGGGCAGTTTCGATCTTGCTGTGACGCGGTTTTCCGGTCGTCGCGCGCCCGAGCGCGTGGGCGTCGACCCAATCACGCGGGAAGCCTATTCGCACGAAGTGATCAGCGCGGGATGGTGGCCGGGCGGCGGCGATGTTGCGGGACCCGCGTTTTACGCCTATGCGGCGCCCGAGCCGGAAGGGTTCGCGAAACAGGTGGTGCGGCCCGAAAAAACTTTTTATCATCCGCATCTAAAAGAGTTTCTGCTGATGTACGACGACCTGCGGCAGGCCAGTTCGCCGCGGGCGGCGCTGCTCGACTTTCTACAAAGCACCTATGAAGCGGGCGCAAACACTGGCAATTGGAACCGCAAGGACCTGGAGAAGCCGTCGAGTTGAGTCGGTGTGTTCGGCCTGGAATTTTTAGTTGCCTTAGCAACTAAAAAGCCCATTTTTGACGTTTATGGTTGCTAAGGCAACTAGTTTCCCCAAGGCGTTTCGGTTTCCCAGAAAAAATGGTACGCCACCCTGGCGGAGAAAAATTATGCCTGCCATTCGATGGGGCCGGAGGGAACATTTTCCCGTGTCTTCCATCATACTTTCGCCACCGATCCTGACGTGGCCAATGCTGCGGCAACGCGGGAAGCAAACTTTTCATTCAAACCCGCATCCCAAGGCGAGACAAACGATGGAACGGACCGTCCTGGCAGGGTTCCTAAGTTGAAGGATGTATGAGTAGAATCGTGGTCGAATGTCTGGCTGTGCGAATTGCCCATGCTCGATTCTTTAGACAATAAGACTTCCCCAAGGGAGCAAGAGGAGCAGTCGCTCCAGCGCGCGCAACGCGCGGAGAGACAGCTGGCGGAGTTGCTGGCGAACATACCGGCAGGCTACGCCACGCTCGATCGCAATTGGACGTTTACATTCGCCAACCAGCAGGCTGTCCAAGGCAGTCGTCAGCGTGCAGAAGACTTCATCGGCAAGAATGTCTGGGCGATCTGGCCGGAACTTGTCGGCACCGAACTGGAGCGGCAATATCGCCAAGTGATGGAAGCGGGCGTCCCAGCCCATTTCGAATACTACGGCGAAACCTATGACGCCTGGTTCGAGATGCATGTCTATCCGACCGAAGACGGGATCAGCGTTTACTTCCAGGAAATCACCCAACGCAAGCGGGCACAAGAAGCGTTGAAGGCCAGCGAACAGCGCTATCGGGCGTTCACAGAATTGAACCCGCAATTGATTTTGATGGCCGATACGCAGGGCATGGTCACCTTTGCCAATCAGCGGCTGCTGGACTACACAGGCCTATCGCTGGAAGAAAGTCTGGGCGAAGGCTGGCGCAAAGCGGTACATCCTGACGACGAATTGCGCACTGTTGGTGCGTGGATGGAGGCGCTGGCGAGGGATGTCGATTTTCACGTAGAAACCCGCATTCGCCGTGGATCCGATGGATCGTATCGCTGGTTCTGGGTTCGGGGGCTGCCGGTTCGCGACGAGCATAACAAGACGCTGTATTGGCTGGGCGTCTGCATCGACATCCATGAGCACAACTTGGCCATGGAGGAGCTGCGCAAGAGCCAGCAGGAGGCGGAGCATCAACGCCTGGAATTGGAGACGATCTATCGGACAGCACCGATCGGGCTGGCTCTGTTTGATCCGGTGGAATTTCGCTACCTGCGCCTGAACGATCGCCAGGCGGAAATTGTCGGACTGCCGATGGAAGAAATTCTGGGCAAGACGGTGACGGAAATTGCGCCGATTGAGGGACTGAACGAAATGTTTCAACAGGTCGCGGAGGGCACGCCCATCACCAATCATTTGTTGGAGGGCGAGTTGCCGATGCAGCCTGGAAATCATCGGTATTGGACGGTGAACTACTATCCCGTCTATCGGCCGGACGGAACGATTCGCGCGATTACGGCCGCCTCATTGGAAATCACGACGCAGAAACGCGCCGAGAAGGCGCTGATCCAAAGCGAGAAGCTGGCGGCGGTGGGACGACTCGCCAGTTCCATTTCGCATGAGATCAACAATCCGCTGGAAGCGGTGACGAATTTGCTGTACCTGGCGCTGAACTACGAGCCGCTGGCCCCGGCCACGCGACGTTACCTGGAGACCGCGCAGGGAGAGCTGGCGCGGGTATCGCACATCGCCACCCAGAGCTTGCGTTTTCATCGTCAGACAATGAATCCAACCCGCGTTGATCCCCGCGAATTGATGGATTCGGTCGTCGACCTATACCAGGGCCGACTGTTCAATTCCAACATTCAAGTGGTTTCCAAATACAAGTCCACAAAGCGAGTTTTGTGCTTCGAGAGCGATATTCGCCAGGTGTTGAATAATTTAATTGCCAACGCGGTGGACGCGATGCGCCAGGGTGGGCGGCTGCTTCTGTGCAGCCGCGATGGAACCGACTGGAAGACGGGGCGCTCCGGGGTTCGCATTACCGTTGCGGATACCGGGCATGGCATGTCGGCGGAAGTACGACAGCGCATCTTCGAGCCCTTCTACACGACAAAGGAGGTGCATGGAACCGGTCTGGGACTGTGGATCTCTCGAGGGATCGTCTCGCGGCATCATGGCTCCCTGGGGCGGAGAAGCAGCCAAAAACCGGGCTGGAGTGGAACGGTGTTCAGCCTATTTCTGCCGGATGAAGAAAACCCGTCGAAGCCAACGCAATGATGTAGATACCGGCAATTACGTCCCTGAAAAAGGATCCCTTCGTCAGTGAGCCGAGTTCTGCTTCCTTTGAAATAGCAAATATTGATGTCACGGCCGCTTCCGGGCCGCATCAGGTTTCGTAAACCGGTTTGACATAAACTTCGAGAGAAGCCGCCCCTAGTGACGCGTCATCGAAAGTCGAGCGCCTCTGGCTCGCTGCAGATCTCCTCGATTTGATGTGGCGATCGTGCAACAATCGAGAACCAATCGAGGCAACATGAGCGGTCGCAGGTATTTATCTTTGAATCACTTTCGAGTTGCCCTTCGTCCGATGAGCACCCAACGTGCGGCATGCTTTACACGAGAATGTCCAACGCTGGGGATGCGGCGGCCGCAATAGCCGCCACGTTGTTCGCTCAAGAGATCCATTACCACCTTGCTCGTTCCCCTTCATCGATTCGGACGCCGATGCTTGTAATGACAGCGCTAAATGGCGGTGCGGTTGGCGATCCTGAGACTACCGTCCGGATCTCATGCCCGTCCCGGGCGACAACAATGTACAGCTTCAGCTCCGGGCTATTATCGCTGGGTTCTGTGGGTTGTGGATTGATCGTCATCCATCCTGTGCAGTCGGAATTGATGGAGTAAGACCCGATTGCAGGGCGCCACTCTTCAGCCGGCAAGACGCCATTATGAACAACATGGTCGATTTGACTGAGGCTGCCGTTCCCGTCGAAGACGGTCATTGCCACACCCGCAACTGGACCTGCCGAGACAGCTGGGGCGAGTATCTGGCCGGTGAGGTTGAATGCATATCGTCCATGCAGTGTGTCGTTAGAACACTCCGCGTTTGCGTAGGTAATGCCTGCCAGCGTGATTAGAGCCAGCATCATCGATGTCGAGCCTGTCATTTTCATCATCATCTCCTCGTGAGAGTTAACTCACTTCCAAATCCTAGGAGGGACGATCGAACCCGACCATAGAGAACACCTGAAGAATTTGTTTAGATATTGCACCGAAGGCTTACACTGACGACCATGACAGTCGAGCGCATACTTTTCGGCGAGTTTGAGCTTGATGTCACGAATTTTGAGCTCCGTCGGGGCGTTGTGCGGATAAAGCTGGAACGTATTCCGATGGAGCTGTTGATCCTGCTCGCGCGCAACAGCGGCAAGCTTGTTCAACGGGCGGAGGTTGTCGAGACCATATGGGGCAAAGGCCGCTTCCTCGAGGTCGATAGTGCGATTAATACAGCGATACGCAAGGTCCGGCGAGCACTGGGAGATGACCCGAGGCATCCCGCCATAATTGATACCGTTCCTGGCAGGGGATACAGATTCGTTGCAACGGGTACTAAGCAAGACCCGTCACACGATGCAAGAGCGCTCTATGCGAGGGGATTGCATTTCTGGAATAGAAAGACTCCGGATTCCTACCTTGAAGCAATCCGGCTCTACCAAGAGTCGATCGATATCGATCCGAATTATGCGCCGTCATATTTAGGTCTGGCTAAGACTTGGATTTTGTTTGGTATTCATGGACTTCAGCCATCCCAGCATGTGTATCCACGTGCCAGGGCCGCCGCCGCCAAGGCGCTAGAACTTGATAGCGGACTTGCGGAAGGTTATGCAGCGATGGCCGATGTCATCAAGGGATATGACTGGAACTGGAAATGTGCGGAGACCTACTACCTCCGTGCGTTTGAGATCGACGCCAGTTGCGGGATCGCACATCAGTGGTACGCCAACCTGCTTTCTATTATGGGCCGCCACGACGAGGCACTTCGTCACGCGCTGGAAGCGCGATCCCTGGAGCCGCTTTCAGTAGGAGCTACCGGGTTTGTGGGATTCACCTATTTTCGAGCACGGAGATATCAGGAAGCTCTCGGGGAATCACAAAGTGCACTTACCCTCGAACCAAATTCTCCCATCGCGAACTGGTTTCACGGGCAGGTTCTGGCAGTGCTCAACCGTTTCCCTGAGGCCGAGCAGGCTTTCTCCAAGGCGGTAGAAATGTCGCAGGCCGCACCTATGTATCTGTCAGCGCTCGGGTACGTCCATGCTTTGGCCGGAGATCGGGAGCGCGCCTCCGAGATTCTGGTGAGATTGCAGCGCAGATCTCTTGAACGATACGTTTCACCAGTGGATCTGGCCATAGTCTCCGCAGCGCTGGGTCAGCCGGATGCAGCCTTCGATTACCTCGAAACGGCCGCAAGAGAACGGGTGATGCGGCTCACCGAATTGACAATGCCCATGTTCGACTCGTTGCGAAATCAAACTCGATTTGACGCGCTGCTCACGACATTGGCGCTCCAAGCCTAATGAGATATGCCGTTGTGCTGGGTGAGCCTGGCAGATTTGAGTTGCTTGAATGCCACCACAGTTGGTCGAAGGAAAGCGGAGCCGGGTTATCTTGACCTTCATTTCATGGTCGAACTCAGGCCGGCTCCAGCAGGCTGAGGGGGTCCACCTGATTACTCCGGAGATGGCCTTATGGGCTCACGAGGTGAGGCTTGACTCCAATGACCAGCGTCACGCGGATGAGAACGCTCCTTTGCCTACCAAGGAAGAGGCGGAGAAGACGGTGCAATTTGCCAATGCACTGGCCCAATTCCTCTTTGTTCTGCCAGCCATGGTCAGACGTGGCCGCGGAACTCCTGGAACCCAATGCAAAACACCCGCCACCTTAACATCGAGCGAACCCCCTACGGCCCCAACCGTATATTGACTCGCCTAACGCGACTTGAGCCCGGAGGGTTTTTGTATCTGACTCTTGTCGCCGCGGCGACTCACGAAGGATGGGGCACCCTCGGTGACGTGATGCGGGGGTGGGGCAACCGGCTATCGCGAGACTGTTTCGCGGGTGCATGCGACCAGGCCGGGCAGTTCTCTGTCGATTCTCAAACGATAGGTTCCGCCCGCCTCTGCCGGTGGAAGCTCGCTTCCAGACTCGAGGGCATGGAATACACGATTCGGATGACGGTCCCAGAGTATTTCCACCGTATCGCCAGAGCCTGCTTTGCATTGGAGCAACGCGCGTTCCGATTGCGAGACCGCACGAAGCAGTGGGTCGGGATGGACGCGCAGCGAGTGAAGGAAGTCAACGCTCAGCTCCTCAACAAAAGGCGAAGTGGGATAATGGTCGAAATAAAAAGCGCCGGTCTTCTCGAAGAGGCCGAGACGCTTTAACAATCGCGAAGTGAAACGGCATTGAGCATCGAGCGCAAACATCCGCCACCAGAGAGCAATCTCGCGGACCATCGCAAGTTGGGGCGAGCCTTCTAGCTGGCGTAGGTACGGGTCCGCGGGCGAGGCACCACGGTTCTTGACCAGATCGAGAAGACCGCGCTGCTGAGCTTCGAGGGTCATGATTGGATTGCCTGCCGAATCCGCGTCAATTCCGCGCAGATGGCGTCATGCCCGAGCAGAGGGACCGCCTCTTTCAAAAATTCAAACGTGACGGCACGCAGTCCAGGCGCTCGACGGATGATTTCCAGCCCAACCGCCAGACCCAGCTCGCTGGTCACGCCGGAATGAATGTCGAGATGAAATCCTTTATGTTGCACACCGCCGGCGAGATGAAGTTCGCGCACCGGTTCGAGATTCAGCTCGTCGAGAAAAGCGACAATATCCAACCCCTGATTCATGGCATCGCATTCCAGGTTGTATGCATCCAGAAGCAGCCCGCACCCGGTACGCGACGTGATGGCGTTCAAAAAACCCGCGGGAGTGTATTGCGCGGGAGAGTCGGGCAGAAGATGAATGACGTGTTCGAGAAGAAAAGGGACGCGATAACGCTCCTGCAGGAGGCGGACCCGCTCGCACACCAAGTCGAGCGCCTCATCGGTGCGCGGCAGTGCAAACATCGTTCCCACATTCTCGCCGGCGACGACGGTGTATGCCAGGTGCTCGCTTTGCCATTCCAGGTCGAAGCGGGCAAACAGTTCGTCGAGCAGACGAAGATAGCCTTCTTCCCAATGGTCGAAGGACCCGATGGAGAGACCGACGCCATGCGCGACGAAATTCACGGAGCCCTGTACGGCCTGGTATTCCTCCAGCACCTCCGGTCGCAGAGACGCGCGTTTGCCGTCGGAGCGGGCGATGGCATCCGGAGAAATTTCGATAGTATCGATCAGCGGGAGCATGCGCTGCAGCAGGGCGATGTCGTCGCCCTCATAAGTAACGGCCAGCGACGGTTTGGAATTCGAATGAAAGGCTGTGGCGGCGCTGGCCATTGTGGTTGTCCTTATGCACCGAAGCCAACGGACTGGACGCCCGGAAGCTTCGAGATCTGGGTTGCCTCAACCGCCGCGCCGGTCAATCGAAGATCAATCCCCAAAATCCCGCACGCCCTGCATCCACTCATTCCAACGATGCTGCTGAGGAGGCTGTGGAGCTGTTCGAGGGAAATATTTTCTTTGACCGTTACGTGTACGGGGCCCTGCAGTTTCGATCCTTCTGGCATGATGTTTCTCCTTTAACGACTCGATATCAGGCATGAGAGCCCGGAAAGCCGCCGCAGCCACGGCTGAAAAATGCCGACCTGCAAATGGCTCACATCCTAATGGTGCAATTGCGTCATGATTCGTTACAGAGACTCGTGCAGCCGTCTGAGGTGACAGGAAGCTGGGGCACCCGGCTTGGCTTCCACGATGCCGACATTGCGAACCATCAGGTTGTCGCCTGCGACCGGGAAGGCCTGGGTGAGAATGAAACCCGCTGCCTCGAGAAGGGTTCTCCATTCGCGCTCGCACCGCTCTTTGCCGCCCGTAACCGCCAACATGTTGAGGTCGCTCATCAGGTGGCCTTCCAGCTGCGGGTCCGCATGCGAGACGAGTGGAGGAAGGATGAATTCAATGATTAACAAACTGCCGTTCTGCGGAATTACGGCGCGACAATTCTTGAGAATGGTGATGGCGTCCGCGTCGCGACGCCCGTGCAGCATGTGCTTGAGCATGTAGACATCGGCGCCGGCCGGGACCGAACGCATCAGGTCCGCGGCAACCAGTTCGCATCGGGAGGAAGGATCTTCTTTCGCGAAGCGAGGTTTCGCGGCATCCACGCTGGGTTCGAGGTCGACAAGCATGCCGCGCAGATGCGGGTGGAGCGCCAGCACCGCAAGAATGAGCGAGCCTCCGCCGCCACCGAGGTCGGCGACCACACTGGCGCGGGAAAAATCCCATGCCTTGGCGATGGGAGCATAGTCCTCCGCGGGAGCGGTGCCCATGACCTCACGAAAAATTGAGTTCGCTTCAGGATCCTGCGACCAGCGGGAGGGTATGTTGGGATCGCGGACATCGTGGGCAGGCAAGCCGGTACGCACACATTCGGTGAGCAGGGACCATTCATCGGCGAGCAGATCCGCCCAGAAGACAACGGCCGGCCAGGCGGATTGAGGCACATCCCTGCGTAGAGGTTTGCCAAAGGGAGTGAGGCAAAAGTGTTCCGGCTTGGTTTCTTCGGTCACACCGAGGCTGGCGAGAGCGCGCAACAGGCGATACAGCGCAGTGGGCTCTGCCTGACACTTCTCAGCGAGGAAGCCAATGCTCCGCACCTCGTCCGCAAGCGCATCGGCAACGCCGAGACGTGCGGCCGCACAAAGGATGCGGCTGCGGGAATAGGCCATCGCCATTTCTACCAACCCCTGATTGGGGATGACATTGCCAATGCCACTTCCGGATTCCGTCATGAGCCACCTGGATTCCAGAGGGAAGAATAGCATTGGGGCTCTATGATAGAGGTACGACATGACCCGCCAATCCAGCCGCGATCGTGCCTCGTTTCCCGGGGTGGAAGGCGAGGACCAAGCGCGCCTGGCGGCTGCAGGCGGCGATGGCGACGCGGTGCTGCTGCGAGTCGAAAATCTGCGCAAGGAGTATCGCAGCGGAACGGAGCCGCTGGTCTTGTTCGACGGATTGAACCTGACGGTGCACCAAGGCGAGATGATTGCCATTGTTGGCGAATCGGGTGCGGGCAAAAGTACTTTGCTGCATCTG
>VFSW01013828.1_pt1 | contig 11196 bp, 10 predicted proteins | sample 5358111 | NCBI WGS metagenome assembly VFSW01 (sample SAMN11554181, study PRJNA540505) | mine drainage metagenome | isolation source: sediment from site ElyBrook_90M | place: USA: Ely Copper Mine, Vershire, VT | collected 2017
CGGCGCAGCTTGATGACCAGAACCTCCCGGACTGCGTCCGAGTCCTCAACCACGAGCAATCGTTCTGTCTGAAGCTTTCCGGAGATCACTGCCTGACCCATGGAGAGAAGGTATCCTGCGGGTTTGGTTCCTTGTGAAACCAACTGACTTGATCTACATAGGTATGCAAAAGATAGGCCATGGCTTGCCAAGTTCAAGGCGCCAGATGGACGGAAGACTAGCCAGTGGGTCGCGCGGGCGGTTGCGGATAGACGCCAGGCCTGTTTGACAGGCAGTCTTCGTCTTCGCGACCACCGGTGCGCATTCCTGAATGCCCCGCGGTTTCCGGAGGGGCCGGCCGATGGGCCCATCCTTCTTAGACCCCAGGAAAATGTCCCAGCCCGTCCCGGAATTGTCCCTCGGGCATGGGTTGGCCGAAGCAAAGGTCTTGGGTTACGTCGCAACCCAATGTCTTCAGCCGGCGGAGCGTAGCCTGCTTTCCACACCTTCGGCGACCACCTTCAACCCCAGGCCGTGTGCCAGCTTGATCGTTGAGCGCACGGTCGTTTCCGAGTCCTTGTTGACCCGCATATCTACATAGACTTGTCGATTTTCAGGGCATCCGTGGGCAACTTCTGCAAGTAACTCAGAGAGGAGTAGCCAGTGCCGAAATCATCGACGAAAATCGGCATGCCCTGTTCGTGCCGCTACGTGAACCTATCCAGCGAACCGGCCGGATCTTCCATGATCGCACTTTCCAAGATTTCCAGCTCCAGCATGCCCGGGCCAATGACCCATCTCTGGCCCAGTTCTCTCATTTTTTTCCAAGAGCCGGAAATCGCGCAGGTTGCGCGCCGAGAGGTTCACGGCGACAGGAATCTTTATTCCAACCTCATGGCAGGCGTGACACTGGTGCAGTCCAGTCGAAGGTGCTGCCCAACCCCACGCATAGTTACTCGAAAATACGGTTTAACAAAACTGGCCGACGCAACCACTTGCAAACACTGTGATGAGGAGTCCGATGACAAGCACCGGCCAACCCGCAATCCGTGGTAACTTTTTGATAACCCGAGAGCTAAAAAGCTACATCCACCTGCATCCCGTTGCATAAACCTAGATTCGGCAGTTGAAGTCACTGCTGCATGGGCAAGCGCATGATTCATAACTATTTGTGCCACAATGCGTTTTCACCGATTTGGTGAACTGCGGAGCAGTTGAAATTCCAAAGAAATCCACTGCATATGGCTCGTTTCTGACGCCAACTGCCGAATCTAGGATAAATATTCACTGTGTAATCAACGGGTAATGATGCAAGTGCTTGATCCAGAAAACGGTGTTTAGGCACTCATAATCCTGAGTGCCGGTGGTTCGAGTCCACCCATAGTCACCATTAACTCAATTAGTTTCACGTTATCTCTTGGACCTGCCGCGTTCTTCATTCCATCACGGCCGCGATGGAATCGGTGAGTGGCTGGCGCTTCACCGCCTGAGCGAAACAATGTCGGCGCGGATGATTTGGCGCGCCCTAAATCAGGCGCGCAGGGCGGGGGGCTCGGCAGCGCCGCGATCCACTGGCAGACGCAGACGTGCAATTACCTCCTCCAGCGCACTCACGAAAAGCAGAACATTCTTCAAGTTACTTGTCTGCCCCATGAGCCCGATACGGAAGATGCGCCCGGCAAGGGCGCCAAGACCTGCGCCGATCTCCAAATTGTAGTCTGAAAGGAGCAGCTGCCGGATCTGGGACTCGTCCACCTGCACGGGCACGGCGATCGCATTGAGCTGAGGCAGGCGCGAATCCTCGCGTACGATGAACTGTAGACCGAGCCCCTCGATACCGGTGCGCAACGCGCGGTAGTTGTGTTCGTGGCGGGTCCATGCGTTTTCCAGACCTTCCTCCTGCAGCATGACGAGTGCCTCGTGCAGGCCGTAGAGTGCATTGACCGGAGCAGTGTGGTGGTAAGTACGCTTGTTGGATCCGCCCCAGTATCCCATCACCAGCGTCAGGTCCAGAAACCAGCTCGATACGCGCGTCTTACGCCGCTTGATCTTCTCGATCGCGCGCTCGTTGAAGCTGACCGGCGAGAGCCCTGGGGTGCACGACAGGCATTTCTGAGAGCCGGAGTAGATCGCATCGATACCCCATTCATCGACCTTCAGCGGAATTCCGCCAAGCGAGGTCACGGCGTCGACGATGGTCAGACATTCATGACGGTGGGCAATCTCAACCAAAGTCTTCGCGTCCGAGCGCACGCCGGTGGAGGTCTCGGCGTGCACGAAAGCGACGATCTTCGCGTCTTGATTGATCTTGAGGGTATCTTCAAGCTTATTCGGGTCGACCGGCTCACCCCAAGCGTTGTCAACTACGATCGGTATGCCGCCCAGGCGCTCGACGTTTTCCTTCATACGTCCGCCGAAGACGCCATTCACGCACACCACGACCTTGTCTCCGGGCTCGACCAGATTGACGAAGCAGGTTTCCATGCCGGCTGAGCCTGGCGCAGAAACCGGCATTGTCAGTGAATTACGAGTCTGAAAGGCATACTGCAGCATGGTCTTGACCTCGTCCATCATGCCGACGAACGCTGGATCAAGATGGCCAATCGTGGGGCGCGCCATGGCGGCAAGCACGCGCGGATGCACATCCGAAGGGCCGGGCCCCATCAGGGTACGCACTGGTGGATTGAAGGATTTAAATGACATGGTTGATCTCGGGTCTTGAGCCTGTTCGCCGGAAGTGCGAATTGTACTCATTATAATGTTGTAGGTTCGGTGAGTTCAACCTGTGCACCCTCGTCGCGCAGGCTGACCACGGATGCGCCGGGATCGAGCAGTTCTATCCAATGCCTTACCGGAACCGAGGTGCGTGATTGCAGGTGCGCGAGACACCCGATATTGGCGGTGCCGATTGCGGTCGGCTGTCCCGACTCGAGTGCCAAGACCCTCTGGAGTAGCAGCTGTCGCGAAAGCTCCGGCTGTAGCAGGGAATAGCTGCCGGCCGACCCGCAGCACAGGTGCCCGTCCGGGACCGGTGTAAGCTCGAACCCGGCGCTTTCGAGTATCGATTCGACCAAGCCGGCTAGCTTCTGTCCGTGCTGCAGAGAACACGGGGAGTGAAAGGCGATGCGCGCCGTTCCGATTCCCGCTGGAGCCAATGCGGCGCGATTCTCCTTCGCCAGCACCTCGCTGATGTCCATGGCCATGGCAGATATACGGTCAGCACGCTCGGCGTAGCTCGGGTCTTCACGCAGCAGGTGCCCGTATTCCTTGACCATCACCCCGCACCCGCTAGCGTTGATCGCAATCGCTTCAGCGCCAGATTCGACGTGCGGCCACCATGCGTCGATGTTGCGCCGTGCAAATTCGAGCCCATCCTCTTGGGCTCCGAGGTGATAGCTCAGCGCGCCGCAGCAGCCGCCTCCGGAAGCGCGCACGAGACTGATGCCAAGACAGTCAAGCACGCGCGCGGTTGCGGCATCTATATTCGGCGCAATCGGAGTTTGCACGCAGCCAGCAAGCGCCAGCATCTTGCGTTCGTGGCTGGAGCGCGGCCACGATGTGGGTAACTGGGGTGGCGGAATCGATCGACGCCATGTTGGTGGCAGAAAGGCGCGCAGCGTCTGGGCTACCCGCAGTACCACGGTGAAGCGACGCTCGTAGGGAATGACTACACGCAGCAGATGTCGCTTTATCTGTTCCGGCAGTGGACGGCGCACGCGCTGTTCGATAGCGGCGCGACCGATGTCCAGCAGCCGTCCGTAGCGCACGCCTGAAGGACAGGTCGTCTCGCAGGCGCGGCAGGCAAGGCAGCGATCCAAGTGCAGCTGTGTGTTCTGACCCGCTGTCGCGCCTTCGAGCATCTGCTTGATCAGGTAGATGCGTCCGCGCGGACTGTCCAGCTCGTCGCCGAGAAGTCCATATGTGGGGCAGGTTGCGGCGCAGAAGCCGCAATGCACGCACGCGCGCAGAATCGAGTCGGCTTCTTGGCCGAGCGGCGTGCTGCGAAGGCTGTCCGACAAAGTGGTTTGCATGAGCGTTATGAATTTATGTCGAATGGGTCGATGCCCGATGTGGTCGGTGTCATAACAGGCAATGGGTAGTTCACAGGTTTGGGTACATTTTCCCGGGATTGAAGATGTGTTGCGGGTCCATCGCGTTCTTGATCCGCTGGTGCAGGGCCAGCAGGCCGGGTGCGAGCGGATGAAAAATATATCCACCGCGATCGCCACCGCGAAAAAGTGTCGCATGCCCACCGCCTTCGGCCGCGGTGCGGCATATGGTCGCAGCGTCCGTATCGCTCTTGAGCCAGCGCTGTGCACCGCCCCAGTCAATCAGCCATTTTCCCGGAATTCGCAGGGACGGACGTGCTGGTGGTACCGCCACGCGCCACAGCGGCAATGGCCCGTCGAAGAAGGCATGGAACTGTTCGCGCAGCGCATGCCAGAAGTTTTGTGCGTTGGTCAGGATCTCGCCTCCAATCTTGTCGTGAGCCGCTCGCACGGCCGAGTCTGCCCCGCACAGGCGCACGTACAGGCCGTCGCCGTCGTAGCAGCATGCAGACAGTGGTAGCGGCCGGCGTGCCCAGATGTTCATGACTTCGATCGCCTCGTTCGGCGTGCGATGCTGCACCAGCGTCAGTTCTGTAGCCGGGCGCGGCAATACTTTTAGCGAGATTTCTAGCAGGACGCCGAGGGTGCCCAGGGCTCCGACCATGAGCCGCGCGACATCATAGCCAGCCACGTTTTTCATCACCTGGCCGCCGAAGCTCAGGATCTCGGCTTGACCGTTGATCAGCTTGACTCCCAACACGAAGTCGCGCGCAGCGCCCACATAAGGACGTCGCGGTCCTGAAAGTCCGGTCGCGATGGCGCCGCCGAGTGTGGCCGACTCTCCCAGGTACGGCGGTTCGAATGCCAGCATCTGGTTCTTTTCCGCCAGAGCGGCTTCGATTTGCGTCAGCGGCGTGCCGGCGCGTGCGGTGATCACAAGTTCGCCGGGATCATAGGTGACAATGCCTCGGTGCGCGATTGTGGAGAGGGGTGTGCCCACAGTGGCGCGGCCGTAAAATGACTTGCTGCCGCCGCCGCTGATCTGGAGCGGCACACCGGAATGTGCCGCCACGCGCACCTGCTCCCGCAGTTGGTCGGCGCTATCGTTCGTGTCGGTCATAATGCGATTTTCCGGCAAGTACCCATCGCGTCAAAAGCGCTCAAGGTCCGGAAACAGAACCTTGCCGCCATGTACGTGCATGGCGCCGTATTCCGCGCAGCGCTGAAGCGTCGGGACCGCCTTGCCAGGGTTAAGCAATCCGCGTGGATCGAAGGCGTGCTTCAGCGCGTGAAACTGGGCGAGGGCGGACGCAGAAAATTGTATGCACATCTGGTTGATTTTTTCGACGCCTACGCCATGTTCGCCAGTGATGGTTCCACCGACTGCGACGCAGAGCTCGAGTATTTTGGCGCCGAGACGCTCGGTGCGTTCGAGATCACCCGGCTTGTTGGCGTCGTACAGAATCAGGGGATGGAGATTGCCGTCGCCGGCATGAAACACGTTGGCAACGGCCAATCCGGCCTCGGCGGACATTTCGCCAATGCGCCTGAGCACCCGCGCCAGGTGCTTGCGCGGGATAGTTCCGTCCATGCAATAGTAATCGGGCGCCAGCCGTCCGACGGCGGGAAACGCCGCCTTGCGCCCGGCCCAGAACAGTGCGCGCTCACGTTCGTCGCGCGCCGTGTGTGACTCTGTCGCGCCGCACTGTTGGAAAATCTCCCGTACTTGCAGGATTTGCTCAGAGACTTCTTCATTGACCCCGTCGAGTTCACACAGGAGTATCGCTTCGGCGTCTACCGGGTAGCCGGCATGCACGAACTGTTCCGCGGCGCGGATGGCAAGATTGTCCATCATTTCTAGCCCGGCTGGAACGATCCCGGCCCCGATAATCGCAGCCACGGCAGCGCCGGCCTTCTCCACATCATCGAAGGCCGCGAGCACTACCTGGGCGCGTTCCGGCTGGGGCAGCAGTTTTACGGTTATTTCGACGATAACCCCGAGCAATCCTTCCGATCCGGTCATGAATGCAAGCAGATCATAGCCAGGTGCGTCCAAAGCCGCGCCACCGACAGTGACTAGTTCGCCCTCGATCGTAAGAAAACTCAGCATCTGGATATTGTGCACCGTGAGGCCGTACTTGAGGCAATGTACCCCGCCCGCGTTTTCCGCGACGTTGCCACCGATGCTGCACGCAATTTGGGATGAAGGATCGGGGGCGTAATACAGGCCAAGGTGCGCGACCGCCTGCGAGATAGCGAGATTGCGCACTCCGGGTTGAACGCGTGCCGTACGGTTGGCCGCATCGATTTCGAGAATGCGGTTGAACTTGGCGAGCGACAGCAGCACGCCGTTTGAGCACGGCAAGGCGCCGCCGGACAGGCCGGTGCCGGCACCGCGCGCTACCACCGGGACGCCGCGTTCGTGACATGCCACCAGGACTGCGCGCACCTGCTCGACAGTATCAGGCAGCGCCACCAGCATGGGCAGCTCGCAATAAGCCGACAGGCCATCGCACTCATAGGGACGCAGATCCTCTGTTTCGGACAGCAGCGCCTGCGACGGCAACACGCGCTGCAGAGCGGCGATGAGCTCGCGCCGATTGCGCGGCTGCACGTTGGTGACAGGGGTCTTCATGATGGTTTTCCCGGGCGGCGAATTAGGGCAGTAAATCATGATGGCGCCCATTGGCCAAGTATCGCGTGGCGATGAGCGTGGTCGGCGGGTTATCGGTCTGCGGCGTCTCGTATTGAGGAATACGGTCGTTGTGGCCGTCGCGGTGAGGCCATTATGCTCGCCTGGAAGTAATGCCTCCGCCACCTTCCACGTTTGTTTCCCAAACAGTGCACTCAAGACTCGTGCCCTAGGCTGAAGATGTGGTGCCGCTCTTGTGTGCCCGCAATCAATCGAAATGGGAATTATTGACATTTACAATTATGATGGCTTAATATTGGTAATAACAATCATTCGCATGTAGATCAGGACCTGAATTCAATGAAGATTTTGCCCAATCGCGTGGTTCCGCTTGCCCTCATGGGGCTCGCCGTGTTCGGCAGCGCGCTAGCAGATGTGCCGCAGGTCTCCCTTACCATCAAGGACCAGCAGTTTACCCCCAAACAGATCCAGGTACCGGCGCGGACCAAGGTCGAGATCCGGGTAAATAACGAGGACAGATTCCCCGCAGAATTCGAGAGTAGCGATATGTCGCGGGAGGTAGTGGTGCCGGGCAACAGCACGGTGAGTGTGTATATCGGGCCATTGCCTCCGGGCCGATACAACTTCTTCAATGACTTCAATCATGCGGCCCAGGGGTGGGTAGTCAGCACACCGCAGCCGTCTAAATAACCGACCACGAGGCCAGCCAACGTGTTTGCCGCCGCTGTTATCGTATTCCGGGAAGTTCTCGAAGCCGCGCTGATCATCTCTATCGTGCTCGGTGCCAGCCGCGGCGTGGCCGCTCGTGGTCGTTGGGTCGCCGGGGGTGTCGTTGCGGGGATCATAGGCGCCTGTATCGTCGCGGTGTCCGCCGGTGTAATCGCCAGATCGTTTTCCAATGTCGGTCAGCCGCTACTTGATGCCGGAATCCTAATCGCCGCCGTTTTGACGCTGTCCTGGCACAACATCTGGATGGCAAAGCATGGGCGCTCGCTGGCCACGCAGGTGAAGGCGCTGGGTCACGACGTGCAAACTGGCAACAAGCCGCTGACGGCGTTGATGGTGATCACGCTGACCGCGGTCATGCGTGAGGGTTCGGAGATCGTGCTGTTTCTATGGGCGATCGCGGCCAGCGGTGCCACCCGGTTCGGCATGTTGAGCGGCAGTGCCGTCGGACTCATAGCCGGCAGCCTGGTGGGTGTGCTGCTCTACCGTGGATTGTTGTTTATCCCTCTGCGCCACTTCTTCGGCATCACCAGCTGGCTCATTCTGTTGCTTACGGCGGGACTTGCCTCCGAGGCCGCTGGCTTTCTCAACCAGGCGGGCCTGCTGCCGGCGCTGGGCCAGGGGTTATGGAACAGCTCCGCAATCCTGAGTCAGGACAGCGTGCTCGGACAGCTGCTGCACATTCTCGCCGGCTACACCGCAAGACCTTCCGGTATAGAACTTGTGTTTTACCTCACCACGCTGGTTGGGGTGTTCACGCTCATGCGCACCATCGGCCGACCCATGCGTGAGGGAAAGCCGCAAGCCGCGCAGAAGACCGAAACCGTCAGCCAGTTTCCCTAATAGGCGAATTCGCATACTTGAATTATTGGGGCCATCCCCAAGGGTGATATCTATGCCGCAAATACGTGAAACTGGAACCGCGCCGTTCCCGGTCACCACCGGTGCCGATGCAAATGGGCGCCCTCGCCGTTGCAGGGTAGGCGTGTTGTGCCTGGGCATCTCCCTCGCTTGTAGCATGGCGCATGCCGACGATCTCATTGTGTATTCGCCTCACGTCGTGCAAGGCCAATCGGAAATCGAGTTTCGGGGGGATGTGCTTCAGGACAGCACCGCTGCCGTGAACGGCACCAGCAACTACCAGGTTTCCGTAGCCCACGCCTTCACCAGCTGGTGGCGCCCGGAAGTCTACCTGGCGGAGTACCGGCATATCCCGGGCGCGGGACAGCAGTCGCAAGGTTACGAATTCGAAAACGTCTTCCAGCTCGCGCCAACCGGCGAATACTGGGCCGACACCGGTTTTCTCGCATCCTACCACCACCAGACTAACGGACAGCCGGATGACGTTGAGTTCGGCCCGCTGTTTGAGCGCAGGGACCAACGCCTGGTCAATGTCTTGAACCTTATCTGGGAAAAACAGGTGGGTGCGGAAGCGAGCGGTAGGTACGCGTTCCGTGCCGGCTACAGCCTGCGCTACCAATGGAAAAGCGCACTGCAACCCGGTTTCGAGACGTATCTCCGTCCTGTCGATAATGCGTATCAGGCTGGTCCGGTCGTGTACGGGGAGATCGCCAGCCGCGAAGGCAATGAGTTGGAGTATAGCGCTGGCGTAGTGCTGGGAATCAATCGCGATGCGCCGGATGCGACATGGCTGCTGCGCATGGAGTACGAGTTTTTCTGAGTCCCGCAACGGGTAATTCGGACCAGCCGGTCAGCGTCGATCAACGACAAGACTTCACGTACCCTGCCCCGACTGGTGCAGCCGCTCTGGCGCCGGCCCGGATTCCAAAACATGCAGCGACCAAGGATCTCTGCACTGAAAGCCGGTTCGTTTCCCGGCGCACCGGAGGGGCTATGGATATGCGCGGGCTCTACGGATGGGTGTGCGGGGATGGCGCCGGTCCGGAGAGGCTCGGGTCGTTCACGGTGCTGGGGTCGAGTAGCGCGCATGGATCGCGTCGATGGCGGCCAGTGTCTCGGTGTCCAGCTGGACGTTCACGCTGTCGATATTGCGCCGGAGCTGTTCCATGGTGGTGGCGCCGACGATAGTCGAGCAAACAAACCAGCGCTGGCGCACGAAACTGAGTGCCATTTGATCGGGGGCGAGTCCGCGACTGTTGGCGAGTTCGACGTAATCGGCGGTTGCAAGCGCCACTGTAGGGCGCCGATTCCTCGGCTGAAATTCTGGAAAACGAGTGTAACGGGCGCCCGCAGGGTGGGCATCATGGAGATATTTTCCTGAAAGCACGCCGCCGGCGAGCGGGCTGTAGGCGAGCAGCGGTACGCTTTCGCGGTAACTCACTTCGGCGAGATCGAGATCGAACTGCCGGCTTACCAGACTGTAGACGTTCTGGACCGACACCGGCGGCGGCAGCCCATGCTGGCGGGCCAGCATTACAAACTGACATATGCCCCAAGCGCTTTCGTTGGACAGACCGTAATGGCGGATCTTGCCGGCGTCCATGAGTTCGGCCATGGCCTCGATCTGCTGCAGAATGGGTATGGTCGGTCTCTCCGCGCTGGGATCGAAGGCGCTGGCGCCGAACATCTGTACATTGCGGTCAGGCCAGTGAATCTGATACAGATCGATGTAGTCGGTCTGCAGACGCTGCAAGCTGTCATGCACTGCTTCGACGATATTGGCACGCGTGACCGACGTGCGCCCGCCCCGTAGCCAGTCGCGGCGACCGGGACCGGCGATCTTGCTGGCGATGACAAGCTTGTCGCGCGTCTGCTTCCTCAGCCACGTGCCCAGATAGAGTTCGGTACGGCAGGCGGTCTCGGCACGCGGCGGGACCGGGTACATCTCGGCGGTGTCGATGTAGTTGATGCCGCAGCTGAGCGCATAATCAAGCTGGCTATGAGCATCGCTCTCGGTGTTTTGGTCACCCCAGGTCATGGTGCCGAGACAGATCTCGGAAACTGCCAAGTTGGTATCGCCTATTCGTTTGTAACGCATCGTTGTGTCCTCTTGGGTTCAGCAACATTGTGGTTGCTGAATACCTGAAGCCAAGTTGGAACATTTCAGCGTCAAGCTTAACGAAGCCGCGGGGAAGTGGAAAGGTGATTCGTGGAGCAATTCGCGAATTGGTTTCGTGCGATCGTTTAGTCACCCGGTTCCCCGAGCCGGCGTAAAGCCCGAGGCAACCCGATCCCGTGGATGTTATGATGAATCAATTGTACTTAACAGATTCGCGCGGCGAAATCCGGATGCAACCCGCCCCCCACTGACGGTTCGCTTGAGGGTTGTTTGTCTGGGCAAGCTGTACTGGCAGAGTGTGGGCGCTGTCACTGATGTGATAGTGGACGTTTCGTTGAAGTCGGCGCCGGTAAATCCACAACATCGTATGTTGTTGTGTTTACTTGACCCAAACCGGTGCCAGGGCAAAGACCAGAAGCCGCTACCAGACAACCCTGTCTTGCATACGTTGAATTTCGAGGGTGCGGTATCTGGCGCGACACGCGCAGTGACGTACATGCCCATACCGAAAAAGTCCGTTTACAAATCTAGGGAGGCAAAGTGGCTGGCGATGAATCTGTCCGTTCGTCGATCAAGAACAGCGAACTTAGTGCGCCGTGCCAAGGCACGGTCTTTCAGTGGGTGCAAATCCCACCCGGCAACTTTCGCTCTGGCCGGAAGCAATCGGAGCAGGCGCAGAGGCAACGCAGCGACTGAAGCCTTCGATGTAGAGGGTCCTGAAAGGGACTTGGCGAGCATGCAGGCCGTAACGGGAGTGAACGCTGAGCAGGCCTCGAAAAGTTTAACGCGGAAGCCGACCCGGCTAAGTT